>Ga0105048_10011390_pt1 | contig 14030 bp, 9 predicted proteins | sample MAT05_FD_78382 | JGI IMG/M metagenome (GOLD analysis project Ga0105048, IMG submission 78382) | Freshwater microbial communities from Lake Fryxell liftoff mats and glacier meltwater in Antarctica - MAT-05 | ecosystem: Environmental > Aquatic > Freshwater > Ice > Liftoff microbial mat | place...
GCGGCGTCGGTGCAGGAACGGCCCAGTTCGACGGCGCGCGGGCGCAGCGCGTCGATGCCGGAAAGGTCGAACTCGCGGTCGCTGTACAGACCACCGGCGCGCTGCGCACCGACGGGGGTCAGCACACGGTAGGTGCCGACGACCTGGGCGGGCGCATGGGCGGTTTCGACGGTCTGCACCAGCAGGTGCTCACAGTGGTCGTCGAAGGCATCGACATCGTGGCCGGGCGGCGTGCCGGGCGGGCAGCGCAGCCGCGCGCCCATCTCTTCGGCGAAGACCCGATAGCGCAGGCGCTGCGCCTGACGCACCTGGTCGGTGTGGCGGGCCCAGACCGCTTGCAGCGCAGGCGCCGCGCCCAGGCTGGGCGGCGGGGGTGCGGTCAGCGGTGAAGACTGTGGTGCTGACTGTGGCGCCGACTGAGGCGCCGACTGAGGCGCTGACCGCAGTTCGGTCGGTGGTGTGTCAAGACGGCGGGGAATGAACAGGCCGGCAGACTCGGTTGCATCCATGTTTCGCATCTTTGCTGCCCGTGATGACGCTGGGGTGAAACAACGATGTCAAATCTGTGGCGTGGTCGTGCACCCGCGGCAGTCTGGCCCTGGGTGAGCAGCCCGGCTTGATGGCGATGTCTTTGATCGTTCGGGGCACCAACTTGCACCCGTGAAGTCGGTGGGGCGCTCGTCGATGGGGCGGAGCTTGGGGATCAAGACCCGCGGCAGAAAACTCGATATGGAAGTCAGCGCCCGGCCATCAAATTCGGCAGCCCCGTCGACAACACCGGCAGCAAAGCGATGATCCCGGTGCCGATGAAGATCGCCAGCAGCGCGGGCAACACCGACCTGGCGACATAACGGATGGACTTGCCAAACATGGCCGACGCGAAGTAGATGTTCATGCCGGCCGGCGGGCACAGGAAACCGACTTCCATGGCAGCCAGAAAGATGATGCCGAAGTGCACCGGATCTATTCCGTAGGCCACGGCCACCGGCAACAGCAAGGGCACCAGCACGACCAGCGCGGCGTAGATCTCCATCATTGCTGCCGCAACGAACAGGAACAGACACAGCACGAACAGGAAGAGGTATTTGTTCGGGATCACGCCCTGCACCCAGCCGACCAGCGCGTCGGGGATGCCGGCATCGATGAGGAAGTTGGTCAGCGCCAGCGCCATGCCCAGGATCAGCATCACGCCGCCGATGATCTGGGCGCAATCCGCCAGGCACTTGCCCAGCAGTTTCAAGCCCAGTTCGCGGTGCAGAACGGCTTGCGTGAACAAGGCATAGGCGGCCGTCAGCGCCGCACTTTCCGTGGGCGTGGCCAGCCCGCTGAGCAAGGAGCCGATGGCCACCAGCGGTGCGGCCACCTCCCACTTCGCCAGCCACAGCGCGCGCCCGATGTGCGCTGCCGAGCGCGGCGCTGCAGCGGCAGCCGTTGCGTTCGGTGTCGGAGACGACGCTGTGCTGCCGGTCGTCGCCAACGCCCCCGCAGGCTCGCGCCTCAAGTACCCACCGATGAGCAACAGACAGGCCACCATCAGCACGGCGGGCACCAGTCCGGCCAGGAACATGTCGACGATCGGCACCCTGGCGATTACCGCATACATGATCAACGGCACCGAAGGCGCCAGCAGCACGCCCAGCGCGCTGGCGCTGGTGACCAGGCCGATGCCGCGTTGCTCGGCGTAACCGGCATTGCGCAGCAGCGGCAGCAGCAGGCCGCCCAGCGCCAGGATGGTGACGCCACTGCCGCCGGTGAAGGCGGTGAAGGCAGAGCACAGCACCGCAGCGGCCAGCACGGTGCCGCGCACACCGCTGCCGAACAGCGCCAGGAACAGGCTGCCCAACCGCTGCGCTGCCCCGGTGCGGGCGAACAGCAGCCCGGCCAGGGTGAACAAGGGCAGGGCCGGCAGCGAAGAGTTGACCGTGATCTGGTAATGCGACAGCGCCACCGAGGCCAGCGGCAGGGCGTCGCTCCAGAACAGCGCCAGCGCCAGGCCGCCGAGCACCGCGAAGATCGGCGCGCCCGCCAGCAAGGCCAGCACCAGCGCGGCCAGCAGCGGCAGCAAGGGCGGTGGGTGGCCTTCGAAGAACGCGCCCAGCAGCCAGCCACCCAGGGGCAGCGAGATGGCACACAACATTCGCGGTAGCCAGGCCGTCGCGCAGCGTGCGCCCAGCTTCATGCCGAGCAGCGCAAAACCCAGCGGCATGCAGGCCTGCACCCACCACACGGGCACGCCGTAAGCCAGCGGCTGCGCGACCGCGATTTCGCTGTTGACGAAGCGCCAGCTCGCCAAGGCCAGCAGGCCGCAGGTCACGGCGGATGCGCCTTGCGCGAAGGCGTGCACGCCCGCCTGCACGCCCGAACCACCCAGCTTGTCCAGCGTGCTGCCCAGCGTCGTGAGGTGACCGTGACGCTCGGCCGCCACCGCGCCCAGCATGGCCATCACCAGGCCCAGGTGCTGGACCAGCACGGCGGCGTTGTCGACACCGCGGCCCCACAGCGGGCGGGCAGCGATTTCGATGAGGGGAATCGACACCATCAGCAGCAGCGCGAACGAAGACACCGCGGTGTCCAGGTTCGTGAGCGCGCGCCACTTCGGCGCGACACCAGCGGAAGGGCCGGCGGCTGCGGGCTTGGCGTCAGTCAACTTGCTGTCCTGCGTCATCGGCTGCGTCATCGACCCCGTCATCGTCCGCGGGTGGCCCGGTAGGCCTTGAGGTGCAGGAACACCTCGTCGAAGGTCTCGGCCGGCACCATCGCGCCGCGGATGCGCGGGTACAGCTTCTCCGCCAGGTCGTTCCATTGCCGCATCTGCTCAGGCGATGGCCGGTTCACCGTCAAGCCGCGCTTCTTCATCGCATCCACCGCTTCGTCGACCTCGCTGCGCGCCTTGATGCGCATCTGCTGGCCGGCGCGCTCGCCCGCGATGCGCAGCGCTTGCTGACCCGCAGGCGAGAACGACTCCCAGGCTTTCTGCGTCAGCACCAGGGCGCCGACGATGGGCGCCCAGTTGATTTCCAGCATGTGGCTGGCGCTGCCGAAGATCTGACTGGCCAGCGCGAAATAAGGCGTCGAGGGAACGACGTTGATCATGCCGGTCTGCATCGAGGGCAGGATGTCGGCGGTCTCCAGCGGCACTGGCGTGTAGCCCAGGCTTTTCATGATCGCCTGCTGCTCGGGCTCGGAACCCCAGGCGAAGAACTTCATGCGCTTGAAGTCGTCGGGCACGAAAGCCGGGTCTTTCGAAAAGAACCTGACCCAGCCGGCGTCGCCCCAGCCGATGACCACGAAGCCACGCTCCAGGAAGCGGCGCTCCATGCCGACGCGCATTTTTTCGCGCACGTGGTCGACCTCGTCCCAGTTTCTGAACAGCAGCGGCAGGTTCTGCAGCGCGCCGATGCTGGGTTCGAGTTCGCGCAGGCCGACCACCGACATCAGCGCGCCCTGCAACTGGCCGATGCGCATGCGCCGCGCGATCTCGGCCTCGCCGCCCTGGCTGCCGTCGGTGAACACCGTGAAGCGCGCGCCAGCGCCCTGCGCTGCACGCCAGGTCTCACCCAGCTCCAGCAACTGCTGGTGGTAGAGCGAATTCTTGGGCACCAGGCTGCCGATGCGGAACTGCACCGGCTGCTGCGCCCAGGCCGGCAGGGCCAGCGTGGCGCAGGCGCCGCCCAGCGCGGCGTGCAACTGGCGCCGGGTGAACTGGCGGGTGTGAGTGTTGTCGGTCATGGCTTGTGGGGCGATCCGGGTCAAAGTGGGTCGATGTGGGTCGATGTGGCGTTGGGCGGGTGACGGCAAGAGCCGTCCCGCTGCAACCGGAGGCCTGGGCGCTGGGGTTTCAGAACAGGTCGTCCAGATTGGCCAGCAGCCACTGCGCGCGTTGCCTCATGACCTGGTTGTTCAGATCCTGGCGGCCCTCACTGGCCACCAGCGCGCGCCGCAGCAGGGCTTCGAAAGCAGCGCGATCCCCCGCAGACAAGGCCAGCGCCTCGGCCCGTGCCAGCAGCACGGCTGCGCTGCCCGGACCGGCTTCACCGGCTTGAACTGCGGCCGCCTCGGCGCGTTCGAAGTAGACCAGCGCCTGGGCCCGGCTGCCGCCAGCGCGCGCGGCTTCGAACGTGCCCATCAGCGAGGCCAGCGCGCCCTGGCCGTGCTCGGGGCTGCGCTCGTAGGCCAGACGCGCCAGGCGCACCGCCAGCGGCAGGTCGGCCACCACATCGGGTCGGTCCTTGGACAAGGCGATGTGCGCGCCCCAGGCTGCTGCTGCCCAATAAGCCACCGCCACTTCTTCGGCTGCCAGCTTCGGGCTGTTGGCGCCAGTGGCCCCGGCCAGGGCACGCGCAAAGCCCGGTTGGCGGTTCTCCAGCGCCGCCATCGCGTGGCGCTGGGCCCGCCGGTACAGGCGTGCTGTCCGCTCGCGCAGTCGCTGTGCGGCGCGGGCGTCACGCGGCTGCAATTCGTCGGCGCCCTGGCTGACGAAGGCAAAGGCGTACTGCGTGAAGCCACTTGCCACGGACTCGGCCAGGGGCAGGTGGCCGGGTGTCTGGCGCAGCACCGATTCCGACAGCTTGAGATAGAAGGCAGCGGCCTCGCGCGCCAGTTCCAGGTCTTCTTCCTCCATCTGCCCTTGTGCCGCCAGGCCGTCGGCCATGCCGCGCACGACAAGGCCTTGGGGCGTGCAGGCCGCCAGCGTGAAGGCCAGGCCCGCCAGCAGCAGCCTGGAGGCGAGCAGCTTGCTGGGTGGTGGGCGGACCGACAGAGGAAGCGGCGGGCGCGCAGCCGCGGCCGGCCCGCGCCCGCAGCCCTGCACAGCGCCGCTTGCCCGACCCCCATGGCGCATCTGCGCCCGGTCAACGGGGGTCAAGCAGCCACCTGGTGTGAAGTCTTCGTGAACACGACGAGGCAGCTTAGGCAACTGACGTTGCATCCCTGTGACAGCCCCCCGGTGCGGCGGATCAGGCCGCGGCATCCCGACATGGCCCGCGCGTCACGCGAAGACGCTGGCCCTTCTGGAGTTGAACCCGCAGCACCCGTCGCTGCGTCAGCCTGCGCTGGGCGGGCCGCTGGCCGGTGTGCACACGGTCTCGATCAATCTTTCTTGCTGCAACACGCTTCATCTGCTGGACGCCGAGCGCGAGGCCGTCCCGCTCGATGTGGGCGACCATCCCCTGTTGTCCGAGTCCCGGTCACGCCCTTGAGGGGTTTGCACGCGCAGCGCGCGCCTCCCGCGCCCGAGTTTCGGCACTGAACGGCGTGCAGGTTCTTACGGCGCCCGGTTCGTGCTAAGCTGAACCGTAATGACCATCATGGTCATGGGAGTTCCATGTGATCACCGAAACCACCGCTGTCACGCTGCGCCAGAACCTGGGCGACATGCTCAACCGCGTGCAGTACCGCCGCGAAAGCATCGTCATCACGAAGGACGGCAAGCCGGTGGCCGCACTCGTGGATGCCGTGCTGTTCGAGCGCATCCGGGCCATGCAGGACCGTTTCGATGCCCTGTGCGACCGCATCGCGAAGGGTTATGAGAACGTGCCGGAGGCCGAGGGCATGGCCGAGATCGATGCGGCCTGTGCCGTGGCACGACGGGAAACCGCCGATGAATGGCGCAGATCGGGGCGTTTGCCGCCGCTTTCGCCAGAACCCTCGGCAGCGTCACCCCGGCGCAGACCTGCAAAGCCCTCAAGCAAGACTGCCAAAGCCAAGCCAGCCGCTCGCGCTGGCGGCAAGTCGGGCGTCTAGTGCCCCGGCACAGAGGTTTCGAAACATGACAAAAGTGATGGATTCGGCCCGAGGGCCAGGCGCGAATCGCAGCAATGCTCTTTGGCATTGCGAGGATTTGCAACGCCGCCATCGAGACGAAGGCGCGCTTTTGTGTTTCGAAACCGCTGTGGCGGGGTACTAGCACCATGCTCGTGGTGCTCGACACGAACGTGCTGGTCTCGGGCCTTGCGTACGCAGGCGGGCCGCCTGGCCGCTTGTTGAAGGCCTGGTGGGCCGGCGCCTTTCGGATCGCGTCGTCCGACTTTGTGCTCGGGGAGTTGACCCGCGTTCTGCCGCGAATGTCGGCGCGCACCGGGATGTCACCGAAGGAACTTCGTGACTTCCTGGATTCCTTTCGAGCGACGGCGGTGTGGGTGGAGCCCGGCGCCGAGTTCCTGGCTCGAGCGCAGGCCAGCGGCCTGCGCGACCCGAACGACGTACCGATCCTGGCAACGCTGATCGAATCCGGTGCCGACTTGCTGGTGTCGGGCGACAAGGACCTGCTCGCACTGGCCGGGCAATACCGCATCCTGACGCCGGCCGATTTCTGCGCGCGCCACGCGCCTTGACCTTGCATCGCGAAATGCCCTGATCGGGGCGCGGCAGCGGCACCGCCGCCTTCTGCACGCGCGCGATAAGCGCCGTGTGTGAACGCGTGATGAATGGCGAACACACCACGTTTTGACCCCAGCGCCAGTCGGCCCAAGACACCGTGTCAAAAGGCCCTCACCGTCCGTCCTTAGTGTCTGCGGCTTCTCTTGCACAGACACACGATGAAAACTGCCTTCTTCTTTCCCGGCGCGCCGACCCGCTCTTCTCGGCAGGCCGCTGCCACCCAGCCGCACGCCCTGGCCTGCGCCGTGCTGTGCCTGCTCGGCGCACCGGTGCTGGCACCCGCACTGGCACAGACGCCAGCGGTCGCCAGCAGCACCGCAGCGACGGCGTCTGCCAACGTCGTGGTCACCGGCCAGCGCGCCAGCCTGCGCAAGGCGCAGGCAGCGCAGGAGGCCGCCAACCATGTGCTCAGCGTCGTCAGCGCGGACGACATCGGGGCCCTGCCCGACAAGAACGCGGCCGAAGCGCTGGCCCGCCTGCCGGGCGTGTCGGTGCAGCGCGACCAGGGCGAAGGCCGCTATGTGGTGATCCGCGGCCTGGGCCCGGACCTGAACAGCGTGACCATCAATGGCGCCCTGGTGCCTGCCCCTGAAGCCGGCCGCCGCGGGGTCGCGCTCGACACCCTGCCGACCGGCATGGTGCGCTCGCTGGAGATCAGCAAGACACTGACGCCGGACCGCGATGCCAACTCGCTGGGCGGCACGATCGAGGTCAAGACACTGTCGGCATTCGACCTGCCGGGCAGCCTGCTGGCCGCTGGCATCGGTGGCAGTCACGACCAGAACATCGGCAAAGCCAGCCCGGCGGCCAACCTGCTGTGGGCCAGCCGCTTCGACGGCGGCCGCCTGGGCGTGGCGCTGGGGGCCAGCATCGAGCGGCGCAAGTTCGGCTCGGACAACGTCGAGACCGGCGGCGCCTGGAACGCCGGCCGGCTGACCGGCTTCGAATTGCGCGACTACCTGCCGGTGCGCGAACGCGACGCGGTCTCAGCCAACCTGGATTACCGGCCGCAGCCCGGCACGGCCTTCACGCTGCGCAGTTTCCTCAGCCGCTTCAGCGACGATGAAGTGCGCGACCGCCTGACGATCGGCAATGTCGCCAACACCGCAGCCACCCCCGGCGGCAGCTTCGCCGAAGGCCAGACCGTGACGGCCCGCGCCGAGCGCCGCGTGCGCGAACGCAAGAACACACAAGAGATCAGCTCGGTCGTGCTGGGCGGCGAGACGCGACTGAGCGACTGGTTGCTGAGCGCAGCGCTGGGCAGCAGCAGCGCCAGCGAAGACACACCGGAGTCGCTGAACGACGGCCGCTTCCGCCAGAACGGTGTCGCCGGGGTGTCTTTCAGCAACAGCCAACTGCCGCTGCCGAGCGGCCCCGCGTCGTTGACCACACCGGCCAGTTATGCCCTCAACGCCATCACGCTGCAGGCACGCATCAGCAAGGACTCGGAAGCGCATGCCAAGTTCGACCTCTCCCGTCCACTCAACCTGGGCGCCATGGCCGCTGAGTTGAAGTTCGGCGCCAAGGCCAGCCAGCGCAAGAAGAGCAACGACACCAACGTCTGGGCCTACAACAGCAACACCCCCACCAGCGCCAATTTCTGGGGTCCGGGTTCGACCTCGATGAGCGGCTTCGTCAAGGGCGATGTCGACTTTCCGCTCGGCCCCCTCGGCCCGGGCCTGGACCCGCGGCTGATCCGTGAACGTGTGGCGGCCCTGCCGCGCGACCCGGCGCGTCTGCTGCGCGAGTCGACGATCAACGACTACCGCATGAACGAAGACATCAACGCCGCCTACCTGCAAGCTTCGGTGGACATCCTGCCGCACTGGAACGTGCTGGCCGGCCTGCGCGCCGAGAGCACCACCTTCCAGGCGCGCGGCTTCAGCATCAGCCCTGCGGGTGCGGTGCTCGATGTGCTGCGCGAGCGCAAGCACACCGACTGGTTGCCCGGCCTGCACACCCGCTTCGACATCGACCAACGCACCACCCTGCGCGCGGCCTGGAGCAACTCGGTGGTGCGCGCCAACTTCAGCCAGTTGTCGCCCGGCATCAACCTGGCCAGCGCCACCGAAGCGACGATCGGCAACCCCGACCTGAAGCCGCTGCGCTCAGCCAACTTCGACCTCGGAGTCGAGCGCCTGCTGGGCAACGACGGCAGCGTGTCGATCTATGCCTTTGCGAAGGACATCAAGGACTACACCTACACCACCAACCTGGCCGGCACGGGCGCCTGGACGGGCTACAGCTCGGCGGTCAGCTTCGCCAACGGCGACAAGGCCCGGGTCAGCGGCGTCGAGCTGGCTTACACGCAGGCGCTGCGCTTCCTGCCCGGCGCGCTGAGTGGCGTCATCGTCGGTGCCAACGCCACCCTCACCCGCTCCAGCGCCAGCGTGGCGCGCTTCGACACCACGGCGCGTGCGGTGTTGGCGCGCGACATCCGGCTGCCCGGACAATCCGACACCGTGTTCAACCTCATGCTCGGCTACGAAGGCGGCCCGCTGAGCGCGCGTCTGGCGCTGAACCAGAAGTCGCCCTACTTGCTGGAGCTGGGCGCGGACATCCTGAATGCGTCGCAGGAGCGCATCGTCGACCGCCAGCGGCAGCTCGATTTGCGCGTCGGCTGGCAGTTGAACAAGCAGTTCCAGCTCGTGTTCGAAGGATTGAACCTGAACCATGAAAAGTACTACGTCTACCAAGGCAGCAAGCCTTTCAACGTGCAGTTCGAGCAGTACGGCCGCACGTTGAAGATCGGCCTGAACGCTTCGATCTTCTGATGCCAGCGCACCCCTGTTTGTCCGCATTGCGCCGCCTCGGCTGCGGCGCTTTGCTGGCGCTGCTGAGCAGCGTCGCCTTTGCACAGACTGCGCAGGCGACCCAGGCCGCCCAGGCTGCTCAAGGAACCCGCACCGAGCCCGCTTTGGGGCGGGCGGATGAGGCGCTGCCGCTGCCCGGCGGTCAGTGGCTGGTGCAGGACGGCAAGCGCTTGCAACTGCTGGACAGCAGAGGTGCGCCACGCGCCAGCCTGCCGCTGCGGGCCAAGTACCTGGACCTGCGCACCGCAGCCATCGCTGCAAGCGACAAGGCAGCCACCTCCGCACGGGTGTTGCTGCTGGACAGCGACACGCAATCGGTGCGCACGGTCGCCGTCGACCTGGCATCGGGTCGCTTGACGCTGCAGCCGCCACTGGCCGCAACCTCGTTTTCGGTCGAGGCGCTGTGCCTGTACCGGGATGCCCAGGGGCTGGACCACGCCTTTGTCATCGGCAAGGACGGCATCACCGAGCAGTGGCTCATCGACGGGCCGACGCCGCGTCTGCTGCGCCGCCTGTCGCTGCCCGCCGGCAGCGATCACTGCCGCGTCGACGACAGCAGCCACACCCTGTTCGTCAGCGAGTCCGGGCTCGGCCTGTGGGCCTACGCCGCCGACAGTGAAGGCATTCCCGCCCGGGTGCCCGTGGTGCTGCGCCAACCCTGGGGGCCGCTGCAAGGCGGTGCGGGGGGCTTGAGCGTCGTGCCGGGGGGTGTGGCCGTGCTCGACGCCCAGGGCAGCGCCGCGCACCTGTTGGTGCCCGTGGCCGGCGGCTGGCAGCCCCGTCGCACGTTGAAGCTGCCCAGGGCGTCCGCCGAGCACCTGAGGTGGCTTCCAGGCAGCGCCGCTGGCGCGGGTCGCATCGAACTGCTGACCCGCGACAGCGTCAGCGGAAGTTGGGCTGCCAGCGCCGTGGCCTGGCAACGCCCCGCCGTTCACAGCGACGGCGCGCTACCGATGGCGGTCGTCATGCCACGTGGTCAGACAGCGCCGGTCGAGCGCTTCGGTGACGCCGCCGACGACCCCGCGATCTGGCTCCACCCCAGCGACGGCAGCGCCTCGCGTGTGCTGGGGACCAACAAGAAACAGGGTCTGCTGGTGTATGACCTGCAGGGCAAACAACTGCAGTTGCTGGAGTCGGGGCGCCTGAACAACGTCGATGTGCGGCAACGCGTGATCTTCGCCAGCGGCGCGGCGCCGCTCGACCTGGCACTGGCCAGCAAGCGCGACGACAACAGCATCGCGATCTTCCTCATCGACGAACGCGGTCAGGTCAGCGAGGCCGGCAGCATCGGCACCGAGCTGAAAGAGATCTACGGCATGTGCCTGTACCAGCCGCGCTCGGGCGGGCTGCAGGTGCTGGTCAACGACAAGAACGGTGCCTATGCCCAATACCGCGTGGAGCGCAACGAGCAGCGTTTCAGCGGCACCTTGCTGCGGCAGTTCAAGGTCGGCAGCCAGCCCGAGGGCTGTGTCGCCGACGACGCGCAGCAGCGCTTGTTCATCGGCGAAGAAAAGCGCGGCGTCTGGGTGATGGCGGCCGAGCCGCAGAGGGGTTCGGCGATGCAGTTGATCCTGGGGGTCGGGAAAAAGGCGGGGGCGGGGGCGGGGGCGATCTTGAAGGCCGATGTCGAAGGCCTGGCGCTGTACCACGGCAGCGAGCGCAGCTACCTGCTGGTATCGAGCCAGGGCAACGACAGTTATGTCGTGCTGGACGCCGCGCCGCCTTATGCGGTGCGCGGGCGTTTTCGCATCGGCATCAACCTGGCAGAAGGCATCGACGCGGCGTCCGAGACCGACGGCCTGGAGGTCAGCTCGGCCAACTTCGGCGGTGTGTATGCACAAGGCCTGCTGGTGGTGCAGGACGGTTTCAAGCGCATGCCCGACGCACCGCAGAACTTCAAGCTCGTGGCCTGGAGCGACATCGCGAAGGCGCTGGGTTTGCGTTGAGGGCGCCGCCGAATTGCGCCCGGTGGCGAGCGGGCTGAGCTGATGGCGGGCCACTGCCGCCGCGCCCCGGCGCGTCGCTGAACTGCCACCGGCGCCTCATCACTTCGTCACACGGCGCCGCTGCAATCGGTTCTTTCGCCGTGTGCTGTCGGGCCTGGGATGCCGGGCAGCAGGCGCCGATCCCGATCCCGATCCCGATCCCCATGGCCATGCCGCGCGGCTTCCAGCCGCTGATTGCCGCGCAGTTCTGTTCGGCACTGGCCGACAACGCACTGCTGATCGTCTGCATCGCCCTCTTGCAGCAGCGTGGGCTGCCCGCGTGGTGGGCGCCGCTGCTCAAGTTCAGCTTCACCGTGGCCTATGTCGTGCTGGCGCCCTTCGTCGGCGCGCTGGCCGACGCCATGCCCAAGGCGCGCTTGATGATGGCCATGAACGGGCTCAAGGTCGTCGGTCTGGCCAGCTTGTTGATGGGCGTGAATCCGCTGCTCGGGCTGGCCATCGTGGGCGTCGGTGCGGCAGCTTACGCCCCGGCCAAGTACGGGCTGGTGACCGAACTGGTGCCGCCCGCGCGGCTGGTGGCGGCGAATGGCTGGATCGAGGTGACCACCGTTTGCGCGGCAGTGTTCGGCACCGTGCTGGGCGGCTTGCTGATCAGTCCCTGGGCCGTCAGCCTCGCTGGCAGCGAGTCGAGCCAGGCAGCGCTGTGGGGGCTGTTGCTGTTGTACGGGCTGGCTGCCCTGCTCAACCTGGCCGTGCCCGACAGCGGTGCCCGCTACCCGGCGCAGCGGGCGCACGCGGTGGAACTCTGGCGCAGTTTTGCCGATGCCCAGAAGCGGCTGTGGGCCGACGCCGACGGCGCGTTGTCGATGGCGGTGACGACGCTGTTCTGGGGCGCGGCAGCCGTGCTGCAGTTCGCGGTGCTGCGCTGGGCCGTCGACGTGCTGGCCTTGCCGCTGGACCGCGCAGCCTACCTGCAGGGCGGCGTGGCGGTGGGCATCGTTGCCGGTGCCGTGCTGGCCGGCCGCTGGGTGAGCCTGGATCGCGCCCGCCAGGTCTTGCCCCTGGGCATCCTGATGGGCCTGGCCGTGCCGCTGGCAGCGCACACGGCGCACTGGTGGACGGCGTTGCCGGCCATGGCCCTGGTCGGTCTGCTGGGCGGTGCACTCGTCGTGCCCTTGAACGCCTTGCTGCAGCACCGCGGCCATGTGTTGCTGACGGCGGGGCGTTCGATCGCGGTGCAGAACTTCAACGAGAACAGCAGCGTGTTGCTGATGTTGGCGGTCTACGCCGCGCTGCTCGCCTGGGGGCTGGACATTCGCAGCTTGATGACCGGCCTGGGTATGCTGGTCGGTGTCGGTGTGGCGCTGCTGTGGCTGCGCGAACGCCGACGCTGGAAGCCCCGAGCCGCCTGAACGGGCTGCTGTCCGCGCTTGCCCCCAGGCCGCCCCAGCCCCAGCCGGTTCAGGGCTTCCAGGCTTCACAGCACCGTCACATGACAGCCCAAAGATCGGCGCCATGAAAACCATCGATCTGGTCTGGTTCAACGCGGGCGGCGGTCACCGAGCGGCGGCGCAGGCCTTGGAGCAGGAGATCCTGGCCCAGGGCCGACCGTGGAAGGTGCGCAAGGTCAACCTGACCGAGGTGCTCGACCCTTCGGCAACCTTCAAGAGCCTGACCGGCATCGAACCCGAGGACCTTTACAACAAACGCCTGGCCAGCGGCTTCACGCTGGGCCTGGCGCAAGAGCTCAAGCTGCTGCAGGCGATGATCCGCATGGGGCACGAGACCCTGGTGCGGCGGCTGCAACGCCACTGGGCGGCGACGCGGCCCGACATGTTGGTCTCGCTGATTCCCAACTTCAACCGCTGCCTGCACGACAGCCTGAAGCTGGCTTGTCCGGGTGCTCCTTTCGTCACCGTGATGACCGACATGGCCGACCACCCGCCGAACTTCTGGATCGAGCCCGGGCTGGTGCAGCACCTGGTCTGCGGCACCGAACATGCGGCCCGTCAGGCAGTCACCGCCGGTGTGCCGATGGCACGCATCCACCGTGCCAGCGGCATGATCCTGCGCCCGGAATTCCACTTCGCGCCACGGTTGGAGCGTTTGAGCGAACGCCCGGGTGAGTTGCCAGGTGAGCGGCAGACCGAGCGACAGACCGAGCGGCTGACTGCGGGGCTGGACGCCGACACGCCGACCGGGCTGGTGCTGTTCGGCGGCACCGGTTCGCGGGCCATGAAACGCATCGCCGAGTCGCTGCCCCGGGTGCCCTTGATCCTGATGTGTGGCCGCAACGAAGCACTGGCCGACACGCTGCGCCAGTTGCCGGCGCCGGCGCCGCGCATCGTCGTCGGCTACACCCCGAACGTCATGCGCTGGATGCAATTGGCCGACTTCTTCATCGGCAAGCCCGGTCCGGGCAGCCTGAGCGAGGCCGTGCACATGGGGCTGCCGGTGATCGTGACCCGCAACGCCTGGACCATGCCGCAGGAGCGCTGGAACACCGAGTGGGTGGAGCAGCAGGGCCTGGGCCTGGTGCTGCGCAGCTTCTCGCAGGTGCAGGCGGCGGTCGACCAGATCACGCACGATCTGGCGGCTTGCCGGGCCCGTGTGGCGGCGGTGCAGAACCACGCGGTGATCGAGCTGCCGCGCATCCTGCAGCGCATCCTCGACGGTGCCGCACCGCTGGCCCTGTCCGAAACCGCACTGCAACGGGAGTCGAACGCGTCACACGCCTGACCCGGGGCTGTCACGCGGACGTCGTTTCGCGCGGCCACCATTGCTGTCCATGCGCCGCGACGATCCGTCTGCCATGTTGAAGAGCGTCTCCGTCGGAGCGCGCCTGGAGGGCGGCGACGGTGACGGCGACGGCGTTCACGACCGCGACCGCGAC
>Ga0105048_10011394_pt1 | contig 14028 bp, 6 predicted proteins | sample MAT05_FD_78382 | JGI IMG/M metagenome (GOLD analysis project Ga0105048, IMG submission 78382) | Freshwater microbial communities from Lake Fryxell liftoff mats and glacier meltwater in Antarctica - MAT-05 | ecosystem: Environmental > Aquatic > Freshwater > Ice > Liftoff microbial mat | place...
CAGCGGGAACATCCGCGCCAGCACGAACAGCTTTTCCGCATGTTCGACGTCTTTATTGGCGGACTGCGGCGCGAAAGTCGAAGCGACCCTGCTGCTGAGCCATCAGAATCCCGTTCGGTCTCGAGAAACTCGGGAAGGCGACCACGGTGCTCTTCGGCTCTGCGGAAGGCTCGCGTCGGCTTGCCCAGTGGAAGTTGCGGCTGCTGAACAACCCGCACGCACCGGGCCAGATTCTGCGTGAGCGCATCGACAGCGGCCGCGAATGGGAACTGGTCGGAGAGACCACACCCATCCACGACGCCATCACGTACATGACGAACCAGGCTGAGCGCATGGGCTACGTCGCCGCGCGCGCCGAGGGGCGCAACATCGGCAGCGGAAGCGTCGAGGCCACCTGCAAGAGCCTCGTCCAGGTGCGCATGTGCCGTAGTGGCGCGCGTCGGCGGCGAGACAGCGCTCAGGCCGTGCTTTCGCTTCGCGCGCTCGCGCTGAGCAACCGCTGGGACCTGGCTCTTGAACTCACGCTCGCGCCGCTTCGTCGTGACGTCCGGCGTGCCGCGTGATCAGCATGAGACCCCGACCCCTTCAACCCGGACTGATTTGATCGCCGTGGTCGGCGATCACGATCTCGCGGGCCAGGGACGCGGCGAGGATTCACGGTCAAGCTACCGATGCGCCGCCCTGGCGACGGACTTTTTGTGCGGCACGGCTGCCAGTGGCATCGAGGGGACTTCGGCTTCCCCGATGGCCGAGCAGTAGCGCATCAGCGTTGAAACTCTGACATCTCCACCTGCCTCGAGTTTGGAAACAACCGATGCTGACGTACCCATCTTCGCGGCCACCAAGGTCTGGCTAACTCCGAGTCTCTCCCGAATGGCCGTCAAGAAGCGCGCGGTCTTCCGTCGCGCCTCTGCCTCGCCGACCAAGCGGGGGAACTCCCGGTTCTTCGCCGTCCGTTCCGCCACAATTTCGTCCAAGAAGTCTCTAGGCATCACCCGTCTCACCTTTCAAAGGTATGACGCCCGGGTCGCACCGTCAATCGACATAGCTCAAACGCTATGGCTTATTCGCAATCACACTGACTTGGCAGCTCGAGATCGGCTTCTCCAATCCGTAAGCCGCTGCTCGGCAAGGTCGATAATCTTGGGAGGCGTGCGCTGCGTCTTCTTCGCGAATGCGACGAGCGACAGCAGCACCTGGCTCTGTGTCCCCTCGTTCGAGAACAGCAGTCGGAACGACCTCGTGTCGGCACTCGATCGGACTTCATAGATCTCACCTCGCAGGTGCCGCGCCACCTCAATGCCTTCTCTGGCGACCTCCTTCATCGCAGCGACAACTTCGGCGGCCTCTTCGTCGGTCAGACCATCAATGAAGTCGCGCACTGGCCGAGCCCCCGCGCTGCTGCGGTAGTCACGCCACCGTCGGCGAGCTCTGCTCTTCTTCTTGGGCGCACCCTGAGCTCGGCGGCGCCCACGAACACGCAGTGAACACCGGCGGCGGCCAGGAAGTGAACCGTGTTGCACCCCGCGCTTCCGCGCCAGCTTCAAGCACCCCTACCGGAAGGACACGCACGTCGACCGTCAAGCCACCGTCACGTCTCCTTCGGTGAAGCGGCTGCCATTTCCGGCCGCTCGGCGCCCTCGGACACCCCTTCGCCGCCACCCAACTCGGCCACCATCACCCAAACCACTTCCTGGTCTCCAGCATTGAACCTCCTCTTCGTTGCTCGGCGAAACGGAAGCTCGGAGCTACAGACCGCCATCTAGCTCAGCGCAGTTCATCACCGAGGGAATGAAGTTCTGCCGCTCATCGCCGATCGCGAAGTTTCTCTCCACGGGGTTGTGCCGCTTGACGGTGACCCAGTAGCCGCCGTCTCCCTGACTCACGCCACCACTGTCGGGAGCGCTCGAGAGAAACTCGAACCGATAGACGTAGTAGCTCGACGACATCATCGGGAAACAAGCGCTCGCGACGTAGCCGCCATCCACCCGACTGAGCGGGATGCCAGCCGCCAGCGGCTGCGCCTCACCGACAAGGGTGCCGATTGCATCACTGGGCTCGTCACCCTGCCCAATGCGAAAGCCGAGGTTGCAGCAGCGGGTGTCGATCAGTGCTTCGCCGGCATCGATCGGGGTGTTGTTGCCCGCATCAAAAAGATCCCCCACGAAGTCAGGAGGGTTGCCTCCTGCCTCCCCCTCGTACTCCTCAGGCACCGGCAGCTCGCCCGCATCCACCACCGGCCGAGGTGAGGTACACCCGGCCAACAGCGCGAGTGACAGCCACAACCCCCGGGTCTTGAGAAAGAGGCTCATTCGGCCCCCTCGATCGTCCAGTGCTTGGCCGGGTCGGCGGCTTCCTTCGCGTCGTTTCGTCGCACGGCGTCGGCGGCAGCGGCCTGGCCCCGAGCCCCATACTGGTGGGCGAACTCGGGCATCATCGCCAAGCCCAACTCGACCTCGGCGGGCGCGAGGTGGTTCGCGATCTGAGAGTAGAGGCCCGAGTTGTTGCGAAACTCCACGCCCAGCTGCTCGATCAACAATTTCCTCGCCTCGGGGTTCTCGCTCTTCAGCGGCCCCAGGATGTGAATGATCGACTGCCGGGCAAGGACCAGCGGCTTCATTCGCAGATGCCGCATCGCCTCGAAAGCGATCGCCGGCCCCGCCTTGCGCTGCGCATCGGCCAGCTGGTGATACAGCGTGTCGAAGATGACCTCCTTCACGTCCGGGCTCGTCTCGCGCGCCAACCAATCTACCCAGAGCGCCTCGGTGGCCGCGTAGGAATACCCACGCAGCGCCTTGGGAGCCAACGCGCGCACGTCAGGGTTGAGGTGGCGGGTGTAGCCCTCGATCGACGAGAGCAGCGACGGGTCGGATGCGTTCCCCACCGCGGCCAGCGCCGGGCTGAGCGCATAGGTGTCATCGCCCGCGGCCCGCAGCTGGGTCTTCACCGCATCGCGCACGACCGCGACGGCCTCCTGATCTGCCTTGTGCAGGCCGCCAAGAACTCCCAGATGGAGCAGCGTGTTGCGCGGCACGAAGTCCGCCTCGGCGTCTCCCGTCGAAACCACCAGCGCGTCCTTCCGCATTTCGCGCGCCAGCTCGGCGCCCACGTCCTTCCGAGTCACCAACGCGAGCGAAGCGCGCACCCGATCGCCTCTCTCCAACGTCGTGTCTCGCCGCAGCGCGCTCAGTGCTTCCCGAGCCTCGGGGTGAGCCACCTTGCTCAAGACGAGGTACGAGACCGCCTTTGCTTCTGCCGGGAAATCTTGCGCCTTCAAACCTTCGGCAAAGCCTTCAATCTGCTCGGGGTGACCGTTCAAGAACCCGGCCATCTCGTGCCACTGGTCTTCGATGTTGGCCTTCTGCACCACGCGCTCGAGGAGCGTCGCGAACGAGCTCTCCATCGTCTCGTTCTTCATCATCTCGACGTAGCGCTGCTCGGCCAGCGGCACGTTGGCGGCGACGCCCGTCACCGCGTCGCTGACGAACGTCCCTGAAAGCAGATTGGTCCACTCGTAGTCGGTCACCTTGCGGCTCGCCGATCCACTCACCTCGGTGGACTCACCCTGCTCTCGCACCAGCGACACGGTGGACTTGGCACCCAACAACAGGCCTCCCGAGATGCCTTCAACGCTCTCGAACGTCTCGACCCAGTGGTCGTTCAACGTCACCCTCGCGTTGCTCGTCTTCACCTCGAAGGTGCCCTTGATGCGCCACGCAAACTCGTAGCCCGTCACCCGGCGCGTGACCGCTCCCCCGATGTTGGAGAACACGGCCTTCGCCAGGCCAACTCCGTTCTCATACGAGACCACTTCCGGCTGTGAGGCCGGCACCTTGAAGAACAGATCAAACATCGCGACCTGCTGCGCCTGCGCCGTGCGAAGCCCCGTCGCCTTCGCGCGGGCGAACTGCTTGATGTCGCAGCCCGAACCGATTTTCAGGAGAAAGGGAGCCCCGAGCTTCGGGCCATGCATCTTCACGAACTCCTCACTCAGCGCGATCAGCTGCGCCAGCACCACCGAGTCGTCTCCCGCGCGCGACAGGCCCTCGAGCGCGAGCGTGGCGTCGGCCTTGGTGCGGTGCTGCATCGGCTGCGGCATCCCCTGCATCGAGATCGATGAGTCGACGACCGATTGATAGGCGTAGGAAACGCGAACCCCCGGCCCAATCGCACAACGCGTCACCGAGGGACCCGGCGCCGCTGCGGCAGCCAGATCCACCACCGGAAGGGCAGCCGGCGGAACACCCGCCGACGAGGTACCCGTCTGGGCGGGGTTCTTCTTCAACACAAAGGCTCCGGCGACCGCCGCCAGGCCAACCAGACCTCCAACGATCAATTTCGTTCTCACAGTTGGCTCCTGTTCACGGTTTGTCGCGGCGGAAGCGGTCGGTGTTGTCCCATAGATCGGAACCACCAGCGGCAACGCCCGAGTAGGAAACGATGTTGAAGTCCTTCGACCCGAAGAAGAAGCGAATCTCAGCGTAGAGGCGACCGGTGAGGGCCGCCCATTCCCACTTTGCGACCGACCCCTTGCCGCCAATGGTGGCGCGGGGCTGTTCGGTGGCGGTGTTCGAGCCATCGAAGATCTTCACCGACTTGCTGCCGTACTCGACGCTGATCCCCACGGTGATGAACTTGAACTCGGCCGACAAACACGCGCCGACCACCCCGCTTGGCCAACAGGCCGAGGCTCCAACGCCGACCGACGCCTCGAGGGCCGGCCCGATCGAGACCTCGCTGGCTTTGTAGGCTCCCGCGGGGTCGAACTCGCAGACGTACTTTGCCGTCTTGACTGCGACCCCTGTCACGACCGAGCTGCTCGCCGAGAGCTTGTTGGTGATGGCGTGGTTCTCGAGAGCGCCGGTGGTCTTCAACAGCACCGCCGAGCGCAACGGAGATCCGTTGTTGGCCACCTTGACGATCGAGCCAAAGCCTTGCACCAACGTGTAGAGGTTTTGGTTGTAGGCAGCGCCATCGGCTTGATTGTCCGAGAAGGGGACGTTTCCGTTGATCCAGTGATAGCGCGTGGCCGAAGTCGCCTTGCATTCGGCCATCCGCGCGACCTTCTGGGCCTCGGCCACCGTGCTCAAGTCAACACAGGTCGGGTCGTCGAAGATGTGCGACGCCTGGGCGCCAACCCAGATGTCGTTGGTTCCAGCGGCTGACTTCAGCGCGGTGAGCTTGGCGGCGCTGCGCGGCTCGGCCAGCCTTCCTCCCTGAAGGTTGCAGTCTTCATTGGCATCGACGAAGTTTTTCTCGGTCGTCGACAGCTTCAGACACTGCACTGTGTCGAGGCAGCCGTAGAGAGCCTGCGCGGTCTTGGTGGCGATGGTCTGCTTGTCGCTGACGAACTTGAGCACGATGTCGAAGCTGATCTGCGCCTGGAAGCTGATCTCGAGATAGAGGACCACCGGCCCCGCGAAGACATAGCCATCGACGCTAATCCCGAAGGCCAGACCTGGCAGGGGCGACTTACCGGCAAACGGACGGGAGAAGCTGGGTTTGAACCAAGGCTTCACGGGCGACGCCGGCGCGGTCTTCTTGAGCTTCTCGATCGCGTCGGCGATCTGCCCAACGCTCGCCCACACCCGCCCCAGAGAAATCCTGGTCTCTTTCCTGGTGCCTCCGGCGATGGCCACGCCTTCCTTCTTTTCCTCCGAATCCAGGATGGTGAAGCTCATCATGTTGACCGTGTTCTTGCTGCTGGTCATTGGGCTCGCAGCGGAACCGCCGGCCGCGTCGGTGTCCGAGGTGCCGCTCACCCCCATCATCGAGCGCCCGAACGACTTCCCTCCCGTCGTCATGTTCTTCCGGAAGGTCGACTTGCACTGAACGTTCTCCGACTGCTCGCGGCAGACGCCGATCGCGGTCGGCGGCTTGTCGCACGTACCCCCAGCGCCGCAGTCTCCGTTCACGGTGCATGAACGGCGGCACGACTGCTGACTTCCGACGTCGTTGTTGCTGCTGACCCGATTTCCGCCCTGTGCAGTGGTGCTCCCGTTCTCGACAGGAGTCTCCGCGGCGTTGATCGGCAACACCGGCTTGGGAAACAGATCACGCGTCACCGTGAACGGAAATTCCTCGCTGCATCGCCGGGTGATTCCCAGCTTGTACTCGGTGCCGTTGACGGTCGCCGAGGTGAACTTGTTGTCGATGTTGGTGTCAGCGACGCTTCGAGAGATGCCATCGATGTCGATGCAGAGCCGCAACTTGAAGGCGCTGTTCACCTCGACGTTGCTCTTCATCCAGCCGTCGGCGCGGCGCGGCAGTGCGCCGCCTTTGACCGACATCATGCGCTTCACGACATCGGACGGGATCTGAAGCTCGAAGCGATCCTTCTTCTCTTGAGGGTTGCCTCCGCTGAGTGAGAAGTTGGACAGAACGGCGGAGTTCTCTGCCGCCCAGATGTTCGTGAGTGCGCTGTCTACCTTGGCAATCTCAACACTCACCCGGGGGTTGAGCCAACGCAACGTTCCCAGGTTGGACAACTGCACGATGCGCTTGTCTGAGAAAGGGTGAAACGGGCTGTCGCCAAGCATGTTCCAGCCAAAGTCCAGGTCGAGCGTCGGTGGCTTTCGAAAGGTCTCTTTGTCGAGGAGAAGCTGCGATTGACCGAGGCGGCCGCTTGTCGCCTTGAGCTCAATCTGCCGGCTGGGCTGAAAGGTGATCGCGAAGCCCCGATCGAAGTCCGTCGTCTGCGCGAGGTAGTCGTACTGATCAACGTAGCCACTGGCCGGGGTGTAGAAGAACCCAACCGGGTTCGGCGCTGTCTTGTTGGCGAGCACGGCGCGGCCTTTCGAGTCAAAGGCAGCGACAAGCATCGTCCGCAACAGCTTGTAGTCATTGCGGAAGACCTGCTCGTTCATCACGTTCGCGCGTCGCGAGCCGTGGTACCACGACGAGGTCAGATCTCCGTATGGGGCTTCTTTGAAGCACTCGTTGGGCAAGAGCCCCACCTCGTTCGGTAGCGTGTTGCCGAAGTAGCTGTATCCGTTCGCGGTGGTGGTGAAGCCCATCGATCCGACGATGCAGCGAAACGCCCGGACCTCGGCACCCGAGTTGTCTTTGCGCTTGAACACGTCGTACGCCCACATCGTGCCGGCGTTCGTGCTCGCCATCGCGGGCGCCTGGTGCTGCACGCGCAGGTACGTGATGTACGGGAAGCCCTCGAGGACCGTGAAGGCTCCCACGCCGGCGGGCGTCCGCATGTAGGGCGCCGAGATCAACGACGGGTAGGTGACGATCTGCGAGTCCGCCACGCAGTCCATCGCTTCGTTCCGCTTCTGGTTGTTTGGGCAGGTCAGAGGAATGCACTTCTTGGTCGACGGCGTCGACCGAGGAGTGGGGTCGTAGGGGCACGACAACTGCTCCACCAGAATGCTCCCTCCGTCCTCGGTCCTGTACCCACCGTCTGCGGTCCCCTTCCCCTTGGGGAAGATGGTTGTCGACTTCACTGCGTCTCCTCCGCACCGGTAGTTGACGTTGACACCCGCGGTGCAGGTCGTCTGAAGGTACGTCGGATCCCAAAGGTTGCCGTAGTTCAACGCACACGTCGGCGAAGTCCCTGTGCAGAACGGCCTGGCCGCGCTGTGGTACTTCACGTTTGAACTTGGGTCGTTGCTCCCGGTTTCACACAACAACCTGACGGAATCGACCTGCAAGTTCGGCTTGCAGTCGAGGTATTCGCGAGGGCTTCCATCGACCATCGTCTTCACGCTTTTGACTTCTGAAGCGTTTGGACACGTATACCGGTACTGGTACCGGGTGTTGTCGAAGTAGTGGCGCACCATGCAACTCTGCTTGCCGTTGCACGCGCTGAAGGCCGACACCGGCGCCTTTTCTGCGACCGAATTGCCGTCATAGGCCATCCCGGTGATCTTGATGCCGCCGGTCGCTGCGGACTCAAGCGGGCACTCAATCGAGCGGTCGTAAATCTTGTCGTTTCTCGTCGCAGACGTGTACAGCCATTGCGAGGTCGACGCGCCTTCCCCCCCGTTCTCACAAAAGAAGTTGATGCGGGTGTCAGCTTCCGCCAAAGGCAGCGAGCACACCCGCGCGCCATCTGGGCACTCGTTCGCGACCCAGGCACCGGTTCCGTCGGCGATGCGCAAGCGCCCGCCACACTGGAGCGCGATTTCCTCCAGCCCCTTGAAGCTCTTCCCGAGCAGGTCAGTGGTGTGAAAGTACTTGCGCTCGGTGAACGACTTCGACGCGCCACACCAGTATTCGACCTTGAACGCGCCGTTGATGTTCTGAGGAAGATCGGCCGGCTTCACCGGAATCGCACAGCTTCGCCGGCCCTCGCACGCAGCCTTCAACCGATCCGAGATTTCCTTCACCGCCGCCGCAGAGACATCGGGGTAGCTTGATCGGCTTGTGTAGGTCAGGTCTTTGATGAAGAGGACTGCCGCCCGCTCGATTCCTGTCGCAGCCGCGTCGTCGGCACAGTGAAAGTCGATGTAGTTTTTGGCGCCTACGGTGTTGTCCATGATGGACTGTCGAACCGCGGTCTCGTTTCCGCACGTGTAGAAGTACTTCGTGTACAGGCTGACCGTACCCGTGGACGATGTGTCTCCAGGCTCGTTCGAATAGCATCGCCGCTTGCCGTTGCAGGAGTTCTTGTCCTCAAGGATGACGGACTGAGTCCCTGACGAAGAGCGGAAATTGTATCCCCGTATTGTGATGACGTTTCCGCAGGCGAAGGTGAGCTCCTGGCTCGGCTCGTTGGGGACGTCGCGGACGATGGCTCTGACCGAAGGGCTGGTCCAGTTCAACCGAGAGATCGTGTAGAGCGTCGACTCGTTGCCGCACCTGTACGTGGCCCGAACCGATTTCCTCGAGCACAGCAGCGCCTTCGACAACTCTGAGGTGCGCAAGAGCGGCCGCACGCACTTGACGGCGTTGTCGCACTCAGTCCGAAAACTGGCCGTCAGGTCGAGCGACGTCGGGCCGCTGGTCGGTGTGTCACTGCACAGGTACGAGACTTCCTGCACTTTGATCTCGTTTCCAACCGGCGCAGGAACCACGTCCTGGTCTTGACCGCCGCCGGTCGTGAAGTCCCAGCCCACCTGCCCGGCCGGGCACTGCAGCGATGGATCGATGGCGTTGAAGAGCGGCGGCGCGCTGGTGTCTTCGCCTGCGCACGCTCCGAGCATCGACCCGCTGAGCAAGCTCAGCATCGCTACACGCAGTCCCGGCCTGAGAGTTGTCATGTTCATGGATTCTTTTCTCCTCGCGGGATCAACGCGCCTACGGCAGCAACCGAGCCACGCCAAAGTCGGGATTCACAGAGTCAGTGATTGAACCGCCCACCAACAAGCGGCCCACTCCATCGAACAGAATGTCTGCGCCGGTCGCCGACGTCGCGGCGAGCTGGGCCTCGTAGAAGCCGAGCACGCCGAAGCTGACCCGCGGGGTGCCGTTGTTCTGCAGCAGCGCGACCGACATCTTCGAATCGGTCGCGCCAGCGATGTAGAAGCCGCCCATCGGGCCTGGGACGATTCGGCGGACCACGTCGGTGCCGCCGCGGTTGAACTTCACGACTCCCGCGCTTCCAAAAGATGAGTTGGGCGAACCGAGTGCCGTGTAACTGGCGACAAGCATGTCGTTGTCGACGCCGTTGCTCGCGTAGCCCCCAACCACCACCCCTTCGCCTTCCATCTGTATGGCATTGAGCCCGTCGACCTGACCGGCGCCCAGATCAGCGATCAGCACTCCGTTCGAGCCGAACGGCACCATCGGCGCGCCAGAGCCCGTGAAGCGAAGGATCAGCGAGTCGTTTCCTGAGCTGCCGACGACGATGATGTCGCCCAACGGGCTGAGCGCGACCGCCGTGGCAATGTCGGCAACCCCCGCCGTTCCGTAAGAGATCAGACCGCCGGTGCCGAACGCGCCGTCCAGCGCGCCGGCGGCAGTCAAACCCATCACCGTGACGTTGGCATTCGTGCCGGTTCCGGTCGTCCCGACAAGGATCATCGTGCCGTTGGGACGCACGACCATGTCGGCAAGAATGTCGATCGCGTTGCCGCCCGAGTCGAGCTGCACCAGGCCGGCGGTCCCGAACGTGGCGTCGAGCGCGCCCGCCGCAGTGACGCGGCCGACGGTGAAGTCTTTGCTCGAAGCGCCCTGGGCCTCGCCCGCGAAGAGATAGGTCCCATTGGCCAGCCGGTGGACCGCGCGCGCCTGCTCAGAGTCGACGCCTCGCGTGAGGATCAGGTTGCCACCGGTTCCAAACGACGGGTCGAGGGCGCCGCTCGGCGTGACCTTCGAGATCACCATGTCTTGATTGCTGACCGCGGCCGTCGAGTCGCGCCCGACCCAGACGCTCGAGTTGTCTGGGTTCATCACGCCCCGGAACCATTCGTTTCGCCCCGTTCGAGCGTCCGAGAGGAAGCCGCCAACGGCGAACGTGGTGTCGAGAACTCCAGACCCGACGCAGGTCACCAGCACCGAGCTGACCGCCGCTGACGCCGTGCCGGTTCCGTTGCTGACGGCGCAAGAACCGTTGAGCGGTTGAGTCAGGACGGTGACGGCGTAGCCGGTGGCGTTGACGGTGAAGGTGAAGGCACCGTTCGTCGACAGCGAGAGGTCGTTGCCACCGTTGTTCTGCAGAACAACGGTCAAACCCGGCCCCAACCCGCTCACGGTTCCGCCGACTGGGAAACCAGCCGGGCCGCAGGTGATCGCGACGTCGCTCACGTCGACGGTGGCGGTGCCGCTGCCACTGGCGATCGTGCACAGCTGCATTGAAGGCTGGGTTTGAACGGTGACGGCGTACGCGCCGGTGACCCGGGCCGAGAAGACGAACGCCCCGTTGGCGGTCAGCGTTTGCGCATCTGCCCCGTTGTTCAAGATGGTGAGCGAATTGCCCACGCCCAACCCGGCGACGGAGCCGGCGACCCCGAAGGTCTGAGCGCAGGTGACGGTCAGGGTCACATTGGCGGCCGCCGTGCCTGACCCGTTCATCAGCGTGCACTGACCGGTCGCTGGCTGCTGGGTGATGGAAACGGTGTAGGGCCCGACGATCCGGGTGGGGAAGGCCTGGGTGTCGTTGGCAGAGATCGTCAGCACGTCGCCGTTGGTCGAGTTGGTGAGGGTCACAGCGGCCCCTGCCCCCAATCCCGTCACCGACGCGCCCAGGACGAACGACGGCGTGCACACCAATCCGGCGCAGACGAACCCACTCGCGCAGTCCAACGAACCTGCGCAGGCCTTGCCTGAAGCGCATTTGGCTGCACAGCTTCCACCGCAGTCCACATCGCTCTCGTCGGCCGACCTGGCCTGGTCAGAGCAGTGGTCATCGACGCACAACTTGGCGGTCGCGGAACAGAACGTGCTGCCACAATCGGCGCCGGCATTGCAGCTCAACCCGGTGGCGCACTTCGTCTGGCAGGTGCCTCCGCAATCAATGTCGGATTCCGTGCCGTTGCGCTGCCCATCGCTGCAGGCATCGCCCAGGACCTGCATCATTCCGTTGTTGTCGAGGGTGCCAGAGGCGGTTCCGGTCATCTCGAGCACCGCAGAGTCGGTGCTGAGCGTCGAGTCACCTTGGGCGGTGTAGGTGAGCGTACCTTGGGTGGTGACGCCTGCGCTGTTGGTGACCGAAATGTGAACGGCCACCATCGTGCCTACGGTGCCTTTGGTATCAATTTGAATCTTGCCATCGTCTTTGATCTCGGTGGCGACGGAGTCACTGCTGCCTTGAATCGTGGCAGACACCGCGAGCGTCTTTCCGCCGAGCTGAACTTCCTGGCTCACGACGACCGGGTTGTGCGAGTCGTTGATAAACGTCTGCTTCCTTCCGTTACCCGAGACATCCCAGGCGTTGTCGCCCTGGACATGAAGACCTGAAAGCGAAGCATTGAACGTCGCCCCGCTGATTTCGACGCGCGCCACCGAGCCGTCGCTCGAGGTGCCGTCGTCGCCGTCGACCAGCGTCATTTTGTAGGTGGCGGCGTCCTTGACGAAGATGTTGTAGCTGGTTCCTTCTTCGTCATTGGTCGCCGAGAACATCGGGCTGACCTGCCCTCCGCCGCTGGTCGTTGGCTCTCCTCCTGCGACGCCGGTGCCATTGACCAGCACCTGGGCACCGCCGCTGGTGGTGACCTGGGCTCCTCCGCCGGTGCAGAAGTGACACGAAAGCTCGCCGGTCCGCGTGAAGATTGGGGCCAGGTAGAGCAGGTTCTTGTTGGTGTCGTCGCCGAAGTAGAGGCTCGGCTTCTTCTGCGGATTTTCTGACGCTTCGTATTCCCACCGGTTCTTGTTGGTGTCGATCTTCATCGTTCGCACCGTGTCCGGGAGGTTGTTGTCGTATACGCGCAGCAGGTAGACGCCGTCGGACTCGGGGAAGTAGGCGATCGGCGTCAAGGCATGCCCGCCGGTAACGCGGTCCCCGGTCTTCTTGACGATTCCAATGCGAACCCGCTCGGTCGCGTCTTTGGCGAGCGCCTCTGCGAGGACAGACATCACGTTCTTGGCTGAGTACCCCTTCGTCTTCTCGACGACCGCAGGGTGAAGCTGCGTCGCGAACCAATAAGCGAGCTCACGTTGAAGAGGAGTGTTCCCTGCCAGCGTCAGGTCTCGCGCCGTCTCGCCTCCGAAGGCGGTGCTTACAAGCTTTCGTGCTTGCAACATCGACGACAGCACCGCGAAGCCTTCGCAGCGGCCTCCGAGCATCGCCTTGTTGGCTTTGTTCATGAACGCGGTGGCAGCCAGCGTCAGCTCGCAGGGCGATGTCTGGGTTCGGCAGACTGCCGTCCCGAACATTCTCTGCATGCCTGCGGCGTCCATCGCCGACGCCTCGTAGCCAGAAGCGAAGTTGGTGAAGGACATCGAGTCCTTCGCCATGTCGAAGCCTGATTCGACCTTGCGAGGAAACGACTTGTCACATCCAACACAGACGACACTGACGATCGCGAGCGACGCCAAAGACAATCGGCTCAGCACGAAAGGTCACCTCGAAGTTTCGGAAAGCAATGAATTGCCCACGTGAACAAAGACACCCCTTCGACCTTGTCTTTTTGGTTTTGAAACACCCGAGAACGACACATCGCACAACTGAAGAGCTCGAAAGCGACGATGCGTCGAACAGGGCGCATGATGCCAACCAACTATGATCCGTGAAGTTATTTCGGCATCCCCCACGTCGAATTCTTTGGAGGCGAGATGTAGGTGGATTCTCTTCATCGATTGAATGGAGGTCCTGGGAGGCCCTGTAAGGTGTGGCTCCAATCCTGATCACGCGGCGAGCCTGACGTGATGAACGAGGGGCGCGAGCGTGAGGTTGAGTGCGACGTCGAAGCGTTTGCTCAGGGCAAGGGCTCGCAGGTCGACGGCTCGTCACAACGGCCACCACCTTGCGCCTCCCGCCGCAGGGACACCGCCAGACGTCTGTGCCCCAGGTCCGAGCGTGAAGGGTGGCCCAGTCAAGCCGCGGCCTCTTCATTGGTGCAGGCGCGGATACGCCGGGCAAGGAGGACTGCCGGGCGGCCTCCATCTGCGCGGCGGCGGCCCTGCGAGGCAGCACGTCGGCCCGCGCCGAGGAGTGCGAGGAGAACGCGCCGTAGAAGTTGGTCAAGTGGGTGAGACTTTGGGGGGGATGAGCCAGAGTGCAAGCGCTTCAACAGTTGCTCGGCCGTCAGCACCAGCGTGGCGCCCCGTTTCGTCTGGTACTCGTACTTCCCGTCTTCGCGCCGAGAGAGCCGCGACTCGGCGATGGGCCCGCGCGCTCCGTAGCGGACCAGTCGGAGCAGACCGTCCCTGTCGTTCCCGTGGACCCACGTACCTGCGTGGAGCGAGAACCCTTGCCCCACCGCCACCAGCCTGCCTCGCCCGGCCCGCGGCTCCTCCGTAAGTTGTAGCCTCAGCTGCGCTCCTTCCAACTGCAGCGCGTCGAAGCCGTCCTCTGGCTCAAGCGACCGGGCACGAAGGAGCCGGTGCTTCGCGACGACGCGGTGCACTTCGTGACGGGGCGCGCGGCGCCGAGAAAGGGCAGGGACATTCCAGGCGCCGTGTTCGTGCCGTCGTTGA
>Ga0105048_10011395_pt1 | contig 14027 bp, 11 predicted proteins | sample MAT05_FD_78382 | JGI IMG/M metagenome (GOLD analysis project Ga0105048, IMG submission 78382) | Freshwater microbial communities from Lake Fryxell liftoff mats and glacier meltwater in Antarctica - MAT-05 | ecosystem: Environmental > Aquatic > Freshwater > Ice > Liftoff microbial mat | place...
CTAAAATTATTTGCTCTTAAATTTATTGATAGCGTTAATCGTAAATTCCGACAAAACCAATTCCCCACTCATTCCGGCCCTTACTTTTAAAAGACTATCCCAATTCTCAGTTCCTTCCCAAAATATTTTTTTGAGTTTTTGCATGGCTTCTGGATTTGATGTTGCTAATTTATTTGCAAGGACATCAATCGCCTTATCCATTTCTTCGGTCGTAGAAAAAACTTCTGCGAACAAACCTTTTTCTCTTGCCCAATTTGCTGAATGAAATTCGGTTGCGTTGATTGTCATTTGCGACATGGCTGATAAACCAACTTTTCGTTGCACGGCAGGACCAACTACAAAGGGTCCAATTCCTATTGCAAGTTCAGATAATTTTACTTCGGCTGCGGTAGTTGCAAAACAATAGTCAACAGCAGATGCAACACCAACGCCGCCTCCAACTGCTTTTCCTTGCACACGACCAATAATTAATTTCGGACATTTTCTGCACGCATTAATTACACTCGCAAATCCTGAGAAGAAAATTTTTCCAGTTTTTAAATCTTTGATTGAGATCAATTCATCAAAACTTGCGCCTGCACAAAATGCTTTTTCGCCTGCAGATTTTAGAACAATTACTTTGACAGAATTCATGGCTCCAACATCTGAAATTGTTTTTGCCAATTGTCCTAAAATTTTTCCCGGCAAAGAATTACTTAATGGATGACCGAACTCTATTGTTGCGATTCCGTTTTCGGAAACTTCATACTTTACATGACCTTGATTAACTGCACTCATATTTATTTTAGGGAAGAGGGCAGAGTAGAGAGTAAAGAGGGTTTCTTCGCTCGCAGTTCTGCGCTTGGTTATTATTAATTATTTTTTTGTTCAATTTTTGAAATTAAAGATCGAAGCATTTTTGCAATCTCACTTATTTGATCTTGTAAAGAATTTATATCGTCTTGTTTTACAAATTTTAGCATTACGCAAAGTACCAATTGAGTTTCTGTTTCACAAAGTGAGCCATGTGAAATGCGCAGAAATTGAGCGTAACTTCCAGAGCTTTTTCTGCCCCAACCTTCGGCGATATTTGAAGGTACCGAAACCGCTGCTTTTCGAACTTGGATAGTCAAACCAAACTTTTCAGCTTCTGGAAGTTGCTTAGTTATTTCGTAAACACCCACAACTAAATCCATTGATTTCTGCCAAACAATCAAATCACGAAATGAATTTATCGGTCCATACTTTGAATAGCTCTCTTCAACAATTGCAAAATCCATTTCCATCTTTTCCAATTTTAAATATTAAAAATTCAACTCTTCCCTCTGTCCTCACCCCTCAATTTTGATTCAGCTTCTTCACCATAGTCAAAATAGTAGCTATACCTACCGTCTCGCCCGTCTCATCATAAATATCAACTAAAAATTTTACGATTCCTTTTGCAATGTCTGCATCATTTCTTTTCTCTTGATCTATTTTTTCTTTTACTGTAAAACGAACACCAATTGTTGCTCCCGGATAAACGGGTTTTGTAAAACGTGCTTCGTCAATTCCGTAATTTAAAAGTACCGGACCTTTTTTCGGATCAACAAATAATCCTGCTGCTTTCGATAAAATAAAATATCCGTGCGCAACGCGTCTTTCAAAAATGGTTCCTTCTAAAGACGTTGCGTCCATGTGTGCATAAAAATTATCGCCGCTTACATTTGCAAAGTTGACAATGTCTGCATCGCTCACTGTATGCTTGTGCGTAAAAACTGTTTCACCAATTTCTAATTCTTCAAAATGTTTTCTAAACACATGTGGATTCGCTTCTGGTTGATCTGCCCCAACTTGAAATTGTTTTGTAATTGCAGTTATTGTTTGCGGATGTCCTTGAATCGCTGTTCGTTGCAAGTAATGCATTACCCCGCGTTTTCCACCCATCTCTTCTCCTCCACCAGCACGACCAGGACCACCATGCGTAAGCATTGGCATGGGTGAACCGTGCCCTGTACTTTCGTCCGCACATCTTGCATTCAACACTAAAATTCTTCCGTGCATGCTTGCTGCACCTAATACGTATTCCGTTGCAATTTTATCATCTGCCGTTACAATTGATGATACTAAAGAACCTTTACCCATGTTAGCAATTTCAATTGCATCTTCTAAATTTTTATACGGCATCAAAGTAGAAACTGGACCAAAACATTCTATGTTGTGCGCGCCAATATTTTTGAAAGGTTCATCATTTCTAAAAACAATTGTTGGAAAAAATGCACCTTTATTTTTGTCGGCACCCAACACATCAAAATTGTCCAAATCACCAATTACAATTTTTTGTTCTTTCATTAACAATTCAACATTGGCTTTTACTCGCTCCACTTGTAATCGAGAAATCAAGGAACCCATGCGCACATTAGCGTCAGCAGGATCACCAATTGTATTTTTTGATAGACGAGCCGCCAACGCTTTTTGCACATCATCAATTAAATTTTCGGGAACTATAATTCTGCGAACCGATGTACATTTTTGTCCAGCCTTGATTGTAATTTCTTTTTGAACTTCTTTAATAAAAATGTCAAATTCGGCTGTCCCCGGTGTGCAATCTTTTCCTAAAATAGCAGCATTCAAAGAATCAGCTTCCAGATTAAAAGAAACAGAATTATCGACAATGTTCGGCAACGATTTTAATTTTTTTCCGGTAGTTGCAGAGCCTGTAAACGTTACAACATCTGAAGAAGAAACATGATCTAAAATTCCACGGCCCAAACCACAAACCAATTGCAAAGCGCCTTCGGGTAAAATTCCACAAGCAACAATATCGCGTACCATAACCTCGGTCAAAAAACAGGTAAATTCTGACGGTTTTACAATTGCCGGAACACCAGCCATAAAATTCACGGCTACTTTTTCAAGCATTCCCCAAATCGGAAAATTAAAAGCGTTAATGTGTATCGCAACACCTTCTTTCGGCACCATGATGTGATGACCAATGAAGGAACCGCCTTTTGACAAGGGCACCGCCGTTCCGTCAACATAATAAGGCAAGTCAGGGAACTGTCTGCGCAACGACGCGTTTGCAAATAAATTTCCAATTCCGCCTTCAATGTCAATCCACGAATCCAATCTTGTTGCTCCTGTTAAAGCACTTACTTCATAATATTTTTTCTTGTTCTTCATTAAAAAAAGAGCAAGTTCTTTTAGCATCATTCCGCGTTGTTGAAAAGTCATTTTGCGCAACACTTTTCCGCCAGTGGTTTTAGCGTAAGTCATCATGCCGGCATAATCTAAACCGTCAGACGAACAATTGCCAATTGTTGCGCCTGTAATGGCGTTGAACAGTTCGGTTTCAGCTCCTTTACCGTTTACCCATTTTCCTTGTGCGTAATTTTGATAGGTTGTCATGTTTGTTTTGTAAAACGTGAAGGGATAAAGGTAGGAAATTCTATGATTTGAAAAGATGATTGATTTGATTGATTGTCTTGTTGGGTACTGCACTACAAACCCATTGTGTATCGGGCGAATGAAAATTCGCATTGATGTTGATGGTATTACAACACTTGTCTATAATTTGGTATTGCAAAATGTTGTTCGAATTGGGCGAATGAAAATTCGTATTGATGTTGATGGTATTACAACACTTGTCTATAATTTGGTCTTGCAAAATTTGGGTCGTATTGGGCGAATGAAAATTCGCCCCTACGCCTTTTGATATTTTGCTGCATTCGTTATCTCAAAAAAATTATTTACGCGCTCTGAATCAACCCCGTCAACGTCTTCGTCAAATCAATGCCCGCAGCTTTTAATTGTTGCGGAACAATACTTAAAGATGACATTCCAGGATTTGTATTTACCTCAATTAAATTTGGAACACCTTCTTTAGTTACAATATAATCAAGGCGTGCAAGACCTTTTAAACCAAGTCGGCGGTAAATACTTTTTGTTGTGTTTTGAATTAATGTGGTGTGTTCTGATGAAATTTCTGCGGGAGTTATTTCTTTCGATTTGCCTTCGTATTTGGCTTGATAATCGAAGAATTCATTTTCAGAAATAATTTCGGTTGGAGGCAGAGCTGTTACTTCTTGACCAATTGAAAAAACGCCACAGGTAATTTCTCGACCAACAATTGCAGATTCAATTACAACTTCATTTCCTTCTTCAAATGCTGCGGCAATTGCGCCAGGCATTTCCATCAACGTCTTTACTTTTGAAACACCAAAACTTGAACCACCGTCATTCGGTTTTACAAAACAAGGAAAGCCTAATTCGTCAGCAATTTCAATCGCGTTAGGGGTTTCACCTTTGCGAATTAAAATGGCTTTTGCAGTAGCAATTCCAAACGCTCGTAAAAAACTATTACAGGCCCATTTGTTAAAACTCAAAGCGCCTGCAAAACAACTTGAATTAATGTAAGGCAAATTAATCATGTCAAAATAAGCTTGCAATTTTCCATCTTCACCGGGTGTTCCGTGAATGGTAATAAAAGCAACATCAAATGATACAGCTTCATCTTTTTCAATAAAAGTAAATTTGTTTTTATCAATGGGACAAACACCACCATTTAAGTGCACATGCCAACTATTCTCCGTTATCTCAACTAAATATGGATCGAATAATTTTCGGTCAATATTTTCGTAAATAACACCACCGCTTTTTTGAGAAATTTTTGATTCGGAAGAATATCCTCCGTAAATAACTGCCACTTTCTTTTTCATGCTTTTTTATTCTTACTTGTAAAGTTAAAGATAAACACTACTGAGTAAGAGTGGCAAATAATAAGATATTAACAACAGATACTAGAAAAAGGACATGAACTCGTCCATTGTCATTTTATAGGTATAGTCTACATCCCATTTCATTCTAAATAAAGAAACACCTGCTTTTAATTTTCCTGCAATATTAAATCCAATTCCTTTGCCTGTAATCATACTCCAAATAGATGAAAAAGCACTTTTAATAAATTGCGATTGTTTTCCAACCAAAACAAAATGATAACCTGCTGTAGTCTTTCTTTTCACTTTTATTTTTTCTTCTACTTTCACCCAGCCGCAATCTGTATCTGCAATTTTTAGAAAAAGCGAAGAAGGCAAAATAACAACACTAAACCAATTTGGGTTATGAATTACGTAATCAAACGCCACATAAACATTGCCATCCTTTTTAGTCACACTAAAATTTTCCATGGCTAAAAATTCAAGGTCTTTAAATTCTTGTTCAGCGTTAGCATTAACAGCAAAAAATATTAGGACGAGAATAAAAATTTTGCGCATAATTTATTTTTTTAATTGAGCGTAGTGCTTATAAAATAAAGGAATTGTTTCTATTCCTTTAAAGTAATTGTATACGCCGTAATGTTCGTTTGGCGAATGAATCGAATCTGAATCTAAACCAAAACCTAATAAAACTGATTTTAAACCAAGTACTTTTTCAAACATCGCAACAATAGGAATAGAGCCTCCGCTTCGAATAGGAATTGGTTTTTTTCCAAAACTTTCCTCAACCGCTAAACTAGCAGCAAGGAATTCTAAAGAGTCTGTTGGCGTCATAGCAGGTTCGCCGGCGTGATGAGGTTTTACATTAACGGTAACACCTGCGGGAGCAATACTTTCAAAGTGTTTTTGAAAAAGTTGCGTAATTTTATTTGGGTCTTGCGCAGGAACTAATCGCATAGAAATTTTAGCATAACCACTTGCCGGAATAATTGTTTTGGCACCAACGCCAGTATAACCGCCCCACATTCCATTTACATCTAAAGTCGGACGAATTGTTGCTCGCTCCATCGTTGTGTAACCTTTTTCACCAACAGTAGTTTGAATATTTAGCGCTTTACAATATTTTTCTTCTGAATAAGGTGCTTTAGCCATTTCAGCTCTTTCATCAGCACTAAGTTCAATTACCTGATCGTAAAAACCGGGTATCGTAATTCTGCGATTATCGTCGTGCAATGAGGCAATCATTGTACAAAGCATATTGATTGGATTAGCAACTGCACCTCCATATAAACCTGAATGTAAATCACGATTTGGTCCAATTACTTCCACTTCAAAATAACTAAGTCCTCTTAAACCAACTGTTACAGAAGGCGTTTCATTACTGAGCATTCCCGTATCTGAAATTAAAATAACATCAGCGGCCAATTTTCCTTTATTCGATTTGATAAAAGCTTCAAGATTTTCTGAGCCCACTTCTTCCTCACCTTCAATCATAAATTTTACGTTGCAAGGTAAGCCTGTTGTTTTCATCATTGCTTCAACCGCCTTAATATGCATAAAAACTTGGCCCTTATCATCACAAGCGCCTCTAGCAAAAATGGCGCCTTCGGGGTGAATGTCTGTTTTTTTTATGATTGGCTCAAATGGTTTAGTTACCCAAAGTTCAAGCGGATCGGCAGGTTGTACATCATAATGTCCGTAAACAAGAATAGTTGGCAAAGCAACATCAACAATTTTCTCTCCATAAACAATAGGATGACCTTTTGTTGGAATAACTTCAACTTTTTCTATGCCAATATCCATTAAACTTTTTTTGACATATTCAGCCGTTTTTTTAACATCGCCATCAAATTTTGTGTCAGCACTAACAGACGGTATGCGCAATAAATCGAATAATTCATCTAAAAAGCGTTGCCGATTTTGTTGTATGTACGCTTTGAGCATCTTATTTGGTGTAGGTTTTAAACAAATGTAATAATACTTTAGAATTCGGAAATTTTGGGCAGTTAAAAAAAACAATGTACTTCGTGCAACCTTTTCAATTCGAGATATGTCTTTACTTACAGAATACTATTCAAATCTATATAAAATGAAAAAAAGTAGTTTAATATTAACAGGTTCGCTGATGATGGCATCCTTTTTAGCAAGTGCCCAGTCAATAATCATTACCAATACACAAACTCCGGCAGAATTAGTGAACAACGTTTTAGTCGGTTCTGGTGTTACCGTAAGTAATATCACATTTAATTATTCTGCGCCAGATGCAAATGTAATTAAAACGCAAGCAGGTTATTTCAACGCTAACGCAACCACTTTTCCTATTCCAGAAGGTATGATAATTTCAACTGGAAATGTTATTTTGGGTTTAGGGCCAAATGACCTATCATCTGAAACTGATGGGGTTTTGGTCAATCCGGTCATTAATGATCCTGATTTAAATGCGATTGCTTTAGCCACAATGAATAATGAAGCAATTATTGAATTTGATTTTGTACCAGATGGTGACTCGGTTGTTTTTAGATATGTTTTTGCATCAGAAGAATACCCTGAATGGTCACCTTCGAGTTTTAATGACGCTTTCGGATTTTTTCTAAGCGGGCCTGGTATTGCTGGAAGCTATTCACTTGGTGCAATTAATTTAGCTCAACTTCCTGCTCCACCAATTCCAGTAACTATTAATAACGTAAATCCAACAACGAATGCAACTTATTATATTAGTAACACAGGAGGAACTTCTACTCAGTACGACGGGTTTACGATTGTTTTGACTGCTGCCGCCCAAGTTCAATGTGGAGAAACATATCATATTAAACTTGCTATAGCCGATGCGGGTGATCAGGCTTATGAGTCTGCTGTATTTCTTGAGGCAAGCTCATTCTCGTCAAATGGTGTAAGTGTTCAGATTGCTTCTGCTACTGGTAGTGCTGCAATTACTGAAGCTTGTGATTCTGCAATTGTTACATTTATTCGTCCTGAAGATGAAACGACTACTTCTTTAACAATTACTTATGGAGTTGGTGGTACTGCTCTTAACGGAACAGATTATCCATTTTTGCCAGGTACTATCACTTTCCCAATAGGTGTTGATACGGTTCAATTTTACATTACGCCTTACGGCGATGCTCCTCTGACAGAAGGATTAGAAACGGTTATTTTAAGTGTAAGTATTGTCAACTCTTGTGGTGACACCATCACAACAAATGCAACAATAGAAATAAATGACCCAATACCGTTTAACGTAGTGCCAGGAAATATTATCATTGATTGTGCAACTGCAACAGTAAATATCTCGGCTGCGCCTGATGATGGTGTACCAGGATTTACTTACGATTGGGAAACGGGTGCAACTACTGCAACAGCAAGCGTACCAGGAAATATTGTTGGCGTAACTTCTTATGATGTTGATATCACTGATGCTTGTGGCACAGTTGCTTCTGGTGTAGTTACGGTTACTTTAAATCCTGCTCCGGCTCCAACAATTGATTTTGATCAGATTACGTATTTAATTTGTCCAAATGATGATGTAACAATTTTTTCAGTAGTTAATAACCCTTACAGCTTACCGGTTACTTATGATTGGAATCCTGGAACTGGAGCTTCAAGTTCTTACACTGTTTCTCCAAATGTTTTGACTTGGTATTATTTAACAATAAATGATGGTTGTTATACGGTAACCGATTCAGTTAAAGTTGATATTGGGACGGTAGATCTTGATGCGATTATTACAACAGATGCTACAAACTGTCCTGGGCAACCGGGTGTACCGGGATCTTTGGTTGTAATGCCGGCAGGATTTATTTACACATTAACAGGTGGTGGAGATGTTTTTGGTCCGCAAGTGAGCAATACTTTCCCAAATCTTGATGGTGGAATTATTTATTTCCTTCACGTAGAAGATCCAAGTGGATGCACAATTGATACAACTGTAAGCATTGGTTTAGGTGCAAATGCTGTGACTGCTACATTTGATGTAAGTGCGCTGCAAGATGTAACATGCGGTGGCGATCAAAACGGTACGGCGGCAGTATTAAACATTGGCGGAGGACTTTTACCTCCTTATAATGTTACATGGACACATACAACTGGGTTGTTTGATCAAACCGTTACCGGTCTTGGTGGTGGAGATAATATCAATAACTTATTTGGTGGTAATTGGGTTGTAACCGTTACCGACCAAGAAGGTTGTGCATGGTCAACGCTCTTTAATATTTTTGAGCCAGCAGTTTTAACGTTAGATTTTATTTCAAATAATCCAAATTGTTATTTATTCTCTGATGGATCTGTTACCGCTTCAACAAGCGGAGGAAATGGAGGCAATGTATTTACAATGACAAACAGTGCAGGAACACAATTAAATCTTTTAAATACAAATACAATTAATCAATTAAACGAGGGTTGGTATTATACAACCATTGTTGATGCAAACGGTTGTTCAGTTGAAGATTCAATTTTTATTGATGGCCCAGATGAATTAGCAATTGATTGGACAATTGATCAGCCACTTTGTTATGGATTTGAAACAGGAGTTGCGATGGTTGATACAGTATACAATTACCAAGGTTCTTATAACGCTATCAGTTATTTCTGGAATCCAAATCCGTCAGGAAATAATGGATTGGGTGCAACGTTGACGAACCACATGGGGCCAGGATCTTATACCTTAACATTGAACGATGCAAAGGGATGTTCTAATGTATTTGATTTTACAATTGCTTATCCACCTGAATTAGTGTTTTCACAATTTGGACATGATCCAGCGGATTGTAGAGTTTTTGTCTACCAATCAGGAAACGGAGTTGTTTATGCAGCGGCAACCGGCGGAACAGGCGCTCCAGATTACTTGTGGACTAATTTAGGAACAGGCGCAACATCAATAAATACAACGTGGGGCGGACTAAATCCTGGAATTTATTCAATGACAGTTACGGATGAAAACGGATGTACGTTGACGCAAGAAGTAACGATGGACTCACTTAACCCAATTGCTGATTTTGACGTAGCGTCTTTACAATTCTTAACTCCAGGTGTTTATGAAGGAACAGCAATTGTAGATGTTGTATTTACTAACCAGTCACAGAATTTTGCAAATCTACTTGATCCTTTATCTGATACAACATTCTTCTGGAATTTAAATACACCAAATGCAGGTTGGGAATTGTCTCAAAGCTTCTTTGAAACATTTGATACCAGTTATTTGGATTCAGGTACTTACAAAGTTTGCTTAGTTGCCCTAAACAAAAACGGATGCTCTGATACAACTTGTAAAGACATGATTATTTTCGATCCATTGGTGTTTAAACCGGTTAACGTTTTCTCTCCAGATGGTGATGGTGTAAACGATTTCTTTACATTCTCTTTCTACGCACAAGCAGTTGCTACATTTGAATGTGTAATTGTAAACCGTTGGGGAGTTGTTGTAAACGAAATGGATGACATTTTGGACGAATGGGATGGAACTGATATGAATGGTGACCCGTGTACCGATGGAATTTATTTCTATAACTACAGTGGCGTTGCAACAAACGGAACAGTTTTCAGTGGGCAAGGTTTTGTACACATTGTCAATTCGTAATCGCTAAAAAATAATTTTGAATACAAATCCCGATCAACAAATGTTGGTCGGGATTTTTTTGTTAGTTTGAAAAAGCGAGAATTTATACCGATACGGTATCTGTATTAGTCCAATATCAAAATAGATATTGAACTCAAACAGCTACTCTCTCGGCATTTACCTTACTAATTCCAAATTGTCCTTTGGACTAATTTGATCTAAGTAATGGTATAATGGTCCAATTCCGTTTCACTGCATTGCACCAAACTTCTTTCCAATCAGCATAAACCACTGTAAGATTTATAATTATTGGCATAATTTCTAAATCACATTGGTATTAGAATCAGCCTAATTTTGAATTAAAGAAAACCTAAAAGCCAATTCCAATCACGATTTCTTTTCTGCGGACAATCTGCATTTCTTTTCTGCGATAATCTGCGGGAGAGCAATTACTGAATATGAATTACTGTTGGTTAAATCAATTTTTTAGATTCCCCCGCAATAAAATCTTTCAGATAAAAAGGTTCAAAATAAGCAACATCCACAAAATCATTTTTGTTGAATTTATTTTCAGATAGTTGAATCATTCCTTTTGCTGAAACTTGTGTCGACAAATTAAAGACAACATTTGTATGTTGAATGATTGATTGACATTTTAATGCACCGGGACCAAAAAATATTATTTTTTTTTGATTCAGAAATTCTTCAAACGAGCTGGGTTCAATAATTACCGCAGCGGTTGGAAAAACAGTTTGTAAATCTGCATCAAAAATTGCCGCATACACTTCCATTCGCATCGCATCAAAAAGTGGACATAAAAAAAAATCGCCTTTTTGTTTTTCCAGATTGGCTAATGATACTAATGAGTTAATTGCAATTAAAGGTTTATCAAGTGCATAACAAATTCCTTTAGCGGTAGATGTGCCAATGCGCAAGCCAGTGTAAGATCCTGGGCCTTCGCTTACAGCAACTGCATCAATTTGATTTAATTGAAATTCATTGTTTTTAAATATAGATTCGATGAATGGATTTAAATTTTCGGAATGCGAAAAATGTTCAGTATTTATTTCAATCGTTTTAATTTCTTGACCATTTTTAGCAAGCGATACGGAACAAACTTTTGTTGCAGTTTCTAAATTGAGAATGAGTGCCATTTTTAATCAATGATCATTATAGTAACACGTCGGTTCTGTTCTTCTTCGTTAGAATTTTTTGGTTTCAAGAAAATCATTTGTGTAGCCCCATAACCTACAGCTTCCATACGAGAATCATTAATACCATTGTCTTTTAGCCATTTTTTTACAGATTTGGCACGGTCTTCAGAAAGTTTTTTTGATCTGTTTGGGTCTGAATTTGAAGGATCGTTTACGTGACCTTGAATTTCAATTCTTACACCGTCATTCAATGCAAGAAAATCTAATAACCGTTTTAAAGCTGGCAATGCAATTGGTAAAAAACCCGAACCATCTTCTTCAAATTTAATATCTTCTAAAAGTAATTTTTTTCCGGGGCCTAATTTTTCTAATTCAATAACAATTTCTGTATCTGTATCTGGATCTTTTCCAAGCGGAATTTCGCGCAAATAAATGAAGTAACCTTGTGTGTTCGATTCTACTTTTAGCGACTTTGCTGATGATGCGCTGAAGACAAAATCTGTTCCCATAAAAAGAGCATCATCATTGTTTACGCCAGTTATCGTCATGTTGGCCTCTACCGGTTCACCAGTTTCCTTGTCACGAATTTTTAAACGGATGTAATGATCTGTTTTTGCTGTGCGATAATCTTGAACTTTTGATTTTGTAACAGCAATTTGACCAATGCGATTATAGTGAACACGAAGTTTTCCGGTGTAAGTAGAGTTGGTGTGAATTAAAAGATAAAAGACATCACCAAATTGCGTTTTAATAGAAGGTTTAAAATTTGCATCGCGCGGGTCTACCTCAATGCCTTTGGTATGATAACTTGACATTGCAAATTGAATAGGTGTAACTTTATCGTTCTCTAGTTTTTCGCAAAAAGTGTTGTCTTCGGCACGGAAAAGAAAATAACTAAAGTCGACATTATTTTCGGTAAACATTTCAAATTCAAATGTGCCTTCCAAATTTGGTTCAAGTCGCAACCAAATAGAATTGACTTCATGAAAATCAGGATACATATTGACAAAATCATCTCGCAATCCAAAATTGCCGGGAAATTGTATCTGAGATTCTACCGTGTAATCAAACACTTCAACCGCACCAAAACAATCGGCAAACGAGGTAGAGTAATGCATTTTAAACCCTTGCGAAAATGTTTTTCCACCACAAAGCATTAAAATCAAAATTAACAATCCTGCAAGCCTTTTCATTTAAAGTAAATATAGCGTAAATTTACCAAATTAGTCATAATCCGTGCCAAACTACATGCAATGAAACTACCTGTTACGATTTATGAAAAACTAGGCGATGAACGTTTGTTATTGCTTTTACGCACATTTTATGACAAGGTTTTTGAAAGCGAAATCATAGGCCCTTTGTTTAAACATTCAACGAAAGAAGTGATATTGGATAAACAATATTGTTTTTTAACTCAGTTTTTAGGAGGACCTATGCGCTTCAATGAAAAATATGGATTCCCTAAAATGAGACAGCGTCATCTGGATCATAAAATTGATGAAGTTGCAAAAGTAGAATGGTTGAAGTTGATGAAAGAATCAATCGATACATTGGATTGTGATGATAAATTCAAAGCGGTTTTGTATAGTTGTTTTCCAGCTACTGCCGCGCACATGGTGAATTCGTAATGTTGTCTTCGGTAATATTAGAACCTATTTCGAATTGAGATTAATTTTAGGAAGATAAATTTATTGTTACTTTCGGTATAAGAATTGATACAATAAAATCATGAAAAGCAAACTGATTATTTTCCTTGCCTTATTAGTTGTTGGATTTAGTTTTTTTTCAGCGTCTCCGTCTGAAGAGCGATCAAAAGATTATATTTATTGGGACCAACGAGCCTTGACATGGGCTGATTTTAAAGGCGCTGTCCCAAAAAGTAAATTTATTGCGTTGACGCATTCAGCTATAAAATTAGATTTTGGTGGTGAAGGAAAAACTATTTGGTTTACGATAGAATCAATTTTTTATCCCAAAAAATCGTGGAAGAAAAAAGGAGTTGATGACCACATTTTGAAACACGAGCAAGGCCATTTTGACATCACGGAAATTTACGCACGTATTTTGCGCAAAACATTGTCAGAAACTAAATTCAAGAAATACGATATAATTGGCGACGAGGTTCAACGAATTTTTAATTCAAACTTCACTGCTTGTGAAAAATTCCAGGATGCTTATGATAAGGAAACTGACCACTCAAAAATAAAAGACGAACAATACAGATGGAACGCCAAAATCAGCTCTATGCTTGATTCACTTTCAAGTCAAACAGAAACAGAATTGAAAATGGATGTGACTTATTTGTTGGATTAAACCAATAAAAAAACCGCACAAAATCAATGTGCGGTTTTCTTAAAAAAATTACTAATTCTTATCTGTTTACAACAACTTTAATGTTTTCTGAAGTTCCATCTTCATACGTTAATTTCATTGTGTACAAACCTGTAGGTAATGAAGCTACATCAACAGTTAAAGTAGAAGAACAAGAATTTGAATTTTGCGTTTCAATAATTCTTCCGTTAATATCGATGATGGTTACCATTACTTTTCCTTCCATTTTTCCGTGCGGGATATTTACGATTGCATTCGCAGGATTTGGATAAGCAACAATATCAGATTTAGGTAATTCAACTAGACCAACAGCAGCAG
>Ga0105048_10011399_pt1 | contig 14024 bp, 11 predicted proteins | sample MAT05_FD_78382 | JGI IMG/M metagenome (GOLD analysis project Ga0105048, IMG submission 78382) | Freshwater microbial communities from Lake Fryxell liftoff mats and glacier meltwater in Antarctica - MAT-05 | ecosystem: Environmental > Aquatic > Freshwater > Ice > Liftoff microbial mat | place...
CCATTCCATTTGAAAATGCGTTCCATCCTTGCGGTAGTTGGTGGCTTCACCCTCAAACACTTCGCCGCGAGCCATGGTTTCCCGCAGGCGCCGCATCACAGAGCGATCGGTATTCGGACCTTGCAGAATTCGCGGTGTTACTCCGAGCGTTTCCGCAGCGCTGTAGCCCGTCATTTCCGTGAACGCGCGATTCACGAAAACGATGCTTGGACCCGGCAGGTCAAGCCGGGCATCGGTGATGATGATGGATTCCTCGGACTGCTCCACGGCGGCACTGAGCAGCCGCACGGATTCCTCAGACCGAATGCGCGAACTGAGGTCGGTATTCGTGCCGAACCATTTGATGATCTTTCCCGCCGAATCGTGCAACGGGAGTGCCCGACTTAGATGCCAGAGATACGAGCCGTCCGCCCCCTTGAGCCGGAACTCGATCTCATACGGGTCGCCGGTGGCGAGCGAGTGCTGCCAGCTTGCGCCACATCGGGCGAGATCATCGGGATGAATGACTTCCTCCCACCCCCAACCGATCATTTGCTCGAAAGTGCGTTCGTGAAATTCGAGCAACCGCTGGTTGAAGAAATCGAGCGCACCGTCCGGTTCCGCCGTCCAGACGTGCTGCGGGATGGCATTGCTGAGAGACTGGAACCACTGCGCGCGTTGCAACGCTTCTTCTGCGGCGGTGCGCACTCTATTTTCCTGCCAAAGCCGTTCCACGAGGCCGTTCCACGCCACCGCCAATTGCGCGAGTTCGCCGGAATAGTGCGCGGCGTCGATCAGGGGCCGGCGATTGCCGCCGTCAAAAGCGGTGATCGCTTGGCCAATCCCCATCAGCGGCTTAAAGAGATAGCGCTCCAGAAGGAACCAGCCACACACCGCAATGAGCAGAATCGCGCCGAGGTATCCTGCGAGTGCTTTTCTCATGGCACGGCTGATTTCGGAGCGAAGAAGGCGGGTATCGAGACTTACCAGCACGAGACCTCGTTGAAGCACATTCCCCCCCGGCCCGCTCGCAGTTACCGAGACCGGAAGGTAGTAATCGAAGTCCCCGCCCGCGTTGTTAAAATGAAAACCGGGCGCGGCAATTTCCATCGCCTTTTCAAGTTTATTCCTGATCTCGGGATCAACCAGCTCGTGAGGGCGCTCGCCGATCAGGGCCATCCGGCTTGAGGCCACGACGCGGGCCGGCTCGCCGCCGAGGACCACGATGGTTTTCACCTCGGGCTCACCGGCCAGGGCGCTGACCAGATGTTGGAGTTCCGAGACTTTGGAAGTCGAGCCGCCGACGAAATGGATGACGCTTGCAATATGTTCGGAGCGCTCCTTCAACCGGTTGTTGAGTTCTGTCCGGAAATTGCCCGCCTGCCAAAGCGCGATGAGGCCGAGCGCGGCGATCAGCACGGCGAGAAGCGGGAGCAGGATCCTCCTTTTGAGTGAATGACGGGAAGAAAGGAACATCGCTCAGTTCTGCTTTTCTTCAGGCTCAGGCGGTGCCGCCACCAAATCCGCCAGCACCAGCGGCGTGTGCAAATGTCCCGCGCTCCGCAACGTGCGGTCCACTTGTCCGAGGGAACGGAGCAGACTTCCCTGCGCACCGAAGAAGGCCTTCTGCCCTGCGACATCGACCAACCGGATGCCTCCCAGGGCCTGCTCGAACTGCGCCGCTGAAATCCCCTGGCGCTGCCCCATGATCGCGTAGGCGTCCTGCGGATGAGCGCGGGCGTATTCCTGTGCACGCTGCAGTGCGCGGCTCAGGCGCGCCGGCAGTTCGGGATCGCGCTGAAGCACCGGGGCATCCACGGCGACGACATCCACGACTTCACCGGGAATCTCGGCGCTGCTGAAAAGCCGCCGCATTTGGCCACCGGCCTCCAGATGAACGGAGGTGGGCGGATAAGTGACTGCGGCCTCGATTTCGCCATTGGCTAAAGCCGCTTCCAGATTCTCAGGAGTGCAGGAAACCAGCTTGACATCGCTCAGCTGCATCCCATGCAACTCGAGTGCGCGGTAAAGCATGAAGTCTCCCAACGAACCCAACTCCAGTCCCACCCGGTGGCCTTTCAAGGCGGACAGGGTCGCGAAATGGGAGTGGGCCATGATGACATCCGCGCCATTTGAATAATCGGTGACCACGGCGATTTGCGGTAACCGCTTCGAGTTCTCGCGAGCCTGCAGCACTTCGATCAACGAGCAAGCCATCGCATCGACCTGCCCGTTCTCGAAGGCCATGCGGCAATCGCTCATTGAAGCGTACTCGATCAGCCGCACGTTGCACTTTTCCTGCTCGAAAAAGCCTTTCTGCTGGGCTAGATAGAGAAACTCGTAACCGGGCCACGGATTGATCGCCAGCCGCAGCTCGCGTTGCGGCGCCTGGTCGCAGCCGCTGGCAACCATGGCGACGAAAGCTCCGGCAAATATCCAGGCGGATACGGGGATGCGGGATTCCAGCGGGAGACTTTGTTTGCCTTTCACCGGCCCGTGAAGCGCGGCGTTCATGATGGGGATGGAGCGGCGTTAAGCGGCAGTTCGAGGGTGAAGACGGCACCGTGTCCCAGGCCGCCGCTATGCACGGTGAGATCGCCGCCCATTTCGCGTGCGGCGAGCACCGAGCCGTGCAGGCCGAAGCCGTGGCCATTCGTCTTGGTGGTGAATCCGTGGGCGAAAATCCGGGTCAAGTTTTCGGGAGGAATTCCCACGCCGTTGTCGATTACGGAAATTCGGGCGGTTCCACCGTCGCCCGTAAGCCGGAGCGTCATCCGCATGTCCGCGCGGCCCGATGCATTGCAGGCGGATTTGGCGTTGCTGAACAGATTCACAAGGATTTGCAACACTTTGGCCTTCTCCACGGCGGCGGGCGGCACTTCCCCGTATTCGCGCACCACTTCCACCTTGTGGCGGCTCAGCGCTTGGCTCATGCGCAGGCCATCCTCGATCAAGGCGGTGATATCGATGATTTCTGTCACGCCGGAGACACGGGCGTAGTTTTGCTGCATGGCCACGATGTCCTTGATGTGATCGATATTTCCCCTCAGCGAAAGGAGCTCCGAGAAAATGGCCGCTTGCTCCTCCGCGAGCCGCGCGGCGAGCTTGCCGAGATATTCCGGAAGCTTCTGACCCGCCGGATGAGTGTCGAAAAACGCCGCCATGTTTCCCGTGTGGCTTTGCAGCATCTCGGAGGTTTTCGCCACGCTCCCAATCCGGGAATTTCGCACTTTATCCTCAATGACGGAGCAGGAAATGTTCACGCTGTTGAGGACGTTGCCCACGTTGTGCAGCACGCTTGTCGCAACCTCCGCCATGCCTGCCTGGCGGGAGGAATCGATCAGGCGTTTGTTCAGGACCGCCATCTCGGCCTCGGCGGTTTTTCGGTCGGTGATATCACGCTGGATCGCGACGAAGTGGGTGATCTCATTGGCCGCATTGCGCAACGGCGCGGCACGCCACTCGTTGTAATACTCCGTCCCGTCGGGGCGATAGTTGATCGTCTCCCCGAAAAATTCCTCACCAGCGAGAAGATTCCGCTTCAACCGATCCATGACCGCCCGGCTGGTTTTCGGGCCCTGCATGATGCGGGGTGTCCTGCCGATGATATCCTCCGGCTCAAAGCCGCTCATCCTCGTGAAAGCCGGGTTCGCGAAGACCACGGTGGGACCAGGCGCATCAAGGTTTGCATCCGTAATCAGAATTGCATCCTTGGCCTGCTCCACTGCCGCCCCGAGCAATCTTAGGGATTCCTCGGTCCGCCGATGCCCGGCGATTTCCGCGCCGAGCTGCAAGGTCGCCAGCCGCAGTTCCATCTCATCCGTCACGATCGCTGCGAAATCGGCCAACATCGCCGCATCGGTCGTGGAGAAATCTCGCGGCACCGTATCGATGAGGCAAAGGGTGCCGAGCTTGAAACCGCCCCTGGTGATCAGGGGCGCGCCGGCGTAGAAACGAATGTGGGGCGTGCCGGTCACGAGCGGGTTGTCGCGGAAGCGGGCGTCTTCAAGCGCATCAGACACGATTAACACCTCGTTTTCCAGGATGGTGTAGGCGCAGAACGCGATGTCCCGGCCCGTCTCCTTGACATCGAGGCCGAAGCAGGATTTAAACCATTGGCGCTCCGCATCGACCAGATTGATCATGGCGATAGGCTTTTGAAAGATTCTGGAGATCAGCCTCGTGATGCGATCAAAGGCGGCCTCCGCGGGAGTATCGAGAATCGCATAGCGATGCAGCGCGGCAAGGCGGGCCGCTTCGTCCGGCGGCAAGGGTGCGCCCCGCTGCTCAGATGGCGCGGCGGAATGGCAGGAACATGGATTCGTGATAGTGTTCATATTGTGAATTTCGCCTTGAGGGGCAATTTCAGGATGAAGGTGGAGCCTTGGCCGGATCCCTCGCTGTGCACGGTGAGGTCGCCGCCCATTTCCCTCGCGGCCAGCACCGAACTGTGCAGTCCGAAGCCATGGCCAGCAGGCTTGGTGGTGAATCCGTGGGCGAAAATACGGGTTAGATTTTCAGGAGAAATTCCTATGCCGTTGTCGATCACGGAGATCCGGGCGGTTTCAGCGTCAGCCGTCAGCCGGAGGGTCATTTGCTTGTCCGCGCGGCTCGATTCATTGCAGGCGGATTTGGCATTGCTGATCAGGTTCACGAGGATTTGCAACACTTTGGCCTTTTCCACGGCGGCAGGCGGCACTTCCCCGTATTCGCGCATTACTTCCACCTTATGCCGGCTCAGAGCTTCCCCGCACATGCGCAGGCCATCCTCGATCAGGTCGGGGATATTGATGATTTCAGTGACGCCGGAGATGCAGGCATAGCTCTGCTGCATGGCCACGATCTGCTTGATGTGATCGATATTGCCGCTCAGCAACTGGAGTTCAATGATGATGGCCGCTTGCTCCTCCAGAAGCCGTTCGGACAGTTTGCAAAGGAAATCCGGAAGCTTCAAACCTGCGGAATCGGTGGTGAAAAACGCCGAGAGATTCTCTTGGTGGCTCTGCAGCAGTTCAGCGGTTTTCGTGACACTTCCGATCCGGGATTTCCGTACTTTATCCTCGATGACGGAACAGGAGATGTTCACGCTGTTGAGCACGTTCCCCACGTTATGCAAAACGTTCGTGGCGACCTCCGCCATCCCCGCTTGACGGGAAACAACCATCAGCTGCTGATTCAGCACTGCCCGCTCGGCATCGGCGCGTTTCCTGCCGGTGATGTCCGCGAAGGTCCAGATGCGGCCGTAATGCCGCCCGTCCTTGCCAATGACGGGCGCGGAGTAGCGGTCGAGGACGGTTCCGTCGATAAGTTCAATTTCGTCTGACGAACGTTCATCGGGATGCGCATACAGATAGGTAACTTTTTCGATAAACTGGTCTGGACGGGCGGTGCGGTTGAGGACGAACTGCATCTGCACGTTGTCATCATTGCTGGCTGCAATCTCCGGCGGAATCTCCCAAAGATCGGCCATGCGGCGGTTTTGCAAGACTTTGCGACCGCCGCCATCCACCACCAGGATGCCCACGTCATAGGAATCGACCTGCGCTTCAAGCAATGCGGTTTTCCAGTGCAGCTCTTCCTCGGCTTGCTTGCGTTCGGTGATCGCCAGCGTGAAGAAAATCAAGCCGCCAATCTTTCCATCCCCGCCATACCACGGACGCGCCTCCCACTGCAGCCACTCGATGGAACCATCCGCCCTTGGAAAAGCGTCTTCCTCGCACCGCTCGACGGCCCCAGCGAGGACCCGCGCGTGGATGTCCTTCCAGCGTTGTGGCACATCGGGAAAAATTTCATAATGTGAGATTCCAACAATGTTCTGCCCGCCCAGCTTATAATCCTGGATCCAGCGCTCGCTGGCCTGGATGTAGCGCATTTCCGTATCGAGCATGGCGATGGCCGCCGGGGCGTGCCGGATGAATTCCCGGAGCAGGGATTCGTTGGCCGCGAGGCAGGCCGCCGCCTGGTTCCGGGTGGTGACGTCGCGCTGGACGGCGACGAAATGGGTGACTCTCCCGCCGGCATTGCGGAGCGGGGAGATCTGCCATTCCAGATGGTAAGCCGTCCCATCCTTGCGGTAGTTCACGGTCTCGCCTTCGAACATTTCTCCTGAACTTAAGTTCTTGCGCAGCCGTGCCATGAGCGTTCGTTTGGTGAGAGGGCCCTGCAAAATCCGTGGCGTTCTGCCGATAATTTCTTCTGCGGTATAGCCCGTCATGGCGGTGAACGCTCGATTGACAAAAACTATTGCCGGCCCCGGCAGATCGAGCTCGGCATCGGTAATCAGGACGGATTCCTTCAACTGCTCGACTGCGGAATTAAGCAGTCGAAAAGAGTCCTCCGTCCGCTTGCGCTCCGTGATATCCATCACCATGCCGATCCGGGTAAGAACATCACCTGATGCATCAAACTCGACATCGCCGCGCTCCTGCATCGTGTGGACCTGGCCATTCCGCCAGCGGATGCGGTATTCCACCTCCCACGACGTGTTTGAAGGAGCTATCAAGGCATGCATCGCAAGGTAGGCAGGCAGATCCTCCGGCACGATGAAACTCAGAAAAAACTCGAAAGTCCCTTCGAATTTGTCGGGCGCGATCCCGAACAGCTCGCAGGTCGCATCCGACCAGATCAGCCTCCCGGCACCCACATGCATGCGCCAACTGCCCATGCGCCCAATGCGCTGCGCGCTGGCCAGCAAGGCGGAATGCTCGCGCCGGACTTCCTCCGCCTCCTTGCGCTCCGTGATGTCGGAAAATAAAACCACCGTCCCCAGATTCCGGCCATTTTCGTCACACATCGGCGTGCTGGTGTAGTCAACCGGAAAACTTGTTCCGTCCTTCCGCCAGAACACCTCGTCGTCGACGTGGCACCCCAGACCGGTTTGCAAGCCTTTATAAATCGGGCAGGCTGCTTGCGAATATTCCCCGCCGTCCGCCCGCGAGTGATGCATCGTGGCGTGGGCGGGCAGGCCGATCAATTCCGAAGCTCCCCAGCCCAGCATCCTCGCGGAGGCCGGGTTCTCGTAGATGATATCTCCCCCGGGACCGATCCAGTGGATGCCTTGGGAGATTGAATTGAAAATCAGCTCTTGCCGGTGCTGGAGCCAGCGGATCTCTTCTTCAATGATCTGACGCTCCGCGACCTGCTGCTGCAATGAGGCGTTTGCCGCCGAGAACTCGGCGGTGCGCTCGACAACTCTTGCTTCGACATCCTTGGCTGTCAGTCCCGATGCATCCCCGGAAAGCCGCTGCTCCACTTGAAGCCTGCCCAAATCCGCCAGCGCACCAACAATTTCGTCAGCCGCTGGCTGCGGGGCTTGCCAATCCATCCGTTCCGCCGCATTGGAAAGTCGGCGTGACCACCTCGAACCCGGACGGCAAAGCACGTTCCAAAGGATTTTGATCCGGATATTCATGAGACTGGATTGGCGGGCGGTGGTATGGAAAACTCGGGACCGCCAGGGTCACGCCCGCCGCTCTGGATCTTGGATTAAAGCCGCGTCTGGATTGCCGGGCGCGGTAGTAGCATGCGCGACCGATGGGCTGCGTGATAGAATTGATAGATTGTTGGCCTTCTTTAGGAACGGGCTTCGATTCTGTGCCTTCTTAGTGTTCAGAGATCAGTTATACGTGATTTCGAACAATTAGCGAAACTTCTTTTCCATTCTGCAAACTATGCAGGGTTCGGGATATCAGGATTTCACCAGCTTGGGGATAGAGGCGAGCAGGCGCTTGGTGTATTCAGCCTCCGGGTGATGGAACACCTTTCCCGCCTCGCCGGATTCGACGATTTTCCCCTGATACATGACGGCGATGCGGTCCGCGACGTAGTGGACCACCCCAAGATCATGGGAGATGAAAATCATGGTCAAACCTAGGTCTTTCTGGAGGGATTTGATCAGGTTGAGAATCTGGGACTGGATGGAGACATCCAGCGCGGAGACCGGTTCGTCGGCGATGATGAGCTTGGGTTCCGGGGCAAGGGCGCGGGCGATGGCGATGCGTTGACGCTGGCCGCCGGAGAACTCGTGCGGGTATTTGCGCATCACCGTGGCATCGAGTCCCACGGTGGCCATCAGCGTCTTCACGCGCTCGATGAGGGCATCCCCCCTGAGCTTGGGGTGGCGCTGGCGGACCGCCTCGGCGAGTGTGGAAAATATCGTCATGCGTGGATTGAGCGAGGCGTATGGATCCTGAAACACCATTTGAAAATCCAGCCGCCGCTTGCGGACTTCGGAACCGCTCAGTTTGGATAGATCCTCACCATCCAACACGATGGAGCCGGAGGTGGATCTCACGAGCTGCATGATCGTCCGCGAGAGCGTGGATTTCCCACATCCCGACTCGCCCACAAGTCCGAGAATCTCGCCTTTTTCCAGCACCAGGTCCACCCCATCCACGGCGCGGATCACTTGCTTGCCCGGGGAGAAAATCGATCCCGTGCGTTGGTTGAAGTGGGTCTGGAGCTTCCGGATTTCCAAATAGGGCATACCGGGAAACAAGCAGGAAGACGCCCGCAGCGCACGGAGATTGTGCGCCGGCGGGAATTTATCTGATTTTAAGCAAACGGTAAACCAGCAGCCCGATTCCCGCAGTGAGCACGCCCGTGATCAGAAATAGGGCGATTTTTAAATCCACCAAGGCGCTACCGATCGCTAGCAGCAGAAAAAACAACGAAAGAATGGTGAACAAGTGGCTCCTCATTGGTTGCGTGCTGGAGGCGATACGTCTTCCTGCAAATAATTTACCGTGCGCTCATGGCGGCAAAACCTCCGAAGACGACCGCCGCAATGATGATCAGGATGTAGAGCGCCAAGAGGCTGAGGAAAAGAATTCCAATGAATTTCCAGAAGGCACGTTGTTGATTCAGCGCGTCTATCAGGTCCACTTCGGCGGATGTTTGGAGTAGATTCCGGATGCTGTTGGAGTATTTCCATAACTTCATCCCCGGATAGACATAGATGATGGAAAGAAGCCCATAAATCACTGCGATTCCCACTCCCATGCCCCCGGAAAACATTGGATTGCCGCTGGCTTTGCCGATTGAGGCTCCTGCGACCGCCATCACCAGCGCAACGAGCAACAACAAGCCCGCACCCACAAACATGAGCACCGAGAAGAATCTCACCCAAGGTTTCGTACCAGCCAATGTGAGCATGACGGCTTGGGAGACTTCGGAGTTTCCCGCACGTCCTGAAGGGTAATCATGCGAGATAGGAGTGGAGTAGGGGTCATTTTGCATTTCTCAGCAGGCTTTCGGATTGGCAGGGAAACCTCAAGCAATTTTAAAGAGAAGCTCTTGCAATCCCGCATGCCTTACACCCAGGGCCGGTTTGAGCGATTTCAACCAACACCATGCCACTAACCCTCAAACCCAAGTCCGATCGCACCTTCGATCAAATTTCCCTCGGGTGAATTCCGTCACGGAACACGCCTGTGAATTCGTGAACTTCATTTTTTAGTCCTTGGCGCACCCTTGTGAGCTGCTTAGCTCTCTTCATGCGAGATGACATTGAAAAGGTTCTGATTGCCGAGGCGGTGATTGAAAAACGGCTGGATTCGATGGCGCTTGAGATCGAGCGGGATTTCCCGAGTGGCACCCTGGTGGTGATCATTTTATTAAAAGGGGCATTGGTCTTCGCGGCGGATCTCCTGCGGCGGGTGCCAAGGACCTTGGAAATCGAGTGCTTGAACGTGGCAAGTTACCACGGCGGGATGGAAAGCTCGGGCAAGGTGGATTTCCTTGATCGCCATTTCCCCGAAGTGAGAGGACGGCATGTCTTGCTGTTGGATGATATATTGGACACCGGCCGCACCCTTCATGCCGTTTCGCAACGCCTCATTGAAGAAGGGGCAGTGGCCGTGCATACCGCTGTTCTGTTAGCCAAGGATAAGGAACGCGCCGAGGAAGTGCGGGCCGACTACGTGGGTTTTGAAATCGGCGATGAATTCGTCGTCGGCTACGGGCTGGACTACAAAGGTATGTATAGGAATCTTCCGTTCGTCGGAGTATTGAAACTCTCGGCTGCGGTTTGATCGATCATGGGTTTCTGCAAATGAATTTCAGACGGCGCGTGATTTCCCGGAGGTCAAGGGGGCGGGCGGGACGCCCAATATCGTCAGTTTAAGCATGAAGACCTGAAACTTTAGGGAAATCAAACCGCAGATGAACGGGGATGGACGCAGATGAAGAGGGATAATTTTGGATTTCCATCGGCGTTTATCTGCGTCCATCTGCGGTTGAAAAATTCATAAACTGACAGCATTGGGCGGGACGCCCGATCTCCTTGATAGGGTTTCCCTCCATTAAGCGATGCCGCCCGCGTCGGTGCGCAGATCTCGCTGGTCGCCAAAGTGGCGAACCAATACCCGACCAAACGCGCGCTTCAGGAACAAGTCGCGCTCTCCCAACAGACCTTTGATGGCTTCAACGTGGCAGACAGCATCATCAAACACCGCCACCCTCGACCTCTACAGCGCTCGCCAGGCACTCATCCAGCTCCGCCTTGCCCGCGCCGTCAATTCGGTGAATCTCTGCAAGGCCCTTGGCGGCGGTTGGTGGGGCCTCATCCGTCACCTTGGGTATTCCTCGATACCACCCAAAAATACCCCGGCCCGGAAATTTGAAAAATTCCTCCTTTTTCGGATTGCCATCGGCTCGGGCCGTCACTAGCTTCCGCCTCCCGCAACCTTTAACCTTCTTCCGAGATGTCCAAGCACAATAGCCTCAAGTCCAATGCCACCGTCGGCGGCAAACGCTCCGTCCTCAAGCGCTTCGAGCGCGTCAAGCTCCTTAAAGAGCGTGGCGAGTGGAAGGCCGGTAAATCCCCGGTGGGCTTGCCGAAGACGAAACACGAGGGTTAATCCTCTGTTTCCCAGCTCCTCCATCACGCGCGGATCCCACCGGGTTTCGCGCCTTTTGTATTGAATATCATGGCTACCTCAGACGGCACGCGCCTCAATAAATACCTCGCCTCCTGCGCCGTGGGCTCCCGCCGCGCCTGTGATGAACTCATCAAATCCGGCCGCGTGGAGGTCAATGGCAGCCCCTGCATCAACATGGGCACCCGCATTTTGCCTGGGGATCATGTGAAAGTGGATGGAAAACGCGTGGCCCAGCGCGAGACGATGATCGTCGCTTTCCACAAGCCGCGCGGCTACGTCTGCACCAAGGATGACGAACTCGGACGGGAAACCATTTATTCGTTTCTCCCGCAAACGATGCATTCGCTCCACCACGTCGGGCGGCTGGACATGGATTCCGAGGGCCTGCTCATTTTGACCAATGATGGCGATCTATCCCAGCAGTTGATGCATCCGTCCAAATCCATTGAGAAGGAATACCTCGTCACCTCGAACCAAGCCTTCGAAAACGCCCACCTCGATCAATTCCTCGAAGGCATTTTCACCACCGAAGGGAAACTCAAGGCAAAAGCCATCGAGCGCCTCTCCTCGCGCCGCATCAAGGTGGTGCTCGATCACGGCGCTAAACGCCAGATTCGCGTGATGTTCGATTCCCTCGGCTACCAGGTTACCAAGCTCATCCGCGTCCGCATCGGCGCGCTCTGGCTGGGTGACCTTGAGCCTGGCCGCTGGGCCGCCCTTAACTCCAAGGAAATCCAAATGCTGTTAGGAAATCCAAATCCCGAATCCAAACGCAAAGCACCACTCCCGGCTCGCAAAAAAAGATCCGATTGAACGTCGCTAGAGACTTGCCGCCTCTAGGTTCATTTCTTAGTTTCCGTCCGCATTCGATGCTTTTCTCAGTTTTCACTCCCATATGAGCGCCAAAAAGCCCACCACCGATCACGATCTGGACAAAGTGCACAAGCCTTCCAAAGCGTTTGCTTCCAAAGCCCGCATCGGCTCGATGGCGGAATATAAGAAGCTTTACAAAAAATCCATCGAGAAGCCCGAAACTTTCTGGGCCAACGAAGCCAAGGAACTCACCTGGCAGAAAAAATGGGATAAAGTGCTCACTTGGAAAGAACCCTTCGCCAAGTGGTTCGAAGGTGGGAAAATCAATGTCTGCGAAAACTGCGTGGATCGCCATGCCAACGGTGCCCGCCGCAATAAGGCCGCCATCATCTGGGAAGGCGAACCCGGCGACAAACGCACCATCACCTACGGCCAACTCCAGAAAGATGTTTGCCGCTTCGCCAACGTCCTCCTCAAAAACGGCGTTAAATCCAAGGACCGCGTGCTCATTTACATGCCCATGGTCCCGGAGGCCGCCGTCGCCATGCTCGCCTGCGCCCGCATCGGTGCCGTCCACAACGTCGTCTTCGGTGGATTTGCCGCCGAGGCCATCGTGGATCGTCTTGATGATTCGGGAGCCACCACCATCATCACCGCGGACGGCGGCTGGCGCAGGGGAAAAATCGTGGCGCTCAAGCCCATTGTCGATGAGGCCCTCGCGAAGTATGACAAGGTCAAACGCGTGATCGTTCTCAAACGTGGCGACAATGAAATTTCAATGAACCCCGCGCGCGATGTCTGGTGGCATGATGAAGTCGCCGCCGCCTCCTCCAAGCACGAACCCAAAGGCTTCGATGCCGAGCACCCGCTCTTCGTCCTCTACACCTCCGGCTCCACCGGCAAGCCCAAGGGCATACTTCACACCTCCGGCGGCTACCTCACCGGCACCTATTCCACCTGCAAATACATTTTCGACATGCGCGACGACGATGTCTATTGGTGCACCGCCGATGTCGGCTGGATCACCGGACATTCCTACATCGTCTATGGCCCGCTCGCCAATGGAGTCACCCAGGTGATGTATGAAGGCGCGCCAAACTTCCCGGATTTCGGGCGCTTCTGGAAAATAATCGAGGAATACGGCGTCACTATTTTCTACACCGCTCCCACTGCCATCCGCGCCTTCATCAAGGCTGGCGACCATTTCCCCGCCGCCTCGGATCTCTCCTCGCTCCGTCTCCTGGGCTCAGTCGGCGAGCCGATCAACCCGGAAGCTTGGAATTGGTACCACAAGCACATTGGCGGCGGCAATTGCCCCATCGTCGATACCTGGTGGCAGACCGAAACAGGTGCCATCCTCATTTCCCCCATGCCCGGGGCCACTCCTTGCAAGGCTGGCACCGCCACCCTTCCCTTCTTCGGCATTGATGCCGCCATCCTTGATGATGCCGGCCACGAATGCAAAGCTGGTCAAGACGGTCGCCTCGTCATCCGCAAGCCATGGCCCTCCATGATTCGCACCCTCTACGGGGATAAGGAACGCTATAAAAAAACCTACTGGTCTGACTACTCCGGCATCTATACCGCTGGCGATGGAGCGCGCCGCGACAAGGATGGAAATTTCTGGATCATTGGCCGCCTTGATGATGTGCTCAATGTCTCCGGCCACCGCCTCGGCACCGCGGAAATCGAGAGTGCACTCGTCTCCCACCCAGCCGTGGCCGAGTCCGCCGTCGTCGGGCGTCCCCATGAGATGAAAGGCCAGGCCGTCTCCGCCTTCGTCACCCTCAAGTCGGATTTCATCGAGTCTGAGGAACTCCGCAACGAACTCAGAAACCACGTCGGAAAAGTCATCGGAGCCATCGCCAAACCGGACGATATCCACTTCGCTCCCGGCCTACCCAAAACCCGTTCTGGTAAAATCATGCGTCGTTTGCTAAAAGAACTCGTCACCACTGGAAAAGTTACTGGAAATATTACCACTTTAGAGGATATTTCCGTCATCGAAGATCTCCAACTCAAAATAACCTTAACCTAGTCATCTCCCCCCATGACCTCCACCCGCTACTACGTGGCCCGTCTCGCACAGGCCTTCGGATATTTCAGGCGCAACCAGCGGATGGCTGACGCTGCCAGTGAAATGCATCTTCTGCGCGAGGCTGAAGCACAACTCGGCACCGCCGTTTGGGCCAAAGTCGAAAACATCGAGGCCCTTTCCGTGGAATACTGGAACCTCCGCAGATTCCTCAAAGAGCGCGATATTACTGAAAACAAACTCATGGAGTGCCAAGGCAGGCTTGATCGAGCCCACGAAGAACGCTCCAACGTCCTCAATAATACCCCTGAGGACCA
>Ga0105048_10011401_pt1 | contig 14023 bp, 6 predicted proteins | sample MAT05_FD_78382 | JGI IMG/M metagenome (GOLD analysis project Ga0105048, IMG submission 78382) | Freshwater microbial communities from Lake Fryxell liftoff mats and glacier meltwater in Antarctica - MAT-05 | ecosystem: Environmental > Aquatic > Freshwater > Ice > Liftoff microbial mat | place...
ATGTAACTATCCTGCAATCCGTTCTTAAGAATCAAACAACAAATTAAAAGTACAATATAACCGAAAAAGAATCAGGTCAATAAAAAATTCATCATCTTTTTTTAGGGAATAATGATCAGCTTTTCCTGATCAGTTGAATAGGTTTCGACGGATAATAACTTCCGGACATTCCGTAAAGTTAGGCATGTAGAAACAGGAGGCCTACTTTCCTGAGCTTCCCAGCTTTTATAAGTTCTGAAATTTGCTTTCTGCATGTAGGGTCGCTGGAGGAAAAAATAACTTCCTGAAGATGATCAATATACAATTACTATGACTTTAGATTTGGAAGGTGAGAAGTTATTTTTTTTGATTAAATTTTTTAAAGATTAATGGATGGAGAACACAACATTATTTACCAAATTAGCGACTTTACCCGAAAACTTAAAGTCAGAAGTTTAAGATTTTATAGATTTTCTTTTAAATAAAGAAGCTTCAAAAGACAGACAGCATGCATCAATGCACAAACCCAAATTTGGAAGTGCAAAAGGCCTATTCAAAATGAGTGCTGATTTTGATGAACCACTGGAAGATTTCAAAGAATATATGGACTAATGAATAATTTAAGCGATACTCATGCTCTAATTTGGTTTTTAAATGGTGACGATGATTTGTCTGACAAAGCAAGGGAAGCTATATAAAACGATTATATATTGAACTTCATTAGCATTGCAAGTTTATGAGAAATTGCAATAAAACTAAGTTTAGATAAGCTTAAACTTGCCATCCCCTTCGCCAAAATTTCGGATCAAATTGCTAATAATGGTTTTCAAGAACCGCCAATTACATTTGAAGACACATTGATAGTATACAGTTTACCATTCAATCAGAAAGATCCATTTGACAGGATTATAATTTCACAAAGCTTACATAACAATCTAACAATAATTTCAAAAGACGGATATTTTGATAATATCAAGTTGCTTTGACCTGATAGGTAAAATGCATTCGGTCTTTCGGATAAAGTTGGTGAGTTTATCGGATAGATATCCTTTTCTATGTGACTGTACATGAATTTTAATTCACTCCTGCCGCCTGGTAGAAAATAGCTTAAAACACTCGCTTCTGATGCCTTGGCTCCGGCTTTTCAGTGACGGCAGTAAGCAAAATAATCGAAAAGCTTTTGCGGTTGCTGAGGTGGGTTGCTTAGAACGAAAACCTATACCTGTGGATATTTGATATTTACTTCTGTTAACATTAGTTTGGTTACCTCTCCAAGAAGGGATATACTTTTGTAGCCGCAAAAAATAGCTTTTGCCACTGCAAGAGTGGGTTACCTGCAAAAAAAAATCCCCGCAAATTGCAGGGATTCCTTCGTAGCCCGTACGAGAGTCGAACTCGTCATTCCTCCGTGAAAGGGAGGCGTCTTAACCGATTGACCAACGAGCCATATATCGTTTTTCGGAGTGCAAAAATAGGGGCAAATATCAATTCACCAAAAAAAAATCTTTTTTTCTTTTCAGCCCACCTTTATGATCCTATGTATTCTAACATACCTGAACGTTAAACATGATAAATAATAGGTTTTTTCTTTAAATAGGACGTAAATTCGCCATGCAATTTTTAAAACAATTCACCATAATTATTTTTTATGATTAAAGTAGCAATCAATGGTTTTGGCCGCATTGGCAGGCTTGTATACAGACAGATTTATAACATGGAAGGCATAGATGTGGTGGCTGTGAACGATCTCACAAGCCCAAAAACACTGGCACATCTGCTGAAATACGACAGTGCTCAAGGCCGTTTTAATGAGGATGTTACCGCCGGCGATGATAATATTGTAGTTAACGGCGATGAAATAAAAGTGTATGCACAGCGCAATCCCGCTGATATTCCCTGGGGAAGCCACGATGTGGATGTAGTGTTGGAGTGTACCGGTTTTTTTACAGACAAAGAAAAATGTGAAGCCCATATTACAGCAGGCGCTAAAAGAGTTGTGATATCCGCCCCGGCTACCGGCGACCTGAAAACCATCGTTTTTAATGTAAACCACAGCATCCTCGATGGCAGCGAAACCGTTATCAGTTGCGCAAGCTGTACCACCAACTGCCTTGCTCCGATGGCACAGGTACTCGAAGAAAAATATAATATCATCAATGGCCTGATGACCACTATCCATGCCTATACCAATGATCAGAATACACAAGATGCACCACATGCCAAAGGTGATCTGCGTCGTGCAAGAGCTGCGGCTATCAATATTGTGCCTAATAGTACGGGTGCCGCCAAGGCTATTGGCCTCGTACTCCCAAGCCTGAAAGGAAAGCTTGATGGCAGTGCGCAGCGGGTTCCTACTATTACCGGTTCGCTTACAGAACTTACCGCTATCATTGGCAAATCTGTTACAAAAGAAGAATTGAACGCAGCTATGAAAGCGGCTTCTAATGAAAGCTTTGGCTATACCGAAGACGAAATCGTAAGCACCGACATTATAGGCAGCAGTTACGGCTCCTTATTTGATGCCACCCAAACAAGAGTACAAACCGCTGGTGATACCCAATTGGTACGCGTAGTAAGCTGGTACGATAATGAGATGAGCTATGTAAGTCAGCTTGTAAGAACCGTGCGCTACTTTGCCGAACTGATCAGCAAGTAAATATTTCTCTTATGATCTTTTACAATCCAATGTCCCGTTTTTTTTAACAACGCGGCATTGGATTTTTTTTAAAGCCCCAAACAACATCTTATAGGGCAGTCTGCATGGACAAGCCTTTCTAACCATCCTATTATCAAGGATATTATAAAAAAACAACACCATGAGCAAATTTTCTGATTACAATTTTTCCGGCCAAAAAGCACTGGTGAGGGTTGACTTTAATGTTCCCCTCAACAAACAAACGCTTGCTATTACTGATGATACCCGCATGACGGCTACCCTCCCTACGATTCAGAAAATTTTAGCCGATGGCGGATCGGCCATTTTAATGAGCCACCTCGGTCGTCCTAAAAACGGACCGGAAGACAAATTTTCGCTCCGCCACCTTGTAGATCACCTGCACAGCCTGCTCGGAGGAAACACCAAAGTATTTTTTGCAGATGACTGTATAGGCGAAAAAGCCTACCTGACTGCTTCCATGCTGCAACCCGGCGAAGTTTTACTGCTGGAAAACCTGCGTTTTTATAAAGAAGAAGAAAATGGCGACAAGGATTTTGCAGAAAAATTGAGCAAACTCGGCGATGTATGGGTAAATGATGCCTTCGGTACCGCCCACCGGGCACATGCAAGCACGGCTGTAATTGCGGAATTTTTTGCTCCCGACAAAAGGTTTTTTGGTACCGTAATGGAAAGCGAAGTAATAGCTGCTGATAAAGTATTGAAACAATCCGAAAAACCTTTTACTGCTATTATTGGTGGGGCAAAGGTGAGCGATAAGATTATGATTGTAGAAAATTTGCTCGACCGGGCTACCGATGTTATCATTGGAGGCGGTATGGCATACACTTTTATGAAAGCAAGAGGTGGTAAAATAGGCAGCAGCCTTTGCGAAGATGACCGGCTCGATACTGCCCGGGAACTTCTGCAAAAAGCATTGGACAAAGGCGTGAGCATTCATTTGCCCGAAGACAGTGTGATTGCTGATAAATTTGCCGCAGATGCCGAAACCATGGTGCGCCCAAGTGATGCCATCCCCGATGGATGGATGGGATTGGATATTGGCCCGAAAGCCTGTGGTATTTTTGCAGAAGTAATCCGCAAATCGAAAACCATTCTTTGGAACGGACCGATGGGCGTATTTGAAATGGAAGTTTTTCAGGCGGGTACCAAAGCCATTGCCGATGCCGTTGCGGAAGCAACCGAACATGGTGCTTACAGTCTTGTAGGCGGCGGCGACAGTGTAGCCGCGGTTAATAAGTTTGGCTACAGCGACAAGGTGAGCTACGTAAGTACTGGTGGCGGTGCCATGTTGGAATATTTTGAAGGTAAAGTATTGCCTGGAATAGCAGCAGTAAATGAATAAATGTATGAAACTGAAAGCTTATGTATTACCACTGTTTTTTGCAGTGGTAATACTTTCCTGCAACACGCCCCAACCAATCAAAAGCATTGCGGAAACCGGTCTTGCTAAATTTGTTTGGATATCCACCGATTATAAGGAATTGACGGAGGAAGATGAAATTATGATTGCTCCTTATGCATATATGCGGCTATTTGCAGACAGCAGTTTTACCGGTATAGCGCTCCGGGGCTATTTTACCGGCAAATGGATCCATAAAAAAGATAACGGGCAATTATGGCTTATACCCGATTCCAATTTCATTCCCGTAATACGGGAAAAATTGGTGGTGGTTGGATTGCATAAAAAAATCGAAACCGAAATGGAATGGTCACTTTTGAAAAAAAACAATGGTGAATTTTCGGATCCTTATGCAACTTTATATATGAAACAAGGAACAGGAAATCCTGCAATTGATCCGTTTGCACCTGCTTACAATCTTTACCGTCAAAAGCCAGACAAGCCCGAAAGCCCGGATGATATCAAAAAAAGGGTGATCAACTATCTGGATTTCCTTGAAGCATTTTACATGTTTTCCTCCGAAAACAAACTCACCAAACCTGAATCGGATTGGTTTCCTACGCCATTAAAAATGGAAATGTCTGGATCTATCAGGATAGCAAACAGTGAGGAGTTAAAAGACTGGTATGCATGTTTTTACAATGACGAACAAGCAATAGAAGGCTATAAAATAATCAGTGGGGCATTCGTACAATTAAAACTCAAAAATAAAGCAGATATTCATTTACGAAACGCTTCCTTTATTACCCAAATAAAAGAAGCGATAAAATAGGCATTTCTAAAAAAATGGGCCATTTGTCAATTGATTTATGCCTCTCTCCAATGACTTTGGGTATTAGTACCCTTTGGTTTTACCAAACTCCGAAGGTAGCATACCAAATCTTTTTTGAAAATTCCTTCCAAACTGCGCGACAGAATTGTAACCCACCATATCACTGATTTCATAAATGCTATAATTACCTTCTTTTAGAAAAATAGCTGCTTTTTGTAACCGTACCAAATTAATGAGGTCATTGGGTGTCATATCTGTTATTTCTTTCAACCTTCTGTAGAGGGTGGGCCTGCTCATGTTGAGGTATTTTGCAAGATGCTCCACATCCATCTCCGTATCTTCAATATGATCGAGTACTACAATATTTAATTGTTCAAGCAATTGCTCATCTGGTTTTGAGGTAGCTAAAGTTTTAATATGCGCCAATGGATTATTGGCATAATAATTGGAAATTTTACTCCTGTTAATCAGCAAACTATTAATCTGCATATACAAAAATTCAGGAGAAAATGGCTTTTCAATATACACATCTGCCCCAATCTCCAAACCCTCAATTTTTGCCTGCAGGTTATTTTTTGCAGTTAACAATACTACTGGCAGATAACTATAAGCCGGGTTTGTTTTTATAAATTTACATAATTCAAACCCATCCATCTCTGGCATCATTATATCGGAAACCACCAGCTTAATTCGATCATCAACAAGTTTTGAGAGTGCTTCTTTCCCATCATAAGCTGTTATAATAGTATAATATGCTCCCAAAAATCTTGATAAATATTCCAGAATATCTTCATTGTCATCTACTATTAATATTGTCGGCCTTACACTCTCTTGCATGGTTGTGGCGTTATATTTACATTGTCAGTTTTTAAAAACAGTTGGTAGTTGTAGCACAAAAATTGTTTGGCTATCATTGGATTCTTTTAATTCCAGTGTTCCATTTTGTAAATGGGTAAGCGATTGAGCAAGGGCAAGTCCAATACCCGTTCCTGACTTATTTTTTGAACTCTCTAATCTAAAAAAGGGCTGAAAAATTTTTTCTTTAAAAGAAGGAGAAATAGCCAGTCCATCATTTATAAACTTAATAGCTATATGGTTTGGCCTGTCAGTACTATTTTCAAGTTTTACTAAAACATATTGACTGCAGTAATTAAGTGCGTTTTGGAGCAGGTTATCTATTATTTTTTGTAATGCATCACTATCGGCCAAGATATAAAGCGGCATAGCTGGTAAGGCAATTTTTAAGTCAAGCTTTCGCTGCTGTGCTAAAGGCAAAAATCGCTGATAGTGGTCTTCCAGAATTTCATTTATATTTATTTTTTGAAGCGAAAGTTGATATGCGGAAGTTTCAGCTTTCCTGAAATCGAGGAATTGATGCGTAAGCTCCAACAAACGATTTGTATTTCTATTAATTAAATTTAGTTCATATTCAAATTCATTTTTGTATAACCCTTTGTTTATAATTTGTTCCATGGGAGCTTTTATAAGGGTAAGCGGAGTTTTTATTTCGTGAGCCACATTGGTAAAAAACTCAATTTTCGCCTGGTACATTTCCTTTTCTTTATCGTGTTGCATCAGCTCAAGTTTTCTGGCTGTTTTGGCATTCATACGTTGGTGGTACAATTTAATTAACCAATATACCAACCCAATAGTAATTAATACATACAAAGTGTAAGCCCACCTGCTTGCATAAAATGGAGGATCTATTATAATGGAAACACTTGCCACATCTGTACCCCATTTGCCACCGCCTGTCGAGGCTTTTACTTTAAAGGTATAGGAACCCGGAGCAAGATTTGTAAAATGTATTCTTCTATCCTGATGTATCAGCAACCATTTGTTGTCCACACCTTCCATTATATACTTGTATTCAATAAGATCAGGTGCGGTAAAATACAATGCCGCAAAGTCTATTGCAAATGTAGATTGATCATGTTTTAAATAAATAACAGAATTATACAATAAAGATTGAGGTAAAGTACGGGTGCGCTTATCTACCTTTATGGAAATACCCCCTATGGATAAATCTGTAATGTAAACAGGTGGGTTAAAAAAAGTTTCCTGAAAATTAACCGGATTAAAACTAATCATCCCTTTCGCACTTCCAAAATACAGGTTACCCTCATCATCTTTATAGCCTGAATTATAATTGAATTGATTACTCAGTAATCCGTTTGAGGTAGTAAATACTTTAGTACTATCTGTCCTATAATCCATCATCATCAAACCTATTGAAGTAGTTATCCATAACCTCTGTTGGTTATCTTCCAGAATTTTAAAAATAGTATTTCCCGGAAAACCTTCCTGTGGCCCATATCGCTGAAAGCTTTTCCCTTTATTGTTTGTTTTTACCAACCCGCCACCCTCTGTACCAATCCATAACGATTTTTTTGAATCAATAAACAGGGTTGTAATGGCATTGGAGGGCAGGCTTTCCTGATGCAATCTCTTACTTGTAAATTGTTGTGTTGTTTTGCCGTTGGCAGGTATATAATATAATCCGTTGCCTAGAGTTCCAACCCATACGCCCCCAATCTCATCTTCAGTAATGGAGTGTACAAAGCAATAATCGGGAATTTCCTGAAGTGGTATAAATTCCTCGATTTGCTTATCAAATCTATACAATCCTCTTCTTGTGCCTGCCAGCATTTCCCCTTTTTTGGTTTTGAAAAGCACTACAAAAAAAGTGCTTTTCATAGATTGGAAAGCCGAAGTTGGATAATGCGCGACAATTTTACCGGATGCTAAATCCATAACATCAAGGCCATGTTCAAAGGTGCCAATCCACAGTTCCTTACTATTTACGAGCAATCCATGAATATTGGAATAGCGAATACTTCCAGGTTTACCATCGGCTATAAATTTTTCTATTTTTCCTGAATTTGCATCAATTTTATTAAGTCCTCCATCTTCGGTTCCCACCCAAATATTTTTTTTATCATCCATGCAAATTTCTCTTACAACTTGCCCACTTAGTCGGGTACTCCCGTCACCGGGCAGCCATTGCTGAAAGGTTGCTTTGGGTTTGGGAAAATAATTTAATCCACCAAAATAGGTGCCAACCCAAACACCGGATTCCTGATCCTTACAAAGACTGTATATGGCGTTATCTGATATGGTAAAAGGATTCTGAAAGTCTTTTTGTATTTGTTGTAATTTAAAGGATTGATGGTTATAAATAAAAATTCCTGCTTCTGTTGCCATCCAAAATGTAGAATCATTTGGCTCTGCAAAGTCGCGTACATATACGCCGGCAGCAGGATGGCTCTTTTCGCTTAGTGGCCTAAAATTATGGCTATTGGTATTAAACATAAAGGCACCATGATTGGCAGTACCAATAAGAATATTGTTATTCCTGGTTAAATAAATTTTCTCAATCCAGCTTTGCGAAGGCTCGTTTGTAGGTGCAATAATAGAATGAGACTCAAAACTATCAGAGGAAGCCAGATAATGCAATAAAGAACCACTAGCAGTAGCTACCCATACCTGCCCCTGATTATCTATACACACAGAGGTAGCTGCGAAGGGGGGAAGATGCTTAAAACTTTTTTGTTTATCCTTACCAGCAAGCAATACCCGAAGATTTTGCCCTTCTATAAACCAAATATTCCCTACACGATCCTTTTTAATATCCCGAACCTCTTCTATGCCACTTACAAGGCTGGTAAATTTCTCAAGCCGGGGATCGTACCTGTACAAGCCATTGCGGGTACCTGCATAAAGTGTATCTGATTGATCAATTAATAAACTCCTTACAAAACTATCGCCAAGGCTAGTGCTATCCGTTGAAATATTTCTAAATACCTTAAAATTGTACCCATCAAAGCGATTAAGTCCGTCTTTTGTACCTAGCCATACAAAACCTCTTTTATCCTGAGCAACGCAAAATACCGTATTGTTGGACAGCCCTTGTTCTACCTGATAATGCCTGAAATAATAGGATTGTGCCACAACTGAACTTGTAACAACACATAACATCAAATAAATAAAACCAATAAACCCTTTAAGTTGCAAGCTTTCCATATATCAATTATTCCCTCAGGGAGTAGTTCCCGGTAAGCATACCGCTTTTTGCAGCAGCATCTACATGCATTCATCAGAACTCATATATTATGTAAAAAGGTTTACAATAGACATGAATACCTGATATTGACAATACAATATAGATTTTATAAAGCTAAACCATTTATAAATGTAATAAACAAATATAAATACAACCCATTATTCCCCCGGAAGAGTTTACCAACCGTTCTGTAAAAATGAGACAGAATGCACAATTTTTGATACGATTTTGATGCTTTCTAATTTAATAAATCTGAACCTTTGTATTACCGTTGAGATAAATGGTTGCTTGAGAAAAACAATTGCTGTATTAATTAGCCTTATCTGGTATGGAATAAGTAAGTGGGAATTTTAATAATGTCTATTTTTTTTGTAAAATCATGTATTTTAATAATCGGGTGATTTCCTCATCCTTATTTTAAGCGTACCATGAATAATAGATTCAAAGCATGCATGCTTTACTCTTGAAGCATGGAATGCCTTAAAGTTTAGTTTAAATGCCTTGTTGATGTTCCTGATGTACTCATTCATTAAAAGTTGTTTTTTATAAAACGTGTATAATTAATAATAAATGCTTTAAATAAAATCAATAAACTACGCTATATGAAAATGGATTTAATTAAGTATGCAAAACCGCTGCAGTTGTGGTTATTGCTTATGTTTTCCACCGCACTATTTGCACAACAGCAAATAAGCGGAACCGTAAAAAACAATGCAGGCAATCCCCTTGGCGGAGCTACCATTACTCTTAAAGGTGGTGGCAAATCAGTAATCTCCGGCAACGATGGTGCTTTTGCCATAGAAGCAGCCAACGGCGCAACATTGGTGGTAAGTTATGTAGGTTACACAACCAAAGAAGTAACAGTAAACGGTACGGCTATCAATATTTTGCTGGCCGATTCCGAAGAAAATTCAGAAGCTGTAGTGGTAATTGGCTATCAAACGGTTCGTAAAAAGGATTTAACCGGTGCCGTAAGCATCATAGATCCGGCAACTTCCAACAAAAATGTATCGAACACGGTGGCAGAAAGTATTCAGGGTCTTACCCCGGGCGTAACGGTACGAAACACGGGCGCACCGGGCGGTGCGGCCAAGATAGATATTAGAGGTGCAGGTACTTTTGCCAACAATAATCCACTCTATATAATTGACGGCATGTATTCAGATGCTACGCCCGATTTTAACCCGGCAGATATTGAATCCATACAAATTTTAAAAGATGCCTCGGCTGCAGCTATTTACGGTAGCCGTGCTGCCAATGGGGTTATTATTATTACTACAAAGAAGGGTAAAAAAGGGCCTGTACAATTTAGCGGTGGCATAAAAGCAGGGATACAGCAAGTACATAACCGCTATGAAATGATGAACGCAAATGAATATCGTACACTTGCAACACAGCTTTATCAGGCAGGTGGTTTGCCTGTTCCCACTTCTATAGCTTCCGAATTTGACCCCAATATCAATACCAATTGGCAAAATGAGTTTTTACGCAGGGGAGCCATTGGCGATTACAATCTTTCAGCCTCAGGTGCTGTAGGGAAAGTGAACTTTTATGTGAGCGGTTTTCATTTTAATAACAAAGGCCCTGTTATTGATAATAGTTTTCAACGCTCCGGCTTCAGGCTAAATACAAGTGCGAAATTTGGCAGGCTTACAATTGGGCAAAATGTACTTTTTAGCTGGACAAAGGATGATCCTATTGCCAATGCAGGCGTAGGTGTAAATCCATTTGTAGATATGATTAGCATGCCCCCTGTGGTGGCTTTACAGGGCAACAGATACCAATCACCAGAAAACCCTGAAGGTTGGGGTATTGGTTTGAACAATGCTTACCTAAGCACCCTTACTGCGAATGTACCTGCATTGCAAAGCCTTGATCAATTTGAGCAAAAGAATTTTAAAATCAGGGGAAATGCTTTTGTTGAATATAAAATTGCCGATGGTCTTATATACAAATTTAATTTTGGATTAGAGAAAACGATTGACAAAGGATCAGGTATTCGTATGCCTGGTACTGTAAGGCAAGGAACTCCTTCGCCCAATAATAACCAAATGGGAAGATTTGAAAGCAGGGGTGAGTTCCAATCTACGTTGCTTGAGCATACTCTTAATTATGATAAATCATTTGGAGAACATAAAATTTCCGCTGTGGGTGGTATTAGTTTACAACGTTTTGATTTTCCAATAATACGCAGCAATACCATTGGCAGCAATCCACCTGTTGAAGACCCTTACACAGAGATTTCCAACTTTACAGGCGTTTTGGGCCGGGTAAATTATTCCTATAGCAACAGGTATCTGGCAAGTGTAACTGTAAGGCGCGATGGTAGCTCAAAATTCAGCGAAAACAATCGTTGGGGTACCTTCCCTTCTGTTTCAGCGGCATGGCGCATTTCCAATGAAAAATTCTGGAATGTAAAGGCAGTAAACGACTTAAAATTCCGCGCTTCCTACGGCTCATTAGGCAATGCAGAATTTTTAAACGCATGGAATTATTATGCAGTAATCAATCCTTTTCCAAGAGCAGTATTTGGCCCAAATAGTGTAGAACAAGTGGGCGGTATTGTAACCCAACTTGCTAATAATAATCTCCGTTGGGAGCGCAAAAACACTACCAATTTTGGTATTGATGCGAGTTTATTTAATAATACTATCACCATTTCAGCAGATTATTTTATAGCAAAAACCAACGATGTATTGGTTGATCTGCCCATTAGCTTAACTACAGGAAATGCAGGTGGTAATCCCCCGGTGAATGCCGCATCTATCCGAAACAACGGTTTTGAAATCGCATTAACATACCGCCCTAAAACTAAGGGTGATTTTAAATGGGATGCGACCCTCAATTTTACTACCATCCGAAATACTGTACTGGCGTTTGGAAATGCCACCACACAATTTACCCAATTGGGTGATGCAAGAACCGAACTAGGAAGATCAATAGGAGAATGGTATGTGTTACAAACTGATGGAATATTTCAAAATCAAGCTGAAATTGATGCCCATCGTGGTAAAACAGGCCAATTGTTGCAACCATGGTCAAGGCCAGGAGACATAAGGTATGTAGATGTTGATGATGATGGTTTACTTGACTTAGATAAAGATAGGTATTACGCTGGTAGCCCCTGGGCCGATTTTGAAACAGGTTTACTGCTTAATTTTTCATACAAACAATTAAGCCTTAGCATGCAGTGGTATGCCGTAGTAGGTAATACTTTGTACAACAGGCCAAGGTACACTGTGGACAGAATGGATTTGAATACAAATTTCAGAAAAGAAGCAGCGGTATGGACAGCTCAACAACCTGGTAATGTGTGGCCACGTGCCGCTATTGGCGCACCCGATCAGGGCATAGCCTACAATGTACTTCCACAAAGCGACAGATGGCTCGAAGATGGCAGTTATGTCAGGCTTAGAAACGTAGAACTTGCCTACCAGTTTAATAAAGCATTACTCGACAATATTGGATTCAAACAAAGCACCGTGTTCATTAGCGGACAAAATTTACTGACGCTTACCAAATATTCAGGTTTGGATCCAGATATAGTAGGTGTAAATATTTTTGAAAGAGGACTTGATAACGGACAGTATCCTGCCTTACGCATATTATCCGCAGGTATAAGATTTGCCTTTTAATCAACAGCCTTTTTATTTACGAGCATTTAAACGACTTAAAAAAAAGAAAGACAATGGAAAATATTAAAAAATATACCATCCTTTTATTAATGACTGCAAGCTTGCTTTCATGTAAAAAATACCTCGATATGGATATCGAGAATCCAAATAGAATTGACGAATCAAATTTTTGGAAAACGGGTGGGGATGCCCTGGAAGGTATCAATGCGGTTTACGGAAATTTTTACCGGAATGGATCCCCCGGTTCAAGATGGACCCCTTATTATTTTGATGTACGTTCCGATGATGGTTATTCAACAAGCCCCTGGAACGAACTGCGCAGCGTTGGCGCCTTAAATATAACCCAATACAGTTTCGAAGTAAATATTGATACCTGGTGGCACCATTGGCGTGGCGTGTATAGAGCCAATCAGGTATTGGCGAACCTTCCCGCCATTACTATGGATGAAACAAAAAAAGCTCAATACATAGGGGAAGCAAAATTTTTGCGGGCTTTAAATTATTATAATCTGGTGACCATTTGGGGCAATCTACCTTTAATACTTGAGCCTTCTCTGCCATCAGACAAACCATCGCAGGTACCTGAAGACCAGGTGTGGATACAAATTGAAAAAGATTTAACTGAGGCCATTACCGGGCTGCCAGATGCGTACACAGGCGAAGAAGTAGGAAGAGCAACAAAAGGGGCTGCCTATGCATTATTGGGCAGGGCGCTTTTACAACAGAAAAAATATCCGGGAGCTGCAACAGCTTTAGGCTGGCTTGTAACAGGTCCCGGGCAGGGTTTGTATGGTCTGGTATCAAACTACGCAGACAACTTCAGGCATACTACGGAAAATAACAGAGAATCGGTTTTTGAAATCCAATTTAAAATGCGTCCTGAAAATAGTGGAGAAGATGGACCTACCTCTAATGTAGGAACTAGCCGTGCTCCGTTTTTTGCACCTCCCGGCCATGGATTCAACGATGCCAATATGCACCGCTGGGTAGTGCGTGAATTTTTAAAGGAAACAACCACCAATGGTGGCCGCGACCCCCGCTTAGCCATTACAGCTTTGTATGATTCAACCGACGAGCGTGGGCCTAACTTTACACAGGTTTATGGTAGTAGTTTTACTTCAAAAAATTATGATGCAGCCATCAGAAACAGAGTATGGTACAGAAAGTACCTTAACGACTACTTTAGAACAAATGAGTTTGAAATATTCAATAGTCCAATAAATTTCAGGGTCATTCGTTTTGCTGATGTTTTACTTATGTATGCCGAGGCACTAAACGGATCAGGGCAAACAGCACAGGCTTATCCTTTTGTAAACAGGGTAAGACAACGGGCGGGTTTGAGGTCACTCTCCGAGGTGCAACCAGGGCTTAATCAGGCACAGTTTTTAAAGCAATTGGAACATGAAAGAATTACTGAATTATCGGGCGAATCAACAAGGTGGAACGACTTAGCGAGGTGGGGCTATTTTGATGATGCCAATAAATTAGCTGAATTGAG
>Ga0105048_10011402_pt1 | contig 14023 bp, 15 predicted proteins | sample MAT05_FD_78382 | JGI IMG/M metagenome (GOLD analysis project Ga0105048, IMG submission 78382) | Freshwater microbial communities from Lake Fryxell liftoff mats and glacier meltwater in Antarctica - MAT-05 | ecosystem: Environmental > Aquatic > Freshwater > Ice > Liftoff microbial mat | place...
CGAAAAGCAACAGCTTGAACGGCATCGAGATGGTCGTCGGCGAGAGCATTTGCATACCGAGCGCGAGCAAGATGTTCGCGACCACCATGTCGATGACCAGAAACGGTACGAAGAGCAGAAAACCGATCTGAAACGCCTCCTTCAGCTCTGAAATGACGAAGGCTGGCGTGATCACCAGAAAGTCGGTGTCACCGATGCAGTTCTGATCATCGCGGAGCTCTTCGGCCAACTGGTTGTACTCAGGCCCGCACCCGTCGGTCTTGTTCTTGCGCAGCTTGAGCGCGAGCGAGAAGAAGAGCGTTCGATCTTTGGTGGTGACCTTCTTCTTCAAGAAATCGCGAAGCGGCCCTCGCGCCTTCTTGCCAGCCTTGATCAACGTGTCGACGGTCTTCGCCGAGAGCAGCTCGCCTTGAGAGCCGCTGATGCCCGCGGTCATGTCTGCAACTCTGAACATCTCCTGACCGACCGGAGCCATGATGTACACGGTGAGAATGATCGCCAGACCGGTGATCACCTGCGTCGGAGGAATCTGCTGGGTGCCCATCGCCGAGCGGACGATAGAGAGCACCACCGAGATCTTGACGAAACTGGTCACCATCAGCAACACGAACGGCGCCAGGCCGAGCGCCGCGAGGGCGATCATCAAGACCAGGGGCCGGTTGGCGACCGTCTCTTCGATCAACGGCGTCTTTTCGATGGGCACGTCTTTCTTGACCACCGCGGCCGCCGCGGCGAGCAACGGCATCAAGAACACCCCCAGCGCCAACAAACGCCACTGTGCTCGGGCATACAAACGGGTCACGGTTTCTTCCTCGAATCGTCAGGCGAAGTGTCGGGAGCCGCGAGGTTGGCCTTGGGTTTGCCACCGAGCAACTTCTGCAGCAGGGGGCTCAAGGTCAGCTGAGGGGCAGGCGCCCGCTGTTGCGCGCGCTCCACCTCGGCGGCGTCGAGCTTGGTGATAAGGTTCAGGCTCGCGTCAGAGCCCCCCAACAACAACACCTCACTGCCCGCACGAACCACGAACAGCGAGCGCTTCTGATCGAGTGGCACCCGCTCGAGCACGGTCACCAGCCCGTGGCTCGAGGCCGGCTTGATGCCCAACAGCTTTCGCAGGCCGATGTTCAGGGTCAGGTAGATCAACGAGACCACGATGCCCAACACCAGGGCGGTGCGAACCAGTGTCCACCCCAGGTTGAGGTCTTCGCCCTTCGATTCGAGATCGCTCGGCAGCTCGAGCTCCGGCAGCGGGTCGCGCACCGGCGCGATTGTGGAGCCCAGAGCGACGACGCCCGCGTCGAAACCGCCTCCGTCAGAGGCCTGCGCGCCGAAGGCGACAAGTGCGAGCACTGCGCACCCCAACCGAAGCATCATCACCCCGCGAGCGACAAAATACGTATGCCCAGATTTCCGTCGACCTCCACCAGCTCACCGCGCGCGACCACTTTGCCGTTCACCGACAGGTCGAGCGGTTCGCCGGCCGAGCGATTGAGGTCGATCACGTGACCCACCTTGAGGCCGACCACTTCTTCGGCCGTCATCGGCACCCGACCCAGCTCGACCGCTATCTGAAGCGGTATGTCGTTGAGCAGGTCTGACCCTTCGGAGTTCTCCACGTCGTTGCTCGCTTTCTTGCCCGGTGAGGTCGACTCGTCAGGCTCTTCTCCAAGCTGCTGCTCGGCGGGCGCTTCTTCTGTGTCAGCCGGGGGTGGCGCCCCCTCCCCCTCCACACCTTCTCGCACGACGCCTGACTCGCCGAGCTGAATCTCGGTGATTTTCGCCGAGTAGCGACCATTCTCCAGGGTGGTCTCGGCATTCAGCGAGCCGGTGAGGCCCGGCCCCAGCTTGAGCGACGCAGTGCCCGACTCACCCTGATCGGGCCGGGTCTTGAGCCCATCGACCAGAATCACGTCTCCTTCGCGAACCTGCCCCAGGTCGGCCGCCGAGATCTCGACCTGGCCGATCTCGGCGCGCAGCCAGACCCTGACCTGGCTCAACCGCGACGCGTTCTGCGCCGCATCGGCCGAACGACGGGCTCTCCGCACGGCCGCCTCGGTGGGAGGCCGCGCCATGCTCAGAACGCTCTCGGGCACAAACAAGCGTACGTACCCCGAGTGCTCACCGATGGTCAGCCTCAGCTGCACCACCGCGAGGTGCTCGTCTTCGCCCAGGAGCGTGACCGCCTCTTCAAAGCTGCGACACACGCTCTCGATGCGCAGCGTCGGCAACGACGGGTCGAGGCTTGGCGCCAGCACCTTGAGAGTCTTGATCAGCACGTAGGTGATCACCCCCTCTTCGAGGTCGGTCAGCGGGCGCAGCGCGACCGTCTCGCCGGCCCCGCCCAACACCATGTCGACCAACACGTGCGCCAGCCTCAGCTCCACCTCGAGGAGGCCCCGGGTCTTGTTCGGCACCGGTGCCAACACGGCCAGAAACGTCGGGTCGCTCAAGAAACGCCGGGCCTGGGTGGCGTTCACCACGTGCATCGACTCGGCCTCAAGCCTGACCTCCTCCTTAATCATCTCTTGCAGCTCAGCCCTCACCGACTCATTGACGTCGCCGGGAGTCCGAACGTTGGGGAGCATCCACTCCAGGCCGCGGAGCAGGTTCACTTGCGACTTCGAGACCTTCTCCAACTTCGAAAATTGGTACGGCTGCCACTCACGCGGGCCGATGGGGTCGGTCGGTTCGAGCGGGGCCTCTTCGATCAGGCTGCGCCGCGGCGGCGGGGGCTTGATCTTCTTCACGTCGATCATCATCGTGCGGTCGCTGCCGCCGCCCGAATCATCACGGCTGCGACTCACGGGCGCCTCTCTACCTTGAAGTCTTCGAGCGTGAGCCCGCGCGCAGCCAGAGCGGCCTTGAGCGCGTCGCCCTGCTCCTCGACCAGCTTCAGCACGTCTTTGTTGCTGCCGCTGAAGGTCGCGTTGATCTTGCCATTGTGGCTCGAGACCTTGACCTGCAAGCCAGAGAGCACATCGCTTCGAAGGTCGATTTGAAACTCGACCTTGCCCGCTGAGTTGGTGCCGACTCGCACCCGCTCGACAATCTTCTGCGCCAGCTCGTTGGCCACCTTGCGCAGGCGATCAGAGCCCGTGGCTTCTTTGGGCTTCGCGATGCCCACCGGAGCCATCAGCGCCGGGTTGAAGCGCATCATCGCCGGCGCACCGTCTTTGCCCTCTTTGCCTCCGCCCTGGTGACCTCCGCCCCCCTTGTCAGCGTCGGCCTTCAGCTCGCCTTTCTCCCCGCGCGCCCCGACGGCCGAGCCTTCGGAGCTGTCTTGCTTCGCATCAGACGACGCCCCGCGCTCGGCGAGGATCTCACGCTGCATCTTTGCGTCTGACTTGCGACCGTCGACCGCCACCCCACCCGCGCCCAGGTCTACGGCCCGGCCTTTGGTCGACGTCGCCTGCGCCTCAGCCGACCCGGCGCGCGCCTGCTCAGTCTGATGGCCATCGGCACGGGTGTGCGCGCCCAGAGAGGCCTGCTTGGTTTGCGCGTTCTGTTTCAAGCTCTGCGTAGACGCCTGCTCGTGGTGCGCCTCGGTGCTGTGCTGGGTATCGACGTGCTCGGTCGCCGCTGCTTCGGCTTCGTGCAACAGATGGGCGATGGCGCTCTTGGCCGTGCTCTCGCGCGTGGTGCTCTCGCCCGACGCTCGGGCCGCCTGATGCGCCTGCTGCTTACCCACCAGCTTCGAGAAGCCCACGTCGGCGGTGGTGCGCTCGGTCTTCTTGGTTTGCTCGGTGCGCTTGGCCTCGGCCAGTCGTTGCGCGGCCCGCGCGGCATCGCGTTCTTCGTCGACCCGGCTGCTCATGGCTTCCTCTTCGCGGCGGCACGCACGCGGGCCAGATGCAGGGTGTTGCCAATCTCATCCTGGCTCATCTCTTCTCTGGTCATGCGCTCTTTGCGTACCTCGGCCGCCCAGGTCTCACGGTGCTTCTCGATGGCTTTCCGCTCGGTCGCCGCGTCAGCCATCTCCTGCCGCCGCACCTCGATCAGCTTGGCTGCTTCGGTGACCGCCTCTTTCTGCCGCTCCAGCTCCATCGCCAGCTGCGCCTCTTCGTCTTTGAGCCGCTGCTCGAAGCGGTTCATCTGTTGAAAAGCGCCGATACCGCCTCCTTTGGCGGTGACCTCGGCCTGAAACTGCTGAACCCGCGCCTTGCGCTCGACTTTGCGTTTCTGGAGGTCGGCGCTCATCGACTCCTGCTTCTTCTTTTCGACGTCGTGCGCTCTGACTGCCAACGAAAACGCCTCCTTGGCCTCGTCTTCGGCCTTGGTGCGAATGTCGAGGAGCGCCTGCAGGCGATACGGGGGCATAGAACGGGGCGAAGTCTACCCGAACCCCACGCGCGGGTCGCCAAGCGTGTGAGCGGGTGAGGTAATGTGTGACAGAGCCGAAAGAGGCCTCAGACGGCGTCGGCGAAGAGGTCGATCAGCATCTGTACCGCTTCATCGAAGGGCGTGTTGTCGAAGGTGTCTTGCTTCAAGTACGCGATGATCTGGTCGTACTTGTCGATGGCGTAGTCGACCCGGGGGTCGGTGCCGTACTGATACGCACCCAGCAAGATCAGGTCGCGTTGCTTCTCGTAGTTCGACAGCGTCTCTCGCAGCTTGCCGGCGGCCTTCTTGTGCTCCGGGCTGGCGATCTGGCTCATCACGCGAGAGAGCGAGGCGAGCACGTCCATCGCGGGCCACTGGTTTCGCTCGCCCAGGGCGCGGTTGAGAATGAAGTGACCGTCGAGAATACCGCGCACCTCGTCGGCGATCGGCTCCTCCATGTCTCCACCGGCGACCAGGCAGGTGTAGATGGCGGTGCACCGGCCTTTGTCAGAATTGCCGGTGCGCTCCAACATGCGGGGCAGCATCGAGAACACCGAAGGCGGGTAGCCCTGACGCGCGGGAGGCTCACCGATGGCCAGGCCGATCTCGCGTTGGGCTCGCGCGAGGCGGGTGACGGTGTCGAGCATGAACAGCACGTTGCCGCCCAGTTCGCGAAAATACTCGGCGACGGCGGTGGCCACATAGCCCGCGCGCAGACGCACCAGCGACGGTTGATCAGACGTGGCGCACACCACCACCGAGCGCTTCATGCCCTCTTCGCCCAGGGCGTCTTCGATGAACTCGAGCACTTCGCGACCACGTTCACCGATCAGCGCGATCACCGAGAGCTCGGCGGCGGTGTTTCGCGCGATCTGGCCCATCAAGGTCGACTTACCGACGCCGGAGCCGGCGAAGAGGCCGATGCGCTGGCCCTCGCCCACCGTGAGCAAGCCATCGATGCAGCGAACGCCGAGCGGCAACGGCCGGGTGATGCGCATGCGCTTGAAGGGGTCGGGGCAATCGCGATCGACCGCCCACTCGTTCATGCCTTCGCCGTTGAGCGGGCCCTTGCCGTCGATGGGCTCGCCCAGGCCGTTGAGCACGCGGCCGAGCAGGCCTCTGCCGACCATGATCGTCAGGGGTCGGCCGGTGGGTATCACCTCTGAGTCGGGGCCGATGCCGCCCAGCTCGCCCAGGGGCATCAGCATCACGGTGTCGCCTTGAAAGCCGACCACCTCCGAGCGAACCGTGCCGCGGCCGGTGCGAATCTCGCAAACCTCACCCATGCGCACGTTGGGCACCGCCGCTTTGATCACCAGACCCGTCAGCTCGATCACCCGCCCGCGCACCCGCATCGTCGACGCGGTCTTGAGCAGGTCGTGATAGCGGCGAAGGTCGATCGCCACCTACTTGCTCTCTTTTTTCGCCGCGTCAGGGTTGAAGACGTTCTCGATCATCTTGAACTGGGTGCGAATCTGCCCGTCGATGGTGCCGAACTCGGTCTGCACCACGCAGCCGCCGCGCTCCACGTCGGAGTCGTCGCGAATGCCGACGTCGACCGAGCGGCCGACCAGCTCGAGCAACTTCGGCTTGCGGGCGCGGAGCACCTTGCCGTCTTCAGGGTGCACCCTGAGCACCATCGCCTTGGCGGCGCGCATGCTTTGAATGACGTTGGCTGCCACTTCGATCACCAGCTCAGGGTCACGCTCGAGGTCGATGCCCAGAATCTTCGCCGCCACCTTCAAAGCGAGGTCGACAATGTCTTGCTCCGAGGCGGCGAGCAGCTGGCCGGCCTGAATTTTCGCGCGAGCGAGCTCTTCGGTCGACTGGGCTTGCACCTCGGCCATCGCTTCTTCACGCGCCTTGGCGAACACCTCGTCGCGGGCGGCGAGCGCTTCGGCTTTGATCTCTTCGGCCTTCTTCTGGGCCTCGGCGATGATCTCTTTGGCTTTGTTGCGAGCCTCGAACTCTTCGGCGTTCACCACGCCAGCGCGACGCGGCAGCTTCTCGCCGCTCAGCGAGAGTTCGTTGCTATCGCTGCGAATTACTTTGCCGATGACCCGAGGTGCGTTCGGCGCCCCAGGTCGACGGTCGTCACGAGACCCGTCGTCCATTGTCAATCGAGTCTACCGCGAACCGCCAGAAGGTCCACGACCCGACCCTTTGACCACCGGAGACTTGGGGGCCTCGTTGGTCTTTCGCCGGGGAATTTCTTGAAAGGCCGGTGATGCCGTCACCTTGCGCATGGGGCGGGCCTCGCCCTCTGGCTCCCGAACCAGGGGCTTGCCGTCACGCATGATGCGCTGCTGCGAGCTCGACGACGACGACCGCGATGACTGCGAAGCCTCGTCGGCGGGGGCCGCCACCGACCCCGTGCGTGGGGCAGCGCCGCGACCCTTGGGGTCGGTCAGCGCCTGCCCGACCGGTAGCTCGGCGCCGCTGACTTTCGGCGGGTGTGGGGTCATCGCTCGCGCAGGGGCCCGCAGCGGCGGCGGCAGTCGAAAGGGCCGATCGATGATGCCGATCTGCGCCAACCGCTCGAGCTGCTCGACGATGTCGAGACGGCCTCCATCGCCTTTGAGCACCCGGTTGCGCTCCGTCTTGAGCCAGCGTTGGAGCAGGTTGCTCAAGCCCCCCGCATACCGGTCGACCATGCGCTGCGCGAACTCTGGCGATTGGGCCACGCAGGCACGCATCAACCGTTGGGCGCCCGCGCTTCGCATGCCTTCTGAGGGGCTCTCCAGAGCACCATGCATCTCGAGCGCGTTCTTGGCGTCGTCTTCAGAGAGTCGTTGGGAGCGGCCAGCGCCAGCCGCCCGCGAGGCCAGCGAGCGCTGATCAGGAGGGAGCTTGGCGAGGAACACCTCGGCCTCGGCGTCAGGCAAACCGGCGATGGCGGTGGCGAGCACCCGAGCGCCCATGCGATCGCACAGACTCAGAATTTCGCGTTGCTGCAGGGTCAACAGGTCGGTGAAGCGAAAGGTGCCGACGCGAGGCGTGTTGTGGTGGAGGCGCTCCTCCAACTTCCATCGAATGATCGCCAGTACGTCTGGGCCCACCTCGCGATGCAGCCGCATGGTGGGGTGATTCGGTATCGCGGCGCGAACGCCTTCGGCCACCTCGACCGGGAGCGCGCGCAGCACCACCTCGATCATCGCGGGGCGCTCTTTGGAGAGCACATCGGCCAGACGCCGCGGGTCGGCCGATGAGAGCTGCCGCCCCCGAGCCGTGGCCAGGCGCTTCATCTCGTTCGCCAGCAGCGGCACCCGAGTGGCGCGAGGTATCTGCAGCAGCTCCTGGGCACGGTGCCGCAGCAGCTCTTCTTCTTCAGGAGGCAGGTGGTGAAAAGAAGCCATCGCGTCGGCGCCGCCGAAAGCCAACGACGTCAACAGCAGCATCGTCTGCCGCTTGGAGAGCGATGAAAAGTACTGTTCCACGCGACCTCAGGGTAACGACGTCAGGCGTCGGGTGCTGTCTTCGAGCGGCGACCTGTGCCTGTGCCACCACCGTTGCCCCCGCCGCCGTTCTTGGAGGTGCTCGGCTTGCGCACCATAAAGAACGCCAGCGCTCCAGTGACCCCGAGAAACAACAGGGTCGGCAGCGCGATCAACGCGCGAAACATCGGCACGCTGGCTTTCTCGAGGCGCACGCCGAGGTGATCGGTCATCTGCTGCTCGATGTCGGCGTCGCTGCGCTTCACCGAGGTCGCCTCGATCATCAACACCTTCACGTTTTCTTTAACCAGCTCGGGCACCGAGCGCGCCACGAACTCCGAGATGTCGGCTGCCGACACCGGCGGCTTGCCTTCACCGGCCAGGTAGCGAATCAACACCGAAGCCGAGGGCCTGGGCCGGTTCTCTGGCTGGGTGAGGTCGGTCACCTCCGGGATCATCACGATCACCCGGGCCTCAAGCACGCCCGGTATTCGGTTGAGCGCATTCGAGGCTTCGCCACCCAGCGCCTCGATGAACATCGCCCGCTCTTCAGTCTGGGTGGGAATCATGCCCTTGGTCTGCTTGAAGATCGCCAGGCCTCCAGCCATCGGGCGGGGCAGCGAATTCTCTTTGAGCAAACCGGCGGCCGAAGCGATGTCGGGCTTGGGCACGGTAATCACGTACCGGGTCTCTTTGCCTTCACCCTCTTTCTTCTTGTCGGCGTCGATGCCCCAGCGTCGCAGGAGCACGTAGATTTCGTTCGCGTCTTCTTCGTTCAAGTCGTGTTGGAGCTCAACCGCGCACCCTGAGAAAACCAGGGCGGCGAGCAACCCAAAAACCGAATTAGTGCGCATCGGCGCGAACGTTACCTCAGACCTGGGTCTTGAGCGTGTCTTTGAGCCCGCTGGTCGCCTTCTCGACGACCTTGGAGGTCAAATCGAGCTCTTGCGAGTACTTGTACATACCGGCCTGGAGCGAGAGCATTTCTTGATTGGTGAAGGTCTTTCCCTGCAAGCCGCCGTTGATCAGCCGGTCGAGCCCCACCTGGCTCTTCTCCATGCTGGCCACCATGTCTGAAATCATCGACCCACCCTTCTGGGCCTCTGACTTCTGCGTGACCGGGTCTTTGATCGAGGTCTTGTTGGGGTCGGCCTTGGCAGTTGCCTCGGCCTTCTGAATCTTCTTCGACTGCTCGACCTGCTTCACCTTCTCGACCGCAGAGACGTGCTGAGCGGCGTGGGTGTGCTGGGTGCTTTGAACCTGCGCATTCGCCTTGGCTTGCGCCGAGTCGTGCGACTTCAGGTTCTGGTCAAACTTGCTTTGTCCTTCCTTCTGGCCCTGTGCGGCCTGGTCGGGCAGCTTCTGCTTGGCGATCTCCTGCGCTGGGATTCCTGCCAGTGGTCCGGCCATGGTCACTCCTTGGGTTTCTCGATTCCTCGAAATTATCGTCTTGTTCTTCGAGAAGTTTCTTCAAGGTCTCGACTGCCCGCGCATGCAGCCGGCTAGCCCAGCTCTTCGACTGCCCGATTTCGGCGCCAGCCTCTTCGAGCGTCTTGTTCTGAAAGTAGTAACCCTGCAGAAGTTTTCGCTCTTTTTCGGGCAGGTGCTCGATGGCCGCCCGAACCCGCCGCTTGAGCTGCTCAATTTGTAACCGCTCGTCAGCCGGTACGGCGTCATCAGAAACTTGCAGACCTTCGCTGCCCTCGAAGCTGGTGGCGAACACCATCGCCAGGCCAGTGACGGCCGACGAGATGCTGTTCACGTCGTCTTCGAGGCGCCCCCCGGGTGAGCTGGTCGCGGCCAGGTTGCCCAGATAGGAGTTGCTGCGTTCGGCGGCGGCCGCGTTGCCCTTGAGCACCCCCATCTTGCGCAGGCCGTCGTAGATCGCGCCCTTGATGCGGTAGTGGGCAAAGGTGAGGAAATTGGCTCCAACCTTGGCGTCGAAGCGCTCGGCTGCCTCGAGCAACCCGATTTGGCCCCAGGCGACCAACTCATCCATCTCGTACTGAGAGTTGAATTGCTTGCGCACCTGCGCCGCCAACGAGCGAACGTAGGAGCCGTACTTCTCGAGGATCTGTGACTTGGTTTCCGCGAGCGGCACGTTTGAACCTTACTCTTCATTCTCAGCGCGCTTCCAGAGTCGGTCGAGCGTCTGACTGAGTTGTGGGTCATCTTTGAGCTGCTGAAATACCTTTTCCGTCAGGTGTTTCGACTGGCTACGCACCTTCTCGCGCAGAATGTCAGCGACCAATTTCTTCGTCGCCTCTTCGCGGCTCTTCAGCTCGCCCGCCCGCAGTTGCCGAGCTAATTCAAGGACTTGGCCGACCACCGCGCTGCTGGCGGCGACCCCACCCGCGTTGCCTGAAGCTGCGGCGCCCGATGGGCCGACCAGGCGCTCGGCCCGGTCGACTTTGCCGCCGAACCCGGCAGGGCCTGCTTTCGAGGCTTTGCCTGCTGCGGCCGGGCCAGACGCTCCACGAGCGCCACCTGCCCCGCCTGCTTTTCCTCCGCGTACTCCACGAACCGACATGCGGCGCGCCTTTCTTTACGTCACTTTCTTTACGTCACTTCTTCTTACTGGGCTTGATGGCCTCGAGAAAAACAGCCCCCAAACGCCCGCCATCGCCATCTGGGTCGAGTGAAACAGCGCGCTGGAGCGCCGCAACCCCTTCTTCATTCTTGTCGAGCGCGATCAGCACCTTGCCATAGTGCGCCTGCGCAAGGGCATTGTCTGGCTCGATTTTTATCGCAGTGGCCATCGTCTTCAGGGCCGGTTCGAGCTTGTTGGCCTCGAACTCTTTGGCTCCCACGATGATCATCAGCGCGACCGCGAACTGGGCCCCACTCGAACCGGGCTCGAGCTCCGCGGCGGCGATCAGCTCTTTCATCGCTTCAGGCAACTTGCCCATCGCCTGCAGCGCCTCGCCGCAATGCGCACGGGGCAACGACGCTTTGGGAGACAAGCGCTGCGCGGCTCGAAAAGCCTGAAGCGCTTTGTCGTAGCGGGCTTGGTTGAACTCGATGGTGCCCAGGGTGAGCTGGGGCACGTCGCTCTTGGGCATCATCAGCGCGCAGCCAAGTGCCGTCTCGCGCGCTTCGTCCCACTTGCCCAGCTCCATCAACAGATACGCCGACTCAATCATGAGCATGGCTTGCTGCTTGCTCAACGGCACCAGACTGCCCGCGATGTCCGACATGGTGTGCGATCCTCTCTAGGCGCGATGCCGCTGAAGGAGGCCTTCTAGCACAAGGGCGGCCACCTGGGCCGCCCTCGCGTTCAACGAAACTGACTTTGAAGAGAATCAGCGAATGTTCGAGACGGAGTTCTTCACCGTGTCGTGCTTGGTCTTGATCACGTTCGAAATGCCCGTGTACATCAGGTTTTCTTTCTGCATCGCGTACTGGAGTTTGAGCATGCTGCTCATGTCGCCGCTCATGCCTGAGACCGCGCTGTTGCCGAAGCCGACGTCGTTGGTGGTGGCGCCGGTGTTGTAGTTGACGCCGCCAGTGGTGGTGCCCGCGACGACCGAGCCCGAGCCGGTGCTGCCCACAGTGGTGTTGATGGTCGAAGCACCGCCGCCGCCGCCCACGTTGACCACGCCGGTTGCCGCATAGCCCGCGCTGCTGCTTGCGCCAGCGCCACCGAGGTGCGTGCTGACCGACGAGACCGCCGCCGAGACGATCGCGCCACCAGGAATCACCGAGCCGAGCAACGAAGCCCCGCTGGCAATGGCATTCGCGCCCTGCTGCAGACCGATGTTGACCTTCTCGCCGAACGACTTGTTCTGAGTCTGGTTTCCAACGGTGAAGTTGGTCGAGATGCGAGCCGGTGAAGCGCCGTCGAGATGCACTGGGTTGTTCGCCATGGTGAGCCTCCAAGTACTGCTGATGCTGCGAAAGATGTCGTGGGCCGCCCTGAAAGCCGATGCGTTCAGCGCCCTACTTCCTGGTTATCGCCATGGGCCTACGATGGTTGCGTGAAGATTCTCCGGTTCTGAGAGAATGATTCGCAACCCCTTGATCAGCGGCTGCCCTTCCTCGAGGCCTCAAGTTTTTCACGGACTTGCAGGAGGTGGGCTAACAGCGCTTGGGTGTGCTCGATGGCCTTGATCGCCCGTTTGCCCTGCTCGGCGCGGGGCCCTTTGAGCTCGGCGACCGCGGCGGTGACCGGAGCGAAGAGCGAGGCCAGCTCATCGGCGGTGACGTATTCGATCAGCGTTTCGATCGCGGGGTAGGTCGGAGTGGGCAGCGGAGGCGGAGCGCCGGGGTTCGGGGTCGTTGAGTCAGACATGCGGCCGCGCACAGTAAAGGAGCCGCTCATTTCCATCAATGCTGCGTTCACATTTCTTCATGCGACGCGCGCCCCGATGGGCTACCTCTCGGGCTCGACATGCCATCCATCGTTTCGATTCGCGACGTCGTCAAAGAGTACGAGCTGGGCCAGACCACGGTGCAGGCGCTCCGGGGTGTTTCGCTCGAGGTTGAAAAAGGCGAGTTCATCTCGATCGCCGGCCCCTCGGGGAGCGGCAAGACCACGCTGCTCAACCTGATTGGCTGCGTCGATACCGCCACCCGCGGCACGGTGGAGGTCGCCGGCTCCAACACCGCGACCCTCAAAGAGAGCCAGCTGACCGACCTGCGGCTGAACACCATCGGGTTCATCTTTCAGAGCTTCAACCTGGTCTCGGTGTTGACCTTGTTTCAGAACGTCGAGTTTCCGCTCCTGCTCCAACGCAAGCTCAACGCGTCACAGCGCAAAGAGAAGGTGATGCAGCTGCTCGAGCAGGTCGGCCTCGCCACCCACGCCAAGCACCGACCCAACGAGCTCTCTGGCGGGCAACGACAGCGCGTCGCCGTAGCCCGCGCGCTGGTGACCGACCCGATGATCGTTCTGGCCGACGAGCCGACCGCCAACCTCGACTCGGCCACCGGCCAACAGATCATCGACCTGATGAAGGCGCTCAATCAGCAAAAGGGCACCACCTTCATCTTCTCGACCCACGACTACAAAGTGATGGAGCACGCCAACGCGGTCATTCGCCTCGCCGACGGCAAGATTCTCGGGCGCGAGAGCCCCAAGGCCGCCGTGGCCCACGCGCTGGGCGCGCCTGAGCCCAAGCTCGAGATGACCCATGATTGAGCGACTTCAGATGCTGGTGCTGATCGCCTTGCGCAACCTTCGCGCGAGCCCGATCAACCTGATCATCGGCGGGCTGATCGTGATGGGTACCTTCGTGTTCGTGGTGATCGGCTCGCTCCTCGACAGCGTCAATCAGTCGATGGCCAAGTCGGTGATCGGCTCACTGGCCGGCAACGCGCAGATCTACTCGGCCGCTTCGAAAGACGAACTCGCGCTCTACGGCGCGATGGGCAACGACCCCGACCTCAAGGCCGTGACCGACTTTCCGACAATCAAACGGGAGCTCGAGCTGCTGGGCAACGTGAAGAAGGTGGTGCCGATGGGCGCCTCGAACGCGTTGATCAGCTCCGGCAACATCGTCGACCTGACGCTCGAGAAGCTGCGCAACCTCTACAAAGCCCGTGACGGTCAAAGCATCGACCCACGCCTCAAGGGCCTGTCGAAAGAGCAGATTGACAGCGCCATCGCCAGTGAGACGGCGCACATGCGCCAAATCATCAAGGTGCTCCAAGGCGACGCCGAGCGGGCGATGAAAGACCTCGTCGACGAAAAGAGCATGGATCCCGAGATCACCACCACGCTCCAGCGCGTCTCGGGCAACGAGTTCTGGGACACCTTCGCCGTGGCGCCGTACGACTCGCTGGAGTTTCTGGAGAACAAGGTGGCTCCGCAGGTCACCGACGCGCAGATGCTGTTCTTGCGCTACGTCGGCACAGACCTCGATACCTTCGCCGAGTCGTTCGATCGCATGCAAATCGTCGACGGCACCGCGGTGCCCAAGGGCCAGCGCGGCTTTCTGGTCGGCAAGTTCTTCTACGAAGATCAGATGAAGCTCAAGAATGCCCGCCGCCTCGACAAGATCGACGAGGCCATGGTCGCCGGTCGCACCATCGGAGACGACAAGGAGCTCCAACGGTTCGTCAAAGAGAACGTCTCTCAGACCCGAGACATCGTATTGCAGCTCGACTCGAACGCCACCGCGACCGCGGTTTTGAAGCTGCAGGCTTTTCTGAGCGCGAAAGACAGCGATTTGACCGTGCTCCTCTCGAGCTTCTTCGAGATGGACGACGCGAACTTCGCCGCCCGCAAGGCGTTCTTCTACGAGTCGCTGGCCCCGATGCTCGAGCTGTAC
>Ga0105048_10011403_pt1 | contig 14023 bp, 10 predicted proteins | sample MAT05_FD_78382 | JGI IMG/M metagenome (GOLD analysis project Ga0105048, IMG submission 78382) | Freshwater microbial communities from Lake Fryxell liftoff mats and glacier meltwater in Antarctica - MAT-05 | ecosystem: Environmental > Aquatic > Freshwater > Ice > Liftoff microbial mat | place...
AAAAGTTCCATGGTTGTTGGTTCTAAAGGAGCCGAAAGGTAGATTGTTTTGGAAACATAAACGAGGTTGTAACACGTGTGAATGCCAACAACAAATCCGACCATGTTGTTTGTGGGGGTGTCTGAGGAAGGGGCAAGAGGGCCCCCACAAGCCACACAGCCTCTACGAGGCTGGGAGCATGTTTGGGTGTTTTCTACAAACGTTAAGCATCTACAAACGTTAAGCCTCTCCGAGGCTGGGAGCATGTTTGGGTGTTTTCTACAAACGTTAAGCATCTACAAACGTTAAGCCTCTCCGAGGCTGGGAGTATGTTTGGGTGTTTTCTACAAACGTTAAGCATCTCCAAGGCTGGGGCATGGCGGTATTATCTGCAAATTTTTCCCTAATTTTGCCTTCTTTTCCCCGGACAAGCTCTCAAACACAACGACTGCGGTCATGAAATTCAGCCCTTTATTTGCAAGCCTGTTGCTTGCGACCCTTTTTGCGGCCTGTAAAAGCGATACCCAAAAGGCAAATACCCTGATGGACGTTACGGATCCGGCGCTCGCCAAAGTGAACGCCCTTCTTGCCGATGACCCCAAAAACGACTCGCTCCTGTACCGCCGTGCCGAGGTTTTTTACGATCTGGAAGGGTACGACGAAGCTTTGGTGGACCTGGAAAACGCCATCAAGCTCGACTCCATGGTGCCGGCCTATTACCATCTCATGGCCGATGTTTACCTTGACTACGCCCGCCCGAACGATTCGCGGCGAGCCATTGAAGTGCTGAAGGTTGCCGAAGGCAAATTTCCAGGCTACATACCCACTTTGCTTAAGCTGAGCGAATTTCAGCTCATCGTTCGCCAGCACAACGACGCTTTGGCTTCGCTCGACCGCATCCTGCAACGCGACGCGCAAAATGCCGAGGCATTTTACATGTCGGGTAGGGTAGCACTCGACATGGGCGACACCACCCGCGCCATCAAATCACTTGAAAAATCGGTTCAAATTGATGCGGAAAACGCCGATGCCTGGCTTTTTCTGGGCCGCATTTTTTCCAATAAAAACAATCCCCGCGCCTTGCAGTTTTTCGACAATGCCCTGCGCGTCGATTCCACCAGCCTCGAAGCGCGTGAGTTTAAAGGCGCCTTTTACAAACGACGCGGCGAGTTCGACAAAGCTTTCGAAGTTTATACGGACATCGTGACGAGGAACCCCGATTATTCAAACGCCTATTTCGACATGGGTACGATTTACCTCGAACTCGACTCACTAAACAAAGCCTACGACAATTTCAACATTGCGATCAAAACCGATCCTTTGTTTGTGATAGCCTATTATTACCGCGGCCTGACCTCCGAAAAAATGGGTCGGCGCGAAGCTGCTCTGGCCGATTATACCCAAGCCTCCAAGATGTCGCCCAACCTCACCGAAGCCAAAGAAGCCAAAGAACGCCTGGAAATCACCAAATAGAATCAGGACTTGTCCCGAGTTCTTCACGAAGGATATTTGCCGGATTCCTCTGGTGAATGTCTCTTCAAACAATTCTTTAACCTTTTTTTACGTTAATCCGAACATTCTTTTTTTACTCATCCCAAACTTAACGTATGTCAAGCATCAAATTCTTACCGCTCTTACTCATTCTTGCCGCCGGTTTTTTTACCTCTTGCGACAAAAACAAAGACGACGACAAAACCAAAACGGAAATACTGACTACCCCAAGTTGCTGGTTGACCGTCAAATCAGAAATTTTCGATGCCAACAGCGGCGTATGGATCGAAAGCCAGGTTCCCAACTGCGACAAAGACGATTGTACCCGTTTTTATGCCGATGGTGTGATCATCATCGACGAAGGCCCGCTGCTTTGTGATGCTGGTGATCCGCTAACAATTGAAGGAACATGGTTACTGAGCCTCGACCAAACCGTCATCACACTCACGCTGGATGGACTGACGGTTCCTGCCAAAATCATCGAACTCACGGACAACAAACTTGTCGTTGAAATCGAATTTTTGGGCTTAAAAAACAGAACGACTTACAACAATTAGCAGGCAGCAGGCAGGAGGGCCTCATGCGGTGCAGACAGGCTTGAGTGGCAAATCTGACACAGATACATGAACACACCGTAACAGTGTGATGATGTGTAATTTGTTGTAATTTTGCGTTTTTTATTAAAAATACCAAAGCGAGAAAGTCGGCGGCGGCCTGCTAACTGCTAACTGCTAGAAAATGTTTCCAACATACGATGTCATTGTAGTAGGCGCCGGCCACGCGGGTTGCGAGGCCGCCGTTGCTGCCGCCAACATGGGCTGTAAAGTCCTGCTGGCCACCATGAACATGCAAACCATTGCCCAGATGAGCTGCAACCCAGCCATGGGTGGCGTGGCCAAAGGGCAAATTGTGCGCGAAATCGACGCTTTGGGCGGCTATTCGGGCATTGTGACCGACTACAGCGCCGTGCAGTTCCGCCTGCTCAACCGTTCGAAAGGACCCGCCATGTGGAGCCCACGAGCGCAAAGCGACCGCATGCTGTTTGCCAAAAAATGGCGTATGATGCTGGAAGAACACCCCAACATCGACTTTTGGCAGGACATGGTGCGCGGACTCATCGTGAAAGACAACCGCGTTTGCGGCGTCGTAACGGGTATGGGTCTGGAAATTGAAAGCAAATCGGTGGTACTTACCAACGGCACCTTCCTCAACGGCATCATCCACATCGGTGAAAAACAATTCGGCGGCGGCCGAGCGGGCGAAAGCGCCGCCAGAGGCATCACTGAGCAACTCGTGGAAATCGGGTTCGAAGCCGGTCGCATGAAAACCGGTACGCCACCCCGCATCGACGGACGCTCGCTGGATTACAGCAAAATGGAAGTGCAGGACGGCGACGATCCGCCGGGCAAATTTTCGTACACCGATACGCCGAAACTCACGAAACAGCTTCCCTGCCACATCACCTACACCAACCAGGAAGTACACGACATCCTGCGCACGGGATTCGACCGTTCGCCCATGTTCAACGGGCGCATCCAGGGCCTGGGGCCGCGTTACTGCCCGAGCATCGAGGATAAAATTGAACGTTTTTCCGACAAAGACCGCCATCAGCTTTTCATCGAACCCGAAGGCTGGGATACCTGCGAAATTTACATCAACGGATTTTCGTCGTCGCTGCCCGAAGACGTTCAGTTCAAGGCAATGAAAAAAATTCCGGGACTTGAAAATGTGCGCATGTTCCGGCCCGGCTATGCCATCGAATACGATTATTTCCCGCCTACCCAGCTCAAAACGAGCCTCGAAACCCACATGGTTGCCAACCTGTTTTTTGCAGGTCAGATCAACGGCACCACGGGTTACGAAGAAGCGGCCTGTCAGGGACTGATGGCCGGCATGAACGCCGCCCTCGCCGTGCAGGAAAAAGATCCACTCATCCTGAAACGCTCCGACGCCTACATCGGCGTGCTCATCGACGATCTGGTGAACAAAGGCACCCAGGAACCTTACCGCATGTTTACCAGTAGGGCCGAGTACCGCATCTTGTTGCGTCAGGACAACGCCGATATCCGCCTCACGCCCATCGCCTACAAACTTGGCGTTCAGGGTACCGACGTTCGGATGGACCGCGTGCGGATCAAACAACAGGCTTCCGCCGAAATCGAAGCGTTTTTCCGCCAAGCCAGCGTAACGCCCAGCGAGGTGAACGGTTACCTCGAAAGCGTGGAAACGGCCCCTGCGGTGCAAAAAGTAAAGTTGTACAACATCGTCCTTCGTCCGCAGGTGGATATCCCCGGTCTGGCCGCCAACCTGCCCGAACTGAACAACTTTCTTATACGCTACGATCAGGAAATTTTGGGACTGGCCGAAATCAACATGAAATACGAGGGTTACATCCGCAAGGAGCAGGAAATGGTGGACCGTGTGATCCGCCTCGAGGACCTGAACCTGCACGAGGATTTCAATTACAGCGCGATCACGGCCCTGAGCAATGAAGCCCGCGACAAACTCAGCAAGCACAAGCCGCGTACCATCGGGCAGGCGAGCAGAATTTCAGGCGTGAGTCCGGCAGATGTGAGCGTGTTACTGATACATCTAAAGTAAGTTTTGAAAAAGGGTAAAAGAGGAAGGTGTATGTGGGGCTAGCCTGCATACACCTTCCTCTTTTACCCCTTTTTCATGGCTGTGGGTGGGCTTGTTCGGTAAGGTTGGCTTGTCGTTGTAATCCATCAAAGGGTGATTCGATCATTGCAGGATTTGAAATTTTTTGGAAGTCGTCCTGCCATCCACCGTGTAAACAACCATCACATACATGCCTGAGGGCAAACCGGCAAGATTGAACGTCATCACATCCGAGGCACCGTTGCACGTTTCGGTACGAATGGTTTTTCCCGTAAAATCCACGATGGCGCAAACTGCTCCTTGCAGGTTGCCACTGAACCGCAGGTTGATCTGGTCGTACGCCGGAACAGGGAACAACTCGAGGCTTTCCCAGGGCTTGGTGACCTTTCCTGCGCTCACTGGCCCGTTGATGCCAAGAGTGTCGCATGGGCTTCCCTGTAGGTCGTATAAGCGGAAATGGGGGAAGTTGGGGACCATGAAGGCGTGAAACGTAGCAAGCTCCAGTCCGTGCTGTTGCACCATACACGACTGACCAAGGCTGTCGGGTGCATGGATGATGTGTAAAAATTTGGTACCATTGGTTGCCGTGAGGTAAATTTTGTTGTCGGGCGCAAGCATGGCTTGAAAAAAGGTACATGCAAAACCAGGAGGATACTCGAAGCCGTCGTAAACCGCTACGGTTTGACGGCTGGCCCACACATCAGCGGCTTCCAGGTCGAATTGATAAATACGTGTTCGAGCGCTTACATACATTCTGTTGGAAGAGGGTGAAAATGCGACACCCTTCACATTTACGGTATCATCAGGGAAAACGTATTTCAGTTCGTTGTAAAAAGTGCCAGAACAACGGTCAAAACGTGTTAGTCGTATTTGATTTTCTCCGTTGCAATCGGCAAACCAAGATCCGTCGGGAGAGAAAGCAATTTGTCCGGCGGCATAGGCTGGGTTAGGGTCCGGGATTTCTGTAGTCATTTTTTCAGTTACACCGTTTGGTGTAAGTAGGTATGCGTCGTAACGCAAACCGAATAAGTCTGTGGGAACAATCCACCAATCTCTTCCATTGCCATGGCGAACCGCCGAAACATTCGAACTGTAATAATTATCGCCGCTTATGGTGTTTCGCTCTACTACTTTTCCCACTCCATTGTTGGCATTCATATTAATTTCACTGGATAACAATTCAGTTTGTAAAACTTCACCATTGGGATAAATGCTTCGCAAATGAAATAGTATGTATAAATTTGTTGTCCCGGGTTTTGCTAATGCTATCGCCCCTTGTCCAATGGGATAGGAAGAACTTTGGGTAGTGAAATATACATTAAATAGATAACCAGGATTAATAGGGGAACCATTTTCCATGATTTGATTAGTCGTGTCTAATACATGACAACCATTACTATAAAACTGAAGGTCACCGTTTGTGTCGGAAATAACTGTAAATGTAGTTAATGGGTAGTTTATTTCAAAATAATTTACAGAAGGAGGATCATATTTGAAATCAATTTGTGTGCCTCCAATTTCTGGATGGGGTAAATTGGGTGGATACCCCATAATCCAAATCCAGTCCCGTTTGTCATCTTGAGCTATTGATAAGGAATAAAAGAAGAAAAGTCCTGACAATAATATTAATTTTTTCATATCCAAAAGTAAAATACCTGGTTGGGACCAAATCCCAACCAGGTCAGGTTAGTCAAAATGGTTTAGCGCAGGATTTGGAAAGGTTTGGAAAGCAAACTTCCATCAGGCATGTTTACAGTCAAAAAATACATTCCATTTGGTAATCCGGCGATGTTGAAGGTAAACGATTCAGCATCTGTTGCCCATATTTCCTTACGTAGCGTTTTACCGGTTGCATCCAGAATGGTGCACAATGCTCCATTAAGGTTTCCAGCATAGCGCACGGTGATCTGATCGGTTGCAGGTACCGGGAAAATGACAAAGTTTGAATTTGTTACTTCACTCTTCCTCGGTGCCGTCCAACTCCGTGGTTCTATCTCAAATTCATTTTCACAACCGTACGGAAACCAAAGCTGTGCAGTAATTACCGCGTCGCCTCCGGTTTCCCTGTTTTGCGTGGCAATGGCTACCACCAGGGCACTGTTAGCAGCAGACATGGTGCCGTTCATGAGGGTCCGCAGGATTACCCCGTTCATGACTTTTACATTTGCCTGGTAAACCGTCGACGTGACAATGGAATCGTTCAGGTTCAGCGCTGTTTAATAACGCTAATGCCTGTTGTAAAGGATGATTGAAGCCGAAGTATCAACCATTGCCTGTTCGGCGGTAATTTGAGCTGTCCAGGCACTGCGTTCGGAAAGCAGACTCGCCAGTGCGCCAGAAGACAATGTCCCCGTCATGATGGTGCTGTCAGCCTCGTCAACCAATATGCTGAGCGAATCAATAACGTTTTGGGCAGCCAACAAATCACTGCATACAGTACCGTTGCTTTCATCAGCCAATACGACCATACGATTAAAGACGGCAAATCGGCCGGCAGGTTGAAGATTTTGAACTTGGTAAAACGTATCGGCAAAGCTGTTGCTGTCCAAAATTGCGGGAGTTTCATTTAATTTGTCCATCAGACGCAACTTTAAGGACCAAATTTGAGGCTCAGTGTAAAAGGTGTCGAGTTTCCCTAAAACGAGTGCTGAATCAATTTGAGACAATTGGGTTTCTATGCCAACTTCTCCACAAACATGATCTGTATATCCCGGATTGTACCGAACAAAATTATCAAAGAACCAAATGTTGTTGCTATGTGCCGTTCCTTGTACGCTTCCCGGTATAAAATCAAATCCAAATTCTCCACCTTCGTAGCCTTCGCTTTGTCCTCCATTGTCGGTAAATCTGTTGAGAAAACAACAACTTTGTCCTTCACGCCTGCTTGCCTGCACCGCAACCTGAACGCCGGCAAATCGGGCAGAGGTTCACCCGGATCGATGTCCCAGGGATAGGTTGTCGAAGCAGTATCGGTTAGGACATTTCCCCGAACAATCATTCGGTAGGCATTGGCAGGCGCATTGCTGCATTGCAATACTTAACAAATATAAACACTTGTTTATAAATTTGCAAACATTAAATTTTTGTAGAAAATCAAAAAAAACATTGCATTTTTCATTCACACAAAAATACCCCTCGTTCACACAGTGAAACGTACGGTTCACAGCTTCACCATTCTCATGAAGCCCAAAAATATTTTTTAAACACAAGCTCTTAACCAGACCGGCCCCTTTCCCACCCATCAAAACACCTTTACACCAATTGTCGGGGTGCAATCTTTAATCCGGCTCGAACCCTAAGATGATGTTGAACCTTGCGTAGTCGCTAAATTTGCGGCTAAAATAAAGGTCGGGTTTGTCGAAACCGATACCGTAATCGAAGCCGAGTGTACCGAACATGGGCAGGAACACCCGCAGACCCAAACCCGCCGAACGTCTGAGGTCGAAGGGGTTGAAATCCTTTGCGGTTTGCCAGGCGTTGCCGCCTTGGGCGAAGGCTGTAACGAAGATGGTGCTCGACGGGTTGAGCGAGATGGGGTAGCGGAGTTCGACGGTGAACTTGTTGAACACACCTGCGCCGCCGGGGAGTTTCGCCATGATGTCGCCTTGTGAATAACCACGAAGGCTGATGATGTCGCGGCCGTTCAAGCCGAAGTTTTGGTTGTTCAAACCGTCGCCGCCCAAATCAAAACGCTCGAAGGGGCTGAGGGGTGCGATGTCGGTCCATTTGCTAAGGATACCGATTTTGGCCGAAGTTTTGAGCACCAGTTTGCCCACCAGGGTGGTATACCATTCGGAATCGAAGCGCCATTTGATGTATTCGATGTATTTGTAGATTTCCTGAACGTTGTCGCCTGCGTAGAAGGATTGGTCGCGGAACAACGAGTAAGGTGGTGTAAACTGGCCTTTGATCGAGATCAACGAGCCTGATTTCGGGAAAATGGGGTCGTTGATGCTGTTTCGGGCGAGGGTAAGGGCGATGCTGTTGTTGTTGTACAAGCCGTTGTTGATGCTTCGGCCAAAGTCGTCGATGAAGCCGGGCCAGTTTTGCAGCTTGAGGTTCTGGATGTCGAGGTCGGCGCGGAAAATGAAGTTGTCATCGGGGAATTTCAGACGTGTACCGAAGCCGATGGTTCCCTGAGCGATGATGAGTTTTTGGTAGGAAGCGGAGCCTTCAAAGCCGTTGGCAAAGCGGTTGTAAAACCCTGCAACGGTGAGTGAGTTGGGGCGTTTGCCGCCAAGCCAGGGTTCGGTGAAGGAAACGTTGTAGGACTGGAAACGTTCGCCGGCCGTCTGACCGCGCACGCTGAGTCGCTGACCGTCGCCCTGGGGCAAGGGGTTCCAGGTTTCCCTGTTTTTGATGTTGCGGATGGAGAAGTTGTTGAACGTTACGCCGAGCGTACCGATTATACCGCCACGGCTGAACGAGGTGGCGGGCTGGTAACCTGCAGAGAGTTCAAGCTGGTCTGAAGGTTTTTCCTCCACGGTGTAAATGATGTCCACGGTGCCGCGGTCGGGGTTTACCGGCGTGCCAATATCGAGTGTTTCGGGGTTGAAGTAGCCAAGGTTGACGATCTCGCGCTGGGAGCGGATGATGTCGGCACGGCTGAATTTATCGCCCGGGCGCGTGTAAAGTTCACGGCGAATAACGTGTTCGTGCGTGCGGTCGTTGCCGTTGATGATGACCCTGTCAATGGTAGCCAGAGGTCCTTCATAGATGCGCATCTCCAGGTCGATGGAGTCGTTGACGATGGCGATTTCGGTGGGTTCCACGCGGAAGAACAGATACCCGTTGTCGAGGTACAGGGAGGAGATATCGCGGCCGTCCTGGCTGAATTGCAGGCGGGTATCGAGCAGTTCCTGGTTGTACACGTCGCCTTTTTTGAGGCCCAGCACCTGATTGAGGAACGCTTCTCCATGGATGGTGTTGCCTTTCCAGGTGATGTTGCGGTAGTAGTAGCGGTTGCCTTCTTCGATGGTTAGCAGCAGCATAACTTGGCTTTTTTTATTGCGCCAGATGCTGTCTTTCACCACACGGGCGTCGCGGAAGCCGATGGTGTTGTAATATTTCTCAATGTTGACTTTGTCATTTTCGAACTCCTCCCGTATGAACTTGGATTTTTTGAAAATCTTGGTTTTGGGGTGGGTTTCCTTCATTTTTTTGCCCAGCATAGCAGATTTCACGTTGGTATTGCCGGCAAATTGGATGCTGGCGATTTTAACGCGATCGCCCCGGTTGATGTTGAAATCGAGCCTTACGGCGTTGGTATTGCGTTCGTCGGGAAAGGAATTGATGACCACTTTGGTGTCGAGGTATCCTTTTTCAACGTAGTGTTGCTGGAGGGAATAAACGAGCGTCGATTTGATGTTTTCGGTCATGACCGCGCCCTTCTGCAGGTGTCGGGTAATGATTTCGTTCAGGTCTTCGTGCTGGCTTTTTTTAACGCCGCTGATGGTGTGTCGTGTGTAGCGGGGCAGTTCCTTCACGACTATTTCGATGAACGCGATTTCGCCCTGTGTGCGTTCGAGTACGATTTGCACATCGGTGAAAAGTTTGAGGTTCCAAAGGCTGTGGATAGCTTTGGAAAACTGGCTACCAGGTACACGGATTTTGCTGCCCACACGAAAACCTGCGATGGAGATCAGGGCGTTGGGGTCGGCGTATTGGGTGCCGGTTACACGTACGCCACCGATTTCAAATTCCGCCGGTTTGTCGTAAGGGACGTTGGGAAGCAAGGTATCGGGGGCTATGCTAGGTGGCAGGGAGTCGGGACTGGTTTGAGCTGCCATGGATGCAGCGCCGAATAGCGTCAGCAGCAAAAAGCCTGGGACAATCAGTTTCATGTGCAATGGGTATGGTTGCCGCGCGGAAGGCGCGAAGAAGGACAGGGTTGTGAAAAGGTTCAGGGGCGTGAAACGGTGTTTGCGCGCAACAGTTCCTGCAAGTTGGGGCAGGATTGATACAAATCGCCGATGGACATGTAAGTGTTGTTGAGTTTTTCGAGCACCCATTTTTCAAGGAAAAGACCTTTTTTCTGTTCAAGTGCGGCCTGTTGGATTTTGCTGTAATCCTGACCCAGGTCTGCTTTGTGCGGTTTGGACCGGCTTTGCAGCAATACTAGGCGGTAATAGCGTTCGCCATCGGGAGCGCGGGAGGGAATGGGTTCGGAGATGTCGCCCGGCTGAAGTCCGTCAATGGCAAAAAACACGTCGGTTTCCAGATCGGCTACTTCAAAAAAGGTGTTGCCTGAGCGCGGGTTGGCTACCCGGCCGTCGTTGTTGTAACTCGCGGTATTTTTGTCGCCGAATTTTTTCACCGCTTCGCTGAACGACACGTTGTTGTTCTTTATGTTGGTGCGTATGCTGTCGAGTTTTTTCTCTGCTGTTTCGTAATCTTCATCGGTAAATTCGGGTTTGATGAGGATGTGCCGGCTGTGCACGATGTTGCCACGGCGTTCGAGCGACTGGATGATGTGGTAGCCAAACTGGGTTTCCACGACCGATCCTACCTGGTTCATTTCGAGGTTGTAAAGCATGGCTTCAAACTCCGGCACAAACGTTCCGCGTTTTTGCCAACCCAGGTCGCCGCCTTGTGAACCGCTCCCTGCGTCGTCTGAAAACCGTTTGGCAAGGATGGCAAAGTCTTCGCCGCCGTCGACAATGCGTGTGCGAAGTTCATCAATACGTGTTTTCGCTTTGGCTTTTTCTTCAGCGCTCACCTTTGGTTTAAAAACCAGCTCGCGAATCTCAACTTCAGAGTTGAAATAGGGCAACGAGTCTTTGGGGATTTCTCTGAAAAAACGTTGTACTTCGGAGGGCGTTATGGTGGCTTTGTTCGTGATGTCACCCTGCATGCGTTCGGCGAGCAGTTGACCGCGCATGTCTTCGCGGAGTTGGGATTTGATTTCCTCGATGCTTTGGCCGTAATAATCCTCAATGGCTTTTGGATCCTGGTTGAAATACAACATCAGGCGGTCGATGCGCGCGTTGAGCTGGTTTTCAACATCATCGTCTTTCACTTCCACAGAGTCGAGTTTGGCCTGATTGACCAACAGTTTTTGCACAATGAGGTTTTGCACAGTAATGCAACGGGAATCGATGGGCAACATCTGCTGCTGCTGTTGTTGTGCATAGGAAAACTGTTCTTCCACCTCGCTCAGCAGGATGATCTCGCTGCCGACGGTGGCCACCACGCGGTCGACGACTGCTTTGCCGTTTTGGGCAAACAATCCTGCCGGGGCCGACAAACTTGTGGCAAAAAGAATACTTAAAACAATCGATCGGGTATGTGTCATTGGGTATTATTGCATGATTTTAATGTTCTCCCTGCGCAGCTCTTTTTGGTAGAGTTCTTCTTTCCATTTTTCGAGCAATTGTTGTTTGCGCTTGTGGAGGATGACTTTTGATGCTTGTTCGCGCGCATAATCGAACGGTGCAGTTTCTTTGCCTTTTACACTTTCGAGCACGCGGTAGTAATAACGGTAATCGCCGTCGCTTAATGTTCCTTCGCGCCGCGATCCGACGTTATCGGATGTTAACGTTCCTTTGGGCAAAAGCGCGGCCACCTCTTCGAGTTTATACCATTTTTCACGGTCTAAAAGTGCCATGGTGGCCCATTGTTTGGCAAAGACGCTGATTTTAGCTTCGTCGGCCGATTTTTTACTGTACCAAAGTTTGTTCAACTCGCTTTGCGGCGCATCGCCGGGCAGTTTGATGAGCAGGCATTTCAAAATGGTGCTTTCAAGCTGAAACTGGTCTTTGTTGTTTTCGTAAAAAGCTTTCAACTCGGCTTCCGAAACGGTGCTGTCCAGCTTTTCGGCAATGATTTGTTGCTCAAAGTTGAAACGCACAAGGCTGGCACGGTAGTCGCGCACCAACTGGTCGATGTCGAGGTCCTTCGGTATGTTGCGTTCGGCTTCGTACATCAGCAAATGGTCGTACACCCAACGTTGGGTGTAAGCGCTTACCATCAACGCACTGTCTTCAGGCTCAACGCCTTCCGGTACCACGCCGTCGAGCTGCGAAACATAAAGGTTTTTGTTGTACACCGTGGCAAGCAACGTGTCGCCTTTGGCAGGCGCATCGTTTTTTGAGCCGCAGCCGGAGGCGTACAGCACAATCACAAGGGACAAAACGAAAAGGAAAAACGAACGCGTCATGTAATGGTGCGGGTTGCTTTGGTTTATAGTCGTCCGAAGCGCCGCAAAGTTAGTGGAAATGGGCGTCCTAAACCCTACCTTTACGGGCCAATTAACGAAAATGGTCAAAAAAATAACGCAATTCTTGCTTTTTCTGGGCCTTGGCGTCGTCATTATGGCAATGGTATTCAGAAGCCAGAACGCCGCTTTCCAGGAACAATGCCATTTGGATGGTATTCCAACCGACCAATGCAGTCTTGCCGACAAGCTTTGGAGCGATTTTTCGAGTGTCAACCTAGGCTGGATGTTGCTGGTAGTAGTCGCTTTTTCACTCAGTGTGGTTTTTCGCGCCTTGCGTTGGCAAATGTTGTTTGAGCCCATGGGCTACCGCATTCGTTTTGAAAACAGCTTGCTAACCATTCTGCTCGGTTATTTTGCCAACCTCGGTTTTCCACGTATGGGTGAGGTGGTGCGCGCAGGTTCCCTGGCGCGTTACGAAAAAATTCCCTTGGAAAAAGTGATGGGCACAATGGTCGTAGACCGTCTGATGGATTTCCTTTGCCTCGGACTGGTGGTTGGCCTCGCCTTTGTGGTTGAGGGCGACACCCTGTGGCAGTTCATAACCCAAAAACAGATGGAATCCAATGTCCCTTCCGGCGGTGGGTTGCTCAGCAGCACCTTGTTGTTGTCGGTGTTGCTGTTGTTCCTGGCCATGGTGGTTGCTTTTTGGGTTTTTCGCAAAAACATCAACAACATGCCGGTTTTCCAAAAAGTATCGACGTTACTTCGTGGTTTTTGGGACGGTTTGCGAAGCGTGGTCTTGTTGAAAAATCCACCTTTGTTTGTTGTTTATTCGCTGGGTATTTGGGCGATGTTTTACCTCCAGTGTTATTTCAACCTCAAAGCGTTCGCTCCCACTGCCGGGTTGGGGCCCTTTGCTGCTCTGATGGTCTTTGTGTTCGGCACCCTGGGCATGGTCGCGCCTTCGCCGGGTGGCATGGGCACCTTCCATGCGTTGGCCATTGCCGGATTGGCTTTGTACAACATCCGCGGCGCCGATGCTTTTTCTTACGCCAACATCGCATTTTTTGCCATTGGCATTTTTTACAACATTGTAGCAGGCGTGCTGGCACTTGTGCTGCTGCCTGTGATCAACAAGCAAAAAGAAACGGCATGAAAAATTTTGAACGCATTGGTCAAAAAATTCACACCCAAGCAACTGCGGCGGAGGTTGTAAAAAGCTGGCACGCTGCTGGCGATACGGTGGTGTTTACCAACGGCTGTTTCGACCTGCTGCATTACGGCCACTTGCATTACCTGGCCGATGCCCGCGACCTTGGACAACGCCTCGTGATCGGTCTCAACTCGAGTGCCTCGGTGTCGAGGCTCAAAGGGCTCCACCGTCCCATCAACGACGAAACCACCCGCGCGCACATGCTCGCCGCTCTGGAAATGGTGGATGCTGTGGTGGTATTTGATGAAAATACGCCGCTTGACCTCATCCAGGCCGTGGAACCCGATGTTTTGGTGAAAGGCGGCGACTGGGCAGTAGAACAAATTGTAGGTTCCGATTTGGTGCTCGCCCGCGGTGGCAAGGTGCTCAGCCTGCCGTTTGTGTCGGGATATTCAACCACGAATTTGGAGCAAAAGATATTGAACAGCAGAATGTAGGTGTCTCGCTAGCGCTCGACATGACAGCGTGTTTTGCGCTCGACATGACAGCGTGTTTTGCGCTCGACATGACAGCGTGTTTTGCGCTCGACATGACAGCGTGTTTTGCGCTCGATATGACAGCGT
>Ga0105048_10011404_pt1 | contig 14023 bp, 9 predicted proteins | sample MAT05_FD_78382 | JGI IMG/M metagenome (GOLD analysis project Ga0105048, IMG submission 78382) | Freshwater microbial communities from Lake Fryxell liftoff mats and glacier meltwater in Antarctica - MAT-05 | ecosystem: Environmental > Aquatic > Freshwater > Ice > Liftoff microbial mat | place...
CAAACGTCCACGGCTTCGTCGAGTCGCATGACCTCACGATGCTTGGACTCCCACAGTTCCTTAGTCGCGTCATGGCCGTCAGAGGTCGGCTTGTGCAGCGCGTTCTTCGCGGCGCACAGCACCGCGTTCTGCGCAGTCACCATCTCCCACGTGAACTCCGCCAGCCATGCGCGCCGCGCCGACATGGATTACTTCGACTTGGGTTTCCTCGCCGACTTGATGGCCTTCAGCTCTTCCACGCCCTTGCTCTTGAGAAAGCCCTTGCCGGTCTTGGCGTAGAGCGGCTCGGCGACGAAGCGGTCCTGCATCGCGAGCCCTTCCGCCATCAACTCCTGGAAGAGCGGATTCTTGAGCAGCTTCGGGTCAATGGCCGGTTTCATCGGCCGCAAACTAACCGGCTCCGCAACCCCGCGCAATCGCACTTATGAGTTCCCAAAGCCTCCGCACAGCCATCTCCGTCACGACCGCGCTGATGATTTCAGCGAGTCATGCGTTTGCAGCCGCACCGGTCGCGTTCGAGACCTATTGCTTCAAATGCCACGACAGCGGCAGTGCCGATGGCGATCTGGATTTGGAGACGTTTCTCGCGAAGAAGCATGACGTGAACACGGCGGATGAGCTGGAGGAAATTCTCTCGCGGCTGAAGGAGCGCGACATGCCGCCGAAGAGATCGAAGAAGCAGCCGAACGATGGCGAGCATGCGGAGATGCTGGCGTGGGCGGGCGCGCAGGTGGATGCCATTGCGCTCGCGAATGCGGATGACCCTGGTGTGGTCATCATGCCGCGGCTCACGCGCGGCGAGCATCGCAACGTGATTCGCGACCTCAGCGGCGGCGTGGTGACGAAGGCGGGAGAGTATTTGCCGAATGAAGGCGGCGCGGGTGAGGGCTTCGCGAATGTCGGGGCGGCGCAGGGCATGGGGGCGACGCAGTTTGGGAAGTATCTCGAAGCGGGGAAGGGCGCGCTGCGGTTTCTGCGGGTGTCGGCGCACGATGGCTTTGTGTGGCGCGCGGTGCCGCATGAAGCGGTTGACGAGCCGAAGGCGGCCATCAAGGAGGCGACGGACGACCTCATCGAACGGCACTTTTTGCAGCAGCAGAAATGGGGCGCGCAGCATCGCGATGCCGCCGCGCAAGGCGTGAGCTTCGACGCCGCGGTGAAGGCGCCGCTGCTCACGGTGCTGATGTCGCCGGAGTTTTTGTATCGGGGCGCAAGGAGCGGCGACATTCCTGTCGCCGTTCAATCAACGCGCGCAGCGCCAAACATCGAGCGCGGCAACGCCGCGAAGGGTGACAGGAATGTCGCCCCTCCTTGTCCGCCCACTTTCCACGAACTCGCCTCGCGCCTCTCGGTCTTCCTCTGGGCCAGTATTCCCGACGACGAACTGCTCAAGCTCGCCAGCGAAGACAAACTCCGCGACCCCGCCGTGCTCAAGGCCCAGGCCGCGCGGATGGTAAAGAACCCGCGCGCTGCTTCGCTCGCGACCGACTTTGCCGCGCAGCTCTGGAAGTTCAGCGACTTCGAGACATTCACCGGCCCCGATGAAAAGCGGTTCAAGGAATTCACGCCGTCGCTGCGACAGGCGATGCTCGATGAAGTCACCACGGCCCTCGGCGACCTCTTCCGCACTGACGCGCCACTGACAAACCTGCTCGATGCGGACCACACCTTCGCGAACGAGGAACTGGCGAATCATTGCGGAGTGAAGTGGACGAACGTCCCAAAGTATGAGCGTGGAGATGAGGATACCTCGACATTGCCAAATTGGTATCGAGTCACACTGCCTCAACAGCGCGGCGGTCTCGCGACAATGGCGCTCTTCCTCACGAAGACTTCGCAGCCGCTGCGCACCAGTCCCGTGCAGCGCGGGAACTGGGTGCTCGAAACGCTCATCGGCCACAAGATTCCGCCGCCACCGCCGAACGTGAAGAAGCTCTCCGAGGACGACAAGAATGCCGAGGGCCTGAACATCCAGCAGCAACTCGCGCAGCATCGCGCCGCCGAGAACTGCGCTGCGTGCCACGCGAAAATCGACCCGCCTGGCATAGCGCTGGAGAACTTCGACCCCATCGGCCGCTGGCGCGACACCGAGCGCGACGGCGCGCCCATCGTGAACAGCGAAAAGCTTCACGACGGCAGCGAGATGAAAGGCGTCGATGGACTCAAGCGCTGGCTCAAGTCCCGCGAGGATGAGTTCTTCGCGAACTTCAACGGCAAGCTCCTCGGCTACGCGCTCGGTCGCGCCGTGCTGCCTGGCGACCGGGCCCTGCTCGCACGCATGAGCGCCGCACTCCAGCGAGACGGCCACAAGTTCTCGTCGCTCGTCGAAGCCATCGTCACCAGCCCGCAGTTCACCGGGCGGCGGCAGGAAACCACTGCCGTCAAGACTGCGAACTCGCTTTGAACTCATGCGACACGACGTCCTCGCCCTTCTCTCACTTTGCCTTGTCCTCGCCGAGCCATGCAGCGCGGCTGACAAGAGACCCAGTGTCATTTTCATTCTCTGTGCCGATCTGCGCTGGAACACGCTCGGCTGTCTTGGCGAAGGCATCGTGCGGACGCCAAACATCGATGCATTGGCCAAAGATGGCGTCGTTTTTCGCAATCACTTCGTCACCACTTCAATCTGTGGCGTGAGTCGCGCGTCCGTCTTCACCGGCACTACGAACACAACACGCACCCCGACAAAATTGCGCCGAGCGAAGGTGTGCGCACCACCCGCTGGACCTACATCCGCTGGAAGGCCGAACTGCCGCTCATCGAGGATCTCTACGACACCGCCAACGATCCATTGCAGGAGACCAATCTCATCACCGACGCCGCGCAGACCGCGACGCTCGAAGAACTGCGCGGCAAATGGGCACGCTACACGGAGGAACTGAAATGAAGATGTCCCACATCCTTGCTGTCCTGCTCGCGCTCGCCGCCACACTGCCTGCCGCGGAGCGCCCCAATATCCTCGTCATCGTCGCCGACGACCTCGGCTATGGCGAACTCGGCTGCTACGGCGGGAAGGACATCCCGACGCCGAACATCGACGCGCTGGCGGCAAGTGGCACTCGCTTTACGAGCGGCTATGTCACTGCACCATTCTGTGCGGCGTCACGCGCGGCGTTGCTCACGGGCCGGTATCAGACGCGATTTGGTTTTGAGTTCAATCCCATCGGCGCGAAGAACGCCGCACCTGACATCGGCTTGCCGGCAAATGAAAAGACCATCGCGGACCGTCTGCGTGAGGCGGGCTACGCGACGGGGCTCGTGGGCAAGTGGCATCTCGGCGGCACCGCGCCGTTTCATCCGCAGCGGCGCGGGTTCGATGAGTTCTTCGGCTTCCTGCACGAGGGGCATTTCTACGTGCCGCCGCCGTGGACAGGCGTGACGACATGGCTGCGGCGCAAGACGCTGCCGGATGGTGGCAAGGGCCGCTGGACTTCGCCGGACGGGCGCACCGTCTGGAGCACGCATCTCAACACCAACGAACACGAATACGACACGGACAATCCGCTCCTGCGCTCCAGCCAGCCGGTCGATGAAAAGGCGAACCTCACCGACGCTTTCACGCGCGAGGCCTGCGACTTCATCGGGCGGCATCGGGCGCAGCCGTGGTTCCTCTACCTGCCCTACAACGCCGTCCACAGCCCGATGCAAGGCACGGATGCCTACATGCAAAAGTTCGCGCACATCGAGGACATCCACCGGCGCATCTTCGCCGCGATGCTGGCGCAGCTCGACGACAGCGTGGGCATCGTGCTCGCGAAGCTGCGCGAGACCGGACAGGAGGAGAATACGCTCGTCTTTTTTGTGAGCGACAATGGCGGGCCGACGAAGGAACTCACGTCGAGCAACGCACCATTGCGCGGCGGCAAAGGGGAGCTCTGGGAAGGCGGCATCCGCGTGCCCTTCATCGTCTCATGGCGCGGCAAGGTGCCGGCGAAGCAGGTCATTGACGTTCCCGTCACGTCGATGGATGTCACCGCCACCGCGTTGGATGTCGCGCAGATTGCGGACAGTCCTGCCCGCAGTGAGTCGAAGAAAAATGCGGACAAGAATGTCCGCACCACACTGGACGGCGCGCGCCTGCTCCCTCGCCTCACGGGGCAGACCACCGCCGCGCCGCACGACACGCTCTACTGGCGCGTCGGAAAGAAGAACGCGCTGCGCCACGGCGACTGGAAACTCATCCGCGATGGCGGCGCGTGGCAGCTCTTCAACTTCGCTGCCGACATCGGCGAAACCACCGACCTCGCAGCAAAGGAACCCGCGCGCGTGGCAGAACTCTCCGCACTCTGGAACCATTGGAACGCCGAACAAATCGAACCGCTTTGGAAATGAATATGAAGCGCCTCGTCCTCACCCTTACGTCACTTTGCGTTTCTTGCGGCCACCTGTGCGCCGCCGACACCTGGGTTGCCTTCGGGTACGGCGGGCGGCGGATGATTTCGCACGACCGTGTGAAATGGGAAATCACAGCGGAGTGGGCGGCGAAGGGCGGCGATGATTCGAACAACCCGATGGGTGCCGCGTTTGGCAAAGGGAAGCCCGTCGTCGAAGTCCTCATGGCTGCGCTCACCGAAGACGACGTGCGTGCCGCGTGAGACACACACTCATCACGTCGCTCCTCGTCCTCAGCGTGTTGCGGGCATCCGACTGCGCAATAGCTGAACCCGCCTGCGAACGCGTTCTGTGTGTTCAGTGCCTTGCAGGTGCAGTTTCCAGCCGCGCGCTTTCGGCGGCGGCAAAGATGATGGCGAATGTGCCGTGGTCGTTGCCGGGCGGAAACTCCGTGGCGAGGTAGTCGGTCTCGCTCTCCAGCGGCCCGGGTCCGGGACTCGTGCTCAGGACGATGCCGTCCGCATCCACAAAACCCGGCAACGCCGCGAATGCACGACGGGCGCAGTCGCGGGCGCGCGGATCGGGCAGCCAGCCTTCGCGCCATGCGCGCGAGAAGGCCGCGGCCATCATCGCCGTGCCGCTGGAGTCGGGCGGGCTTTCACTGGCGGGCCGATGCAGCAGCGTGGGCCACATGCCGTCAGGTTTCTGCAACGGCGCGAGCGCTTCGAAAAACTCGTGCAGCAACTCGCGCAGACGCGCGTGTCCGGCGGAATCCGGCGGTGTCTCCGCGAGGCACGCAGTCAGTCCGCGCAGCAGCCAGCCATGTCCGCGCGACCACGCACCAGGGCTGAGGGCCGCAGGTTGATCACCGACCCAGCCTCGCCCCTGGCTCCAGAGGCCGGTGCGCGAATCGCGCAGCAAGGAGCGGTAGAGGTTGTACTGCTCCACGGCCTCCCGGGACCACGCGGCCTCGCCTGTGACGGCTCCGGCGTCCGTCATGCGTGCCGCGTATGCCTGCATGGCATCGATGAGCAACGCCTCTCCACCCCCGCGTTGCGCGCCGCGCGGATGGGTAATTGCACCTTCCGGCGAGCGCCGGATTTCTTTGCGGCATAATTCCGTCTCCGCGAGAAAGCCGGGCAGCCAAGCGCGGTCGCCCGTGGCCCGAAAGACCGCGAAGGTGAGGCAGCCAAACGGCTGGCTGCGCCACGGCACGCGGGTTTCCGGTTTCACGCCCCGTCGTTCGAGCACGGACAGGACGTGGGCGCGATACTCCGGCTTGCCCGTCGCGCTGCCGAGTTCGAGCAAAGCCTCCAGCGCAAGATCGGCACGATAGTTCCGCTCGATGTTGTCTTCGGTCAGGATGCGCCGCGCGATCCGCTCGCCGGTGCCGAGCAAGGGGGATTCAGCAGCCGGCACCTGGCCTCCGAAAACCGCACAGAATACCGCGATGAGAAGAGAAAGGGGCTTCATGGTTTCGGTTTCACGTAAACTGGAGCATCCACATCATCACGGCATTTCCTCTGGCAAAACCGCGCCTTCGCTCCGTGTGATCGGATTCACGCGAGGCAAAATCTCATTCATCCCGCTCGGCGAAGTCGCGACGCTCACGCTGCCGGCGGTTCCCGCATGGCTGCTGCTCGGATACGGAAGCGCGGCGATTCCCGCTCGTGGTGAAACCGGGCACCAACGCATTCGCGGTCATCGTGATCGTGCTGCCGGCAATTTTTTCCACTGAATCCTCTCGACCTCGTCGCAGTGCTGAAATGCAGGGACTGAAGGCGGATGATAGTCACCAGGCAGCGGCCTGTGCTCATCGCCTTCGGCGTCCTCTTCGTCGGCGCGATCGGCTATGCGCCGCTGCCAAAGCCCGTGGACGTGGATGTCGCGCCGGTCACGCGCGGTCCGTTGCCGGTTTCCGTGAACGAGGACGGCAAGACGCGCATCCAGGAACGTTACGTCGTCTCCGCGCCGCTCAGCGGGCGTGCTTCACCGCGGCTCAGGCCAGCGCAGCCATTGGTGGAGAAATTTGAACGTCCCCACCCCATTGATCGTATGCGGGCCGTCGAACCATTCGATCTCCGCGCGCCCGGAGATGCCGAGCTTGTCGTAGCCGCGCCGCACCTTCGCCCACTCGTAGCCCACGTGCTCATCGAGACCCACGCCATCATCGTGTCCGCGCTCGACCATGAACGGGCGCGGCGAGATCAGCAGCGCCATCTCCGCGTAGTTGAATGTATGCGCGAGGTTCCATTCCCATATCTCCCATTCACCGGTGAAAATGTATCCCGCCGGATGCGTGTTTGACGCGCACTTCATCACCCACTCATTGAAGTCGCCCGAGCAAATCGACAGGCAATATCGCTCCAGCACCGCTGGCACGCGCATCGCCGTCTTGCCGCCATAGCTCAGCCCGTAGAATGCGATGCGCTCCGGATCCACGAATGGCAGCGACGCGAGCCATTGCGCCGTCACATCGTGCTGCGCGATGATGAATGAAAACAGCGACAGCCCGAGGGGATTCGCCCTCCTCTGCAACATGCGGAACTTGTCCCCGCCGCGATACGGATTGTGCGGCGCATATACGATGAATCCCCGCTCGCACAGCTTCGCCGCGAAACCCTTGTAGTACTTCCACGCCCGCGCCGCGGAATCTTCGGTGATGGTGTCCTCCGGCAGCCCCTCCAGCCCATGCTGGCATACGACGACCGGCCTGCGCTCTCCCGGCTTGAGATCCTTCGGCACGAGCAGAGTGCCCCACGCAAAGATGTCCGGATGCACGTCGAGCATCACCTCGTAGCCGCGCCACTTTTCCTTGTCGTGGATCAACCGCGTCCGCGGATCCGGTGGCATGTAAGTCGTCGGCAGTTTGCCGATCACCTTCTCCCAAAATTCTGCGCGCGCCTCCTTCTGCACCGCCGCCCATTCCGCGCCCGGCTTCAGCCTGGTCCAAAGCGGCAGCGCCTTCCTCGTGCGTTCGCTGTCGCGCAGGATCGCCTGCGAAAATTCCTCCAGCTCCCGCACCGTCCGCCGCTGCCGCGCGTCGCGCGCTTCTTCGGCGCCTGCCGCACGCACATGACCTTGCAGGCTGGCCGTCCGTAATTCGACTCCCAGCGCCTCGCAGATCGCAGCCTCGGGTGTCCGCCTTTTTCCGCCCGATGCCGAATCCCCCAGCGAACAAACCTCCACCGGCCTCGCGCCGATGCTCGCCCGGTACCTGTTGGCTTCGCGCAGGACCGATTCCACGTCGGCGGCAACGGTGACACTCAGCACTCCGGGTGCGGCACCGCGCCGGCCTTCTGAAGGTGCGGGTGGCCCGGCAATCTCGGGACCGCCGCCGATGCAGATGCTGAGAGGACGCGGCGCAATCAACGCGGCAAGTCCGGTGTCGGTGAACTCACGTCGGCCTCCAAAGACGTTGCGATAGATCGGCGCGTTTGCAGTCGCAGCGCCGAAGTATCCATGGACGAATACCGCATCGATACGCGGGTCGATCGCCGCGGCATGCATGGCGATCAGCCCGCCTTCGCCGTAGCCCACCACGCCGATCTTCGCTCCCGGCCCGAGCAGACCCCCCGATGCCCCCTTCAACGCATCCACAGCGGCGAGAACCTTCTGCACCTCGAAGCCAGTGAGCGTCCGCCCTGCCTCGAAGGACTGGCGATGAATCCACTCCCGATGTGGCGCGTTCGTGTAGCGCTTCAATTTCTCGCTGCCCGACCATTTCTCCCTGCGATCCACCAGCACAGGCACCAGCACAAGAAACCCCGGCTCCGCAAATCGGCGTGCAAACTGCAGTTCACGGGGCACTCCCTGCTGAACGCCGGCGGATTGCTCCGGCGTCTGGTCCGCATCCGGCAGGACAATCACGGCCGCTCTCGCCGGGCCCGCCGGACGCAGCAGCAGCCCCTCCCCATGCACGCCGTCGAAAACCGGCCACGCCACATCTGCGCCCGTGTACCCTCCATCGACCACCGCAAGCGGTTCCGTGCCGGCATTGTTGACGATCTGGATTGCTCCCGACTGGCGCGGATCGACCGCGCCGATCATCTGAGCCAGTTCCGCCCGCAGCGAAGTCGCGGCCTTCTCCCACGCCTCGACCGTCGCCGTCCGGGCCTTCCAAGTTTCCTGGCGCGACTCGTCCACCCGGATTCTCTCCTGCACCAGCCAGCGATCCATCCCCGCGACCATCTGCGCTGAAAGATCGCCTTCCGCCGTCAGCGGCCTGGTGCCAGGCAGCGATTCGCCGTTGACGGAAAATGAGACGACGGCCAGCAAGAGGAAGATCAACGCGCTGCGGGGAAGCATGATCACTGACAACCTCCTGCACCCGCGCTTCACAAGCATGGTCTTCTGCGAAACGCGATCGCCGGGCCTGCGCGGTGCGTCCTTCTGGATTGCTTGAGGAACTGGAGTCGAGGGCTGCGCGTTGACACGGCGGCGGTGCTGGCTAACGGCACTTCACGACATACGTCTTCGCGATACTGTCGTGCAGGCCCCGTCCGTTGCCGGTGAGGAAGGAGAACGCCTCGAATCGGATCAACCGTGCAAAAGTCCGGCCGAGCACCTGGAGGAACGAAGGACACCTCGCAGCGCGACCGTTCGTGGTTCAGCACTCCACAACTCCATCCCTCAACGCTTCCCTGCTCCGGCTCGGATCTGTTCCTTGAACTGCACCGCCGCCAGGGCGTAGCCGCCGTCATTGCCATCGACCAAGTGGACGTGACTGTCGCGCCGAAGGGAGAAGACGATGCACGTCATCAGCGCGCTGGTGGAACGATGCACGCCGTAGAAGATGGCGCCGCGAGAATGATCGGACTCCAGCAGTTTCAGGATGGCGGGAATCTTATTCGCGGGAGCGTCAATCACCATGCGGAGCAGACCGTCGAACTTCTGGAAGTCCGAGCGGGCGATCATTGATTCCTTGAAACGGCGCGGATTGAAGAAGGGCAGGGTCCATCCGAGGCCGAAAACGGCCGCACCGCCGAGGGAATGCGCCAGCGTGGCGGAGGCCGCGAGGAGCCGCCGCCAGAGCCCGCCACTCCCGGCGTGCGTGCGCGCCTCAAATGTAAGCGACCCCGGAGGCCATCGCGTTTGAAGCGTTGCCTGCTTGATCGGATTCATCTCCTCGTCGCGCAACCCGACCAGCGAGCGCAGGCGCGAGTAGTAGTCGCGGTAATAGCGATCGGCATCCCCGCCGGCACTGCGCGCCAGGACCAGCAGGGTCAGGATTTCCCCATGCACCGAGCGAAGTGGTTCCCAGCGGCACGTCAGGCCGGTCACATCTGCCTGAGGCGGAGTCCCGGCCGTCGCGATGAGGTGAATGCTCTGCTGCGATTTGATCCAACGCTCGGCCTCCATCACTCCGTCGCCGCGCAGCATGGCGAGTTCGTCGGTGCCCGCGAGACGATACTTCGCCACCGCCACCGCGAAGCCGCGCTCACGCAATTCACGGACGGACACGCGCCCGACCCGCAGCTCCATGTCGAACTGTGTCCGCGCCATCGCGGCGACGCCCTGGAGTTCGCGCGTCACTGCCGCTTCGACGGAGGCCGGCACCGCGAGGGTCGCGCCGTCGCCGCCGAACACGAAGGGCAGCGCCACATCCGGGCAACCGTTGAGCGCCGCGGTGATGCACGCGGCGCCGACCATGTTGACCGCGCGATAGAGCCCGCGCCGGATTGCGTCGGTGGAGTTCCGCACGTCGGCGATGAAGAGCACCCAGTCCTCCGGCAGGTCACGGTAGCTCGCGCCGTGGAGCACGTCGGCGAAGTTGGTGAGCGCGGGCAGGTCGGCGTAGAAGCGCTCGGTGGACATGCGGGTGAGGATAGGTTCCGGCAGCGGAGCGTCAAACAGTGCGCGGCGGCAGTGGGGCAGGCGACTCGCCTGCCAAAGTCTCAGCGGGCGACTCGCCCGATGTCCCGATGTTCCGGCGGCTCGCCGGAACAGACTGCCGCAGGCGGAGTCGCCTGCGCGACTGTGGGGCTGCGCCACTGTGGGGCTACGCCTTCTTCCCGCAGCAATCCTTGTATTTTCTCCCGCTGCCGCAGGGGCACGGTTCGTTGCGGCCGACCTTGGGAGCTTCGCGGCGGGCGGGAAAGTTCATGCTGACCTCGGGGTCCGCTTCCGCCTGAGGCGTCGGGGCGGGCCCAGGATCCGACATGGTGCCGGCGATGCTGCTCTCGTCCGGCGCGGAGAGGAATTGCGGCAGGTTCGACAGGAACTGCTCGAAGGCCATGATGTTCGACGTGCTGCGGAAGAGATTGTGCAGAACCTCATCCTTGATGCCGCCCATGAGGTTCTCGAACATCTTGTAGGCCTCCTGCTTGTATTCGATGAGCGGATCCTTCTGGCCGTAAGCGCGGAGGTAAACGCCCTCGCGCAATCCGTCCATCCCATAGAGGTGCTCCTGCCAAAGGCGGTCGATGGCGCCAAGAGTGATGTAGCGCTCCAGATTCGTGATGGCCTCGGGCACCTCGTGCTGGGACTTTAACTCGTAGGCTTTCTTGACGCGCTCGGTCAGCAGCGCAGCAATCTCCTCCTGCGTCTTGTCTTCGATGCCCGGCTTGTCGAGGGCGATTGGGAAAGTGACGTTCGCCCAGTGGAGAAGCTGTTCGAGCTGCGGCGCGTCGCCGCTCGGGAAGAACTCATCCACCTTCTCGGGGATGCGGTCGTCGATGGCGTCGTAAAGCAGACCGCGAGGATCGTCGGTGTTGATGGCCTCATTGCGCCAGCCGTAGATGATCTCGCGCTGCTTGTTCATCACGTCGTCGAACTCGAGCGTGCGTTTGCGGATGAGGTAGTTCCGCTGCTCGACGCGCTTCTGCGCGGTCTCGACGGACTTGTTCAGCCACGAATGTTCGAGCGCCTCGCCTTCCTGCATGCCGAAGCGCTCCATGAGCTTTGTCATCCGCTCGGCGGCGCCGAAATTGCGCATGAGGTCGTCCTCGAAGCTCACGTAGAAACGCGAGTAGCCGGGGTCGCCCTGGCGCGCGCAACGTCCGCGGAGCTGGCGGTCGATGCGGCGCGATTCGTGCCGCTCGGTGCCGAGCACGTAGAGGCCGCCGACTTCGGAGACGCCGGGAGCAAGTTTGATGTCGGTGCCGCGACCGGCCATGTTGGTGGAGATGGTCACCTGGCCTTTCTGCCCGGCGCGGGCGACGATTTCCGCCTCCTGCTGATGGTGGCGCGCATTCAACACGGCATGCGGGATTTTCGCGCGCTGCAACATGCGCGAGAGGAGTTCCGACGATTCGACGCTGGCGGTGCCGACGAGCACCGGCTGGCCTTTGGCGTGCGCGTCGGAGATCTCCTTCACCACGGAGTTGTACTTCTCGCGGCGGGTCTTGAAGATGAGATCGTTCTGGTCCTTGCGGACACACGGCGCGTTGGTCGGGATGACGGCGACATCGAGTTTGTAGATGTCGTGGAACTCGTTTGCTTCGGTCTCGGCGGTGCCGGTCATGCCCGCGAGCTTGCGGTAGAGGCGGAAGTAATTCTGCACCGTGATGGTGGCGAGCGTCTGCGTCTCCTTGTCGATCTGCACGCCTTCCTTGGCCTCGACGGCCTGGTGGAGTCCGTCGCTCCAGCGGCGGCCCGGCATGGTGCGGCCGGTGTTCTCATCGACAATGACGACCTTGCCCTCGGCGACGATGTAGTGGACGTCCTTTTCGTAGAGGCAGTAGGCGCGCAGGAGCTGCGAGATGTTGTGAATGCGCTCGCTCTGCACGTTCATCACTTCCTGCGCCTTCGCCTTGGTCTCGATTTTTTGCTGCTCGGTGAGCTGCGAGTTGCCATCGATCTCGGCGAACTGCGTCGGCAGATCGGGGAGCACGAAAGCATCGGGATCGTCCGGGCTCATGAACTGGCGGCCCTGCTCGGTGAGATCGGCCTCGTGTGCGCGCTGATCGATGGTGAAGAACAGTTCCTCCTTCAGCTTCCACATCTCCTCCTTGCGCACGTCGGCGTAGAAGGAGAGTTCCATTTTCTCGATGGCCTTGCGCCGCTCCGGATCTTCCATCGAGCGGAGGAAGCCTTTGTTCAGCGGGTGGCCCCACTTCACCTTCACCATGGTGCGCGCGGCCTCCTCCATCTTGGTGAATTCGGCGCCCTTCGTCTTTACGGCGGTCTTCGCGGCCTCCTCGGCGATTGCCTGGTCGAAAAGCTGAGTTGCTTCGCCGGCGAGGCGATTGCAGAGCATGGCCTGCTTCTTCACGATCTGCTCGACGAGCGGCTTGAACTTGTCGAACTGGTGCGTGGAGACGGTGACGGGGCCGCTGATGATCAGCGGCACACGCGCTTCGTCGATGAGGATGGAGTCCACCTCGTCCACGATGCCGAACCAATGGCCGCGCTGGACCTGCTGTTCCTTCGACGTGGCCATGCCGTTGTCGCGCAGGTAGTCGAAGCCGAACTCGGAGTTCATCCCGTAGCAGATGTCGGCGTAGTATTGTTCGCGGCGGATGTCAGGCGACTGGTCGTGCTGGATGATGCCGACGGTGAGCCCGAGGAACTGGTAAAGCTGGCCCATCCACTCCGCGTCGCGGCGGGCGAGGTAGTCATTCGTGGTGACGAGGTGAGCGCCGCGTCCGGTGAGTCCATTGAGGAAGAGCGGCAGCGTGGCGACGAGCGTCTTGCCTTCGCCGGTGGCCATTTCGGCGATCATGCCCTTGTGCAGGCAGTAGCCGCCGATGAGCTGCGTGTCGAAGTGGACCATCGCCCACGTCATCGGCTGCTCGCAGACGGTGAATTGGTGCTTGCGCTCGTTGAGACGCCAGGCCGAGTTTTTCACTGCGGCGAAAGCTTCGGGGAGAATGCGATCCAGATACTCCTGCTGGGCCGTCCACTCCAGGGTCCTGAGTTCGTTCTTCCAGGCGGCGACTTTCGCGCGCAACTCGTCGTCGCCCAGCGCACGGTATTCCTGCTCGATCTGGTTGATGCGCGCGACGACCGGCCGCAGCGATTTGACGAGGCGCTGGTTCTTGTTGCCGAGGATTTTTTTGAGGATCCAGGTGATTGGATTCATGGTTGGAAAACAGCCGCGCTACTTGTTCGCCGAGCGTGGTCGCAGCGTCATGCTTTCGCCGCGCGGCCTCGATGCCCGCGCATGCTCAGTGATCATGGTTTGTCTCATTGGAAAATGGGGGGCGAAACTAACAGTGAGCGAAAATCTGTCAATGACCCCGCAGGGAAAACGCATCAAGTCAGCGGGCAGCATTTGAACGTCCAACGCCCAAGGGAAGAATCCGAGCGCGAAGCACTGCTTGCTTTGGACGCTGGAGGTTGAGTGTTGAAATGCTTCCCGGTGTCCAAGCAGCGTGTTGAAAAGCAGTTTCGCTGGATGGCGTCGCTCCGCGCGCCGTGCGTTCGAGCGCCGCAGGCCATTCTCGCAGAGCGGCGATCGCGCGCGCGGGCAGGCATGGCGCGCGGAGCACCGCCATCCACCCACGCCTGCGGCATCTTTCAACAGGCAACTGCAAGTGGCCATCCCAGAGAGGATTGCGATTCACCATGGCTGCCAACACGCCCCTTCTGCACGCTGCAATCCACCTGGTTTGCCCGGCAAGAGCCCTCTGTGCGCTGCCGCAGCCCGCTGCAAACCGCGCGCACCTCTCGTGCATCGTGCCGGAGCCCGCTGCGCTCCGGACAATGGCCCTCTGCATGGTGCAGCAGCCCGCTGTTCAGCGCGCAC
>Ga0105048_10011405_pt1 | contig 14021 bp, 8 predicted proteins | sample MAT05_FD_78382 | JGI IMG/M metagenome (GOLD analysis project Ga0105048, IMG submission 78382) | Freshwater microbial communities from Lake Fryxell liftoff mats and glacier meltwater in Antarctica - MAT-05 | ecosystem: Environmental > Aquatic > Freshwater > Ice > Liftoff microbial mat | place...
CGACCGGATCACCCGGCTCGGCGGCGACGACGATGCCGGCGCTCAGGCCGATCGCCAGTCCCAACGTGCTCAGAACAACTCGATGTCGCATATCAGTTGGCCCGTCCCAAGATGGTTTTCGCAGCGACCGCGCCGACCGGCGATTCGTTCGTGGGCGCAACCGCCTCGAAACCCCTGGGCCCGATCGCGGTGACCGGCGCGCCGTTGGCGGCGTCGTCGATGCTGGGCGTTTCGGTCACGACACGCCGCATCATCCAATGCGCCGACCCGTCCGCCATCATGGGCGGATTGGCGGCGTCGGGCTTGTTCGATTCGTTGGTCGCGAGAAACTTTCGCTCCGGCGGAACGTCGTCGCCTTCATATAGCTTCCGAAAAATCGCGGCCGACTCCTTGCCCTCGACGATCCACCCGCGCGGACCTTCTGCGGGCGCTTGCTTCTGCCGGACGAGCCACCTGGCAAAACGCGCGGTGGCGCGGTTATAGGCGTCGAGCAGATTCAACGAAGGTTTGGCTTCCAGCTCCTGAAGAACAAACTCGGCAAAATCGTTGTCGTTCACCTGCCCGGCGATCGCGCCGGCGATACTGATCCGACCGGGGGCGGCAAGGAGCGCGCTCGCGTCGCCGGCGCTGGCGCTGAAGTTCAGCACGATCTGGCTGCGGCTTCTGAGCTTGCTCAGTTCATTTGCAACGTCCTTCATCTGCAAGTCGGGCCCGGCGAGCATGAGCGTGACCGAGTTTTCGTCGGTCGCGCCATGGCCGATGAAGATGAGGATGAACTGTTCTTCCGGTTTCAGCGTCGGGACAATTTTCTGCATCGACTGGATGACGCCGGTGGCGGTTTGCGAGGAGTCGGACAGGGTGTGAATGCGATCCGCTTCAAGGCCCGCAGTTTTTAGTACGGTCGCGAAGCGGGTGGCGCGGTCGCGGTAGTGCCGCTCGTACATCGCGTTGCCGGACGCGCCGACGATGATCATTGCCGTTGCGTTGCTGGTCAGCGGCTTAACCACCGGCGGAGCCGGCGGCTTTTCGAGTTGGGTTGACGGGGCCGTGGTCTGCGCGATCGCGAGGGAGGCGCAGGCGATCAGGCCAAGCAGCGATGTGATGAGGTGCCGAAGGTCGATCATGTTAGTGCGTCAGAAAGTAGATGATGATGTTGATGCCCATCTGGATCGACTGCTCGTTGAGCTGCGGAGTAAACCACTGGTTAACCCATCCGCAGTGAATATCGCCCGGCGTGACGACGGTCATGATGCGGCCCGTGCCCGGCTCGAACAACCCGTACATCCCGTGCGGCACGCCCTGACAATGCGGGGCACCCTTGGGCAGGTCGTAGTAGATGTGGAAGATCTCATGATCGAGCGGCACTTTCCGCATCGGGTTGTCGGGATAGAGCTTGTTGATAAGGTCGACGTAGCAGCGAAAGAAGCGGTCTTCCTTCGTTTTGTAGACGCAATCGTCGGCGAAGATGAACCCGCCACGATCGAGGTATTCCTTAAAGTTCCTTTCTTCCTGCTCAGTCAGTTTGAAATTGCCTTCGCTGGTCATGAAGACGAGGGGATTACGGGCCATGTCGTCGAAGTCTCCGAGGGTGACGACGCGCGGCTCTCGGCTGACGTTGATGTTCGTCAGCTCGGCCAGTTTGTGACGAAGATTGGCGTCGCCGATGGGGCTGATGTTCCAGAGGTCGGTGGTTTCGTCGGTGACGGAGAATCGCAGGCGTGGGAAAACGAACTGCCCGGTGCGTAGCGGGACGCTGGCGTCCTGGATAAGGTCCGCCGCCTTACCCGCCTTCGCCGTCGGTTCGGCACCGAAAGCGCGGCTGCCGAGGATCAGGTCTTGCGCCGCGTAGGCGGCTCCGGCACCGACGAGCGTACGCAGCGTGGTACCTAGAAACTCGCGACGCGCCAGGCCCGGCGGTGGCGGGGTGAAAATTTTTCGGTAGTCGATCATCTTTAGTCCTCGAATCCTGACACCCTATGATAGCCCACTTCGACGACGCACGAGCCACTCCACGCCGAACAGGCCGATCGAGATCACAAGCAGGATCGGCATGTCCCACAGCGGGAGTTCCTTCGGAACGGTGGTCGCCAGCGCCGCCGACCGTATGCCGTCGAGGACGGCCTGGGGAAGCTGGCTGGCGTCGGCGAGATCGAAGTACTTTCCCCTGGTCCGCTCGGCCATGTCACGCAGGAGATCGCGTTTCAGCGACGCGTCGGCGAACTCGATCGTGCTGTCGCTGGCAACAAATGCCGCCTCGGCAGCGGCGCTGGTCCAGCCTTCGACCTGCACGCTCACCTGGTACTGCCCGAGCTGATCCGGCACATACCGGGCGGTGTAAACACCCTCCTGCGAGAGGATCCAGTCCATTGGAAACGATTGCTTGTTGCCGAGTGCGTCGATGAGGGTCGCGGTGACGATCGCGTCATTGAGAGGACGCAGATCCTTGCCCAGGACCGATGCGGTGAGGGTGACCGGATCGCCGCGGCTGTAGACGGAGGCGTCGGTGGAAAGGGTGAGCATGTCTTGCGCGCCTACCGCGAGCCAGCGGACGAGCTGCTTCCAGAACCGCTCATGGAACTCATCCGCCGACGGCTGCGACACCTGCCAGTACCAGCTCCCGCCACTGGTGAACGCTGCGGTGCGACCCTGGCCGTAGTTCTGGACAGCGAGCACGGGCTTACGCGTATCGGGTTGCTCAAGCAGCAGCGTCGCGCCGGGTTTCACACCCGAGGTCGGCGTGATACCGATCAAGGGCGGGGCATTGTCCCACAGCAGCTTGCTCTCGACCGGATCGATCGAAAGCCGCATGACCGGATGATCCAGCGGCCCGGCGATCTGCGCCGCGAACTGCTGATCCGAGTACCGACCGTCACTGGCGGACATTGAAACCGGCAGCGAACGCCCCACGGGCGTCGTCGCGTATCCGCCGGGACCGAACGAGTTCACCCCGCCCAGCATCAGCAGCCCGCCGCCGCGGAGCTTGACGAAGTCTTCAATCATCTGCTGCTGCTGGGGCGTGAAGTACGCCGCCTCGATATCGCCGAGCACGATCGCCTTGAACTTGCCGAGCTTCTCCATCGAATCCGGGAAGCCCTCCTTCAGATACTCTTCGTCCGGTCCCGCGCCCTGAAGGTAGAACCGTCCGGTGTTGAGCCGCAATTGCCCGACAAGGCGAAAGGTCGGATCGCGCACCAGCGCCCGGCGAAGGAAGCGGTACTCCATCCGCGGGCTGCCTTCGACGTAGAGTACGGGAAGGCGGTCGTCCTTGCAGTTGATGAGGAAGTCGCGGGCGTTGTTCTGTGCGATCGCCTCGCCTTGTCCTTCGGGGATCTCGACTTTGTACGCGGCGCTGCCCGGGCTATCCGGCGTGACGGCCAGTCGCACGCGCTGGAGGTCGCTGCCGGCTTCGGGCGTGATCTTGCGGGTGATGACGAGCTCTTCGCCTCGCTTCAAAAGCAGATCGAATGGTTCGGTGAAGCCGGTGTGGCGAATCGTAACGTCGATATCCGCCTGCGATCCCACCGGCACGACCGCGGGTGCCAGAACCTGGACGACTTCCAGGTCGCGAGGCGGATTCGCTTCGCCGACGCCAAGCACGTAAAGCGGCGTGCCGCGTGCTTCCAGCAGCCGTGCCGCATCCATCGCGGCGCCGCCGGTATTGCGAGAGCCGTCGGTCACCAGCAGCACCGCGCCAAGCGGCACGCTACGAAGTTCGTTATCAACACTGCGAATGCTCCCGAACAGGTCCGTCCGAGAACCGCTGGCGTCAGCCAGATCCTTATCGGTGGCGCGTCGCACCTGATCGGAGAACGTGTAGAGCACGACTTGGCTCTTTTCCGCAAGTTGCGGGACGATCGACTTGTCGCCCGCGAACAGCGCCTCCCGCGCCGCGGTGATCCGCGACGCGCCCGCGACATCAGGCACCGTCATCGACTGCGACGTATCGACCATCACGGCAGTGAAAAGCGATTCCTTGTTCGGCTCACTGATACGAAGCGCCGGCGCGCCGAGCACAAACAGCAGCAGGCCCACGATCGCAAAACGCAGGCCCATCAGCCATCGCCGCGTCGAGGGCTTGGCGACGTTCGTGCGGCGATACAGCCAGAAGACCAGCCCCAAAAGCACGATAGACAGCACGAGGCGCAATTCGCCCGGCAACGGGCTGGTGAAGACCCACTTGCCGCGTGCGAAGTCGGCGGGCGAGTGGTTGAAGAGCATTTCGAACAGTCGAGTCACGGGTCGTTTCCTGCTTCCGGGTCGAATCTGGTTACTTGGCGTCGGTCGCGATCGCTTCAAAGTACTTGTTCACCAGCGGACGATACTCCGGCGGGCATTCTTCGCGCTGGGCGGCGAAAAGTTCCTTGCTCTTGAGCGTCGTCTGATACTCCGCTTCGAGGTGTTCCTGCACGCGCGTGGTGATCTTCGCAAGACTGCCGCGCTTGGCGGGGACTTTCTCCAGTTCGTCCGACAGCTTGGCAAGATTTTTGACGGCGGTGCCGATGGCCTCGGCGTCGGCGGTGAACTCCTTATTGCCGTTGGACAGGTCGCGCTGCTGTAGCGCCCGCGCCAGCCGGGCGAGTTCGTCCGCGGTCTTGTCGGCCAATTCCTTCCTGGCTTCGACACCGGCTTCCTTGCCGAGCTTATCCAGATTCGCCTTCGCGGCGGCAGCATCGTCCTTGGCGCGCTTGAGCGCAGTGGCGACGTCGCCGGCGCGAGTCCCGCCGGCGTTCTTCAGCGAGTCGCCGACGGTCTCCAGCACGTCCTTAATCTTCTGCTGCTCCGCCTGAGCGCCCTTAATGTCGCCGGCGGCGAGCTTAATGGCGGCGTTGGCGATCTTCTGTTCGAGCCGACCCTTCTTCAGGTCGTCGTTCGCCTTTTGCACCTGCTTGGCGGTGTCCGCCTTCACCGCGCCGGCGGCGCCGGCTTTATTCAGGCCGTCGATCGCGCCGGCGAGTTCCTTGATGTCTTTCGTCAGCTTGACCTGCTCAGTTGCGACGCTGCCAGCGGCGTCTTTCTTCTGCGGCGCTGCGGCTTTGTCGGCGGCTTCGGTCCTCTCAATCAACTCGCCTTGCTTGCGCGCCGCGGCGGCGGCGAGTTCCTCGGCTTTGTCGAGCGATTTGTCGACGTTTTCCTGCGACGCGCCGGTCAGCTTGGCCTTGGCGCTGGCGAGTTGGCGCTGTGCGGCACCCGCCTTGGCGGCGGCCTCGTCGGCCTTTCCGGTCTTGCCGGCTTCGGCGGCGTCTTTCAGGTTCTTGGCGGCATCGGCGATGTCTTGCGCCGCAGCCTGCTTGGCGGCATCGGTGCCGGCGGCGTCCTTGGTCGCCTTCGCGGCGTCGGCGGCCTGGGTGGCGAGTTTCTCCGCCTCGGGCGCGGCCTTCTTCTCGCCGCCGTCCTTCATTTCAGCGGCCTTGGTGAGTTTCTCCGCAAGGTTCGCGGCGGATTTCTCCAGCTCAGCAGCCTTCTCCATCTGCTTGGCCGCATCCGCGGCGGCATCTTTTTCGCTGCGTGCTTCGGGCGATGCGCCGCCGGTGGGCGTTTGATCCACCAGCGCGGTCATTTTCGTCACGACCTTCTCCAACTCCGACGACTGCGCCGTACCGCCCGGCGGCGGCTTGGTGATCACAACGACATCGACCACCCCCGCCGCCACAAGTTCCGCGACCGCAGCGCGCAACTGCGCGACCGCATCGGCCATGTCATGCCTCAGGAGCGCGTCGCGGCCGGCGTGCGCCAGTTTCATCGCCTTGGCACCGTGGTCGAGTTTCACAGGATCGGTGACGTCGGTCGGATCGAAGTACGGAAGCAACGCCCCTTTCGCATTCACCATCGCCGCGGCCAATTCCTCAGCCTGCTTATTCAACTCCAGCGGCGCCATCTGGCCTGACGTGCTGTACAGACGCCACGCCGCATGAAGAACTGGTTCCAGCGGATACGTCACCAGCGGCCCGCCCTCGTGCTGCTCGGGACTGAAGACCGCCCACGATTCGTACGTGACGACCGTGATCTGCACCAGATCGCTGGGCATCGTCTGCCCCTTGCGATCCTTCGTTTCGACGTACGCCATGAGCAGTTCGCCGGGGACGAGCTTTGGCGACAGGGTTTCGAGCATGAGCGTTCCGGCCGCGCGGGCGCTGGTCATGCCGAGCCCATCGGGCGTTTCACCGGTGACGGTCAGCGGGTATCGCGTCGGCTTCGCGGCCGGATCGACGCCGCGCGTAACGACCAGATCGGCGTTCTCCAGCGCCAGATCGTCGGCGATATCCGCGACGAACGCGATTTCGCCCATCGGGTTGCTCGTCACCTGCATCGCGGGCGACGTCAGTTTTACCGTCGGCGGACGATCGATGATGCAGGTGAGCGTGGAGGGCGTGGGCGTGGTGACGGTCTGGCCGTGGATGTCGGTGAGGCTGAGGGTGAAAATTTCGTCCCTGGTCACCGCCATCGACCAGCTCGCCGCCGGCTGGTTTTCGCCGATGATCGTGGTGGGGACTTCGGTGGAGTCGACGGACGCGAACTTGCCGCTCTTGAGCTGTCCGTTGGTGATCGCGCGGATGCTGACGTTCGAGCCCGCCGGTGCCGAAACGTCCGGGGTGCCCGGCGTTTCCACGCGATCGGCGAAACGCAGGTAAGACGGGAACTTCGTCACCACTTCGAACGACTTGATCAGGAGCGGATCGTAGACGCTCACACGGTGCGGATCGCTCTTGGTGTTCTCGGCGGAGACGAAGTACTCAAGGTCTTCGTTGATATCGGGCAGCGTGAGGGCGTAGGTATTGAGCTGATCCGTCTCGCTCATGCCCACCCGCTTCCATTCACCGCCGGCGGCGAGAGAGCGGAAGTGGAAATTAACGCTCTGGTTCGGCCGGCGATTTGCGTCCGCCTGGAGGCTGAGGGTGCCGCCGCGAACCAGCGAAGTGTCGCCGAGGTTGAGGGAGATCGTAAGCGGCGCAAGCACCTTGGGCGCCTGAGCGATCTGCTCAACATCCTGCGGCACGGGTTTCCACGGCGTCAAAACGCGCGCGAACCTTCGGCTCACCGCCTGCGGCATGGTGACGGCGGCGACGAGGTAGATGCCGATCAGCACCAGCGCGACCACCCCGTACTTGCGCAATCGCGCAAAATCGATCGCCTTGCGCAGATCAAACTTGCCAGCGCGGACGATTGCCTGGTCGAGAATACTTTCGACGATCTCCGCGACGCGTCCAGAGTAGCTCTGCGGGCCGAACTCGGTGGCGGCGATGAGCGAACCTTCGAACTGCGGGTTGCGCTGTTCGAGATAGAGTGCGAGTTGCTGATCGGTGATGGGTTGCAGCAGCGGCCTGACGATGTGTCGAAACGCGAAGACCGCCAACGCGCTGGCGCCGATGACGAACAGCGCGATTCGGCCGGCGGGGGCAAGGTCGAACAGCACATCGGCGGCGACGACGATCGCGATCGTGCCGAGGGCTTCGATCAGGAAAACGATCGCGCCGGCGAACGCGCCGGTGCGCTTGTAGGCCCGACGGGCGACGCCGAGGCGCTGGGCGAGTTGAGCGTATTGCGGCTGAGCGTTTGCCATATTCGTATCCTCAATGCCTTGGGACGCGGTTCGATACGAAAAGTTCCGTGACGACCAATACCAGCGCGGTGGCGATGATAAGCGACCAGAGTTCCCGCGCACCCGCGCCGGCCGCGACCATGTTGCCGCCGGTGGAGGCGGCGTTGGTTTGCGGATGCACGACGGCGGCCTTTAGTTCTTCGACGGGGATCGTCGCGGCATCGCTTTCGTTGAGCGGCGTGTTGACGGCGTAGTTGATGACGGGCTTATCATCGCTACTCAGCAGCACGTAATGCCCGGTTTGGCTGGCGATGAGCGACCCGCCGCTGTGCGACTGGCCGGCGGGGTCGCGGAGCTTGTGGCCGGGTGGGATCGATAGCACTTCCCCGATCTGGTAGGTGGTGGGCGTTTCGGATCGCACCGCGAGATAGCGGAGCGTCTGGTGCAGCAGCGGCAGGTAGATCGCGCGCTGGGGCAGGTTGTTCCACGTCATGTCCGGCGGGCTGACCAGCAGGACAACCGACCCGGCCTTCTCAGCCCCCTTCTCCAGCATGAAAGGCCTGCCGTCGTCGAGGCGAAGCGGGACGCGCGAAAGCTGCGAGTCGGTCACTTCCCAATACTGAGTAAACCCGACGGCCGAGAAATCGCCGCTGTGCGGGCGCTGGAAGACACTGAGAATCGCGTGATCGAGTTCGACCTTGGTGATGATGGCTTTGGTGCCCCCCTTCCGCGTGTCGGACGCCTTGATGATCCGCCGCAGTTGTGCCGGCGCGATCGAGCCGAAATCGGCGGTGAACTTTGCGGGATCCGTGCGCGTTCCCGGGAGCAGCAGCACCCCGCCGCCGGACTTGTGGAAGTCGGCGATCTGCTGCTTGAGCGAAGGCGAGACATTCGCCAGGTCGGCGATGATCAGCACGGACGTGTCCTTGAGATCCACCGGGCCTGACCCGTTCAGCACTTTCACCTCAAACGGTGATCCGTCGCCGGGATCGATGGCTTTGGACAGGAAGAACGCGCTGCTTCCGGGGCGCGTGACGTCTTCGGAATTGGTCAGGATCGTGACGCCGATCCGCGGGAGGACGAACGGATTGAGATAGACCTTGCTCGTGCCGTCGGGCGTCTTGAGCGTGAGGGTGCCGGCGTGGTCGCCGCTGTTCTTGAGCACGGCGCGGAACGCGGCGGTCAGTTTTTGATTCGGGGGGAGCGTCAGCGTTTGCGTCTGCACGGGCTGGTTCGCCAGTGCGAGATCGACCGTGACGTCCTTCAACGGCTCGGCGGTGAAGTTGGCGAGGCGGAGCGTGATCGACTGGGCGTTGTTGTCGGCGACCACGTTCTGCGGCAGGTTCGCCTCGACGATCGCCACCTTCGACGGCGCGTCGGCGGTGACGGGTTCGATCTGCAAAACAACGCCGGCAGATAGCTTGAAGGTGGCGGCGGTGGGAGGCAGGCCGACACGCTGGAGATCGCTCACCAACACCACCCGCTTGTTCTCGGCGGCGACGTCGGTCAGCAACTCGTCGGCTTTGCGGAGCGCGGCAATAAGGTCCGTGCCCGTCGCCTGCGGTTCGAGTGTGCGCAGCTTTGCGCGGGTCGTATCCGCGTCGGCCCAGGTGCTGACCACCTGCGGCGACTGATCGAACGCCACCAGCGACACCGTGGCCGACCCGATCGCGGCTTCGGCTTTGTCCATCGCCTGCTTCCAAGCGCCGGGGCGCGACATGCTCTGCGAGATATCCACCAGAAGCACGACCGCGTCATCCAGCTTCGTCTTCCCATCCGCGCCGGCGGCGGCTTTCTTCTGGAGGAAGGGACGCGCGAACGCGAACGCGACCAGCACGATCAGCAGCATCCTCAGCGCCAGCAGCAGCGTTTCCAGCCATTTCTTACGTCGCACCAACTTCGCCGACGTGCCGGCGAAGAATCGCAGCGTTGAGAACGGCACGATCAACACGCGATCGCGCGTGAAGAAATAGATCAACAGCGGCAGTACGGCCGCGGCGATCGCAAGCAGCAGGTACGGATGGTGAAAACTGATCATCCGAGCTGGCTCCGCTTGTACATGTACTCACTCAACGCGATCTCCAGCGGCGTGTTGGTATCAAACAGCTTGTAGTCCGCCTTCACATCGCCGGCGGCCTTTTCGACATCGTGCAGGAACTGCTTGAGCTGCTGCATGTAGGTTTCGCGCATTGACTGCGGTGCCACCAGCGTCTGCTGTCCGCTCTCCAAGTCCTGCACCTGCATCATGCGGTCGAAGGGGAAAGTGAGTTCGGCGTTGTCCATCACGTGGAAGATGATGATGTCGTGGCCCTGAAACCGGAAGCGCCGCAAGGCCGACTTGATGGCGTCGACGTCGTCGATGAGGTCGCTGATCAGTACGACCAGGCCCTTGCGCTTCATCGTATCCGCCAGCTTGTTCATCGCGCCGGCGACCTGCGTCTGGCTGCCAGGCTTGGTGTTTTCCAACTCGCTCAGGATCCGGCGCAAATGTGTCGGCGACAGCTTGGGCGGGATAACCGAGCGGATTTCGCTGTCGAAGGTCGTCAGCCCCGTCGCGTCGCGCTGGCCGATCATGAAATGCGCCAGGCAGGCCGCAAGGAACGAGCCGTACTGCAACTTCGACAAACCCTTCGGATCGGACTGATACGCCATCGACGCCGACGCATCGAGCAGGATGTTGCAGACCAGGTTGGTCTCGGCTTCGTACTGTTTGACGTAATAGCGATCGACCTTGGCGTACAGCTTCCAGTCGATCCGCTTGATCTCATCCCCGGCGGCATACGGACGGTGCTCGGAGAACTCGACCGACGAACCGTGGAACGGCGACTTGTGCAGCCCCTGGATAAAACCCTCCACGACGGTTTTTGCCAGCAACTGCAGATTGCGGATGCGGGCGAGGGTGGCGAGATTGAGATAGGTCGGTTGAGCCATGGGTGAGTGGCGAGTGGTCAGTGGTCAGTGGCGAGATGGATCCAGCCACTCACCACGCGCCACTTCCGTTTTTTCCTATAGTCCGCTCTTCGGCTGCGGCACGGTTTCGATCAGTTTTTTGATGACCGATTCGGACGTCATGCCTTCCGACGCCGCGTGAAAGTTAGTGATGACTCGGTTTCGCAGGACCGGGATCGCCACCGCCTGGATGTCTTGGATCGACACGTGCGCCCGGCCCGACAGCACCGCGCGGGCCTTGGCGGCGAGCACCAGGTAATGCGAGCCGCGAACGCTGGCACCCCAACTGACATAGTCCGTAATAAACTTCGGCGCGTCGGCGCTCTGAGGCCGGCTGGTGGCGACCAGCGCCACCGCGTACCGCAGCACCGCTTCGGCGACCGGTGTCTCGCGGATCAACTGCTGGTGCTGCATCAGTTCCTTACCGTCCATCACCTTGTCAATGTCGGCCACGCTCGTGCTCGTCGTCGCGTTCACCACCGCCACTTCCTGCGCCTTGGGCAGATAATCGATCACCAGGCTGAACATGAATCGGTCCTGCTGCACTTCGGGCAGCGGATACGTTCCTTCCTGCTCGACCGGGTTCTGCGTCGCGAGCACGAAGAACGGTTCTTCCAGACGATAGGTATTGCCGCTGACCGTGACCTGGTGTTCCTGCATCGCTTCGAGCAATGCCGACTGCGTCTTGGGCGGCGTGCGGTTGATTTCGTCCGCAAGCAGAATGTTCGTAAAGATCGGACCCGGACGGAACCGCAACTGCCGCTTGCCGGCGGCTTTGTCTTCCTCGAGCACTTCCGTGCCGGTGATATCTGATGGCATCAGATCGGGCGTGAACTGCACGCGGCTGAATTTCAGATCCAGCGCACGGCTGATGCTGCTGATGAGCAGCGTCTTGGCCAGCCCCGGCACGCCGGTGATCAGACAGTGTCCGCCGGCGAAAAAGCTGGTGATGACGTCGTTGACGACGTCTTCCTGCCCGACGATCACCTTGCGGATCTCGGCGAGGATGCGGTTCTTGCTTTCCGCGAGTGCGGCCACGGCGTGGGCGGCGTCTGTTGCTTCAGTCACGATTGTTCGTCCTTCAAACAGGTGTTAAACGCGAAGATGCGAAGGGGCGAAAAATGCGTTCCTGAATCGCGCTTCGCGTCTTCGTTCCTTCGCGTTCATTCAAATCCATTATGCGTGCGACCCCGTTGGCGCGGGTACGAATTTTAGCAGACGATCAATGATCGTCTCAACGGTCATGTGATCGACATCCGCAGCGAACGACAGGCCGATGCGGTGACGCAGGATCGGGACGATCACCTTGCGGATGTCGCTGATCGTTACGGTATCGCGCCCGTCCTGCCCGGCGACGGACTTGCTCGCCAGCGCGATGTTCTGGCTCGCCCGCAGACCGGCACCCCAACTGATGTAGTCTTTCACAAAATCCGGCGCCCCCGCCACCGTCGGACGTGTCGCCGCGACGAGGTCAACGATATACGTCCCCAGCGCTGGCGGAAGGATCACCGAGCGGATCGCCGCAGCAAAACGCAGCAGGTCTTCCCCGCCGATCACTTTCTGGAGTTCGATCTTTTTCGCGCCGGTCGAGTGGCGAACGACCGTCACCTCTTCGTCCTGCGTGAGATAGTTCATCTCGATCGACAGCATGAAGCGGTCCTGCTGCGCCTCGGGGAGTTTGTAGCTGCCTTCCTGTTCCATGCTGCTAAGGGTGGCGAGCACGAAAAATGGCGTGGGCAGCGGCATCGTCTGCCCGCCGACCGTCACCTGGCGTTCCTGCATTACCTCCAGGAGCGCCGCCTGCGTTTTGGGCGGGGTCCGGTTGATCTCATCCGCCATCAGCAGGTTCGTAAACACCGGCCCTTTGGCGAATTTGACGAAGCGTTTGCCGGTCGTCTGGTCTTCTTCGAGAATTTCGGTCCCGGAGATATCGGAAGGCATGAGGTCGGGCGCGAACTGAATGCGTTTGAAATCCAGCGCCATCACCTGCGCAAGCGTTGCCACGAGCGCCGTTTTTGCGGTCGCGGGCGGGCCTTGGATGAGGCAGTGACCGCCCACAAATAGAGCGGTCAGCACGTGTTCGATCGCCTGCTGCTGGCCGATGATCGACTTGCGAACCTCTGCCAGCACCTTCTCGCGGACGGTTTTCAGTTCCGCCAGGACGGCAGAGGGGGATTGTGAGACTACAGTCGCAGACATGGACGGTTTCCTCCGCGGATTCGCGGCCCTGGCCACTTATCAAATGGACGCACACCCCAATATACCCGCCGGAACGCGGATCGTTGGATGAGAGAGAAAATCGTCTCACATCGGCACGTATTTTGCCTGATATCACGACTCCGGACGCGGCACCAACCGCTTGCGAAGGCCTCGAATCGTCGTTACCCGCACGACTTCACGACGAAGGCCACCCCGGATCCCGTCGCGTGAGCAGAAAACGACCGCCTTGGCGAAACCGCATCACGCGACGGCGGTCTGGGGACTCTGCCTGGCGTCATCCTCGCGGCCCGAAAACAACCGATACAACGCCGGCAACACCACCAGCGTAAGCAGCGTGCTGGTCACCAGCCCGCCGATCACGACCGTCGCCAGCGGCTTCTGCACCTCGGCCCCGGTGCCGCTCGCGATCGCCATCGGCACAAAGCCCAGCGACGCCACCAGCGCGGTCATCAGCACCGGCCGCAGTCGAGTCAGACACCCGCGCAAGATCGCTTCGTCGCGACCCAACCCTTCGCGTCTCAATTGGTTGATGAAACTGACCATCACCAACCCATTTAGCACCGCCACCCCCGACAGCGCGATGAATCCCACCGCCGCCGAGATGCTGAACGGCATGCCGCGAAGCCAGAGCGCCAAAATCCCGCCCGTCAGTCCGAGTGGCACGGCACTGAAGACCAGCAGCGCGTCCTTCACCGATTTGAACGTGCTGAACAGCAGCAAAAAAATCAACATGAAGCAGACCGGCACGACGACCGACAGCCGGTTCTTCGCCGCCACCAGGTTTTCATACTGCCCGCCCCACACCACCCAGTTGCCGGCGGGGATCTTGATCTTGCCCACCTTCTCCTGCGCCTCTGCGACAAATGACCCCAGATCGCGCCCGCGCACGTTCGCCTGCACTACGATCCGGCGCTTCCCATTCTCCCGGCTGATCTGGTTCGTCCCCTCCGCCACGTCGATCGTCGCCACGCTCCCCAGCGGCACGAACGCCGGCATGCCCGCCGGCACGCGATCCGTTGACGCGACCATCGTCTCGCCTTCCGATTGCGGCAATGGGATCGGCAGGTTCTCCAGTTCGCCGATCTTGCCGCGCAGCTCATCGGGCATGCGCACGACCAGTTCGAAGCGTCGATCCCCCTCAAACACCAGCCCCGCCGACCGACCGCCCATCGCGATCGCAACCACGTCCTGCACGTCCGACACGTTCAGCCCGTACCGTGCGATCGCGTCGCGATTGATATCGACCGTTAGCACCGGTAATCCCGTCGTCTGCTCCACCTTCGCGTCGGCGGCACCGGGGATGGATTGGATCACG
>Ga0105048_10011409_pt1 | contig 14021 bp, 11 predicted proteins | sample MAT05_FD_78382 | JGI IMG/M metagenome (GOLD analysis project Ga0105048, IMG submission 78382) | Freshwater microbial communities from Lake Fryxell liftoff mats and glacier meltwater in Antarctica - MAT-05 | ecosystem: Environmental > Aquatic > Freshwater > Ice > Liftoff microbial mat | place...
AAGCATGGTCGGCAACTTCACGATGGCCATTAGGGTGCTTTCCGAAAGGAGGCTAGTTCGAAAGGCTTTATCGAAGATATCGGGGCCGGTCAGAACGCGCCGAGCTTCGGCCATCGCGTTCAGTACGGGTTCGCTTTGGTTCGCCAAATCTGGAGTACCGCGCTCCAATCCGGCACCCCGCCGCATACCCCATCGTCCTCCCCGTGGCAATCGCCCGAAAAGCTACCATCGCCTTCCGCTGCGCGCCCGTCGTGAGAAACGCCCGCATTGCCGCTTAAGACGTCCACACCGACAACGTAGGGTGGACACCGTCGGTGGTCCGCTTGCTTGGTTTGGGTCATCGACCGGATCGCGTGCCACCAGAATCGCAGGAATGCCGGGGGCGGCGCAATTGCAAACCGGTAATGGAAACGTAGACGCTCGTGAATCTCATTTACTCACAATCGTCCGGACCCGCTGCACAATCCGGTCCCAATCTCCCTCGGCCAGGCACATCGGGTTCAGCACTAACTGGCCGTCTTCTATAGAAGAAGGGTCCACGTGAATGGAAGGCTCGCCGTTCTGTAACTCCCGGCAGATCTCTTGTGCATTCTCAAGGTCCAAGACTAACTTCGGCACCGCGCCCTCCCGCACACTCACCCTCAGCTGAGGTACCCCGCTCAACCCAGCCGCTAAGTACTGAACCGCCGCCGACCACTCTCGATGCCGCGCCTCGTCACTTCCGGCGACATAACGCTTCAGCGCCACTAACAAGCCGACGATCGTCTCCTTGCCCACCTTACAACTCCGGCCAATACCATGCGGTGGTAAACCCATCAGCCGGGCTTTGTCAATTAGCGAAACCGGTGGCGACCATTGGTCCCACTCAATATCGAGGTCCAGGTTCTGTAAGATCGCCGACATCACCAGGTCGCGTTTCCCGCAGAGAATGCCTGCGCCTTGCGGCCCCCCAATCGCCTTGCCGCCGCTATAGGCGACTAAGTCCGCGCCCAGGCCAATAAAATATTGTAAGTTTGCCGCTGGCGGTAATTGCGCCGCGGCATCGACTAACACGGGAACCTGTCTGGCATGCGCCACCCGGATCACTTCTTCGAGCGCCGGACGCGCCCGCCGCGCCGCCACATACACCACTGCCGCGGTCGCCTCCGTAATCGCCCCCGCGATCTCCCAGGCTTCGGCGTCCCGCACTCCGGCCCCGGAAACGCGGTCCGGCAAACCGACCTCGATGATCTTCACCCCGGCCGCCCGCACCGCGTGGTCATAAAAGTTCCGCTGGCTGCGCACCATGATCACTTCGTTCTTCATGCCCGCCGTATCGGGCAAGCGGGCCATCCGCCCCGGGTCGAGCCCAGCCACGCAAGCCGCGGTGCCGAGTAATAACCCGGCCGCAGCCCCCGAAGTCACAATTCCGGCCTCCGCGCCGGTGATGTCACCGATGACCTTACTGGCTGCCGCCTGTAACTCGGCCATATCCACGCAGTAAGTGGCTGCCTCGGCCATCGCCGCCGTCACCTCGGGAGCCAGCCGGCCACCCGAAACCCGCGTCGACGGACCTTTGGCATTAATCACGGTCCGCACGCCCAGTTGTTCATAGATAGTCATGCCGGTCCTCGCCAAGCCTGCGCGGCTAGAATCAAACTAATTCCGACCAAGGAGGTAATTACTTTCATGACGGTCCAACTCTGCAAAGTCTGTGGCACCGTCATCCCGAAGTACTCCTTGACGACCCAGAAGCCTGAGTCATTCACATGCGACAGGATCGTGCCGCCGGCGCACAAGGCGAGCACGATCATCTCGGGCTCGTAGCCGGCAATCCCTTTCACCAGCGGTGCCACGATACCGGCCGCGGTAATGATCGCCACCGTCGCGGAACCCTGCGCCATCCGCAGCCCGGCGGCTACGATGTAAGCGACTAACAAAGGAGAAATCGCCGAAGAAGCTAACAACCCCCCGGCGTAAGGACCCACGCCCGAATCAATCAACACCTGCTTAAACGCCCCGCCCCCCCCCATAATTGCCAAGAGCGTGCCAATGGGCAGCAGTGACTCGGTCGCCATTTTCGCGATCTGGTCCCGGTCGAGTCCCCGCCGCACGCCGAATAAGTACATGGAGAGTAACGCCGTCAGTAACAACGCCGTAAAAGGGTGGCCCAGAAAACCTAACTGACTCCCTCCGAATACCGACGCCGCAAAGATGAATAGAACGGGAAGGACTAACAACAGAATCACTAACCCCACCGGAGGCGGCGTTCCTTGGGACTTGGTTTGCCGCGTGGCCATCTCCGGCACCGGGATAAACAGCCGCCCCGCGATCCAACGGCCATAGAAGATCCCTCCGGCAATTGCCATCGGGATCGAGAGTATCGCGCTATAGAGGATGGTGCGGCCTAAGTCGGCCCCCAGTAACGAAGCCGCCGCCGAGGGCGCCGGATGCGGTGGCACCATCGCATGGGTTACGGTCAACGCCGCCGTCATCGGCAGTCCGTAAAAGAGTAAGGACTTCTTCGACTCCCGCGCCAGGTTCCAAGCCAATGGCACCAGGATAATAAACCCCACCTCGAAGAAGATCGGCAAGCCCACCAGAAACGCCGCTACCAGCACTGCCCACTGCGCGTGCTCGCGCCCAAACTTACTTAACAGCCACTCGGCCAAGACCTGCCCGCCGCCCGAATGTTCCAGAAAACGGCCGATCATCGCCCCCAGTGCCACCACCACCGCGATAAAGCCCAAGGCATCGCCGAAGCCGAACTGGATCGACTTGATCACCTGCAACGGGTCCATCCCGCTGCCCAAGCCCAAGGCCATGGAGCTGATCAGCAGGGCCAGAAAGGCGTGCAGGCGAACGACGAGTATCAGCACCAGCAATAGCGCCACCGCGGCCAGGGTCATCGCAAGTAAGTCGGGTCCGGACACTGAATTCGCCATTCTACCGCGCCATGGAGTAGGATTTGTAGATGCAGCGCCGCGACTTCTTCCTTTCCGCCAGCATGATGCAGGAACCCGCCCTCAACCGCGAATACGAAAGCGGCGGTACCGCCGGGGTCTCCTACCAGACCCAGGTCACTATCGAGCGCCCGGTCGCCGGTAAGCCCCACCGCGGCAAAGTCCTCGCCGCCATCCAGCCCCACTGCGATGACATCCCGATCTTCGCGGGCGGCACCATCCTCAAACTGATCGACGAGGGCTACACCGGCTACCTGCTCACCCTCTCGGACGACTCAATGGCCGGCGAAGGCTCTTCCATCGGCGACATCGTCCAGAAGAACGAGCGCGACACCAAGCAAGTGGGCGAGCGGCTGGGTTGTAAAGAGTCCTTCTTCCTGAATTACCCTAACCACAATATGGACGCGTGGCCCATCATTGAAATCCGCGCCCGCTTGATTTTTCTCTTCCGCTTACTGAAGGTAGACACGGTACTCGTCTACGACCCTTCCGGACTCTACGAGCGCAACCCGGACCACTACATCACTGCCCGTGCTGTCGAATCCGCCTTCTGGATGGCCGGCAGCGAGTGGGATTATCCCGAGCACTTCCGCGCCGGACTTACAGCTTATGGCCCTAAAGACGCTTATTATTTTTCCCGCGGACCCCAGTTAGTCAACCGCGTCGTCGACATCAGTACTTATATCGATGCCAAAGTAAAGGCCAATCTAGCTAACGTTACGCAAGGCCCGGCCGGCAACAACGGGGCGAAACTGCGGGCCAAGTTAGCGGCGCAGGGCAAACGCTTACCCCTGTTAGGCAATGACGACGAGACGGCCAATCGCCAATATACGAAGTACTTCGCCTTAGCCCGCGACCGGACCCGCGCTAAACCGCACGGCCTCCGCTACGCCGAGGTATTCCATTACGTCTCCCGCGACGAAAGCCCCGTCGACGACTACGTCGCCAAGTACGCGGTGCCGATTTAAGCGGCCCTTCCGTCCGGCCGCTCGATTGGATCGTCGCACCGGATCGCTTTCTACCCGAGCCGCCCACGCAAAGCGAGTGTCTAGCCTTCGGCGCAAGAGAACTGCGCATGAGGGATAATGTCGGGGTGCTGGCTTCCGCCGCACTCGATCGATGATCCGGATAACACTCGTTTCGCTTCTACTGGCCGTGACTCCGGCGTGGCCGCTGCTCAACTGGGTTGTGCGGCGCCGACTCGTCAAAACCTTCCCGCGAGTGGCCGTCACGTTTATCGCTTTTCTGTTGCTCTATGCGGCCACTCTGGCGCTGCTCGCTATTTACCTCCCGGCCGCATTGCCGTGGATCGCGCTAGCGGCCGTCGGCTGGAACATCGGCTGGTGGTGGCGCTCGCGAAGTGCCTACGGTGCGCGCCGTCAGCTACCGCCGGGGTCGCTGGCCCTGCTGCCGCATCAGCCTTGGCTTGACCATTGGCATTACCTGGAGCTGGCCCGCGCGCAAGGGCCGATCTTCAAAGCCAGCCACTTCTTTCACCCCATGGTCTGCGTGATGAATCTCGATTCCGGCCTGCGGCTGTTGAAGGAGCACGACGATGTGCGGCTGCGTTCGCCCAAGGTGGCCGCCGATCGCTTTCTGCCTTGCGGCTTTCTGCGCGGCATGGATCCCAACGACCATAAGACTTATCGCCGCGTGGTGCAATCGCTGATCACGCCCGCGGTGCTGGCCGCCTGGGAGACGACGATCGCCGCCGATGTCAACGAGGCTTTGGCCCAACTGGCCAAGGCTCCGGCGACCGGCGTTTACGCCAAGCCCGCGTGGGACCAATTGCTCCACCACTCCTTCAGCCGCCTCTTCTTCGGCATCGCGCCGGGTACCGAAGCCTTCCGGAAGTTGGAGGCGGCCCTGGAGACGTTAGCGCTGGTGAGTGGCCGCCGGATCACGGCCGCCTGGTTACCTTCCGAGCAGCGCACGGAGCGGGTGCTGGCTGAAATCTGCGCGCTGCTGCGCCAACAAACCGCGCCCGACTGTTTGGTGGCCGAACTGCGGGCCAACCCTGAATTCGCCGGCTCTGAACAGGTCCTGCGCCTGCTGATTTTCATGTTCTCGCTGGGCGGCAGTGACTTGGCCGGATTGCTCCAGTGGCTGATGAAGAACCTCAGTGACTATCCCGCCGAAGCCCAGCGACTGCGCGACGAACTGGACCAAGGGCTTCCGCAAACAGCCCCCCACTCGCTCACCCGCCGCTTCACCTTCGAAACCCTGCGCCGCCATCAGGTGGAGCACCTCTACCGACGCGTCCTCGAAGATATCGACTGGGAGGGCTTCCGCCTGCCCAAAGGCTGGCTCTTACGCATCGGCCTGACGGAAGCGCATCGCGACCCCGCCGTCTTCCTGAACCCGGATCACTTTGCGCCGGATCGCTTTCTATCCGAGTCGCCGCCGCAAAGCGAGTTTTTGCCCTTCGGCGCCTTTCGCCGTTCCTGCCTGGGTGATGGCGTTACGCATGCCTTTGTCCGTCAATTCCTGGGTACTTTGGTTCCGCATTGGGACTGCCGGCAGATCGGGGAAGCTCACGAGGACTATCGCGCCTGGCATTGGACCCCCGGCGCGGATTTCTACATCCGCCTTGATCCGCGCTAGTCGCCGCCAATCTCTGCTAAGATTCCGCCATGCGACTTTTGCTGGTTTTCTCGATGGCTGCCGCGGCGCAGGCCCAAGGCTGGACGAACTTATTCGATGGCAAGTCGCTCAATGGCTGGGAGGCACGCGCCACCTCCGCCCCGCCTGGCACCGGTGACTGGAAGGTGGAAGAGGGCACGCTGCTTTGCGGTGGCGGCGGCGCGGGCTGGATTGCCACCAAAGAAAGCTATCGGAACTTTCGCCTGCAACTCGAGTTTCGCGGGGCGGCCACGGTGAACAGCGGCGTCTTTCTGCGCAGCCAGAAGGCGGGCGAGCCGCACGTTACCGGCTACGAACTCCAGATCTGGGACATGCAGCCGGCCGGCTTCCTTACCGGTAGTTTAGTCGGCAGCGCGAAGGCGTCGCCCACCAAGATTCAGGCCGATGCGTGGAACAAGTTCGATGTCACGGCCCAGGGCGATCACTTCGTGGTGAAGCTGAACGGGAAGACGGTGCTCGACGCGCATGACGCCAAGCACGCCGAAGGCGTTATCGGCCTGCAATGCCAACCGAAGCAGCGCATCGCTTTCCGCCGTCTACGCATCCAGCCTACTGCAAGCCCAGCCCGGCAATGACATTGAGCGCCAAAGCAAAGAGCAGCGCGCCCAAGAATACGCACACCGGCATCGTCAACAGCCAGGCGAGGGCTAGATTGCGCACCGTGCCCATCTGTAGGCCGGAGCCACTGGCGGTCATGGTGCCGGCGACGGCTGAGGAGAGCACGTGGGTGGTGCTGACCGGCAAGCCGGCCAGATCGGCGGCGGCGATCGTCGTGGCCGCAACGAATTCTGCGGCCGCCCCTTGCGCATAGGTGAGGTGCGATTGCCCGATCTTCTCGCCGACGGTAATCACCACCCGCTCCCAGCCGATCATCGTGCCCAGCCCCAGCGCCAAGGCCACCGCCAGTTTCACCCAGAACGGGATGTAGCGGGTGAGCGGATTCAGCTGTTCCTGAAACCCTTTGAGCGCGGCCAATTCCTGGGGGTTCGGTAGCTGTTTCTGCGCCTCAATCCGGGAGATACTCTCCACCACCAGGTAAATATTGCTCCGTAAGTCGCCGCGGGAGGGCTTGTCGAGCTCCGCGATGGCGCGCTTGCCGGCTAGGGTGGTTGCGATCTGCCCGCTGATTTGCGAGAGGGCCAAAAACACGCGCGCTTCGGCCGGCTTTTTCGTTTTCAGAAAAGCGGAGATCTCCTCGCTGGGCTTGCCCGTCAGCGCTGGCGCCCCGGCCGCGTATTGATTGAGGACCCGCGAGGCCGCGGGCGCGGCGGCGACAATCCGCTCGATCGACGGTTGATCGGCGTTCATGTTGAGGGCATAGCTACCCGGCAGAATGCCAATCAGGATGAGCAGAATGAGCCCCATGCCCTTCTGGCCGTCATTGGAGCCATGGGCGAAACTGACGCCGGTGCAGGTGAGCACCAGAATGCCGCGAATCCAGGGGGGCGGCGCTTTGCCGGGCTTGGGGTCCTCGTAAAGGTCAGTACGGGTGATCAGGCGCTTCATCACCAACAGCAGCAGTCCAGCGGAAAAGAACCCCACCAGCGGCGACACCAGCAGAGAGATCCCGACCTCCTGCGCCTTCGTCCAATTTACGCCGTCGCCAAAGCGTGAACCTTGCTTCAGCATCGCATTCGCCATGCCGACCCCCATAATCGAACCGATCAAAGTGTGAGAACTCGACGCCGGCAGCCCCACATACCAGGTGCCCAAGTTCCAGATGATGGCTGACAGCAAGAGGGAAAAGACCATGGCAAAGCCAGCGGCCGACCCCACATTCAAGATCAACTCCACTGGCAGCAGGGCTAACACTCCGAACGCCACGGCGCCGCTGGAACTCAGCACCCCCAGCAGGTTCCAAATGCCAGACCAGACCACGGCCACGGTGGGTTTCAGCGAGTGCGTATAGATGACGGTGGCTACGGCGTTCGCGGTGTCGTGAAAGCCGTTGACGAACTCGAAGGCGAGCGCCAAGCCCAGGGCAAAGAGCAAAAAGAAGGTTGAGCTCCAGGAGGCGTCTTCAAACATAGAACCACTCACTGTAGCGCCTGTAAATGTCGATTTGATGAACGCTCAGGGCCCTGGCAAGTTTCCAGTATCATACCTGCATCCGGAATTAGATCTTAGCCGTCTGTTCGCTGATGCTTGGCCAACTGGCGGCTCAAGATGCTCCCCGAGGGCTTTTTGAGGGTCATTCCGATGTGGGCGAAGTGCTTCGGTCCGGCAGCTTGGCGCTGGACTTGGGCGCCTGCCCGACGGGCGATCGATACCGGCCTGACGCCGAAGCAGCGCGAAGCCATTCAGGCCGAACTCGGCGGCGCGCCGCCCGAGGAGATTGCGACGCGGCTGGGCACGAATCGCAATGCGCTTTACAAGTTGGATTACGATGCCCGGGTCCGTTTGAAGCAGGCGATTCTGGCCGCCGGTTGGTCAGAGGCGCACGTGCGGCTTACCCTGGGAGGAGGGTAAATCATTCCGGATCCCAAACTGGAAACTCTGGTCGACCTCGCCTTGGCCGTGCTCTCCCACGAAATCGGCTGCGACGATTGCTTTGAGTATGTGGCCACGTACGCCGAATATCGGCTCGCCGGCTCGCCGCCGCCAGACCCCATGGCCGTGGTGGGCGAGCACCTGGAGCGGTGCCGCTTCTGCCAGGAAGAGTTCGAACGTCTGCTCTCCGCGCTCCAACCTTAGAACCTTGGGTCTAACTCCGAATTGAACCCGGCGTCCCACGCAGGGAAGACCTGGGACTGCCGATATGCCTAGAACTAGGGTGATTTTTGCGGCGATTCACCCCGGAGTTAACGAAACTTTACAGGATCGTGTGGGTTTAGCCCAACGTAGCAAAGAAATCAGTGAGGGGGGACAGGATGCGAAAGACGAAGCATTGGCTGGCAGGCACCGGAATGGCACTGCTGTGCGGAGGAAGCTGGTTCTACCTGGCGGCGCAGGAACCGGTGCAGGACGTTGAAACGGAGTTGGTGTTCAATGCGGATCACTCCCAGTGCACGCTCTTTGGGTCCGATCGGGATCACTTTTACGAAGAGAGTGTGAACCGCCAAGCGAGGCGGCAGTATCGTTTCTCGAAAGCCACGGTGGAGGCTGTTTCGCATATCGCCCGGCCGATGTCGGCGGGCAAGACGGAGGCTTCGGTGTTTGACCGGTTGGATCAACTCGGATTCATCGACCAATTTCTCTTTAAAGCGATGCAGAGCGCGGGCATCACGCCGGCCGAGAAGACCAACGACTATGAGTTTATCCGCCGGGTGACCTTCGATTTAACGGGCCGCCCGCCCAAGTACGATCGCGTGGTGGCGTTTGTCGAAAACAATGCGACCGACAAGCGTGCCAAGCTGATCGACGAATTGCTGAATACGCCCGAGTGGGCGGATAAGTGGGCGATGTTCCTGGGTGACCAGTTTAAGAACGTCGACGACAACGGCCAGGTGCGGCGCTTTGCGGAGGGGCGGAACGCTTTCTATCAGTACATCAAGAGGTCGCTCGCCGCGAACAAGCCCTACGACAAGATGGTGACGGAGATGATCACCGCCGTGGGCGCCAACAATTGGGGGCAGGGTGAGCTCAACTGGAACCTCGGCGGCTTGATGAGCGGCGGCCCGGCACAGGATAACTACGACCTGCAAGGCGAGATTGTCGCCGAGCGGCTGTTGGGCATGGGCCATCAGAATTGCATGCTTTGCCACAATGGCCGCGGCCATATGGAAGCGTTGAGTGTGTGGGGCAAGTCCGCCACGCGGGCCCAAGCTTGGGGCTTGTCGGCATTCTTCGCGAAGACGGCCGCGCGCCGGGTCTATCCGGATGCGACGAATCGCAACGTCTGGTATAGCTCCTTCGAAGACGCGCCGCGGAACGCCGACTACTCGCTGAATACGACGACGGGGAATCGGACTCCCCGCTCGCCGGTGGGCTCCACGCGGGTGATCACTCCGGAGTATCCTTTCGGGGATGGCGGCAAGCCTAGGGCGGGCGAGAACTATCGCGAAGCGTTGGCCCGCATCGTGGTGGCCGATCCGCAGTTCGCTCGCGCTTCCGTGAACTACATCTGGAAGCAGTTCTTCACCCGCGGGATCGTTGAGCCAGCGAATCTTTTTGATCCTGGCCGCATGGATCCGAACAATCCGCCGCCCGCGCCGTGGACCATCCAGCCGACCAACCCGGATTTACTCAACGCCCTGGCGGCGGACTTCCAGAAGAGCGGGTTTAGCTTCCGCGACTTAATGCGGAAGATCTGTAACTCGGAAGCCTATCAGCTTTCGTCAGCTTACTCTGGCAATTGGCAACCGCAATATGAAACTTACTTTGCCCGGCATCTGGTGCGCCGCTTGTGGGCCGAGGAAGTGGTAGACGGGATCGCCCAGATTAGTAACTCGATTCCCCGCTACGTTTACAACATTTCCACCTTACCCGTGCCTGGCGGAAGTACCACCACTACCGTCAATTGGACGATGCAGTTGCCGCAAACGCGCACGCTGCCCGGTGGCGCAATGGCCCAGTTCCTCGATAGCTTTCTGCGCGGCAACCGCGTGGATGCGGAGCGCAAAGCAGAAGGCGCCATCCCGCAGGTGCTGAACCTGTTGAACGATAATTTCGTGATGGATCGCACCCGGTCGGCGATGAACGCCGGTGTGCCGACCCTAACGCGGCAGTTACTCGATAAGTACGCTTCGAGCGACAACGCTGGCCTGGTGCGCGAGCTGTTCATTACCGTTCTCAACCGGCCACCGGCTTCGGAGGAGGCCATTATTTCCACCGGACTCCTGGGCGGAGCGGTTTCGCCACAGCTTCGGCAGCAGAGGCTTGAAGACTTAGTGTGGTCGCTCTATAACAAAGTCGACTTCGTGTTCAATTACTAACCGGGAGACTATCATGCGCAACGAAAAGAAATTCCTCAAATCCTTTCTGCGAAATCCCCACTCGACGCAGCCGTTCTTTGAGCGCCCGTACCTCTCGCGCCGGGCCTTCTTCCAGGCCGGCACGGGCGTAGCCGGTATGTTTCTGGCCGGGCGACCCGCTCTGGGCCAAGATGTCGTGAAGCGCGGTGGCGCGGCGACGAACGGCAAGGCGAAGAATGTAATTTTCATCCTGCTGGCCGGCGCGCCCTCCCATGTCGATACCTTCGACTTTAAGGAAGGCCCCGACACGCCGCTGGCCCTGATGAAGCCCGAAACGATCAGCGGGATCCGGTTCCCGGTGGGCCTGATGCCGAAGCTGGCCACGAACATTCCCGATTTGGCCATCGTCCGCTCCATCCAACCCTGGGCGTTGCAGCATCAGTTGTGCCAAACCTGGCTGCAGATCGGCCGCTCGCCGGCCGGCGTGCTGGGCGATGTGGCGCCGAATATCGGCACCATTGTGGCGATCGAGAAGGAAGCGGAGCGCAAGCCGGGGCAAGTGTTTCCCACGTTTCTTTGCCTTAACTCCGACGGCGCCATCGGTTCGGGCTTCCTGTCCGCCGACTTCGCGCCCTTCAAGATCAGCGCGCCGGCCAACACCGCGGCCAGCGGCCTGCCCGATACGGTGAATGCCGACGGCCAGACGCGCTTCGATGCCAAGTGGAATCTGCTGATGTCCTTGGATAAGCCCATGCGCACCGCGAACCCTTACAGCCGCGAAATGCAGGACTACGACAACTTCTACCAGAACGGCCGCGGCCTAATGTTCAACACGCAGGTGAACAATGCCTTCCGGCTAACGGCGGCCGACGCGGCCCGTTACGGCAGTACTTCTTTCGGGAACTCCTGCCTGACGGCGGCGAACGTCCTGGCGGCCCAGGGCGGCACGCGCTACGTGCAGATCACGATCGGCGGCTGGGATAACCACCAGAACATTTACGCCAATAATGTTTTACCGGCTAACTTGAAGACGGTCGACGATGGCTTATCGGCCCTGATTGCGGACCTCAAGAAAAGCGGCCTCTTTAACGAAACGTTGATCGTGATGATGGGCGAGTTCGGCCGTACGCCGGGTCGGCTCACGGCCACGGCCGGCCGCGACCACTTTGCCCAGCAATTCGCGGTCTTTGCCGGCGCCGGCATCCGTGGCGGCCGCACGATTGGCTCGACGGATGGCCAAGGCATCGAAACGGTCGACTCCGGCTGGAGCCGCCAACGCAATATCCGCATGGAAGACGTCGAAGCCACCATCTACTCTGCGATGGGCATCGACTGGGGCACCGTCCGCTACGACGACCCCTTCAAGCGCGGCTTCTACTACGTCCCCGAGCCTCGGAGCGATGGCGACGCCTACGCGCCGATCGAAGAGCTCTGGAAGGCCTAGGAGTAGTTACCACCCGCGACGATGCACCTGCCCGGCTGGTGTTTTGCGGATCACATCCAGCCCATCCTGGTGCGGCGCGCGCAGATAGGCAAAGACCAGGCCTTCGTCCCCGATTCGGTTGACAGTGCGGATGCGTGGTGGGCAGGACAGCGGCGTCTGTGCCCATAGCGACCCGGCCAAGAGCAGCCAGCCCAGAAGACGCGTGATAACCTGATCTTGGAGCTATCCCCGTGCAAAATCTTGCCATTGCATTGCCGCCCACCTTGCATGAAGGCGACCGCCTCGACAGCGCGGAATTCCTCCGTCGTTGGGAAGCGATGCCGGACCTTAAGCACGCCGAGCTCATCAATGGAGTCGTTTTCATGGCCTCTCCCGTATCTTTGGACCATTGCACCGTTCATCACGATGTCAGCACGTGGACTGGTCTGTATCGCGGCTACACTCCGGGATGCCAAGCCGGCAATGACGGCACCTGGTTAATGGGCCCCAAAGACACGCCGCAACCCGATATTTTCCTTCGTATCCTGCCGGAATTCGGCGGTCAGTCCACCGTCGCCGGTAAGTATGCCGCCGGCGCTCCCGAACTGATCGTCGAAGTGAGCGGCTCCAGCCTCTCCCGCGACCTCGGCATTAAGCTCGAGCTCTACCGCCGCGCCGGCGTCCGCGAATACCTCACCATTCAACTGCAGCCCCGCGCCATCGTCTGGCGTCAGCTGGTGCGCGGCAAGTATAAGGAGATGGAACCCGCCGACGACGGCATTCTCCGCTCCCGCGTCTTCCCCGGCTTGTGGCTCGATCCGGATGCTCTGTGGAAGGGCAAGCTCCTCCCCGCCGCGCAACAGGGCTTGGCTTCCCCCGAACACGCAGCGTTCGTCAAGCGTTTGGCCACCGCGCGTCGCGGCAAGTAGGTTTGTCTTTTTTATGAGGCGGGTTTTCCTCAAAAACGCCACGACGCGAAACACGTGAAGTGAGTTGACCCTGAGACCAACGGCGCCAGCCGCTCCCGGCTACAAGGCCTGCAGCCGCACCACCAACGCATCAAGCGCAATGCCCTTTTGGATGTTGCGGCGGATATAGTCCGCCATCTGGTCGACTTCCTTCACCGCCACCTGGATCCAGCGGAAGCTCACGGTGGCGGCCATGGCGGCCAGGTCCGGTTGGAGGTCGGGGTTTTGCAGGCGCTTGCCGCCGTGCCTGAGGATCAGTACGTCCTCGAGTAGCCCGTAGAGCACCTGCAGGTAAAACTCGAGCTTCTCGCTTTTGCTGGCCGAGATGGTTTCGGAGAATTTAAGCCAAGTGGCGAAAGGCGCTTGGCGAGAGGCGGCTTTGAGAAGCGCGAGCATCGCGGTGCGGCGTTTGTCGTAGACCTCCAGGTCGAGCGATAAGGCCACGCCGGGGCGGCCGCCGGCCAGGATCAGCCGGCGCTCGAGTTGGTCGAGCTTCGGGCGGGTCTGGAGGAACGCCGCCATGTCGTCGGTGGATAGCGGATGCATCGCCATTTGTAAGGACCGCGAGCGGATGGTGGGCAGCAGGTCATAGGCGTTTTCCGCCGTCAGGACGAAGATCATATGGCCAGGTGGCTCTTCGAGTGTCTTCAAGAGCGAGTTGGCCGCTTGCTCATTCGCGCGATCGATCCGGTCGATCAGAAAGACGCGCCGGCGGCCTTTCATTGGCTGATACTGCGCGCGTTCCTTCAGCAAGCGCATCTGCGGAATCGAAATCTGGCGCAGGGGACCATCGGGGGCGAAGGTGACGAAGTCCGGGTGCGAGGCGAACAGGAGCGGGTCTTCGTTGCGCTTCTCGGCGGTCCATTTTTCGCGGTCGGCGACGAGTTGCAGGTTGCTTTCGCGGCTCAAGTCGTCTTGCTCGATGCGGGTACGATCGTCGAGTAGCCGACTGGCCAAGCGGCGGGCCAGCGTGGCTTTGCCGATGCCTTCGGGGCCATGCAGCAGCAGAGTTTGGGCGAGCTTGTCTTGCACGATCATGCGTTCAAGCGAGGCGACTATATGGCGGTGGCCGTGGAAGTCCCAATCGTATTCTAATGCCCGCGCAGCGCCACTCATGGCAAGGCCTCCTCGACCAGGGGCCAAAGCTCGGCGGCGACGGCTTCGATTGGTTGCGCGCCATGGATGAGGCGGA
>Ga0105048_10011410_pt1 | contig 14020 bp, 12 predicted proteins | sample MAT05_FD_78382 | JGI IMG/M metagenome (GOLD analysis project Ga0105048, IMG submission 78382) | Freshwater microbial communities from Lake Fryxell liftoff mats and glacier meltwater in Antarctica - MAT-05 | ecosystem: Environmental > Aquatic > Freshwater > Ice > Liftoff microbial mat | place...
CCCGACCCGCAATTCCGAACCTTCGCAATTCCCAATCTCCAATCCATGACTACCCGACGATCCTTCATCGCCACCACCGGCCTGGCCTTCCTCGGCCTGCAACGGTATGCCGCCGCCGAAACCACCTCCCGGCTCATCGCGCCCTTCGGGCCGCTTCTCAGGGACGCGGCGGGCATCATCGATCTGCCAGAGGGGTTCACCTACCGGATCCTCGCCCGCCAGGGCGAGCCGATGACGGACGGCTTCAAGACCCCGGGCCTGCCGGATGGGATGGCCGCGTTTCCGGCCGCAGACGGCAAGATCGTGCTCGTCTGCAATCATGAGTTGTGCCTGACCTCGGAAGCTATCGGCCCCTTCGCCGACAACTCCCGGCTTCCTGAGGACTTCGATCCCGGAATGTCCTTCGATGGCGGCAGCGGAGGACGGCAGCCGCACCTCGGCGGCACCACGAACATCGTGTTCGATCCTTCCACCGGCACGGCCCTCTCGCAATTTCTCAGCCTGATTGGCACGGACCGCAATTGTGCCGGCGGTGCCATGCCTTGGGGTTCTTGGATCACCTGCGAAGAGCCAGGCGATATGAGCAGCGACCGGGGAAAACTTCATGGATGGTGTTTCGAAGTGAAAGCAACCACCAGCGGCGGCCTTCAAAAACCGATTCCAATCAAGGCGTTGGGGCGGTTTCGGCACGAAGCGGTGGCCCTCGATCCGCAGACCGGCATTCTCTACCTCACCGAGGATCGCTCCGACGGTCTGCTCTACCGCTTCATTCCCGAAACCAAAAGTGACTTCACGCGTGGAAAGCTACAAGCGCTCGCGATTTCAGGTAAGCCCTCCGCCGATCTCCGGAACTACGACCCAGCCTCCAAGTGGCCTGTGGAATCCGAAAAAATCCGTGTGGAGTGGATCGATCTGGATGAAGTGGAAGCCCCTCTCGACGACCTGCGGATCCGCGGCCATCGGGCCGGTGCCGCCCGTTTCTCCCGTGGCGAGGGCATCCACCTGGTACGGAATTCATTGTTCATCTGCTGCACCGATGGCGGACCTTCGCGACGCGGTCAGATCTTCCGGCTCGACCCTGCAGCAAGCGGGGGAAGCGACGAACTCGAACTATTCCTTCAACCCGAAAAGAGCGATCTACTGACCAACGGAGACAACCTTTGTCCTGCCCCATGGGGAGGGATTGTCATTTGCGAGGATCTGATCGACGCCAGTTTTTCGCCCGCAGCCCACGTCCGCTGTGTCACGCCGGAAGGGAAAATTTCCACCTTTGCCCGCAACCGGAACGATGGAGAATTCGCAGGCGGTTGCTTCTCGCCGGATGGAAAGTGGTTTTTTCTCAACATCATGGCGCAGGGCTTGACCCTCGCGATCACCGGCCCTTGGGAGAAAGCGTGAGGCCGGGCGTGCGCATTTAGGAAAAAACTAATCACACATTCCTTACAAAAAACATTATTCATTGTTGCAAATGTTTTGCGTATTGCTAGTTTCCGCGCGTGTTTGTGACCGCCGAAGTGACTCCTGTTTGCCTGAACGACGCTGCCCGTGGCCTCGCCCAACAAATGGTTTTCTGGGGCCATGATGTGCGCCACCCGAGCGGAAACTCGCTGGTGAATTTCGGTCTGAGCCGCTCGCTTTCGCCGGGGCTGACTGGGACGAGTTGCTATTCCATGCCGCGGGAAAACGGTGTGATCGAGCTCCACGGTGCCGTCGCTTCATGGACTCCGGCGGCCCTTGCAAACGGCTGCATCTTTTCACGCGACTTGGGCCGCATCGATCTTTGGCACGGGGCTGCTCCACCCATCCCGGGTCGCCAGCATGGCACCTCGGCTTCCGCCCCGGAACGATGGGCCGCCTTCCAGCCAATGATCCGTTGGCTCATTGAGTATGAAAAATGGGTGATAGCCACCCACGGCTCCGAGTGGAGGAACGGATGTTGGCGTGCGGTGAAAAAGCTCCCCAAGGGGAAACCCTGGCTGCCTCCTGCCCAAGCCCTCCAATGGTGGGAACTCGCTGCCAGCTCCATCCCGCCAAGACCCAAGGACCTTCTGATTCGCTGACGAAGCCTGGTCTGTGGATCGCTTGGGGTTTGGCCCGTGCGCCCCTCCACCAAAGAGGCCCGCCAAACCCGATTGTAAAAAAATCTCGTCATCTGCCCACTCTCCCGCCGAAAGTCGCGGGGTGATCCATCCATCCGCAGTCGTTTCACCCATGGCAAAGCTCGGCAACAATGTGAGAGTCGGGCCGTTTTGCGTCATCGGCGCGAACGTCGAGCTGGGCGATGATTGTGTGCTGCACTCACACGTCGTCCTGGAAGGGCATTCGAAAATTGGTCGCGCCAACGAGTTTTTCCCGTTCTCCATGATCGGGGGGAAATCCCAGGATTTGAAATACCTGGGCGAGCCGACTTTCCTTGAGGTGGGCGATCACAACGTGTTCCGGGAAAACACCACCGTCCACCGCAGCACCCATGGCGAGGTGCCCACGCGCATCGGCTCGCACAATTTGCTGCTCTGCTACGCGCACGTCGCCCACGATTGCCAACTCGGTGATCATATCATCCTCTCAAATTCCGTAGGCCTCGCCGGGCACATCATCGTCGAGGACCATGCGATCATTTCAGGCTTTGCCGCCGCCCACCAATTTTGCCGGATCGGCATGCACTCGATCATCGGTGGGTTTTCGAAAATCGTCCAGGACGTGCCGCCCTTCATGATCGTGGATGGGCATCCCGCCAGCACCCGCGGCCTGAATCTGATAGGTCTCCAGCGTCGTGGCTTTTCCGAGGATGATATCAGGCACCTGAAAACCGCTTACAAAAAACTCTTCCTCAAAAAGGACACGAACCTCGCAACCTCCCTCAGCTCCCTGAAAGCCACCCATGCCGCAGACACCCCGCAGGTCGCCCATTTGATCGCCTTCATCGAGAAATCCCAGCGCGGAGTGGTGCGGTGAATCCAAGGTTACCCAAATGAAGGATAGGTCACCTACATCAAGGATAGGTCACCTACATCAAGGATAGGTCTCCTCAAAAACTGCGCCCAAAGAAGTTTAACCGGCAAGATACCGAATGAAGAACAGGAAGAATTCTTACGCACCATATTACCAAACTCTGATGCGCCCGCATCAGAGTTTGGTAAAGTCATCCAGGCGCAAGGGACAAGTATCAAACTGACTCCTTAAAATTGCCGTAAATCGATTACCAATCTTTGATGCGGCCGCATCGAAGTTTGGTTATCGAAGTTTGGTTATCGAAGGGCGGGCGTTGACGGGGTGGGTGTGACCGATCCGCCCTATTCCAGTAGCAAGGGACGACGCACTTCCTCCGATGGGTAGAGTAAGGCGGCTGTGGCAGGAAATGGATCGAGAGCCGTCAATTCGTCTTCACCTGGCATCTCGGCGGTGAATCGTCGTTTTCGCGATTGACCTCACGCCCCAACTTTTTTTACCTTTCCCGCGTGAGCATTCCCAACGGCACCCATTTCCTGCGCCTCCCCCTTCTGGGGTTGGCCGCCCGTTAACTTTTTTCTTTGCTTCACTTTCGTTCCCTGGCCCGCCCATCTTGAGGTGCGCCTATTTTTATCCCAGAAATTTCCTTTTTGAAAAATGCATCCCTCATCGCTCACGAAATACCGGCCCTTTCCGGCGGTTTCCCTGCCTGATCGCACTTGGCCTAGTCAGATGCTCACCCACACCCCGCAATGGTGCTCGGTGGATCTCCGCGATGGCAATCAAGCGCTGCCCCAGCCGATGTCCATTGAGGAGAAAATCGAGTTCTTCGATCTGTTGGTGCGCGTGGGCTTCAAACAAATCGAAGTCGGCTTCCCGTCCGCTGCGGATACCGAGTTCAATTTCCTGCGCCGCCTCATTGATGAAAATCGCATCCCGGAAGACGTGACCATCCAAGTCCTCGTCCAGACGCGGGAGCCGCTGATCCGCCGCACCTTCGAGGCCATCGCCGGGGCAAAGCGCGCCATCGTCCATATCTATAACTCCACCTCGCCGCTCCAGCGCCGCGTCACTTTTGGCGATGCCTCGCGTGAATCGATCCGACAAATCGCCATCGATGGTGCCACGCTGGTTAAAAGCCTCGTGCCCACTCTTCCGCACACCGAAGTAATTTTACAATATTCTCCCGAATCGTTTTCCGATACCGAACTCGATTTCGCTTTGGACTGCTGCAACAGCGTCATCGCTGTCTGGCAGCCCACGCCGGAGCGCAAGATGATCATCAATCTGCCGGACACCGTCCAGTGGACCACGCCAAACATCCACGCCGATATGATCGAATGGATGTGCCGGAACTTGGAAAAGCGCGACTCGCTCCTCGTTTCCCTACACACCCACAACGACCGCGGCACCGGCGTGGCCGCCACCGAGCTCGGCTTGATGGCAGGCGCCGATCGCGTGGAAGGCACCCTCTTTGGCAACGGCGAACGCACCGGAAATCTCGATATCGTTACCGTCGCCCTCAATCTCAATAGCCATGGCATCGCCACCGGCCTGGATTTTTCAGACCTCCAGTCCATCCGCAATGTCTATGAACGCGTCACCCGTCTCACCGTTTCCGAGCGCCAGCCCTACGCCGGCGAGCTTGTCTTCACCGCATTTTCCGGCTCCCACCAGGATGCCATCAAAAAAGGCCTGGACCGCCGTGAAAAAGAAGCCGCTTCCGATCCTCATATTCCATGGGGAGTGCCTTACCTCACCATCGATCCCCAAGACATCGGCCGTTCCTACGAAGCCATCATCCGCATCAACTCCCAATCCGGGAAAGGTGGCGTGGCCTATGTGTTGGATCGTGAACATGGATTTGATCTACCCAAGACCATGCACCCGCAAGTCGGCAAGCGCGTCTATGATCTCGCAGACCAGCACGGCCGTGAGCTATCCGCCGATGAAATTCGCGAGGCTTTCTTTGAAGAATTCGTCAACCTCGCCGATCCCTTGGATGTGACTGAATACGAACTCATCCACCACACCGGTGAGCGCGGCCTTGTCCAATGCAAGGCCAGCATCCTGATTCACGGGGAAAACAAAGCCATCCAAGGCAATGGCAATGGCCCGATCAACGCCTTCGTCCACGCGCTTGAGGGGGCGGGTCTCAAGAACTTCAAGGTCACGGACTACCGATCGCACGCCGTGCGCGGTGGCTCGGATGCAAATGCCGCCGCCTACGTCCAGCTGCAAGCCGACGACGGCCGCCTGCTCTGGGGCGCTGGCGTGGATCCCTCCATCGAGATGGCCGGCCTCAAAGCCCTCGTCACCGCCTGGAACCTCCTCCGCCAATGAAGTGCGCTGAAGCTTCGTTTCTGTGACCGTCGCAGCCCGCTCACCACCCTTCTCAACGTCCGGGTCCGCCCTGCGTGAAAACGTTCAGCCCAAAGACCACCCCGCCTCCTTCAAAGTCCTCCCTTCGAAGGAATAAGGTGCCTCCGCCGCCTTACCCGCCCTTGCCAATGATATCGGCATCGACCCCGACCTCTATTCCAAACCCTCCCTTGTATCTCTGAGATATTGGCGCAAACCCTACGCCAAGCAAAGAGCTGTTAGCACTTTTCATCCATTTACCTCTTCATCTCGCGCTGGCGCATGGGCATGGCATCAATGGCGGCGAAGAGTTTGGAGAAAGTGAACTCGCTTTGTGGCCAGCTCAGGGTGGTTTTGCCATCTTTGCCGATGAGAAAGATCGTCGGCTTATTGGGCGAGGGGCGGAGACGCTCTAACAATTCGGTGTTAATTCGCGGGGACGCTTGGTAAGCCTCGCCAGGGGGAGTATGCAGAATAAGGAGAATGAGATCGCGGTCCACGGTTTGAGCTTTAAGGATTTCCCATTGCCTGAGTTGCTCGACGTCCGCATGGGGAAAAACGAGCAGGCGCTTTTTCAATTGGAAATCACTGAGGATCTGCGCTTGGGCCGTGCCGCAAATGAATGGGATTAGGAGTAATGCAGTCTTCATGATGGGAGAACATAAGGAGTTTTCGGGCCAAGCGAGGAATTGTTTGGCAGGAGAGATGGGTTGTGCCAATCGAGAGGTGTCATGAAAACATTACTTACGATTTTTACCGTCTTTGGAATCATGCTCAGTCAAGGCTTCGCAGGAACCCCAGCGAAAACCAAGTGTCCGATAGAGGGCAGGGACATCGCTGGAAAGAAAACTTCAGAAGTGGCGGTCTCCTTTTGCTGCAAAAAATGCAAAGGAAAATTTGATGCCGCACCCGCCTCGTTCATCGCAGAGGTTGCCAGGACCGCAGATGGAAAATGCCCGCTTAGTGGCGAGGCTACAGATGAGAAAGTCACTTCTACCCTAACAATCGGCACCTGCTGTGGTGATTGTAAAGCCGAGTTCGACAAGGATCCGAAGAAGCATCTGGTGAAGGCGAAGTGAGCCGTAACGTGGAAATATTCGCTGAAAGCACTTGGGATTTAATCCTTTCCGCAGGGAGGACTGCTCCACCGTTCAAGGCTGCCAGGTTCCCTAGAACACAGTTTTCAAAATCCATTTTCCTTTGGCCATAGGGTAAGGCAAGTGAGTGGCTTCCAAACCCGGGTTCTTTGGCTTTTAAAGTTCCTGTTGGTATCGGCGGAATCTCCTTGAGGATCAAATCTCCAAGAGCATTCGCTGCGGCGGGTCTTGCGGAATGCCACCCCCTCGGCTTCGTTGCGGAGTTCTGCATCTGTCTTCTGAGGAGCACAGGAGACGACAAAAATAGCGTTAGCGCGGCGGTGGCAAATGTGAGGGTGGCTTAATTTTTTTTGAGAAAAATCTTGCATCGTTGTCGCGAGGTCAAGCATGTAGGAAATTCAGTGTCGGCACTTGGCTGCTCACGGTTTTCGAGTGATGAATCCGCCCTCAGAATTACATAATCTTTTAAGGATTAGCAGGTTATCAAATAATTGAAACTCCATTTTTCAAGGAATTGTTTTAGAATTACTTCGCTTTTTGGTGGGAGGGATCAGATTCCGCTTCATCGGCAGCGACGGTCACAGACACGCCGCTACAGTGCTTTGCGAGGATTGTAGCGGCACCTCTATGAGTGTCGTAGCGGATGAGGGGCGCGAAGCTCTTCAGCGCTTCATCGGCAGCGGCGGTCACAGAGACGCTGCTACAGTGCTTTGCAAATGCGAGGATTGTAGCGGCACCTCTATGAGTGTCGTAGCTGCTGAGGTGCGCGAAGCTCTTCAGCGCTTCATCGGCAGCGACGGTCACAGACACGCCGCTACAGTGCTTCACCTATGCAAGGATTGTAGCGGCACCTCTATGAGTGTCGTAGCTGCTGAGGTGCGCGAAGCTCTTCGGCGGCTCAGGCCCCGCGACGGTCACAGACACGCCGCTACAGCTTGATAGCTTCGCGTTCGAGTTTTTCCAGCCAAATCACGAGCATGGCCACATCGGCCGGGGTGATCCCAGGAATACGACTTGCTTGACCTAGTGTGGCGGGGCGGATCTCGGTAAAACGGGTTTGAGCTTCTTTTTTCAAGCCACGGATGCTCGAGAAATCGAGTTCTGAAGGGAGTTTTTTTCCTTCGTTGCGGGCCATGCGGTCGATTTGGGCTTGTTGGCGGCCGAGGTGGCCTTCGTATTTAAAATTTGTCTCGATCAGTGGCCAAAGTTCCACGTGGAACATTTCTTGGAGGTTTTGAGGCAGAGTTTCCCAAGAATTTTCATCGCGTCGGAACCATTGGTCGAGTTTCACCCCGTGATAATTGGTTTTGCGGACGAAAGGGTCGGCTTGGGCGAGGGCGACAAGCTTTTCCTCCACACGGCGGACCCGCTCACCGCTGGCAAGGCCGATCGCGGCGGCTTTGGGGGTGAGGCGAAGGTCGGCATTGTCCTGCCGGAGCAGGAGGCGGTATTCGGCGCGGCTGGTAAACATGCGGTAGGGCTCGGTGCAGCCACGCGTGACGAGGTCATCGATCATGACACCGAGATAAGCCTCGTCCCTGCCGAGGATAAATTCAGGCTTACCGAGGGCCTTGAGGGCGGCATTGGCTCCGGCGATGAGCCCCTGCCCTGCTGCCTCTTCGTAACCGGAGGTGCCGTTGATCTGGCCAGCAAAATAGAGGCCTTCGATTTGTTTGGTTTCCAACGTGGCCCGAAGCTGGGTGGGTGGGCAGTAATCGTATTCCACCGCGTAGCCCGGACGGAGGATTTCACATTTCTCAAGGCCCACGATGGAGCGGAGAAATTCCAATTGCACCTCGTAGGGCAAGGAGGTGGAAACGCCATTGACGTAGTATTCCAGGGTGTGACGACCTTCTGGCTCGAGGAAAACCTGGTGGCGTTCCTTTTCAGCAAAGCGGACCACCTTGTCCTCAATCGACGGGCAGTAACGCGGACCGACCCCTTCGATCACGCCGCAATACATCGGAGATTGGTGGAGATTTCCCGCGATGATCTCGTGGGTACGAGGATTGGTGTAGGTGATCCAGCAGGGCATTTGTTCCACGTGGAACATAGGATCACCCCAAGGATTCAGGGTGAAGAGGTCGTTTTTGCCCTTTTGGAGGGTATCCGCCATGAAGCTGAACTTCGGGACGGGGTCATCGCCATCCTGCCGCTCGCACTTTGAGAAATCGATGGAACGGGCGTTGAGGCGGCAGGGTGTTCCGGTTTTAAAGCGCTCCACCTTGAAACCGAGCCGCTTGAGCGATTCGGAAACGTGGGACGTGGCGTCGCCCATGCGTCCACCTTTTTCATTACGGAGGCCGACGTGCATGAGGCCTCCCATGAAAGTGCCAGCACTGAGGATTACGGATTTCCCGCAAATCTCCATGCCAAGGGAGGTGGCAATGCCGAGGATGTGGTCGTCCTTAACAAGAAGTTCGGCCACGTTTCCTTGATGGATCTCGATGCCGGGCATGGCTTCGAGTTCGCGTTTCATGCGGAATTGGTAGGCTTTTTTGTCGCATTGGGCGCGCGGCGCACGGACGGACGGCCCCTTGGAAGCATTGAGCATGCGCCATTGAATGCCTGTGGCATCGGTGTTGAGGCCCATGATGCCGCCGAGGGCATCGATTTCACGCACCATGTGACCCTTGGCGAGGCCGCCGATGGCTGGGTTGCATGACATCTGCCCGATGGTATCAAGGTTCTGGGTAAGGATGGCAACCTGTGCACCCAGCCGAGCCGCCGCCATCGCAGCTTCCACTCCGGCATGACCGGCACCAATCACAATCACATCATAAATCTTAGGGTAGCGAAACATCGTGGGACGCGCAGCATAGCCGGATATGGTGTTTGCTCAAGCTTGGAAATGGAACTCCCGACAGGCATTTTGTTCCACGTGGAACATTCTTAATCTGCGCGATCCAAGATCCCTGCCGAGGCACGTGGCAGAAGTTCCTCTAGGGTAAACTCCAGCCGCTCCGTCCGGTTTGCCAGAATGACAAGGGGCACGCCGAATTCCGCCAGGACCTGGCGGCAGGCCCCACAGGGTGAGATGGGAACGGCGGTATCCGCGACAACGGCGACCGCTTTGAATTTCCTCACCCCCGCCGCCACTGCCGCACCGATGGCCACACGCTCGGCGCAGTTGGTGAGGCCGTAGGAAATGTTCTCAATGTTGCAGCCATGGAAAACCCTCCCGTCGTCTGCCAACAATGCAGCCCCCACTTGAAAGTCCGAGTAAGGTGCATAGGCATTTTCCCGTGCCTGCCATGCTGCATCTGTCAAAGATTCTTGATCCATGCTCGGGAGCCTAACCCGCGATTGCGATTTGAGGAATCTAAAAACCTTTAGCAAAGCAAGATTTTGATCTAGCCCTGCCTCAAAAAATCCTCAATTCTCTCCCCGACATGCAACGCTATCTACCACTCCTCTTGATTGTAGGGCTCCTCATCGCATTCCGTGCGATCGGAAGTGTATTCTCCGATAGCATGCCCAACTTCCAGCCACTGGCAGCCGTGTTCTTTTGCGGGGCCTTGCTCGCTCCGGGTTGGCGTGGGTTTGTGATCCCGCTCATGGTATGGGCCGCCACTTACCCAATGGGGATCGGTCCAGTTTCAGATCCGGCGATTTTCCTGACGACCTTGCTTGGTTTCGCAGCGGTGTTTTTCCTTGGAAAAGGCCTAACACACAAGGGCCTCCCCACCCTGCTCATCGGCTCTGGCGCAGCGGCTCTGGTTTTCCATTTGATCACCAACTCCATCGCTTGGATCGGCGATCCGCTTTACGCGAAAAATTTGACTGGCTTATGGCAATCCCTCTGGGCCGGGCCCCTAGGATCACCGATTCCCTCGTGGGTTTTCCTCCGTAACATGGCGGTGGCGAATGTCCTTTTCACCGCCATTTTCGCCCTCGCTCAAATGCGCCTGCCGAAATTTTCCGCTTCCTCCGCGCCAGTTCTTGCCAAATAATTTTTTCTCTATACATCATCAGGTCCATGACTCTCACCAGCCCTTCCGCCCTCGATTTCGCAGGTTCCCCGATCAATCAGATTCTAACCCCTGAGCAAAAGATCGACCTCTACACCCAGATGGTGCGGATCCGTAGATTCGAATCCACCGCTTTGAAATTCTACACATCCGGTAAAATGGGAGGCTTCCTCCACCTCTACATCGGACAAGAGGCAGTTGCCGTGGGTACCACTTCATTGAAGGGTCCAGATGACCATTTCATCACCGCATATCGCGATCACGGCCATGCGCTGGCTCTCGGAATGAGCATGAACGAATGTATGGCAGAGATGTATGGCAAACAAACGGGCTGCTCGAAAGGCAAAGGCGGCTCGATGCATTTTTTCGCTCCAGATAAAAATTTCTGGGGCGGCCACGGAATCGTCGCCGGGCAAACTCCACTCGGCCTTGGTTTAGCATACGGTTTGAAGTATCTGGGACGCGAAGGTTGCTGCCTTTGCTATCTTGGGGATGGCGCGGTCAACCAAGGCGCATTCCATGAATCCTTGAACATCGCCGCGCTTTTTGATATACCCGTCGTTTACGTCATCGAGAATAACGGCTATTCCATGGGCACCTCACAAGAGCGCTCTTCCTCCTACAACGGCTGTCTGGCCCAGCGTGCCGAGGCTTATGCCATTGAATGGGACGTTATTGATGGTTCAGACATCTACGAGGTCCGCGCAAAAACTCAAATCGCCATGGAGCGAGCGAAAAAACAGAGTAAACCGACGCTGCTTGAGATCGATACCTACCGCTACTACGGACACAGCGTCGCAGATTCCAAGCACAAGGGCGGCTACCGGACGCCCGAGGAGATCGAAAACTATAAGAAAAACCATGACCCCATCGCAGTTTTCGAGCGCAAAATCATCGCCGAAGGAGTGATGACCTCCGCGCAAGCAGAAGCTATCAACCAGCAAGCAAAAGACGAAGCCGCTGCCTCCGCCAAATTTGCCGACGAATCGCCTGCCCCAACCATCGCAGACATCAGCACGGATGTTTATTGGGAGACCGACAACAACACCCCCGCCTCCAAAATCGGCCGCCACTTTTTCAACGATTGAGTCGAACCGTGTTCTTTCCCTTCTCAACCATTACTCGATTATCGTCTTTTTGAAACATCATGTCCCGCATTCTTACCTACCGTGAAGCACTCCGTGAAGGCCTCGATGAGGAACTCGCCCGCGATTCCAACGTCGTCATCATGGGCGAAGAAGTCGCGCAATACAATGGCGCCTATAAAGTGACAGAAGGTCTGTGGAAAAAATGGGGGGACAAACGCATTGTCGATACCCCGATTTCCGAAGCTGGCTTCATTGGCATGGGCATCGGTGCTTCCATGTTGGGAGTCCGCCCGGTGATGGAGCTAATGTTTTGGTCCTTCCACTCCGTAGCCTTTGATCAGCTTGTCAGCAATGCCGCCTGCGTCCGTTACATGTCAGGCGGTCTATGCAATTGCCCCATCGTCGTTCGTGGCCCGGCCAACGGTGGCACCGGTGTGGGCGCAACTCACTCGCATATTCCAGAAGGGCTCTTCGCTGCGTTTCCGGGTTTGAAAGTCTGCGCGCCGGCAACTCCAGCCGATGCCAAGGGCCTTATCAAAGCCGCCATCCGCGACAACGACCCCGTCTATTTCATGGAAAACACCCTGCTCTATGGCAACACGGGCGAAGTCCCCGATCCTGCCGATGGCGATCACGTCGTCCCCCTCGGCGTGGCGGATCTGAAACGTGAAGGCACCGATGTTTCCCTCATCGCCCATGGTCGCTCGGTGATCCAGTCACTCGCCGCAGCGGAAATTCTCCAAAGCGAGCACGGCATCAGTTGCGACGTGCTCGACCTCCGCTCCATCCGCCCGCTTGATCAGGACGCGATTCTCAAATCCGTCATGAAAACCAACAAGGTAGTCCTCGTCGATGAATCAAAACCCTTCGGCGGTGTTTCCGCGATGATCGCCATGCTTATCCAAGATCACGCTTTCGACTACCTAGATGCGCCGATCAAACGGGTCTGCTCAATTGATGCCCCATCAATTTATTCACCACACATTGAGCATGAACAACTTCCAAATCCACGCCGGATCGTGGAAAAAGTTTTAATGCTCGCCTAAATCATCCTCTCGGAAACTCTCTTTTTTATTGCCAAGGCCATCCTAAGTCCTAACATCTGAGTCATGTTGCTTCGTATTGCCTCTATGATCACCGCCGCTACTCTCGCACTCACGCTGACATCTTGCTGCTGCATGTAACCACACATTCCCTATCTACCTATCCATTAAACTATGAAAAACCTAGTTCTTCTCGCCGCCCTCATTGCCACTTCGCTTGGCTTTTCTTCCTGCTGCTCCATGTTCGGTAGCGGCGGACATACCGCAGGTTATCGCACCGAGACCCGCCAAGTCAAAACCTGCCATTACGACATCGTCACCGAAGAAGTTTACACTCCAGGAAATGCAAAAAGCGGTAAAGGCGGTATGACCCAGACCGTCGAGAAAAAAGTGCCACGCTACAAGACCGTGACCAAGAAGGTGCGCATCCCTTGCCCTAAGTGTACCCGTTATTACTGCCCGAAAAAGGACTGCTGCGGCACCACTTCCGAAGCGACAATGAAGATGGCCACCGCTCAAGGTGCCGTCGGCAGCCCACACATCGGCCTCATCCCCACGATGAAACCGCTTGCTCCCTGAGCCTTCCACCCACTCATTTCCGAAGCGCGGAGGAGCTCAAAAACTCCCCGCGCTTTTTTGTTTCCTCATCACCCCGAAAAAGGTTGGAAATACGTCGGAAATCGACCACTCTAACCCCGACTCCATTCCTTAAATACCATGTCTGTGAACATCGAAATGCCTAAGCTCTCGGATACAATGACCGAGGGCACCCTAATCAAATGGCACAAACAAGTCGGCGATACCGTCGAAATCGGCGATATCCTCGCCGAAGTGGAAACCGATAAAGCCACCATGGAAATGGAGGCTTTTGACGATGGAATCATCACCCAAATTCTCATCAATGAAGGCGAAAAAGCACCCATCGGAGCCACCCTCGCGATCCTCGGCGGCAGCTCTGAAGAAAGCTCCAGCACCGCACCTGCCGCTGCCACACCTACCCCGACCCCAACACCTGCCCCTGCCGCCGCGACTCCTGCCGCAAATACCGCCACACCTGTATTGAGCGATGGCAGCCGCCTTAAATCTTCACCCCTCGCTCGCAAAGTCGCCTCCGATCTTGGAGTCGATCTCACGACCCTCTCAGGCAGCGGCCCTGGCGGACGAATCGTCAAAGCCGATGTCGTCGCCGCACCATCCGAGGTAGCCGCACCACCTACCAGTGCCGCAAAAGCGGCCCCCGCACCTTCCTCGGATGCCACTGCCGCCGCAGCCCTCGCCGCCTCCATCAAAGCGAAATCCCCAGCTCCACCAGCAAGCGCAGCAGCGACCCCAGCACCTCAAGCGATCATTCCCACCGCCAAGGAAGGCGACGAAATCATCCAGCTCAGCTCGATGCGCAAAATCATCGCCTCGCGCCTTCTCATTTCCAAAACCACCATTCCTCACTTCTATCTTCACGTCGATGTCGATGCGCAGCCGCTCATGGACATGCGCAAGCAGGTGAACGACCA
>Ga0105048_10011414_pt1 | contig 14018 bp, 10 predicted proteins | sample MAT05_FD_78382 | JGI IMG/M metagenome (GOLD analysis project Ga0105048, IMG submission 78382) | Freshwater microbial communities from Lake Fryxell liftoff mats and glacier meltwater in Antarctica - MAT-05 | ecosystem: Environmental > Aquatic > Freshwater > Ice > Liftoff microbial mat | place...
GATTGGCCGAAGCGCGTCTTACCGTATCGCTCGCGGACTTTCTCCGGTTCCTTCTGGAGGTCGAACGCATCGCGGGCCTTGGCCGAGGACATCAACTTGTAGGCGAGTGCGAAGTTGTCGTCGAGTTGCTTGCCCGCTTGGGATTTTTCAAAAGCCTCCATGGAACCGTCGATGGCGTCGCGGAGTTTCTGCCGGCGTTCGGCACGAGCCGGCGTGATCTGCTCCGGCGGCAGGAGGTCGGGCACTTTGAAGTTGGGCACGCTCGGGTCGGCATTCAAAATGAATGGATCGTGGACTTTGCCCAAGTACCCGGCAGTGTGGCCGTGGGGGAGGTTGCCGCCGGTGCGGCCGATGGGCCGCGGCAACAGCACGTGGGCCGGGAGTTCGCCCCGCCCGCCTTTCTGATGGCCGAGGACGCAGCCCATGTGTGGGTGTTCGACGCCGCCGCTGAAAATCCGGCCGGTCTGCATGACTTGGTGGCCGACATCGTGGACGGCGGTGCCGGCGTAGTGCAGGCTGCGGATGACCGAGAATTTATCGGCGTGCTCGGCCGTCTTCGGGAAGATTTCCGCGATGCGAATGCCCTTCGCTTTGGTGTCGATGGGCTTGAACGGCCCGCGGATCTCCGCCGGCGCATCCGGTTTGGGGTCGAAGGTGTCGAGCTGGCTCGGGGCGCCGACGAGGAATAGGAAGATGCAGTTCACATCTTCGTCTTTCTTCGGTTCGGCTTTCTGCGCGGCGATCGCATTCGGAAGGGTGAGACCGAGTGCCGGGATGGCACCCGCCATGAGAAAGTCGCGTCGGGACAGGCCATCGCAAAAGCGCACGCCGCGCGGGGCATCGAGGCGGAGCATAGTGGATCCACCGGAGATCGAGGTTGAATCGAGTTTAGCCTACCCGATTTCCCCGAGACGGGCAACCGTTTCCCCGGTCGTCGCGCCGCAATCAATCGATTACCTTCGTCAGCGGGTATTCGACCAATCCCGAGGCTCCGGCCCGCTTCAAATCGGGGATCAACCTTCGCACGGCTTGCTCGTCGATGATCGTGTTGACCGCCACCCATTCCGAATCCGACAGCCTCGAAATCGTCGGCGTATTGAGCGCAGGGAGGAGCTTGATCACAGAGACGAGATCGCTCTGGCGGACGTTCATCATCAGGCCGACTTTGCCTTCCGCCGCCATCGCCGCCCGCAGCATCAGGATCAAGTCGTCCATCTTTCGGCGCTTCCACGGATCGAGCGCCGCGGCCGGGTTGGCGATGAACCGCGTCGTACTTTGCAACAAATCGCAGACGATGCGCAGGTTGTTCGCCCGCAAGCTGCTGCCGGTCTCGGTGACCTCCACAATGGCGTCGGCCAAGCGCGGCGGCTTGACTTCGGTCGCCCCCCAACTGAACTCGACGATCGCCGTCACACCGTGGCTCGCCAGCCATTTCTTCGTGATGTTCACCACTTCCGTGGCGATGCGCTTGCCTTCCAAATCCTTCGGCTCGCGGATCGGCGAATCCACCGGCACCGCCAGCACCCACCGCACCGGCTTCCGGCTGACTTTGCTGAAGACGAGCTCGGCCAACTCCGCGACGACCGCATCGTTCTCGATGACCCAATCGTGCCCCGTCAGGCCGCAATCGAGCGAGCCGTTTTGGACGTAGCGGGCCATCTCCTGCGCGCGGATCAACGTGCACTGGATTTCGGTATCGTCGATGGTCGGGTAGTAGCTCCGGCTGGCGAACGAGAGCTTGTACCCCGCCTTGCGGAACAGGTCGGCCGTGGCCTCTTGCAGGCTTCCGGCGGGGATGCCGAGCTTCAATAGCGGGGTGGACATCGTGGCGGTGATCCATGGGGGGACGTTGGAATCGGCTGTCGTCTGCTATCTGTTTCGAGAAAAAATGGGAAAAGGACAGACCGCAGACATCAGATGACAGATATCGGCGCGAACCCGTGGTATCATTTCCACAAACCCGCCGGGCCCTATTCGGATTCCCCATGCGCTTCGCGTTGCTCCTTCTACTTTGTCCGATCGCGGCTCAAGCTGCGACCTATCCGCCGGAATTGGTGCCGGGGCCGCTCGTGATCGTCGGCGGTGGCACAACTCCGGACGCGGCCCGGACGGAGTTCATCAAGCTCGCCGGCGGCGAGAAGGCCAAAATCGTCGTCATTCCCACCGCGAGCGCGGCGGCCGATGACCCGAAAGAAGCCGAGGGATTTTTGAAAGCGTGGAAGGAGGCCAAGGTCGAGAGTGTGACGCTGCTGCACACGCGGGATCGCAAAAAGGCCGACGGCGCCGAGTTCATCAAGCCCCTGGCGGAGGCTACGGCGATCTGGTTCAGCGGCGGCGATCAGCACAAGTTGATCGAAGCCTACGGCGGCACCGAAACCGAGAAGGCGATGTTCGCGTTGCACAAGCGGGGCGGCGTGATCGGCGGAACGTCGGCCGGCGCCGCCGTGATGTCGGACACCATGATCGCCGGCGGTAACCCGGACGCCAAGACCGAGAAAGGCTTCGGGTTCCTCCCCGGCATCGTCGTCGATCAGCACTTCACCGAGCGAAATCGCCTCCCGCGACTGGCGGGCATCATCGAGAAAAATCCGGAGTGGGCCGGGTTGGGAATCGACGAAGGCACGGCTTTGATCCTGACGCAGGGCCGGTTCTTCAAGGTCGTCGGTGCGGGGAGCGTGACGACGGTGTTGGCGAAATCGCCGACGAAACCGGCCTTGGCCGAATCGCAAAAATCCGGGGCCATCGACTTGTTCCAGATTCGCCGGGCGGCCCATTTCCGCGCCCTGAAAGAACAATTTCCCGCTGCGAAGTCGAAGGAGCCGAACGTCCCAAAAGGATCGCTTTTGATCGTTGGCGGCGGTGGGGCTGGGCCGGAAATCTGGAAGGCGTTCCTCGAACTCGCGGGTGGCCCGGAATCGACCATCGTCGTGGTTTCGAGCGCGAACGAAGACCCCGTTCCCAAAGACCCCGGCGAAGCGGTGGCCCTGCGACGCTTCGGCGCCAAACAGGTGAAAATCTTGCACACCCGCGACCGCAAAGAAGCCGATAGCGAAGCGTTCACCGCGATCCTGAAAGAGGCCAAGGGCGTCTGGTTCACCGGCGGCCGGCATTGGCGATTCGTCGATTCGTACGAAGGCACCCTGAGCGAAACGCGTTTCCGCGACGTGCTCGAGCGCGGCGGCGTCATCGGCGGTAGCTCGGCCGGGGCGTCGATCCAAGCCGAGTACATGCCGCGCGGGCACCCGCTCGGGAACACCGTCGTCGCGGCCGAGGGGTACGAGCGCGGCTTCGGCTACCTGCCGGGGTGCGCCGTCGATCAACACTTCTTCGCCCGCAAGCGGCCACCGGACATGACCGGCCTGATGAAGCAGTACCCGCAGCTGTTGGGCATCGGCATCGACGAAGGCACCGGCATCGTCGTGAAGGGGACGACGGCCGAAGTCATCGGCAAGTCGAAGGTCGGCTTCTACGATCCGAAAACTTCGACCCAGCCCGGCGAGAAGGATTACCTCGAAGTCCTGAGCGGTGGCAAATACGATTTGAAGAACCGCAAGAAGCTCGATTGATTCGTCGAATCCGCGGGCCGTATCGTGACACGGGTAACCGCAATGTGGCCCGGCGGTACCCGCATCGGCTAGAATGGCTAAGATCATCCCGCCGGGTCGCTTTTCTGCAGGTTCGAGATTCTCTCCCATGATCGGTCAGAAGTTTTGGTTGATCCCGGCCGCATTCGCTGCGGTCGTCCTTTCGGGCTGCAAGCCCGAGGAGGAAATCCGTACGTACACCGTAGAAAAAGAGACGGAGCGGACGGTGCCCACGAAGGCGGAACAAGTCCCCGTGGGCGACGCCAAGTTCCGCTTGCTGGGTGCGATCATCCCGGCCGAAAAAGGCTATTCGTGGTTCGTCCGCTTCTACGGCTCGATCGATCAGGTTTCGCCGCTCGAAGAGGACTTCAACAAGTTCCTCACCTCGATCCGCCCGAGCGCCGACGGCTCGAAGCCTTTGACGTGGACGACTCCGCCGGGTTGGACGGTCGGCCCCGCGAAGCAAATGCGCATGGTGACCTTGCAAAAAGGCGCGGCCGAAATCTACATCTCCGACCCGATCGGCGGGTCGATCCTCGACAACATCAACAGTTGGCGCTTCGACATCGTCGGTATCCCCAAAGTCACGCAAACCGAGTTGGCGAACGTCACGGCCGAACTGATGTTGGGGACGACCAAAGCGATGCGCGTCGATTTCCGCGGGCCCGGTGGCAAAGGTCGCATGGGCGGCGTGCCGTTGTCCGGCAAAAACTGATTCGTACTCCCGAACCGACGCGCCCGCTCGCAGGGGTGTGGAGATAAACCGATGAACCCGAACCTCGCCGAAGATCGCCCCCGCCCGACTCGCTCCGGACCCAATCCGCTGTACCTCGGGTTGCAGGCGCTCGCCTCGTTGAAAATCACGGTGGCCCTGTTCGCCATCTCGGTCGTGTTGGTCTTCTTCGGCACGCTCGCCCAAAAGAACACCGGCATCAACACCGTCGTCGATAACTACTTCTATTCTTGGGCCGTGAAGATCGACCTCAACCTCACGGTGCAGCTCGGCCAAGTTTTCCTCGGCTTCCCGACCGATTGGAAACTCGACGGTTGGTTCCCGTTCCCCGCCGGCAAGCTCATCGGCTGGGCGATGTTCTTCAACTTGCTCGCCGCCCACGCCATCCGCTTCAAACTGACGTGGAAGCGCTCGGGGATTTTTATCCTCCACGCCGGGGTTTTGACCCTGCTGCTCGGGGAATGGGTGACGCGCGTGTACCAAGTGGAACAGCGGATGGTGATCGACGAACAAGGATCGTCGAATTACGCCTTCGACACGCGCTCGAGCGAACTCGCGTTCGTCTCGCCCGGCGAAGGCAACACCCAGAAGATGACCGTGATCCCGGCCGCGCAGTTGCAATCGGCGCTCGCCTCGAAGAAATGGATCGCCCACCCCGACTTGCCAGTGCGCGTCGAAGTCCTCGAGTTCATGCCGAATAGCAAGTTGGCGCGAGAGCCCTACGCCACCGAGCCGAACGCGATCCGCGATCAGAAAATCCAAGGCTTCGCGCTGCAGGGTTCGATGGAGTCGGTGCCCGAAGTCTCGGGAACCGATCCGAATCAGACCGTAGACATGCCCGCGATGATCGCCCGTCTTTACAAGAAAGACTCCGACGACCTCGTGGCCACCCTCGTGCTCGGCGTTCAGCAGATCAAGCTGCAGCCCGTCGAAGTCGATGGCCAAAAGTACGATGTCGAACTCCGCTGGCCGCGGCATTACAAACCGTACCGGTTGCACCTCGAAAAGTTCACGCACGAAGACTACCCCGGCACGAAGATCCCCAAAACTTACGCCAGCCGGGTGCGCATCGTCGACCCCGAGCGCGGCGTCGATCGCGAAGTCGAAATCTCGATGAACGAACCCCTCCGCTACCGCGGCGAAGCCTACTTCCAAGCCGGGTTCGACGAGACCACCGAGAAGACGACCATCCTCCAAGTCGTCCGCAATCCGGGTTGGGAACTGCCGTACATTTCTTGCGTCTTGGTCACGCTCGGCATGTTCGTCCACTTCGGCATTTTCTTGGTGCAGTACTTGCGCCGGTTGAAGCCGGTCGGCGACATCCTGACTGCGACGCCCGCGGGACCCGCCGCGCCGAAGGCGCATTGGGCGATCCGCTACGCGCCCCTCGGCGCAGCCCTGTTCGTGGTGCTCTACATCGGCAGCAACCTGTTCCACCGCACCACCGACGGCAACCTCGACCTCACCGCGGTGGGTCGTCTGCCCGTGCAAGAAGGCGGCCGGTACAAACCGCTCGACACCGTGGCCCGCACCACCACGCGGCAAATCAGCAAGCGCGAAAGCTACGTCAACACCAACGGGAAAGAACGCCCCGCGATCAAGTGGTACCTCGAAGCCTCGACCGGGACAGATATTTCACCCGGGCCGACGATCCAACAGAAAGTCTTCCGGATCGAGAACCCCGAACTCTTGGCGTTGCTCGGCCTCCAACGGCGCGATGGCCTGCGCTATTCGATTGAAGAATTCGCCAAGAAAGCCCCGGAACTCCGCGAGGCGGCGCTCCAAGCCCGGGGCGTGCCGGACAAGGATCAGACCCCATTCCAAGCCAAGCTGTTGGAACTCGATCGCAACGTGAAGCTCTTCCTCGGCATCATGGCCGGGGGCTACCCGAACCTGCTGCCGCCTTTAGCCGAAGGCGATTGGCGCAGTTACGGCGAAGGCCGGCAGCGGCTCATGGAAGAGAGCGAAAAGATGATGGCGGAGTTGATGCGTGACGTCCCCGAGTTGGCGCAGGCCCGCTCCCCGGAAGAACTCGATCGGATGATCGCCTCGCTACCGGAGGACAGCCAAGTCAAGCTCTTCAAGAAGCGGGACGAAGCCTTGAACGCCGACCCGGCCGCCGCGAAATGGCGCGAAGTTCTGAACGCTTACAAGTCCGACGACCAAGCCAAGCTCGACAAAGCCGTCGGCGAATACAAAGTCATCGCGGAAGAAAAGCTCACCCCCGGTCAGCGCTTCCGCGTGAAGTTCGAGGCGTTCCTCAACGGCTTCGCCCCGTTCTACCACAACACGATCATCTATGGGCTGGCCCTCGCGCTGTGTTACGTCGGCTGGGGAATCTCGATCAGGAGTCCGAACGCCGCGAACACCATCCGCAAAGCCGTCTTCTGGATGCTCGTCGTCAATTTCCTCGTCCACGGCTTCTCGCTCGTCTCGCGGATGTACCTCATGGATCGGCCGTTGGTCTTCGTCACCAACTTGTATTCGTCCGCCGTGTTCATCGGCTGTGCGGCGGTGGCCGTCTGCTTGCTCATCGAGTTCATCTATCCCCTGAGCTTGGGGAACCTCGTCGCCTCGAAACTCGGCCTGACCACCTGCATCATCGCCCACCAGATCGCCGAGAGCGGCGACACCCTCGAAATGATGCGGGCCGTGCTCGACACGAACTTCTGGCTCGCCACGCACGTCACCACCGTGACCTTCGGCTACAGCGCGACGTACATCGCCGGAGTCATCGGTGCGGTCTACCTCGTGCTGGCGCTGACGACGCGGAAGCTCCAAGAAACGGTCGTCGTCGGCGCCGACAAGAAGCCGCAAGTCGTCGGCAAGCTCATCAGCCAAGCGATGTACGGCGTCATCTGCACGGCGATGCTCTTCAGCTTCGTCGGCACCGTCCTCGGCGGCATCTGGGCCGACCAATCGTGGGGCCGCTTCTGGGGCTGGGATCCGAAAGAAAACGGCGCCGTGCTGATCGTGCTCTGGAACGCCCTGATCCTCCACGCCCGCTGGGCCGGGTTGGTCAAGACCCGCGGCGTCGCCATCCTCACGCTCGGCGGCAACATGATCACGACTTGGAGCTGGTTCGGCACGAATCAACTCGGCGTCGGCCTGCACGCGTACGGCTTCAACAACACGCTGGCGTTGTTCTGCGTCATCGTTTGGGGCACGCATTTGCTCGCCATCGGCGCCGCGCTGTGCGTGCCGAACAATGTCTGGAAGACCGAAAACAAGACCGCGTGAGCTCGTCGAACTGCGACGGTCCACCGTTACGTGCGATATCATCATGGCACCGCTATCCGAACTCCGCCGCGATTACACGCTCGCCGGGCTGACCGAAGCCGACGCCGGGGGCGATCCCTTCGCCCTCTTCCGCATTTGGTTCGATCAAGCCGTCGCCGCGAAATTGAACGAACCCAATGCGATGATCCTCGCCACGGTATCCGCCGGCGGGAAGCCCTCGGCGCGCGCGGTGCTGTTGAAGGGCCTCGACGAACGCGGCTTCACCTTCTTCACCAACTACGACAGCCATAAAGGCCGCGATATCGACGCGAACCCGGCCGTCGCGGCGGTGTTCCTCTGGGACGAACTCGAACGGCAAATCCGCATTGAAGGCGACTGCACGCGATCCACATCCGAAGAATCGGATGCGTACTATGGCGTCCGGCCGCTGGGGAGTCGCTTGGGGGCATGGGCCTCGCCGCAGAGCGCGGTGATACCGGGCCGGGAGTTTTTGGAAGCCGAGCACGCGAAGTTGCTGGCGCGCTTTCCGGATGGCGATCCGCCCCGGCCCGAAAATTGGGGCGGCTACCGCATCGTGCCGCACACCATCGAACGCTGGCAAGGCCGTACGAGCCGGCTGCACGACCGCATCCGCTTTCGGTTGGTCGATGGAGTATGGGTGAAGGATCGGTTGGCGCCATAAGGCGAGCCGGCCAGCGTGAGCTGCCGGATTCTGGATTGCAAGAAAAAATCCGGCAGCTCACGCTGGCCGGCTCGCTGTCACTTGGTGAACGCTTTCCACACCGTCTCGGCGACGACCACGTAGGCGTTCCCGAAAGCTTCGGTCCGCAGAAATGTCGGTGGGCGGGCGGGGTCGCCGATGAACGGCCGCAAGAACCAACCCATCTGGATGCCGACGAATGCATACAGCACGACCCAGATGCGGCGCATCAAGGCATGCCGGCGGTTCCTCGCTTCGAGATCCCGGTAGCGCCGCCGGAGTTGCCATTGCGCCGTGATGCTGGCAATGGCGAACATGAGCGCGTTGAACGTCGTCGCCTCGTGATAGTCGGTCGTGGAGAGATACCAGACTGCCGTGTAAGGCGCGAGCGACGCCAAGATGATCGCAATGGCGGCTTGGGTGCCGAGGACGGCGCGGAAGGCGGCGCCGAAATCGGTTCGCAACCCGAGCAGCGAATTCAACACGAAGAAGCTCGGCGTCGCCAGGATCGTCGTCGCCAACAGCAGCAATGGCACCTTCGCCGCCGAGTAAGCGACCTGCACCGCGCGATCTGCAGTCAGACCACCGAAGCTGCCCATCACGGCCCCGTAGAACCCGCCGCCCACACCGACGGCCACGAGCCACGCCCGCACCGCGACCGGCCGATTTGTGGCGAGGATCGAACCGAGAGTTCGTTCGAGTGCCGTCATGGTCACGGGCCGAACAACTGGCGGAGCGACTTCAACACCGCTTCGAAGAACGACGACTCACGCGGGCGGAACCACGTGAACGGTAGAAACGGCGAACCGACGAACGGCCGCAGCACCCAGCCCATCTGGGCTCCGACCAAGCCGAAGGCGAGCAACCAAATGTAAAAGACCGCGCCGACGCTGGAACGCGTCTGGATCGGCGAATCGGCATCGTCAGCGATTGGGCCGCGATCGCGCTGCAGCATGCGGAACAGAAAGACGACGCCGAAGGTTCCGGAGATGGCGAAGACGACGACGTTCAACAGCAAGATGAACGAGTAGTTCGTGGTCGTGGCCGAGAAGAACGCGACGATCGGCCCGAGCGAGGCGAGCACCGCGTGGAGCACCGACATCGCCGAGGTGATCAACCGCACGAGTTGGCCGAAGAGAAGCTTGGTGCCGAGGATGGTGTTGAAGACGTACAGCGAGGGGAACGTGACCGTGAGCGTCAGCAGGAAGAGCATCGGCACTTTGATTCCCGACGCCACGACTTGCCAATATTCCGGCTCGGCCCGGCCGAAGATGCCGAAGCTCCCCATGCAGCAGCCGTAGGCCACGGCAAGTACGATATTCACCGCGACGAGGGAGCGCCATTGCTTCGCGGTCGAATCCCCGGCGAGCGGCTCGCCTCGCAACACGCGGTCCAATTCCCGAAATGCTCTCATCACACCTCCCAGCGTCCGGACACGATGTGTGGTCAGAATAGCGGTTAACTTTGCAGTGTAAAGTGAAATGTGCTCCATTCAATTTCTTGGGTGATTCCCTTTCCCAACACGGTTGCCGTCATGTATAGTGGGTTAGTTCACTCCCACCGATTCACCCCATTCGTGGTGCCCGCCATGCTGCAAATCCTCGGTTCATCCGCGCCGTTGTGCGATGGCATCCCCCGGCGATCGTTCCTGCAAATCGGCGCGCTGGGCCTCGGCGGATTGACCCTCGGCAACCTGATGCGGGCCGAAGCTGCGTCCGGGAAGAAGAATCACAAGTCCGTCATCATGGTCTACCTGTCGGGCGGGTTGGCCCACCAAGATACCTTCGACCCCAAGCCCAACGCCCCGCCCGAACTGCGCGGCGAGTTCAAGTCGATCGCCACGAAGCTGCCCGGCGTGCAATTCACCGAAGTGGTGCCGAAGCTCGCGGCCATCAACGACAAGTTCATCACGATCCGCAGCATCGTCGGGCAGCCGGATGAGCACAGCAGTTGGATGAGCTACACCGGCACGCCGATGGACGCGGCCAAGCGGGACAAGAAGCCGCACTTTGGCAGCGTCGTCGCCAAGTTGCAGGGGCAGACAGGCCCGGTGATGCCGGCGTTCGTCGACCTCACGCCGACGATGCAACACAAGCCGTACAACTCGGCCGGCCCCGCGATGCTCGGGAGCAAAGCCGCGGCGGTGAAAGTCGATGGCGAAGAAGTCGCCGTGATGAAGACCCTGAACGTCACGGCCGACCGGCTCGGGGATCGCAAAGCCTTGCTCGACGGGATGGATCGCATCAAACGCGGCGCGGATCGCAGCACGGGCCTGAATGCCGAGACATTCCACGACCGTGCGTTTGAAGTGCTGACCAGCAGCAAGATGGTCGATGCCCTCGATATCGCCAAAGAGTCGCAAGCGGTGCGGGATCGCTACGGCAAGGGCAGCCCGAAGCACATGGGCGACGGTGCCCCGATGTGGAACGAACAACTGCTGATGGCCCGCCGGTTGGTCGAAGCCGGGGCGCGGGTCGTCACGCTGGGGTACGGCTTCTGGGATACGCACGGGCAGAACTTCAAGCACCTCAAGCAGCACATGCCGACGTTCGACCAAGGCATCTCGGCGCTGATCGAAGACTTGACGACCCGAGGGCTGAGCGACGATTGCACGGTCGTGGTCTGGGGCGAGTTCGGCCGGACGCCGAAGATCAACAAAGACGCCGGCCGCGATCACTGGGCGCGGGTGAACAGCGCGATCCTCGCCGGCGGCGGCATGAAAATGGGCCAAGTCATCGGCAGCACCGACAGCACCGCCGGCGAAGCGAAGAACGACCCGATCCCGTATCCGTGGGTGCTGGCGACGGTTTACAAGAATCTCGGTATCGACCCGCACGCGATGGTGTACGATGTCGGTGGCCGGCCCAACCCCGTCTTGCCGAGCAGTGTGGGAGTCATCGACCGTGTCTACGGGTGAAGCCGACAATGCGGAACCGCGCCGCCCGCTGGCCCGGGCACGCCGGGTGGCCGACGACGAACCGATCCGCGCGACCAAGGTCGAACCGGATCCACCGCCGTCGATCGACCTGCCGACGCCGGGTGTCGTGATCTGCTTCCGGATCTTCTGCGCCATCGTGGCCTTCGGCGCCGTCGTCGGGGCCGCGTGCAGTTTTCTCCCGCTCAGCAACAACTTCTACGGCTATTCCGACACCGACGGCCATTGGGAGTTCGTCGGATTGTTGTCGCTAGCGCTGACAATATTCACTCTCTTCACCATCCCACTGCTGTTCCCGCGAGCCAAACCGTGGATGTGGTGGTACGGCTTGGCCATCGTCCTGATCGCCACGCTCAGCGTCTACCTCACGATCTTCGGTCTCGTGCTGCTCGTCTTTTGGATTCAGCCGCGCACGCAACGCTACTTCGGCCGCATGTTGGAAGTGCAGTCGGTCGAACCCCGCCGCCGGGGCCGCTATTACGACGATGATGATGATGACTTCGAAGAATTCGACGAACCCAATCCGCGATCTGCCTCGCGCCGACGCCCCTCGCGCAATCAACTCGATTGAGCCTCCACTTGCCGATTCGCGCGCCGATCTCGTATACTACATCCTTCGGTGATGCAATTTTTCAGCTGGCCTTCGCGTGCTCCACCGACACGCGGCAAGGGCCGGTTCGGCGGTTTGGGATATCTTCCCGAGCCCCGAGACCGACATTCCGGGGACGCAGACGTGACCGAACAATTGGTCGATTTGAAGGCGTTGCTAGTCGAACGCGAAGAATTCGAAGGCAGCATGGTGACCAAGCTGCGCGAGGGGCTCAGCCAAGGGGCGAACCAGATCCGCGCGCTCAAGGACATCAACGATACCCTCACGAAGCGACTGGCGGCCGCCGCCGCGCCGCAGCAAAAGAAACTCCACCTCAAACTCGGCGTCGTCCACCACTACCTCGGCCACATGAACTTGGCCGTCGAACACCTCAAGCAGTCCGAAGGCCCGCTCGCATCGTATTTCCTCGGCCGTTCTTACCTTCACCGGGGCGAATTCGACGACGCACTCAAAGCCTTCGATAAAGCTGAAAAGACCGGCTACGCGGCCCAGTCGGTGCAGTTCCAACGCGCCGGCGTTCTGCGGGCCCAAGGCGATACCGGCCAAGCGAAGCAGATTCTGGCGAAGGTCAAGGACATGGCCGCGCACAATCCGGAATACCACTACCAATCCGGCGGGGTCGCCGAGGCCGAAGGCGATACGGTGCTCGCCGTGAAGTCCTACGAGCGCGCCGTCGAACTCGATCCGTCCCACTCGGCCACGCTCTTCCGCCTCGGCTTCCTGAACGACCTCGCCGGCAACGACGACGAAGCCATCGCCTACTACGAACGCTGCCTGAAGCACCCGCCCATCGGCAAGGGCGTGCTCTACAACCTCGGCGTCTTGTACGAAGACAACGAGCGTTTCGACAAAGCCGCCGAGTGCTTCCGCCGGTTGCACAAGGCCGACCCGCTCGACGAGCGCGCCCGGCTGTTCTGCAAGGACGCCGAAGCCGCGCTGACGATGTACTACAGCCCGGACGAAGAGCAGGTGAGCGTGCAGTTCAAGCAGGTGATGGAAACGCCGATCACCGATTTCGAATTGTCGGTGCGCAGCCGGAATTGTTTGAAGCGCATGAACATCCGCACGCTCGGCGACCTCACCCGCGTGAACGAACCGCAACTGCTGGCGAGCAAGAACTTCGGCGAGACATCCCTCGACGAGATCAAGATCATCATGAATGCGAAGTCGCTGCGCATCGGGCAATCGCTCGACCAAGGACAGCAATACGAGTTCCGCTACCGGCCGCAGTCGAACCTCTCGCCCGAAGAGCAAGCGATGCTCGGCAAGCCGGTCTCGGAGTTGAACCTGTCGGTGCGTGCCCGCAAGTGCATGAACCGGCTGAACATCGCCACCCTCGGCGAACTCTGCCAGCGCACCACCGACGAACTGCTGGAGGCGAAGAACTTCGGCATCACGTCGCTGAACGAAGTGAAAGAGAAGCTCACCCTGATGGGGTTGAAGCTCAGGGGCGATTGATGCGCGACATCGAGTTCTTCTCGGGCACCGGCGCGAGCTTCTTCCGTCGCTCCTGCCGGTGCTGTTCTTCTTCCGCCGTCGAAGGCCGTCGGTCGAATCGATGACGTGCGTGATGCTGAATTCGCCCGCGCCATTTTAGCGAGCCTTCGGAAACGCCATCGATTTGCCGACGCGACGATCGCATGCAATTTCCTTCACCTCACGCGTTCAGGCGGCGATCATGCTCGGGCGGTTTTTCGCGAAGATCAAAAAAGGCTTGACCAAGACGCGATCCGTCTTCACGGGTGTCGTCGGCCTGTTCACCGGGGCTTACCGTGTCGATGCCGTGTTCCTCGATAAGCTCGAAGAGCAACTGCTCCTCGCGGATGTCGGCATCGGCGCCACTTCGCAGATCGTCGAAAAGGTCCGCAAGGGCTACTTGGACAAGCAGGTCGGCGAAGATGTGAAACTGTTCGTCCGGCAGCAACTCCGCGAACAACTCCTCGATCCGGCCGAGGGGTTGAACTTCCAGCCGACGGGCGTCACGGTCGTAATGATCGCCGGCGTCAACGGCTCCGGCAAAACCACCTCCATCGCCAAGCTCGCGCTGCGCTTCAAGAACGACGGTAAGAAAGTGCTCGTCGCCGCGTGCGATACCTTCCGCGCCGCGGCGGTCGAGCAACTCACCGTTTGGGCCGAGCGCATCGGCGTCGATATCGCCAAGCAGCAGCAAGGATCCGACCCCGCCGCGGTGGCCCACGACGCCTGCGAGCGCGCCA
>Ga0105048_10011415_pt1 | contig 14017 bp, 9 predicted proteins | sample MAT05_FD_78382 | JGI IMG/M metagenome (GOLD analysis project Ga0105048, IMG submission 78382) | Freshwater microbial communities from Lake Fryxell liftoff mats and glacier meltwater in Antarctica - MAT-05 | ecosystem: Environmental > Aquatic > Freshwater > Ice > Liftoff microbial mat | place...
ATAGGCCGGAGCATCGCCGTTGTTCGTGACGGTGACCGTCACGGTGCCGCGCTCGCCACCCTTGATGACGTTGCCGATCTTGTCGCTCTTGATGTCGACCTCGAGCTTCGGCGTGCCGGTGTTCTTTTCTGGACCACGCGTCCAGTCGACACCGCGCTTGCTCAGGCTTGCGGTGATGCGACCCTGCTCGTGGGCGGCCTGCTCGCGGACGAAGCCGTCGAGGTGCGCGAGCATCTCGGTGCGATCGCTCGACTTCGCAGCGAGCACGAGGTCACGGGCCATGCGGATCTCGGCGTCCTCGAGCAGGATCGTCGTGCGCGAGGCGGACTTGCCCTTCGTCTTGTTGCGGCCGCCCTCCGGCTTGTCCTTCGCGGTCTCGACCGGCACGTCGTCGGCCTCGCCGTCTTCGCCGACCGAGCCGCGGTCGAGGAAGTACAGCGGTCCGAACTGCGTGCGCTGATCCTGGGTCGCGTCCGACACGAGATGCTGCGACAGCGACTCCTCGCGCAGCAGGTCGAAGCGATCGCGACCGAAGTACGCGATGTGCTCGGCGCCGACCCACACCGGGACCGTCTCGATGTCCGGCGGCACGCCGACCGACTGGATCGACACGTCGCCGGGCGTCAGATACTGCGCGATCGTCAGCTTGAGCGCGAGTTCCTTGTCGCCGGCCTTGCGCTCGTGCAGCACCTGCACCGAGCCCTTGCCGAACGTGCGCCGGCCGATCACGACCGCACGCCCGAGGTTGCGCAGCGCGCCCGCGACGATCTCCGACGCGCTCGCCGAGCCCTGATCGACGAGCACCACGAGCGGCAGATCCGGGAAGTCGTAGCGATTGTCCGCGTTGCTCTCTTCGCGCGGCGACGACACGCCGACCGTCGACACGATCGTGCCGGTGGGCAAAAAAGCGTCGGCGACCTCGACCGCAGCCGTCAGCAGACCGCCGGGATTGTCGCGCAGATCGAGCACCACACCGGTGACGCCCTCTTTTTGGAACTCGTCGAGCTTCGCGCGGAGCTCGGCACCGGTCGTCTCGGCGAAGTTGCGCGGGATCTGGACCAGGCCGACCTTGCGCTGCTTGCCGGATGCGTCGGTGTCGACGAGCACGTCACCGATGACGCTGTCGAGCTGGATGCGCGCGCGCGTGATCTTGAGCGGCTTCGGCTTGTCCAGGCCCTCGCGCATCACGTAGACGGTGACCGTCGTCCCCGGTGCGCCGCGCATCCGCGAGATCGCGTCGTTGATGTTCATCGTGACGGTCGACTCGTTGTCGAGCTGCACGATGCGGTCGCCGGGCTGCATGTCGACCTTCGAGGCCGGGTTGCCCTCGATCACGCGGATGACCGTGATCGATCCCTCGCGCATGCCCACCTCGATGCCGAGGCCGCCGAAGCTGCCCTTGGTGCTCGCCTTCATGTCGGCGAAGTCGGCGGGACGCAGCAGGTTCGTGTGCGGATCGAGCGTCGCTAGGACGCCCGCGACGATCGCGTACTCGGCCTGCTGCTGCTCGTCGGTCGACAGCGCGACGTTCTTGGTCACGAAGCGGAACACCTCGCGCACGTGCGGGCCGACGGCCCACAACGCCTCGACCTCACCGAGATCGAACTCCTGTTCCGCGGTACCGACGCGCACGCGGACCTTGCCGCCGGACACGGGCTCCACGAGCACCTCGGCGATGTCGTTCTCGAGCGCCTGCAGTCCCGCGAGCGCCATCTTGCGCGGGTCGATGCGATCGGGCTCGACGTAGTACTTCGAGATGTTCCACAAGGTCCAGTCGAGCACGCGGAGCTCGGCCGCCTCCGCGGTCGGCGACAGCCGGGCGTGGGCCTTGGGGTTGTGCCGCTGCGCGCCCGCGTGCGTGTCACCCCAAGCGGTGAGCCCGAGCGCGACGAGCAGCGACCCGACGACCATCATCGGTGCGGCGCGCGACGCGTTTCGACCCGCCTTGGTGCTGGTGGGACGGGATGCGGGCGCAGACGCGGATGTCATCGTTTTCCATGGTAGCCGGCTGCAGGCACGCGGGCCACCCGCGTAGGACGAAACCGGTTGGGGCGAGCGGGGCCGCCTCCGCCGTTGCGCTCGAAACATCGCCGCCCTCGATCGGCGTTGAGCGCGAACGTGCAGGCTCGGCGTACACTCCCGCCGCCCATGGCGCGCAAACCAGGTCAGGGCGGCGATGCCACCGAAGGCAAGCCGCCGGCGGTGTTGGTCGTCCCGGAACCGGCCGATGCCGAGGTCGCGGAGGCAGATGCCGCGCGCGAACAGAACGAGGACGAGGACGACGAGGTGCTCGGCGAGATCGATCCGGTTTCGGACGAGGAGCTCGACGCGATCGCAGCGCAGATCGTCGGTCGCGCGGCGCCGGCTCCAGCGGGATCCACCGCGCTCGCGCGTCGCGATCCGCTCGCCGCGTACATGGGCGAGGTTCGCCGCCATCCGCTCCTGACCCGCGAGGAGGAGCACGAGCTCGCGGTGCGGTGGGTCGAGCAGGGCGATCGCGAGGCGGGCCGCAAGCTCGTCACGTCGAACCTGCGGCTGGTCGTGAAGATCGCCCACGAGTATCGCCGCGCGTATCAGAACCTGCTCGACCTCGTGCAAGAGGGCAACGTCGGCCTCGTGCGCGCGGTGCAGAAGTTCGATCCGTATCGCGGCGTGAAGCTGTCGACGTACTCGGGCTGGTGGATCCGCGCGTACATCCTCAAGTACATCCTCAACAACTGGCGCCTGGTGAAGATCGGCACCACGCAGAACCAGCGCAAGTTGTTCTTCAACCTCCGCAAGCAGCGCGATGCGTTGCTCGCGGCCGGTGTCGATCCGACGCCCGAGCGCATCGCGAAGGAGCTCGACGTCTCGCCGAAGGAAGTCGTCGAGATGGAGCGGCGCATGTCGGGGCCCGACGTGTCGCTCGATGCACCGCTCGGGACCGACGACGGTGACGGGCGCACACGGCTGGACCTGATCGAGGATGACTATGCCGGTCCCGAGGATCGCGTCGACGCCGAGGAATTCAAGGATCTGCTGCAGCAGAAGCTGCGCCACTTCGGCGTCGACCTCGAGGGGCGTGAGCGCGAGATCTTCGAGGAGCGCGTCATGGCCGAGGAGCCGATCACGCTGCAGGACCTCGGCGATCGCTGGGGCGTGAGCCGCGAGCGCGCCCGGCAGATCGAGAAGCGCATGTTGATCCGGCTGCGCGAGTATCTGCAAGGCGAGCTCGGCGACGCCGTGCAGATCGCCCTCGGACACGACTGATGGCGGGCGTGCTCGTCATCGTCGGGACTCCGCTCGGCAATCGCGAGGACCTGTCGCCGCGCGCGCGTGCGGCGATCCTCGGGGCGGACTTGTTGCTGTGCGAGGACACGCGATCGCCGGTGCGTCTGTTCGGCGAAGGCGTTGTGCTGCCTCCCCGGCGATCGTGCTTCGTCGGCAACGAGCACGGGCGTGTCGAAGGATTGCTCGAGGCGCTCGCGGCCGGCTCGCGCGTCGCCTACGTCAGCGAGGCGGGCATGCCATGCTGGAGCGACCCCGGCCAGCTGCTCGTGCGCGCGGCGATCGAGGCGGGCTACGAGGTCGACGTCGTGCCGGGCCCGACCGCGCTCGCGACTGCGGTCGCGCTCTCGGGGCTGCCGAGCGAGCACGTCCGCTTCGTCGGCTTCCCCCCGCGGGGTGGCAAGCCGCGCACGGAGCTGCTCGAGGATCTGCAGCACGAGACGGCGACCGTCGTGTTCTACGAGGCCGGCAATCGCACACGCGATCTGGTCGACGATCTCGCGCGCACCCTCGGCGATGCGGACGTGCGCGAGCTCGTCGTCGCTCGCGAGATGACGAAGATGCACCAGCAGGTCGTGCGCGGCACGGTCATCAAAGTCGTCGCGACCCTTCCGGATCCGATCCTCGGGGAGGTCACCGTCGTGCTCGGGCCCTCGACGCGGCCGCGTGGTGACGCCGCCCGCGACGCGGCCAAGGAGACGCTCGATGCCGTGCTGGACGTGTCGTTGAAGCCCCGCGAGCGTGCGCGGCGCCTCGCTGCCCTCACTGGCTTGCCCGCCCGCGACCTCTACGCCCGCCTCGGCGCCGCCCCGGACGACCCACAGAGAGAATGATTGCGGTGGGGTGGGCCCGTGAACGGTGCGGCCTCATCCTACACTTAACCACCAATGCGTCGCCTCGCCGTATCCACGTGCCTGCTCGCTCTCTCGTTCGCTGCGTGCGGGGAGGCGGCCGACGGTCCCGACGGATCCGAGTGCGCGGGTGCCAAGTGCGACGACGTCGACGGTGACGAGACCGAGGCCGCGCGACTGTGCGTCGGTGTTCGCGGCAACGGTCAGCTGATCTTCGCCCACTTCGCAGCCCTCGCGCGGATCGTCGAGCACTACGGTCCGGTGTGGGGCGCGGCCGGTGGCAGCTCCGGCAGCATCACGATGTTCGTGCTCGAGAGCATGCAGCTCAATCCCGCGATCACGACGTGCGGCGCGGCCGAGTGCACGCGCGCCCAGCAGGGCTTGCGCGTCGCCGCGATGCTGAAGTCGATGAACGGCTACGCCGCGGCACTCGGGGAGACGCCGGAGGCGGCGGCGATCGGTCAGCTCGCGCCGCTCGCGAAGCGCTTCGCCGACTCGGGCATCGCCGCGCTCGCAGAGACGGATCCGGTTGCCGCCCAGGCGGCGCTGCTCGATCTGTTGCGGTCCGAGGATCTGCGCGACCTCGTCAACCCGGAGATCATCGACACGATCATGAGCTCGCCGGATCCCGGGTTTCACGTCCGCGATCTGTCGACCGCGCTCGCGGGCCTCGGCTCGTTCGACGTCGGCTGCACGCCGGAGCAGGCGATGATGGGCTGCAATCCGAAGGCGATCTTCGTGCGGCCGGGGCTCCTCGATTTTCCCTCGCTCGTGGAGAAAATCGGCCGCATCGGTGACTTCTATGCCGGCCTGGGACCGCAGGACGCGTCGCGCTGGTACGGCTGGCTCGATGGCTGCGCTGCGGTAGGCACGGGCCGGAGCTGGCCGGAGCTGGCCGCAGCGCCGCTCGGTGCAGGGACGTGCGGCGACGAATTCGCGGCGATGCTCGGCGAGTACCGCACGGCGCAAGCGAGCCAGGGCGCGCGTCCGGCTCGCCTGGATCATTCGATCGGCGCGGTGTCCCCGGGCTCGATCTCGGCGCTGGTCTCGACGTCGGTGCTCACGGGCGCGGCCGTGGACACGTTCGCCCGAGCGCGCGCCGACTACAGCGCAGGTGCCGAGTACACGCTCGACGTCGAGTTCGACGACGTGCAATTCGGCTACTGGGGTGCGACCGCCGATCTCGCGAAGGTCGAGAGCAACGTGCTCGGGTTCGACGATGCGAAGACCGCGAAGTTCCTGTCGCTCGGCACCGCGACGTGGGGCGAGGCGCTGTCCTTCTCGCCGGCCGAGCCCGGCCTTGCGCGCGCGCTCGAGATCGACGGCACGCACGTGTCCGCCGGCGGCTGGTCGGATCTACATCCGACGCTCGTGCTCGCGAACCTCGGCTGCGAAGAGACTGTGTACGTCACGCGTCGCGGCGACGAGTCGGGCTTCGCGACCGGTGTCGCGATGCAGCTCGGCATGGACGCGGCCGGCGGCACGGCGCTGTACGACCTCGACGCAGACAGCAGCTTCACGGCGTCGATCGCCGAGGCCGACGCCGTATGGTGCACCGACTGGAACGCGCAGAGCCCGACCGATCTCGCCGGGGTATTCAGCGACGGCTACGGCGCGCCGATGGAGTCGAGCTCGCCGTTTTTCACGCAAGCGCCCGATCCCTACGCCCAGATCCGCGATGATCTCGCCCTGCGCGGCTGCTCGCCGGGCGCCTGACCGCGCGGTATGGTGAAGGACGAGGCATGAGTGCCGAGTCCACATCGCGCGGCGGGTTCGATCACGACACGCATGCCGGCGTCGAAGGCAACGAGCGACGCACGCAGATCGTCATCGCGATCACACTCGTCGTCATGGTCGCGGAGCTGGTGGTCGGCGCGTGGTCGGGCTCCCTCGCGCTGCTCGCCGACGGGTGGCACATGGCGACGCACGCTGGCGCGCTCACGTTGTCGGCGGCGGCGTACTGGTTCGCGCGCACGCGTGCGAATCGCGGGGAGTTCGCGTTCGGCACCGGCAAGGTGTTCGCGCTCGCGGGGTTCACCAGCGCGATCCTGTTGGCGGTGCCTGCATTGTGGATGGTGGTCGCGGCGGTGCAGCGACTGATCGTGCCTGCCGATGTGCGGTTCGAGGATGCGTTGCCGGTCGCGGTGCTCGGGTTGGTCGTGAACATCGTCAGTGTCGGGGTGCTGCATCGCGCTGGCGATCGCGGTTACCACGAGCATGGGCACGATCACGCGCATGGGCACGATCACGCGCATGGGCACGATCACGCAGATCGGCACGATCACGGCCATGGGCACGACCACAACATGCGGGCGGTGTATCTGCACGTCATCGCCGACGCGCTCACCTCCGTGCTCGCGATCGCGGCGCTGGTGTGTGGCCAGCAGCTCGGCTGGGTCGCGCTCGATCCGATCATGGCGATCGTCGGCGGCATCATGATCCTGCGCTGGTCGATCGGCCTCGGGCGCACGGCGGCGGCGGAGCTCGTCGACGCGACCGCAGAGCCGGATCTCGATCGGCGCGTGCGGCAGGCGATCGACGGGCTCGGCTCGCACGAGATCGTCGACCTGCACACCTGGCGCACCGGACCGCGCCATCGCAGCTGTGTCGTCGCGGTGCGCGTCGCAGAGCCGACCACCGCGGCGCAGCTACGCTCCGCCATCCTCTCGTCGTGCGAGGTCGATCACCTCACCGTCGAGGTGATCCAGCAGATCGCGCCCGCGGCCCCCACGGGCTGAATCAGAACGTCAGCAAGAAGCGCGCGTAGCCGTGGAGGTCGACCACGTCGTCGATGAGGTAGCGGCGACCGACGTTGTCGACGACATCGCGGCGCAGCGGGTTGACCTCGCGCGTACCGCTCTCGACGCGATCGTCGTCGGCGCCACCTCGGGCGCTGCCGCGGTTCGTGAACGTCAGAAAGTGCCGCGTGTCGCTCTGCACGTTGACGCCGAACGCGAGCCGCGCGTAGGGCCCGAGCGTCAGGTTGAGGCCGCCGTTGAAGCCGAACGTGCCGTAGTCCTGCAGATCGGTGACGCCGTTGTGCGCCGAGCAGGATCCGCTGAGATAGCCGGGGTCGCCGGGATTCGCCTGCGCGAACGAGGTCGCCGCGCCGCGATCGCACTGGTCCGCCGTCGTCGGATCGTTGCTGCCGACCATCGCCGGGCTGTCGGCGAGTAGCTCCCAGATCTCGCTGTAGCCGCGACCGCCGTAGTGCAACACCGCGGTGCCCTCGAGCATCAGCGCGACCTTGATCTGCTTCGCCTTGCGTTCGAACGGCACGATCTCGGTGCCGAAGCTCATGCCCGCGTTCGACTGCGGCTGCTGCTCACCTTGCGAGCCGAAGCGGCCGAAGTCCTGGAACTGGCTGTTCGCGGCGCGGATCGACTGCCGCCAGAACGCGGTGAAGTATGGATCGAGGAAGCGATGGCGGCGGCTGAGCGCTGTCCACAGCCCGATCTCGTGCACGCGGCGGCCGACGCGATGGTTGCCGGCCGGATCCTCTTGCTGGATGTCGCGCGTGAAGGTCATCGCCCGGCCGACGCCGAACCGACCCTCGGCGCCGATCACCCAGTTGGGCATGTGCGGGCGCTTGTTCTGATTGAGGATGCCGTACTTGAGGCCGACCCAGAACTGGTCGATGCCGCGCCGCACCGGCGACTTGAAGATGAGCTCGGTGCCCGGACCGGTGAACTGCGCGAACGGATCCGCGTTGGTGCTCGCATCGAAGCCGTCGCGCGGGATGATGTTGTCGCGGACGGTCGTGCTGTTGTTCTTGTTGACGCAGGTCGCTGCCTGCGGCGCCGACACCTCGTCGCCGTACACGCAGTCGTCGGCACGTTGATCGAACGAGTAGTCGCGCGAGTCGGCGAGCACGACCGGCAGCGACATGTAGATCGCGAGATCGTGCCACAGACCGATTTCGATCGTGGGCGTCAGCAGGTGCCTCTGCTGGCGGTAGATCATGTCCTTGACCAGCCGCGTCTCGTTGTCGCTCTCTGCGCCGCTGTTCCACTCGCGGAGGATCGCGGCGCGCTTGAAGTTGAACGAGTAGGCGAGGCCGAGGTGGATGTCGAAGCGGTCGTCCTCTTCGAACGAGCTCGCGACCCGCGTGACCTCGGCGGCCGATGCCGGCGTGCTGATGGCCCCTACGGCCGCCCAAACCAGGGCTGGCCCCAGGGCTGGACCGATGGCGCCCGCGAGGACGAGAGAACGACCAGGTACGCGCATGGGAGTCGCCGTGACGATACCCGCGCCGGTGGTTCGGCGTCAAATCGCGTCAACGCGCGGGGCCGTCGTCGGCCGCCATGCGCAGGCCGAGCTCTTTCATCTTCGATTGGAGGCTGCGCCTGCTGATGCCGAGCAGCCGCGCGGAGCGGGTCACGTTGTACTGCGTCTGTTGCAGTGCCTCGCGAATGAGCGCTTCCTCGACCATGCGCGAGCCGGCACGCACCGCCTCTTTGAGGTCGAAGCCGAGGCTCGCGAGTGGCAGGCGAAGCAGCTTGTCCCCGGTCCCAGCGGGATCGCTCGTGGGCGACTCGCTCTCGATCTGGGCCTGCGGATCACCGTCGGAGCCACTCGCACCCAGGGCACCGCCGTAGGCGATCGCAGCGGCCGGATCGCCCGGCGTCGCGCGTGGCTCTGCGAGCTCGGCCGCGGTCGGCTCGAGAAACGAGTCCGGCAGCGCCTCGCACTCGATCACCGGCCCCGATGCGAACAGCACCATGCGCTCGACGAGGTTCTCGAGCTCGCGAATGTTGCCCGGCCACGGATAGCGCGCGAGCGTCGACAGTGCGTCGTCGGAGAAGCCCCTCACCTGCTTTCGGAGGCGTTCGTTGCAGCGACGCACGAAGTGAGCGATGAGGGCCGGGAGATCGCCGAGTCGGTCACGCAGTGGCGGCAGGTGGATCGGCACGACGTTCAGTCGATAGAACAGATCCTCGCGGAACTGCCGCGACTTCACCTGCGTCTCGATGTCGCGATTCGACGCGGCGATGATCCGCACGTCGACGTGCAGCGTCTTGACGCCACCGACGCGCTCGAACTCCGACTCCTGGATCGCACGCAAGAGTTTCACCTGGATCTCCTGCGGAATCTCGGTGACCTCGTCGAGGAACAGCGTGCCGCCATCGGCGAGCTCGAAACGCCCGGCACGACTGCTGACCGCACCGGTGAACGCACCGCGCTCGTGACCGAACAGCTCGCTCTCGGTGAGCCCCGCGGGGATCGCCGCGCAGTTGACCCGGATGAATGGGCCGCCGCGTCGCGGCGAGCCGAGATGCAGCGCGCGCGCGACGAGCTCCTTACCCGTGCCGCTCTCGCCGGTGATGAGCACCGTCGACGGGCTCGCCGCCGCGGTGTGGATGATCTCCTGCACGTCGTGCAGCGCGGTGGACTCGCCGATCATCCCGTCTTGGCCGACGTGCACCGCTGGGCTCGCGGGCGCAGACGCGGCCGCGTCGACTTCGGCGGGACGCTCCGCACCGGGCCCGACCGACGCACCCGAGCGCGCTCGCGTCGCGACGGCGCGCTGCATCACCGCACGGATCTGATCGCGATCGAACGGCTTCTCGAGGTAGTCGAACGCGCCGAGCTTCACCGCTTCGACCGCGGAGTCGACGGTGCCGTGCGCGGTGAGCAGCACGACGGGCAGCTCGGGATCCTCGCGGACGAGCGCGCGCAACAGGCCGATGCCGTCGAGCTCGGGCATGCGCAGATCGGTGATGACGCCGTCGAAGGTGCCCGACGGCGACGCACGCACGCGCGCGAGCGCAGCGGCGCCGTCGGCCTCGGCGTGGACCTCGAAGCCCTCCTGCTGCAAGAGCGCCCCGAGGACCTTGCGGAGGTTCGGCTCGTCGTCGACGAGGAGGATGCGTGCAGGGTGCGTGGTCACTCGATTTACGCCCAATCTATGCCCAATCTACGGGTGCTGCGGGGCCTCGGGGAGTCGTGGGATCGCGACGGACTCGTCGGCGATGTCGGCGACGGGGACCGTCGGCTCGGGCCCGGTTGCGCGTGTCGACGCGCCACCCGGCGATTGCACGGGCAACAATACGGTGAAACGTGCCCCGCCGTCGGGGTTGTTCGCGACCTCGATCACGCCTTGGTGATTCTCGACGATGCGCTGGCTGATGGGTAGCCCGAGGCCCGTACCGCCGCTCTTGGTGGTGTGGAAAGGCACGAACAAGTTCGTCATCGTGCGCGACGACAAGCCGGGGCCGTTGTCGCGGACATCGATCGCGACCGCGTCGCCGCGCAGCAGGCCGCGTCGACGCATCGACAGCGCGATCTCGACGGCGGGCTCCTTCATGCCGGCGGTCGCGTCGAGCGCGTTGAGCACGAGGTTGTGCAGCACCTGGCGCAGCGCGTCCTGATCGCCGCGGATCTGCGGGACCGCGCCGCGCTCGCGCACGCTCACGCGCTCGCGCACCGACTCGGGCACGAGCCGCAGCGTCGCCGCGACCACCTCGCGCGGATCGAGCAGCGCGTGCTCACCCTTGAACGGCCGCGAGTAGGTGAGGAACTGGCTGACGACACGATTGAGGCGATCGACCTCTTCGACGATCACGTCGAGGAACTCGCGGGCCTGCGGACCGGGCTTGTCGTCGAGCGACTCCATCACCTGCACGGCGCCTTTGATCGCGCCGAGTGGGTTTCTGATCTCGTGCGCGAGGCCGGCTGCCATCTCACCGAGCGCGGCGAGGCGGTCGCGTTCCTTCCTGGCCTCGTACACCGCCGAGTTCGCGATCGTCGTCGCGGCCTGCACGACGATGCCGTCGAACAGCTCGATCTCCTCGCGCGAGAACGGTTCGAGCAGGCGCTCGTCGTCGACGAACAGCGCGCCGAGCAGCTCGGGCTCGCCGCGATCCTCGTCGCGGCCGAGGCGACCGACGATCGGCAACGCGAGACTGGCCTTGAGGGCGCCGAGCGTCTCGAGCATCTCGTCGAGCTCGACCTCGGCTTCGGGGCGCGCCCGCTGACGCTCGCGCTGCAGCACGTCGCGCAGCTGCGTGCCGTGCCGCAGCATGCGATCGAGCAGCGGCCTGCGGGTCGCGAGATCGAGTCGTGCGAGCGGCACCGGGCCGATATGCCGCGTCAGCGCGAGCGCGGCACCCTGGCGTTCGATGAGGTAGAGGCTCGCCTGCGTCACGCGACCGGAAGCCTGCAGCTCGGCGATCACGAGCTTCGCCATCTCGTCGGGATCGATGACGCCGAGCAGCTTGAGTCGGAGCTGCATGAGAATGCGCCGTAGCACGCTGCGATCGCGGAACAGCCAGCCTTCGAGCCGCGACTCGATCTCGGTGCGCACGGGCTCGAGCAGCACGAGCACGGCGAACGATGCGACCGCGGCGTTGAAGACGAACAGCGAGCGATTGCCGGCGTCGCGCGCCGGGATCCACAGCAGCAAGAGTGCGTACAGGCCAGTGATGACGACGACCAGCACGCTGAGGCTCGCGATCCGCAGCGCGACCTCGGGAAGATCGAGCAACCGCTCGCGCACGAGCGTCTGCGCGACGAAGTACAGGTACACCGCGGTGACGATCGGCCCGACCGCGGGCACCCACGGCGAGCTGAGCACGAGCGTCGCGAGGCTCGCGTAGAAGAGGTAGCGCAGTCGCGGTGCCGCGGACGTGCCTTCGGCAGCACGGGCCGCTCCCCACACGCGCGTCGTCGCGAGCAAGAGCCCGACGATCACGTACGCGCCGAGGATGTACTGGACGATCTCCCAGGCGGCGAGCTCGCGCAGCGACGGAAAAAACAGCGCAACAGTCTGCGCCGCGACCAGCAACGTGCCGAGCCGGCGCTGCCACCCGCCGTAACGCGTCGCGCCGACGGCGGGCACGAAGCTCGAGAGGCAGCGTTCGGCCGTCCAGGGCAGGAGTAGGCTGATGGTCTGCGCGAACCACCCGAACAGGGACAGCCCGGAGAAGCCGTAGAAGAAGCGGCCGAGGTGGAAGAGCCCGAGGTTGAAGCAGAACACCGCGAACAGCACGAAGTTGTCGCGCTTGCGATCGCGCAGCACGACCGACGTGCCGATCGCAAACGCGACCGTCGCCGCGAGGAGCGAGCTGAGGATCTCGCTGAGCGACGTCGTCACCACGGCCGGGCAAGCATAGCCCCCGCGCGCCCGCGTCGGCTCGCTAGCGAGACGGTCGGAGCATCAGAGCTCGATCGACTGGCTCAGCAACCACAGGGCGGTGCAGGCGGCGACAGCTCCGGCCGTCCAGCGCAGCAGCATCGGTCGCGTCATGACCTCGCCCTGGGCCGAAGTGCCGCCATGGCGTGTGACATCGGTCCAGCGGCTCCACACCAGGCAGGCGACGGAAGCGAAGAACACGCCATCACGCCAGCTCGGCGTCCATGGGGGTAGTCGTGCGAGCGTGAGTGCGAGCAGCAGGATCACCGCGTTGCCGATCAGCATCCAGAACGGGCGCAGGAGCCCGGCCAACAACGACTCGGAGGGAGCGGCCTGAGACATGTCCCGAGTATGGGTGCGGGAAGTCGCCGAGCTGCCTGGCGTCTCGTCGTCGATCGAGGCGCGTTCGACATCGGCGCAGACCGACGCGCACAACCTCGTCGCATGCCGGATTCGCTCTCGCCGAACGATTCTGTTCGCCGTCGGTGAAGCGCCGCCCAGCGCTGATCGTTCGCCTCAGGCGAACACGTTCGTCCGCGCGGCGTTGCAGATCGCTCGCACGGCCGGGTGCCGCAGTCGGCGACCCTCGGTGATCGCGTAGTACCGCTGACGGACCGCGCGGGCGGTGCCGAGCTGCACGACGCCGTAGCGACTTCGCACCTCCGCGGCGATCACCTCGGGGCCCGGGAAGATGCCGAGGCCGTCCTGTCCGAGCAGGTTCATCAGCGCGTTGTCGTCGAACTCTCCGATCACGTGCCCGACGATGCCGAGGCCACCCATCCACTTCTCGAGGCCCCTGCGCACATCCGTGCCTGCGCCGGGTAGCAACCACGGTGCCCCGTGGAGGTTCTTCGGGAACTCGCCGCGCAGCGATGCCGCGAGCTTCGGTGCGGCGAACATCGCGGTTGCACACTCGCCGAGCAGATGACCGTGCACACTCGTCTTCACGCCGGCGCCGACCGGTGTGTCCGAGAGCACCACGTCGAGTGCACCCGCCGCGAGCTCGCCGATGAATGCATCGATCGGCCGATCCTCTCGGCACACGACGTAGACGCGCTCGGGCAGCGCGAACACGGGCTCGAGCAGGCGTCGTACGATCGGCTTGGGCAGGACGTCGCCGACGCCGACGCGCAGCCGCAGCGGGTGGCTACCGTCCTTGCCGCCGATCGACTCGACGAGGTCGCGGCCCATCGCGAAGATCTCGTCGGCGTACAGCAGCACGCTGCGGCCGGTGTCGGTGAGCGCGAGCCGACGGCCCTCGCGCTCGAACAGCGCCGCGCCGAGCTGTCGCTCGAGCTGGCGGAGCTGCGTGCTGATCGTCGCCTTGGACGTCGACAGCCGCGTGCTCGCGCGCGAGATGCTGCCCTCGTGCGCCACCACCCAGAAGTAGTGCAGGTGGTGATAGTTGAGCGCGGGTTCTTGGGCCTTCATGATGCCTCACGCGCCCGCGAGCGATCGTCCGCCGAGCCAGCCGAGCCAGCCGGCGACGAGGCTGCCGACGAGCGTCGTGATCACGTACGCCGCTGCGGTCGTCCACGCGCCGCGCTGCGCGAGCGCGAGGGTTTCGGCATTGAACGCCGAGTAGGTGGTGAATCCGCCGAGCAGACCCGTGCCCAACGCGAGTCGCACGGTCGGGGACATGAGATCGGGTCGCGTCGCGGTCGCGACGAGCACACCCAGCAACAGCGAGCCGAGCACGTTCACGCACAGCGTGCCGATCGGTAGCCCAGCTTCGGTGCGCGGTCGCAGCCACAGCCCGACGTGG
>Ga0105048_10011416_pt1 | contig 14017 bp, 11 predicted proteins | sample MAT05_FD_78382 | JGI IMG/M metagenome (GOLD analysis project Ga0105048, IMG submission 78382) | Freshwater microbial communities from Lake Fryxell liftoff mats and glacier meltwater in Antarctica - MAT-05 | ecosystem: Environmental > Aquatic > Freshwater > Ice > Liftoff microbial mat | place...
CCTGATGCAGAAGGTAGAATACCTGCATTGGTGCAAATGAAATTTGAAAAGGCTGCATTGCCTGCGGGGTTAAAAGTGGAAGGCATTTTTGGAAATATTGTTTCTGTGCGTTGCAACCGCAATGAAATATCTAAATTGCTGGCAGAACCCAATGTGGAATATATAGAATTAAGTTGTCGGTTAAATAGAGTGCATAAACTTAACGATACGGGCCGAATTCTCAGTCATGTTAACGAAGTACACGCAGGTTTATCGAATGGATTGAACGCAAATTATAAGGGACAAGGCGTAATTGTTGGCATTGTAGATATTGGATTTCAACCGGACAATCCAACCAATATGAATGCAAACGGAACTGTATTTAGGGTAAAACGTTGGTGGCAGCAGGGCAATAAAAGTGGCACACAACCTTCCGGATTTTCATACGGCACAGAATTTAACAATATTGTAAATATTGGCACAGCGAGAGATGATGATGGCACCCATGGTACCCATGTTGCCGGAATAGCCGCAGGCAGTGGTTACACAACGCCATCAAATAAATATATGGGAATGGCACCCGAAAGCGATATGGTATTTGTGAGCATTAAATACGCAAATGATACTTTAAATGGAAGTGCATTGGGCGATTACATAGTTGCCAATCCTACCATTTTAGATGGGTTTAAATATATCTTTGATTATGCCCAATCCTTAGGAAAACCTGCTGTAATAAACCTAAGTTGGGGCATGCACACTGGGCCGCACGATGGGAATAGTTTATTTGACAAGGCGGTAGAAATACTAACGGGTCCGGGGAAAATACTGGTGGGCGCATGTGGCAATGAAGCCGCCAATGAGATTCATGTTAAAACTACATTAAATAACGATACGGCCTACACATTTGCGCTAGACAGATCTAGAAATGACTACGTACACGAAAATGTATACTGCGACTTTTGGGGAGATAGTGCCCAAACCTTTGGATTGAATGTGTCCGTTTTCGATACAACGGGAGTAAAGAAACTGGAAACTCCCTTTTATTTCAGCTCAGGTGTTAAGGCACAAAAAGTTGTTTTTGGGAATGGAACGGATACTGTTTGGGTAACCTTGGGCGCGAACAAAAGGTTTGCAAACAATGGCAAAGGCGAAATGCTTTTAATGGTAGAAACCAACTTTGCTAAAAACCAACGGATAAGAATAGGTATGACAGGTAAGGGCAGAATTGATGGATGGAACAGCGGTCAGGTTTATCGCTGGACATCTGGTTCTTTTTTAAGTAAAGTTAAAGGCAATGATTTTACGGGAAAATATTTAACGGGGTTATCTGAAGGTACTGTAGGTGAAAATGGCGGCACAGGTAAAGCAACCATAACAGCAGGTGCCTATATTGCACGAAATAGTTGGCTAGATACCACAGGCAAATACCATGCACAGAATTGGCTAAAAGTGGGTGAAATTGCAAACTTTTCTAGCCGCGGACCTACCGTAGATGGAAGGATAAAGCCAGATATTTCTGCACCTGGGCAGAACATAGCTTCTTCTATGAATTACCGTACTTTTTCACCTTGGATTTTAGACCAAACTACTTACGCGAGCCGCTTTTTAGGAAATACCCAATTTTGGGTATTATTTAGTGGAACCAGCATGGCAGCGCCACATGTTGCCGGTATTGTAGCCTTGATGTTACAAGTGAATCCAAATTTAACCCCAGCACAGGTAAAGGATGTGTTGCAAAAAACGGCCCAGCGTGATTTTTATACTGGAAAGGATAGTAATAATATTTATGGCTTCGGTAAAATTAATGCATTTGAAGCCGTAAAACTGTTGGTGAATTTGAATGTAAAGGATCCATTAAAAAGGGGAATGAAAGCGGTTGTATATCCGAACCCCGTTTCTTCTGAAATGATAGTAAGCTGCGGAATTTTTGCGGGCAAGAATGGAATATTTCAAATATTCGATATCGCCGGCAAATTGGTTTCTGAACAAAGCATAAATTTCGACAATACTGGAATTTGCAGTTTGCATGCCAGTGGTTTTTTAAATGGCATTTATGCATGGCGTATTTTGTGCAACAACAACAAAGCCAGCGGTAAATTGGTGGTTCAGCACTAACCGTTCTGCGAAGCTAAATATTGCATGTAACTATTTACATGCCTGTCTTTTTTGGATAGATAAATATCTGCGATGGTTATCATAATACCCGTTTCTTCCACTGCGCCGAAGTGCGAATTTATTGATGTTCCAAATGTTTTCATGGTAGGACTAATGTTCATATAACTATTTACGAGTGGGGGTATATTTTCACCCAAAGCCCGAACATCGTGGTTCAGCAATTGATGCCCTTCCTTGTAAGACTTTCCTTGCAGAGATTGTATAAATGCACTGCAATCGGTTTCAATTTGCAGCGGATTGGGAATAGAAATAAGCACATCAGGATCTGGAAAGAAATGATGCATGAAGCTGAGGATAAGATCTCGTGCTTGGCGATTAAAATCGGTATACATAGTAACTTTGCCAAAAAAGTAACGAATACTTGGGTGAATCACTGTCAATGCGCCCAGACCATCCCACAAATTGTCTAATGAGAAAAGACCTTTTCTATTTTCAATACTGGGCTGGTATTGGGGTTGTACAAAACTTCGCCCTAGTTCTATCGTCCAAGGAAAAAAATCGTTTTTCATTTTTTCACTGTACGTCACAATCTCGCTGGTAGATAAATGATAATTGCCTTTAGAATCTCTAGCATCACCGCAAAGTTTATATCGGTATCCACCCACAATTTCTTGATCTTCGGTGTTCCAAACAATGAGTTGCTGATAGGCAAAGTCGCCAGTATCGAATTCATCAATATCGGCATTTTTACCGGTACCACCGCCAGCAGCGCGAAAGGTTAGTTCGCGCAAACGCCCGAGTTCTTTTAACAGATTGGGAGATTTGTTGCCATTGAAAATATAGATTTTGTTGTTGCCATTGTTTGTGGGTCGCACAAAGCAATCGTTCTGCAGTTCTTCTATTAGTACGTTTCTTTCTAATTTATCTATAATTGGCTGCATGCTTTAGGCGGCAATTTAGGGAAAAAGAAATGAAATTACCGTTAGGATTTGTTAAAACCAAATCAATTTCAATAAAGACTGTAACTATTCTATAAACACCAAACGAAACTAACGATTCATATATTCGAGAAAAGTAAGGTTTTTGTTTTTCACCATGGCGTATACATATTCTCGAATATGATATGCCCATTCTGGTTGGCTGTATTGCTTGTCGAAAGTAGAAGCGGGGATAGGTTTTCCAAAATAGATGTGCAAGTGTTTGCCTTTTTGTTGAAACATTTCGTCGGACAAAAAAAACATTTCTATATTGGCTTTAATTCCTAAAAAACGACGAATGCGGGCGATATTGTAAAAACGGTTTGAATTTTTGCCTTCTATAAAAGTGGGGATAATGGGTAAATTGTATTTTATAGCCCTAGAAATAAATCCTTTGTTCCAGTCCAAATCATGGATAATTCCTTTTTGTTTTCTAGAACAAATACCAGCGGGGAAAATTAGCACCAAATCGCCGCTGGCATAAGTATCGTCAACTCGTTTTAAAGATTCGCGAGGGCTGCTGCCCAATTTGTTGACTGGAATAAATTGGGATTGAAAATTAGGCAAATTCATTAAAATATCATTCACAATAAATTTACTATCCGGCCGAATTTTGGTCGCTTCTACCAACAACGCCATACCATCTATTGCACCCAAAGGGTGGTTGCTGGCAACAATTGCCCCACCAGATAATGGAATGTTCTCTTTTCCGATGGATTCGAAAGTTGCACCAACCATGGCAATAGACAGCGCTGCAAATTGAGAATCGTTTAGATCCGCACCCTTAGCCAATGCTCCATTGATTTCATCTTGATGGACAATTTTTTTAATCCAATTTACAATAAAACCAGGAATAAATTTAGCCAATAAGGGATTCTTATCCTTTAAGATTTTGTGTATATCCAAAGAGAAATACTTTTTTATTTCCGGATGTATCTTGTTTGTCATTTTTTATTACCTATGAATCCAATGAAAGATTGCTTTGTTGTTCCCAAATTCTAAAGTAGGCAAAGGTATACGAACATGTTCCGTGAGCCATAATATTGGTTTTAGCCATGTATGTCTTGTTTTTACATAACCAAAAGACAAGCTTGGACTTAAATAAAATTGCCTGTATCTTTTTATATCCGATTGGTCTATGGTGTTTTTATTGGCATCCAACCAAATGTTGTCGTTGCCACCTACCATGCCGGTTGCACCGTATCCCATGCTTATTCCCAAAAACTTTGGCCACCATTTGCTTTTTATTCCCAATTTGTTGGGATTAAAATCCAACCAATATGTTTGCCCATTATAGTCTTTTAATACCGTTTCTGGGAATGTATGTCCTAGCAAATCGGGCCTAATTTTATGAAACCGGGTACTGGAAACGCTAAAACGAAATGGCACTTTAGATTTGCCCCAAAAATATTGTTGTATACCCGAAAAAAAAAGGCCAGCAGTATTGGCAATCAAATCTCCGGAAGAAGCTCCCCAAGCTGCGCTGCGCCCATCGAAATATTCAATGGCAAACTGAAAAACCAAAGCAGATGATGCGCCATAAATTGCACTTTTTTTGCGATTATAGCCTGCCCATTTAAAACTTTCTGCAACTGTATTGGTAATAATGGCAGCAGACCATGCGTGGCCGACTTTATCCATTTGAAGCCATTCTTTGTTGTCATTGATCCAATGAAATTTAGCAGTAGGATAGGTAGAATACCAAGTTTGATACAATGCAGTATGCACACCGGTTGCCAAACCAATATCTGAGCACCAAACAACGGTTTTTCTTTGCCTAATTCTTTGCGAACTATCCAGGGTAGCAGATGATATTTGTACATACAAACAACATACAAATATTGAAATTCCCTGTTTCATCCAATTATCTTAAAATGGTAGATTTTACTTTATCTAATATGGAAAAAGCTTCCGCGGAATTCGCAGCTTCGGCATACACACGCAGCACAGGTTCTGTGCCACTGGGCCTAATCATTGCCCATTGATCGTTTCCAAATCTAAATTTATAGCCATCTGTATCTTCTATGGTTTCAATGCTCAAATCTTCGAAATTTTTATAGGTACCAGATTTGCAAGATAAAATTATGGATTGCTTTATGGCTTCTGTGATATGCAAGTCGTATCGTTCCACAGCAAAAGTTCCAATTTGTGCGTAAATATCAGCCAACAATTGTGAAACTGTTTTACCTGTTTTTGCCATAAATTCCATAATAACCAACCCCATCCAAATACCGTCTCTTTCTGGAATATGGCCTTTAATGGCAATACCCCCACTTTCTTCGGCACCTATAAGTACATCGTCTGAAATCATATATTCGCAAATGTATTTAAAGCCAATTTTGGTGGTAATGGTTTCAATTCCCTTGAGTTTGCAAAGTGCTTGCACTTTATCGCTTACAGAAAAACTTTTCACCACCTTACCACTCATATTTTTATGAGTGGTTAAATATTCTATCAACAGTAAAATCAGATTGTGGCTGTCTACAAAGTTTCCATTCTCATCAAAAAAACCAATTCTATCTGCATCTCCATCGGTAGCTAAGCCACATAAATAATTGGCATTGTTTTTTAACAATTCCGAAATTTCTGGTAAATTTTTAAGGATTGGCTCTGGCGCGCGGCCATTAAAACCTGGGTTAAATTCAGCATGCAAAAGGTGTGCTCCTGGCAACGCACGGCGAACTACATTTTGACCCGCACCAAACATGGCATCATATACCAAATTGCCGCTTACTGCTTGCAATGCTTGCATATCGAAACTAGAAGTTAAATGGTTTAAATACATTTGTTCAAAATCACCATAAACCACCAATCCAGAAGTTATAAAATCGTCAAAATTGGCAGGCAGTACAGTGCTTAATGGTATGGCATTTTCTACAAATTCTATTTCAGAAGGAATTACAGGTCCACCGTAATTTGCTTTTAATTTATAACCATTATAAGCAGCCGGATTGTGACTGGCCGTAATAATAATTCCTGCAGTGGCATTTAAACGATTGGTAGCCAAACTAACCATAGGGGTTGAAACAAACCCAGAGGAAAGGATGGTTTTTACGCCGTTCGCTGCCAAAATTGCCGCTGTGGTTTTGGCAAACATTTCGCCACCAAAACGACAATCGTAACCTACTACGCAGCTTGCATTAGGATCTTTGTGTTTAAGCCAAATGGCGGTGGCTTGTGCCACACGTCTTACATTTTCTGTGGTGAAATTGTCTGCAATAATTTCTCGCCAACCATCGGTTCCAAATTTTATCGTATACATTTTATAGTTTAATAGAATTTAACATATCGGCTCACTTGCGTCCAAGAATATTTTTCCAAAGATTTAAGAAATTTGGGCGAATCTTCTTCTGTTACGTAGGCATTGTTTAACTTTATGATATTGTATTTAAAAACTTTTTCTTTGAGTACGTCTTCAGCAGTTTTTAAATTGTAAAGAACCTCCCAACCCAATAGAACATCAATTGGCAGTGGATTTAGTGGTTTGTTGTTTACGAATATCAACACGGTTTTAACTTTATAGTCTATATACCCTGCTTTTTTTATCCAAATTTCGTTCACTTCAATTCGTGTGACAGTAATTTCGCTTTTAAAAGATTTATAATCATAGTATAAATCAGCACCTAGGTTAAACAAAACCTCGCGGTTTACATTCAAATAATTTTGAATATTTTTAAAGAAAACATTCCCAATTTCTGTTGGTTCATTTATATCGGGTTCTATTACATAATGAATGTTTTTTGATATTGGCATGGGATAAAGCCCTTCTATTTTTCGCCTGCTAAAAAAAGCTTTGTCTCTAATTTTAATTGCATCAGAAGGCTTTTTCTGAAAATTTTTATTTCCAAATTGAACAATGTTAAAATTGTAATTTCTACTATACAATGCATTGGTTAGTGTCAATTCTGCGGGGCCGTTTACATTGCATTCTATTTGTGAAGCCACCATTAAGTTCCAACATTCCGTAAAATCTACATAACCATAACTCACTTTTCCGTTCTTACCTTGGTTTATAAAGGTTGCACCTATAATGGTAAAGGTAGTTTTAAATCGGGTGCTTGTCCAAAATTCATGCAAAAAAACATCTTGTGATTTTAAAAAACTTGTGCCAGAACTTTTTTCAATTTCGGCCAGCGACCGCGCTTCAATTTTAGATTGTTTATAGGGCGAATCCCACAAGCTTATTTTACCTTGTTGAATCATTTTGTAAAAAAAATCAACCATGGAAAATGCTATGTTAAAACCCATGGTATCGCTTTGGCGAGCTAGGTTTATATGAACCAATACGGGTTTATCCGTATATGCATATAAGGACTTGACGCCAGTAAAAACGAAAACAAAAAACAATATTTTAATAAACCCTAATTTTCTAAGAGGTTTCCGATTTTTACTATATGTGGAATGTAGCATTTATTTTTTTTATGTAATTTTTAAAAAAAAGCATTTTCTCCGGTAATTTCCATGCCTAAAATAAGCAAATGAATGTCGTGAGTACCTTCGTATGTTATTACACTTTCCAGGTTTGCCATGTGTCTCATCATTGGAAATTCTCCTGTTATTCCCATGGCACCGAGTATTTGTCTGCTCTCTCGGGCTATGTTCAAGGCTATTTCTACATTGTTTCTTTTGGCCATAGAAATTTGGGCAGCCGTTGCGGTGCCGGCATCCATAAGTTTACCTAGGCGCCATGCCAACAATTGGGCTTTGGTAATTTCTGTCAACATTTCGGCCAATTTTTTTTGTTGCAATTGAAAACCAGCTATGGGTTTGCCAAATTGGGTTCGTTGTTTGGCATATTTAAGAGCAACATCGTAACAATCCATGGCGGCACCTATGGCGCCCCAACTAATTCCATACCTAGCGCTGTTTAAACAAGTAAGCGGACCTTTTAATCCACTGACATTGGGCAAAATATTGGATTTTGGTACTTTTACATCATTAAAAACAAGTTCACCTGTGGCACTTGCGCGTAAGCTCCATTTGCCATGGGTTTCTGGGGTTGAAAACCCATCCATGCCTCTTTCTACGATTAAACCATGGACCAAACCCGTTTCATCTTTTGCCCACACCAAAGCAATGTCTGCGAAAGGTGCATTTGAAATCCACATTTTGGCACCGTTGAGTAACACATAATCGCCGGCATCAGTATAGTGGGTAACCATGCCACCTGGGTTAGACCCGTGGTCTGGTTCGGTCAGTCCAAAACAACCCATCATTTCGCCGGAAGCCAATTTGGGCAAATATTTTCTTTTTTGTTCTTCAGAACCAAATTTAAAAATGGGGTACATGACCAAAGAGCCTTGTACACTGGCGGTGCTGCGAATTCCGCTGTCGCACCTTTCCAATTCCATCATAATTAGACCATAAGTGGTATAATCCATGCCGCCGCAGCCATATTCTGCAGGCAATTGGGGTCCAAATGCGCCAATGTTGCCTAGTTCTGGTATTATATGCGCTGGAAATTCGGCATTTTGGGCATAATACTCAATGATAGGACTTAAGTCTTTCTTTACGTATGCCCGCACTGAATCTCTTATCAGAAGCTGCTCTGGGGTTAGTAAATCGTCCATTTGCATAAAATCAGGAGCTTCAAAACGGTCTTTTCCGCGATTGGCAGCAAATAAAGATTCAAGGTTTTGGGGTTGTTGCATAAATAAATTCAACTACAAAGGTAATGTTTCCTTTTTTTGCAGTTGCAATTATCCTGGTGAATATGCAACAAACAATGACCATTTTTTTGGAAAAACAGCAAGTATTTGCCCACATTGGTTGGGGCGATGCTGAAAGAATAGCGGGCGTTACTTTAGAAATTGATGTAAAGGTGAGTTTCTTATGGTCAACAGCAAACGACAATTTGATAGAAACACTGGATTATGGAGCTTTGGTTAAAATTGTACAATTGCAATCTGCGGTTGAATGCAAATTGTTAGAAACATTGGCAGAAAGAATTCAAAAATCGGTGTTGGATATTTCTGGGCACTACGCCCAAGAAATTGTGGTAAAAATTTGCAAGCCGAAAATACCTGTTGATGGCTATAATGCCAAATGTGCGGGTATAGAACTGGTATGGTTTAATCCCCATGAGTGAGGATACAGATAGATTTTTTTGGGTCATTTATACCAGGGATATAAAAACATTTGATTAAACATGTAACTTTGCCACAGGCATGAAAAAAGCCATATTCATTATAATCGTCGCTGGTCTGTCGCAGGCTATTTTTGCGCAATTGCCTCAAATTGCTGGTATAGTTTCTGATAAGAATACCGGAGAATCCATACAAGGTGCTATAGTAGGAGATATACAGGGCAATAACTACACCTATTCTAACCGAAATGGGTATTATAGTTTGGGCCTAGGAGGTGGAAAATATACACTGTTTGTTTCTGCAAGCGGATATTACCGAAAAATATTTCAGTTGGATGTTTTTGGGACGAAGGAAATGGATGTAATTTTAACACCTATAGATCCTTTGAATCCAGATACCGTGTCTAATCTTTCGAGTGGAATTAACGACTACCGCAGCGGGCATATTGCTCCGTTGATGGCACAAGTAAAAACTATGCCCACATTGCTTAGCGAACCAGACCCTGTGAAGTTACTGCAAAACATACCTGGGGTTAATGGTGGCATTGAAGGGCTCTCTGGCATGTACGTTCGTGGGGGCAATTCCGATCAAAATTTATCTTTAATGGATGGGTTGCCCTTGTATGGCAATGGGCATATTTTTGGTTTTTTAAGTGGCTACAACCCAGATGTGCTGCGCGACATACAGTTTTACAAAGGCGTAACCCCGGCAAGATATGGCGGTAGGGCCGGGGCTGTGTTAGATGTTACATTAAAAGAAGGCAATAAAACAGAATGGAAAGGAAATTACTCCGCCAACTTCCTCACCATGAAATTGAGTATGGATGGGCCCATTAGCGATAAAGTTACGGCTAGTTTGGGTATTCGTAGAAGCTACTTGGATTTATTTTTACCTCGCAGTGGCGGAGATTATGTATTTTACAACATTCATGATTTAAATTTAAAAGTGGCGGCTAATTTGAATAAAAACAATAAACTTACATTTTTTGTATACAACGGGCGAGATAAATATGCTATAAAAGCAACCAGCACGCGCCGAGATTCCACCAACCGATTGATAAGTTTTAATTTTCAAAATGCAGTTTATTGGCAAAACACCCTTTTGGGCGCCAATTTAAGTCATAAATTTAACAGCCGACATTACGCTTTGTTTACACTTGGGATGAGCCGTTATGCGTATAAATATAATTTTAGTTTAAACGGCTCAGTAACCACAGATACTGGAAGCAATACTGCAAAAATAGAATTGGGTAGGGTCAACGCCATTACAGATATCGTAGGCAAGGCAGATTTTGAATACAATGTATTGAATGGAAGTTACTTAAGGTATGGTGCAGAAATTATTCATCACGGGTTTAAACCTTCCGTTGCCCACGAGCAAATAGTTTCATCAGGCAGCGGTGAAACGGATAGTACCTATGGAAATTCTAATATTCAAGGCGCATTGGAAGCATCCGTGTATGGCGAGTATGAAACAGTTTTGAGTGCCGGTCTGAAATTAAACATTGGCGCTAGGTTATGGACATTTGTTGGCAAGGATAAAACGTTCTTTTTTCCAGAACCTCGCATTTTTTTAAGCCAGCAATTGCAAGGGCAAAAAGCGTTAAAGTTTGGATTTTCTATAGCCAACCAAGGTGTAAACCAATTGGCGAGTGTAAATGCCAGTTTGCCTTCCAATATTTGGTTCCCATCTGCCAAAAATTTTAGCACCCAACAAAATTTACAATTTACTGCGGGTTATTACAGACCTATTAAGTATGGCATCGAATTTTCTCTAGATGCTTACTATAAAATTATGAAAGGGGTAACCGATGTTACTGGCAGGGATGAAGGGGATTTATTAAAAAACTACTGGCAGCCTATGTTGGCACAAGGCAAGGGAACCGCTTATGGGCTTGAGGCTACATTTATGAAAAAACACGGACGTTTAAATGGAGTGGCTGGGTATACTTGGTCTTACAGCAACCGTACCATTCCAGATATAAATTTTGGAAAGACTTTTCCATTTCGGTGGGACCGCAGGCATAAATTCTCTATTATGGGTGTCTACCATATAAGTGACGTATTTATGTTAAATTTTGGTTTGGTAATTATGACGGGAAATGCAGTATCGGTCCCCACTGGAAAATATGTTGCTGCTGATGGTACCTTTATTTTTGACTATGCAGAAAAAAACAACTTTAGAATGCCAACTTATCGCAGATTTGATATTGGTTTCACCAAAGAAATTAATCCTTATAGAAATTTAAATAAACAATTTTGGGGAATCAACATTTACAACGCGTTGGGTTTTTACAATCCGTTGTTTATTCAAATAAAAAGAGATGCCAAAGACAATGTAAATAAAGCCTATGGGCAATCCTTTTTTCCTTTCATACCTTCAGCATTTTATAGATGGGAGTTTTAATATGAAAAAAATAAATTTAATACTTTTCGTTGCTTTGTTTTTTAGTTCTTGCGAAAAGGTGATTGATATATCCTCTGTAACTTTACAAAACAGGTTGGTGGTGAACGCGCTAATAAATGACCAGGATAATATTTCGATAAGTGTAAGTAGCAGCACCACCATACAAGATTCGGTAAAGCCAGCACCAATAAAAGATGCAGTGGTTGTTGTTAAAGATAAGAATGGCGTTACAACCAATTGCATTTTTAGTTTACTCACAGACAAATATGAATGTGGCATAGTGCCCAAAGTGGGCGATTATTTTTCCGTTACTGTAACTGCAAAAGGATTTTCTCCGGCGTTTGCAGAAATGGTCATTCCTAGTAAATCTAACAATGGAAAAAGTACTTGGAAAGACAGTACTTCTTTCGATTCTAGCGGATTTCCAAATGGCACATTGGTTATTAAGTTAAATGACAAGGGGAATGAAAAAAACTATTACCGCATTTCATTGTTTTATTACCAGGTTTCTTTGGCAGAATGGCGGGTTTTACAACCTATTTTAGACGATGCTGAGTTGCGAAATCAAGCCTTGAAAACGCAAGATGGAGGAATCATTTTTAAGGATGCTACTTTCAACGGAAAAACGCGTAACATATCTTTTACAACTCCTTTTGGTTATAGTTTTCAATCGCCTAAATTTTTAGCGGTTGTTGAAAATTTAAGTGAGCAATATTACAATTATTTTAAATCCTTGGACGATTATAAGAATAACCGTGGCGTATTTAATGAGCCCGTTCCTGTGTTTTCGAATATAAAAAATGGGGTAGGGATATTTGCTGGCAGCAGCATACAACGGGATACCATTCAATAGGTTTAAGGATAATTGGCCTAACCTGCGCTTAATTGTGTGCCTTAAAATTTTTCAAAATTGATTGATTCTTAAGTATACCATTGCGTACTTCAATGGCTTATGCAAATTATTCTTTTACATCCACAAAACGCAAACACAATAAGGATTGAAACAAGGCAATAGTTACAAATATGAAATAAACTACACTCATAGAATACACCCATTTTATCCCAGTCTTTGGTGAAAACTTGGATGATATAAAATAAGCAAAAAGAGGAATAATCTGCAAAGCATGAATTACGTAAAAAGGGGCAACACGTAAAACGGCTTATAGGGTGCACCAATTTGCAAAAGGTGGACCTCGTTTGCCATTAATACTGCCAACTGTGTGGACGGTTCTAGAGAATAAACAAGTCCCTTAAACGAAAAACAATAGCGCCAAAAGAATCTGTATAAGTGAAATGCAATTTTTGGCCACGTTGGGCTTGCAGGGTAATGGCAAATTGCTCAAAACCAAGAGAAACCACAGCCACAATACTATAGCGATGTATCATTTTTTTTTTAAAGTTTAGACTAAAGATACAAAAAGTACAACTAAAAATACTTTAAATTATATGGGTTTTACCAGACTATTAATTCGCAGCAATTGCGCATGATTCCCAAATGCATATACGCCAAGTATTCCTGAAAGGATTAAATGAATGAGCCCCAAGTAAGCGAGAAACTTATTTCGCAGAAAAACAAGTTTAATTATGCGCACTATGCTTTGATCTTCATCATTTTATCCAAGCTGTATTTGCCAGGACCCGTAAAATAAAGTGCAATGCAAACCACCATCAATTCTATGGCATTGCTGCCTTCCATCCATTTCTTAACGAGGGATAGTTCGGGCACATTGTAAACTTCAGACCAATGGTGCAACGCGGCGACAAACATGGTGAAACCCGCCAAGACTGCCGCGGGGCGGGTAAAAAAACCCAATAGAATGAGCAAACCACCGCCAAATTCGGCAAAAGCGGCCATGAAACCCCAAAAGCCATGGGCAAAATCTAATCCTACCAAAGACATATTTGCACCCAGTTTGGCCCATTTATCAGGACCACCCATCATTTTTGGCCATCCGTGTAAGGTAAGTTGCAAGCCAATGCCCAAGCGCAAAACGAGCAAACCTGTATCAATTTTAGTGGTATCAAGGAATTGTTTAATTTTCTGTTTCATGTTTTGTTTTAGTGCTGCAAATTAATATATATTTTGGCGACATTTTTTTTTGGAGGAAAGTTTTTCCCTCACCCCGCCCATTCTGGTCAACCCTCTCCATTCTGGAGAGGGTTGAAGCAGCCGGCTTTTTGCTATGTGAATGTGGTTGCTCCCTGGTTATATGTTTGTCGCCGTTTAGATTACGAAATAATATGGTTCTTTACTTCACACTTATTTAATAATTTTCACAGAATTTCCATTGTCGAATGTGAGCAAATAAACCCCCGTTGGATAATCGTCAAAAGGGATAGAAGATTCCACGCCGCTAAGCAGAAGCTTGCCTGTGATGGTATACAATGTATATTTAGTAATGAATTGATTTTGACAATTAATTTGTAATATATTTTGAACAGGATTGGGTGCAA
>Ga0105048_10011417_pt1 | contig 14016 bp, 11 predicted proteins | sample MAT05_FD_78382 | JGI IMG/M metagenome (GOLD analysis project Ga0105048, IMG submission 78382) | Freshwater microbial communities from Lake Fryxell liftoff mats and glacier meltwater in Antarctica - MAT-05 | ecosystem: Environmental > Aquatic > Freshwater > Ice > Liftoff microbial mat | place...
CCCGCCACTGCGCGGTGTCGGTCTGCGAAACGAAACTCGTGCTGATGCCGAACTTCGCGAAGTCCTGAAACAGCTTGATGGTGCTGCCGAAAACGCTCTGCGAACACACCACATGGTCGCCCGCCTTCAACAGACCCATGATCAGCATCAGGATGCCCGCCATGCCGCTGGCCGTGCCGATGCAGCCGGTGGTGCCTTCCAGTGCCGCGAGTCGGCGCTCCATCATCGTCACCGTGGGGTTGGAAAAACGGCTGTAGACGAAGGCCTCTTCTTCGTTGGCAAAACGCCGCGCGGCGGTCGCCGCGTCGGGGTGCACGAAGCTGCTGGTGAGGTACAGCGCCTCGCTGTTCTCGCCGTACTGCGAAGGCGGCAGGCCTTCGCGAACGGCCAGGGTGTCTGGCCTTGTCCCGGCCGGCAAACCCACGCGTGCAATGCTCATCGCTGGGTCTCCTCGCCTTGCAAGGCCAGGCGCGAGCGATGGCTCTCGTCTTCTTCGTCGAACTGCAGTTTGCGTTGCGCCTGCATCGTGACGAACTCGGCCGCGCTCACGTCACCGGTGATGTAGTGTCCGTCGAAGCAGCTGGCTTCGAAGGCCTTGATCTTCGGGTTCAGCGCGCCCACCACGCGCTTCATGGCGTCCACGTCTTGATAAATCAAGGCATCGGCGCCGATGTACTGGCGGATTTCCTCGACGCTGCGTCCGTGCGCGATCAGTTCTTCCTTGGTCGGCATGTCGATGCCGTAGACATTGGGGAATCGCACCGGCGGCGCGGCGCTGGCCATGTAGACCTTGCGCGCCCCGGCCTCGCGCGCCATCTGCACGATTTCCTTGCTGGTGGTGCCGCGCACGATGCTGTCGTCCACCAGCATCACGTTGCGGCCCTTGAATTCCATGCCGATGGCGTTGAGTTTCTGGCGCACGCTTTTCTTGCGCACGCCTTGCCCCGGCATGATGAAGGTGCGCCCGACGTAGCGGTTCTTCACGAAGCCTTCGCGGTAGGGTTTGCCGATGCGGTGCGCCAGTTGCATGGCGCTGGGGCGGCTGCTTTCCGGGATGGGGATGACGACGTCGATGTCGGTCGGTGGCATCGCGTTGATGACGCGCTGGGCCAATGTTTCGCCCAGGTTCAGACGCGCGTGGTAGACCGACACACCGTCCATCACCGAATCAGGCCGCGCGAGGTAGACGTACTCGAAGATGCAGGGATTCAGCGTCGGGTTCTCGGCGCACTGCCGGGTGTGGATGCGGCCTGCCAGGTCGATGAAGATGGCCTCGCCGGGCGCCACGTCGCGCGTCAAGGTGTGGCCCGTGCCGTCCAGCGCCACAGATTCGCTGGCCACCATCACGTCGCGCTGGCCGTCGGTGCCCGCGCCTTCGCCAAAGCACAGCGGGCGAATGCCGAACGGGTCGCGAAAGGCCAGCAGGCCATGGCCGGCGATGAGCGCAATCACCGCGTAGCTGCCCCTGATGCGCTTGTGCACGGCGCCGACCGCCCTGAACACGTGTTCTGGCGTCAGCGGCAGCGCCACGCCGCTGGAAGACGGCGCCACCAGTTCCAGCTCATGCGCCAGCACGTTGATGAGCACCTCGGTGTCGCTCTCGGTGTTGATGTGGCGGCGGTCGATGGCGAAGAGTTCGGCCTTCAGTGCCTGGGCGTTCGTGAGGTTGCCGTTGTGCACCAGCACGATGCCGTAGGGCGCGTTGACATAGAAGGGCTGCGCCTCTTCTTCGCTGTAGGCGTTGCCGGCCGTGGGGTAGCGCACCTGGCCCAGGCCCACCGCGCCGGGCAGGTCACGCATGTTGCGGGTGCGGAACACGTCACGCACCATGCCGCGCGCCTTGTGCATGTAGCACTTGGTGCCCAGCATGGTGACGATGCCGGCTGCGTCCTGGCCGCGGTGCTGCAACAGCAGCAGCGCGTCATAGATCAGCTGGTTGACGGGGTTGCGCGAGATCACGCCGACGATGCCGCACATGGTGTTGGGGTGTCCTGATCTCTGGGTTCGAAAGGGGTCGGGGTTCAGGCCGCCTTCAGGCCGCCTTCACGCCGGAAACAGGCGCGTCGCCGTCTCGGGCAGCAGCGGCTTCAGCCACGTCAGCCCCTGCGCCAGCCAGGGCCCGCCGTGCGAGGCGCGCCACGCTTCCGATTGTGCGGCCGGCGTCAGCGTCACGACGGTGCAAAGCGCCAGCAAGAGCACGCCGCCGCGCAGCGCACCGAAGCCCGCGCCCAACAGGCGATCGGGAATGGACAACGGCGTGGCGTGAATCAGCATGCGCACCAGGCGCGAAAGCAGCGTCCACACCACCAGCGCGGCCACGAAGGCCAGAAGGAAAGCGGCGCCGTAGCTCAATGCCGAGCCTGGGTCGCTGACAGGCAGGCGTGCAGCCACTGCGGGCGCGCTCCATTGCGCGGCAAACCAGGCCACGAGCCAACCTGCCAACGAAAGACATTCAAAGACAAAACCGCGCACCAGACCGATGACGACAGAGACAGCCAGCACCGCCAGCAGGGCCCAGTCGACCCACGACAAGGCGTGCAGAACCTCCATCAAAGCGACAGGATGTTGGCTGGCAGCCCCGCGCGCTTGAGCTTTTCGGCCGCAGTCTCGGCCTCGGCGCGCGTGGCGTAGGGCCCCAGGCGCACCCGTGTGCGCTTGCCGGCGTCGCCCTCGATGACCTGGGTGTAGGTCTGCAGGCCCAGCTTCTCGACCTTGGCGCGAGCGTCCTTCAAGGTGCGGGCATCGGTGTAGGCGCCCACCTGCACGACAAAACGGCCGGCCGCTGCGGGTACCGAAGTGGCGACCGAGCCTCCACCCGCCAGCAAGGCAGCGGCGCGGGCGCTTTCGCTGCGCGCGCTTTCCGTCCGCACGGCGGCTGCGGGGGTTGCTGGCGTTGCCGCCAAGGGCGCTGGAGCAGGGGCTGCAACTGCAGGGCGGGCAGGTGCCGAAGCCGCGGCGCGTTGCGGCTCGACCGCTGCAGGGCGCGGCGGGGCAACAGCCACGGCAGGCACTGAGGGAGCAGGTTCTGCAACGGCTGGCCCTGACGAGGTGGCCGACGCTGCCTGCGGCATGAGCAACACCTCGCTGCCCGCGTCGGCCGGCAAAGTGGTCACCGGCAGCGGCCGGTAGACGGTGGCTGGCGTCGCCGCCTCAGCGCCTTCGCGCGCCGCGATCTGGATGGAGATGTCCAGCGGCAGCGGCCGCGGTTGCGTCTCGAACAGCACCGGAAAGCCCAACACGCCGACCAGCAGCAGCACCAGCGCCCCCACCAGGCGCTCGCGTGCCCGCGTGCGCGCTGCATTCACATCGTTGCTGCCCACTTCCGGCCCCGCGCCACGTGCGCGCTTGGCGGGCTTTGGCACCGTACGCAGGGGCTCTGCTTCGGGCTTGGCGCGGAAGAAGGGAAAACGCATGCGGTGAGGCTTGGGTGCGGGTGCGGGTGCGGGGGGGTTCGACAACCGGGGGCAAATGAGGCGGGGCACCGAGCCCCGCGCTTCAAGCGACGTGGGCCGCGCCGAGGCGGGGCAAACCGTCCTTCAGAACGCCCCCCACGGCGTAGAAAGAACCGAAGACGACGATTCTATCGGCGCGGTCGGCCGTGGCCGCCGCGGCGGCCAGGCCAGCGGCCGGGCTGTCGTGGGTGTGCACGGCCACCGGCTCGCCCGCGCGCCCGGCCACGGCTTCGCGGACAAGGGCCGCCAGTTCCTCCGCACCGGCTGCGCGCGCCGTGGGCAAGGCGCAGCAGTGCCACACATCCACCAGCGGCGCCATGCGGGCCAGCAGGCCGGGGATGTCCTTGTCGCGCATGGCGCCAAAGACAGCATGGGTGCGTGGAAAATAGCCCATCGCATCGAGGTTCAGCGCCAAGGCGGCCACGGCCTGCGGGTTGTGCGCGACGTCCAGCACCAGCGCCGGCTGGCCCGGCACGACCTGAAAACGCCCCGGCAGCTCCACCATCGCAAGCCCGGTGCGTATGGCCTGGGCATTGATGGGCAAGCGTTCACGCAAGGACTCCAGCGCCGCGATGGCGCCGGCCGCATTCAGCAGTTGGTTGGCGCCGCGCAGCGCCGGGTAGGACATGCCGTGATAGCGCCTGCCGCGCCCTGCCCAGCCCCATTGCTGGCGGTCGCCCGTGTGATTGAAATCGCGCCCGACCAGCCACAGGTCGGCACCGATGCTCTCGCCGTGCTTGACGACGCTGGCAGGCGGCAGCGGGTCGCTCACCACACACGGTTTGCCGGGCCGCATGATCTGCGCCTTCTCCAGACCGATGCTCTCGCGGTCAGGGCCCAGCCACTCCATGTGGTCGAGGTCGATGCTGGTGATGACGGCGCAGTCGGTGTCGAAAGCGTTGACACTGTCATAGCGCCCGCCCATGCCCACTTCCAGGATGATCACGTCGACCTCGGCTTGCGACAGCAAACGCACGATGGCCAGCGTGCTGAACTCGAACTGCGTCAGCGTGATGTCACCGCGCACGGCTTCCACAGCGGCGAAATGCGGCACCAGGTCGTCGGCCGCCACCGGCGCGCCGTTGAGGCGGCAACGCTCTTCGAAATGCACGAGTTCTGGCTTCTGATAGAGCCCCGTGCGATAGCCGGCATGCCGCGCGATGCTCTCGAGCATGGCGCAGGTGCTGCCCTTGCCGTTGGTGCCGGCCACGGTGATGACGGGCGCCGAGAACCGGATGTCCAGCCGGCGCGCGACCTCGACGGTGCGCTCCAGCGACAGGTCCATCTTCTTCGGATGCATGGCCGCGCTATGCGCGAGCCATTCCGCCAGCGACGCAGGCGTGCTCAAGCTACGGCATCAGCGCTCTGGCGCTGCAGCATGGCCAGCAAACGCGCCACCGTGGCGCGCATCTGGCGGCGGTCGATGATCATGTCCAGCGCGCCCGTGGTGAGCAGGAACTCGCTGCGCTGGAAACCTTCGGGCAGCTTCTCGCGCACGGTGTTCTCGATCACGCGCGGGCCGGCAAACCCGATCAGCGCGCGCGGCTCGGCAATGACGACATCACCGACGAAAGCAAAGCTGGCCGAAACGCCGCCCATCGTGGGGTCGGTGAGCACGCTGATGTAAGGCAGCTGCGCTTTCGCCAGGCGCGTCAGCGAGGCGTTCGTCTTGGCCATCTGCAGCAGGCTCAAGAGGCCTTCCTGCATGCGCGCACCGCCGGTGGCGGTGAAGCTGATGAACGGCAGCTTCTGCTCGAGCGCGGCTTCGACGCCGCGCACAAAACGCTCGCCCACCACGCTGCCCATGCTGCCGCCCATGAACTCGAACTCGAAGCAGGCCGCCACCACGGGCACGCTCATCACGGCGCCGCCCACCACCACCAATGCGTCGGTCTCGCCAGTGGCCTCGAGCGCGGCCTTCAGGCGCTGCGGGTACTTCTTGCTGTCCTTGAATTTCAGTGCGTCGATGGGCATCACTTCCTGCCCGATCTCCCAGCGGCCTTCGGGGTCGAGGAAGGCATCCAGCCGGGCGCGCGCGCCGATGCGGTGGTGGTGGTCGCACTTCGGGCAGACGTTGAGGTTCTGCTCCAAGTCGGTCTTGTAGAGCACGGTCTCACACGACGGGCACTTGATCCACAGGCCCTCGGGCACGACACGGCGTTCGGCCGGGTCGGTAGGCTGGATCTTCGGGGGCAGCAGTTTTTCCAGCCAGCTCATGCAGTCACCTCGTTTTCGTCCAGGGCCGCGCGGATTTCAGCCATGAAGGCGCGGGCCGCGAGAGGCGCATTGTCGCGCGTCTCGGTTTCCAGAATCTGGATCAGTCGCGAGCCGATGACCACGGCATCGGCCACCGTGCCCAAGGTCTTGGCGGTGGCCGCATCGCGAATGCCGAAGCCCACGCCCACCGGCACACCGACATGGCGACGGATGCGCGGCAGCATCTCTGCCACCGCTGCAGTGTCCAGGTGGCCTGCCCCCGTCACGCCTTTCAGCGACACGTAATAGACGTAGCCGCTGGCGATGCGCCCCACCTGCGCCATGCGCTCGTCGGTGCTCGTGGGGGCCAGCAGAAAGATCAGGTCCAGGCCGGCGGCCTTCAACTGTTCGGCGAAGCCCTCGCATTCTTCGGGCGGGTAGTCCACCACCAGCAGGCCGTCGACACCCGCCTCTCGCGCATCGATGACGAAGCGGCCCTTGCCCATGCGGTGGTCGTAGGCTTCCACAGGGTTGGCATAGCCCATCAGCACCACGGGCGTGGTGGTGTTGGCCTTGCGGAATGCACGCACCATGTCCAGCACCTGCGGCGCGCCGATGCCGCGCGCCAGCGCGCGTTCGCTCGCCTTCTGGATGACGGGGCCGTCGGCCATGGGGTCGCTGAATGGCACGCCCAGCTCGATGATGTCGGCGCCGCCTTCGGCCAGCGCCTGCATGATCTGCGGCGTGAGGTCGGCGTAGGGGTCGCCGGCAGTGACGTAGGGAATGAGCGCCGTGCGGCCCTGGGCCTTCAGTGCAGCGAGCGTGGCAGGAATGCGGCTCATGGCTGCCCGCCTTTCACGCTCTGCCCGCGACAACTGGGGCGGCAGTAGAACTCGGCGCCGGTCAAATCAGCCACGGTGCCGATGTCCTTGTCGCCGCGGCCGCTCAGGTTCACGAGCAGGTGCTGGTCGGGTTTCATGGTGGCGGCCAGCTTCATCGCATAGGCCACGGCATGGCTGCTTTCCAGTGCCGGGATGATGCCCTCGGTGCGGCACAGGCGGTGGAAGGCGCTCAGCGCCTCGCCGTCCTCGATGGCCACGTATTCGGCGCGGCCGATGTCTTTCAGGTACGCGTGTTCTGGGCCGACGCCGGGGTAGTCCAGCCCCGCGCTGATGCTGTGTGTTTCGGTGATCTGGCCGTTGGCGTCCTGCAGCAGGTACGTGCGGTTGCCGTGCAGCACGCCGGGTGTGCCTGCCGAAAGGCTGGCCGCGTGTTTGCCGCTGGCGATGCCCTCGCCCGCTGCCTCTACACCGATGAGGCGCGTGCCTTCATGCGGGATGTAGGGATAGAACATGCCCATCGCGTTGCTGCCACCGCCGACGCAGGCGATCACGGCGTCGGGCTGGCGGCCGATCTGCTCGGGCATCTGCACCAGGCATTCGCTGCCGATGACGCTTTGAAAGTCGCGCACCATCATCGGGTAAGGGTGCGGGCCGGCCACGGTACCGATGATGTAGAACGTGTCTTCGACGTTCGTCACCCAGTCGCGCAGCGCTTCGTTCAGCGCGTCCTTCAGCGTCTTGCTGCCGCTTTCCACCGGCACCACCCGCGCGCCCAGCAGGTGCATGCGGTAGACGTTGGGGCTTTGCCGCTTGACGTCTTCGCTGCCCATGTAGACCACGCATTCCATGCCGTAGCGCGCACAGATGGTGGCCGTGGCCACGCCGTGCTGGCCGGCGCCGGTTTCGGCGATGACACGCTGCTTGCCCATGCGGCGCGCCAGCAGCGCCTGCCCGATGGTGTTGTTCACCTTGTGCGCGCCGGTGTGGTTCAGGTCTTCGCGCTTCAGGTGGATCTGCGCGCCGCCGATCTCGCGGCTCAGGCGCGCAGCGTGGTAGACGGGGCTCGGGCGCCCGACAAAGTGCTTCAGCTCATGCCTGAACTCGCGCACGAACTCGGGGTCGTCGCGGTACTTCGCATAGACGCTTTCCAGTTCACGCAGTGCGTGAATCAATGTCTCGGCGACGAAGGTGCCGCCGTAGTAGTTGCCCATCGCGGGGCCGTCGACAGGGCCGAAGCGCCCACGGGCGTCGGGCTGCTGGTAATTCAACATGGTGGGTTCCTTCGAAAGAGGTCTGAGACAGTGGCCGCAGCCACCGCCCTCAGGTGCCGAGCCGCTTGTCGGCTTCGTGCACCGCCTTGCAGAACCGGCGCATCAGCGGGCCGCTCTTGACGCCCTTGCTGAGTTCCACGCCGGAACTCACATCAACGGCCCAAGGCCGGACGTGAAGGACCCCATCGGTCACATTGGCAGGATTCAACCCACCAGACAAAACGACCGGAAGAGGCACGCTGGGTGGAAGCTGTGACCAATCGAAGACCTTCCCGCCCCCGCCGAAGGTCTCGACATGGGCGTCGAGCAGCAGGGCTTGTGCACTCAAAAAAAGCTGCGCGAAGTCTAGCAAAGCGGTCCTGACCTTGCCGTGGTGCGTGTGGGCGACGCTGCCGTCGGCAGCGATGCGCGCCGCGCGCAGGTAGGGCCGGCCAGCGGCCGCGCACTGGGCCGGCGTTTCGTCGCCATGAAACTGCAGCAAGGCCTGCGGAAGCGCGTCGGTGGCGGCGCGCACTTCCTGCGGCGAAGCGTTCACGAACAGCAGCACCGGCGTGACGAATGGCGGCAGCCGCGCAGCAAGTTCTGCAGCACGCTGCGCAGTGACGTGGCGCGGGCTCTTGGCGTAGAGCACGAAGCCCAGCGCATCAGCGCCGGCATCGACGGCCTCGTCGACATCGGCCTCGCGCGTGAGGCCACAGATCTTGATGCGGGTGCGGGGCATGAGCGAGTTCAGGGCAGCCAGCCGGCTGCAGGTGCGTGGGCGGGGATGCCCCAGGCTTCATCGTAGTACGGGCCCACGAAGTAGAGGCCGTCGGCAGGGAAGGTCGGCGCCGCCGCATCGCGACGGCGCGCTTCCAGCACTTCGGCCATCCAGCCCGGGCTGTGCCGACCCTGCCCCACCGCCACCAGGCAACCCATGATGTTGCGCACCATGTGATGCAGAAAGGCGTTGGCGTCGAATTCGAAGCGCCAGTAGTCACCGCGTTTGTCGATGTGGATGCGGCGCAGCGTCTTTACCGGCGTGGGGCTCTGGCAGTGGGCGGCGCGAAAGCTGGTGAAGTCGTGCTTGCCCAGGAGCAGCGCGGCAGCCTGCCTCATGGCGTCGCCATCCAACGGGCGAAAGGACCAACCCACGAGACCGTGTTCCAGCCCCGGTCGCGCGGGCGATTCCAGCAGCGCGAAGTGGTAGCGCCGACCACGTGCGCTGTTGCGCGCGTGAAAGTTGTCGGGCACGTGCTGGGCCCATTGGACGGCAATGTCGATGGGCAGGTAGCGGTTGGTGCCGCGCACCCAGGAAAACGGCGCCCTGTCGACCGGGCTGTCGAAGTGCACCACCTGGTTCAGCCCGTGCACACCGGCGTCGGTGCGGCCGGCGCACACGGTCTTGACCGGCTGGGTGATGAAGGCCGCCAGCGCTGCTTCCAGCTTGTCCTGCACCGTGCAGCCATCAAGCTGCGACTGCCAGCCGTGGTAGGCCTGGCCGCGGTAGCTCAAACCGAGGGCAATCCTCATCGAAGAGGAAGGGCGGAACCCAAGCGGACGCCGCGGAACCGGCTATGCCGAGCCGCTGGTGGCGCCCCCTTGAAGGGGAGCGGCGAAGCCGCTACGGGGCTGGTCGGTCACGCCAGCTTGTCCAGCATGCCCTGGGCCCTGGCCTGCAGCGGCCCCGCGCCCTTGGCGACCACTTCTTCCAGCAAATCGCGCGCGCCTTCCAGGTCGCCGATCTGGCGGAACTCTTCGGCCAGTTCCAGCTTGCGCGAGAGCGGGTCGTTGGCGTCGTCAGCGGCCATGTTCCCTGCGCTGTCGCCTCCGATGTCGCCGGCAGGCGCAAGCGGTGTCATCGGCTCACCGCCGATGGAAAAATCACCGAAGTCGAAGCTGCTTTCTGCAGCGGCAGACGTTGCGGTCTTGCTGGTCACCGCGGGCACTTCGTCGGCCAGCGCACCCAGGTCGAAGTCCAGCCCGTCATCAGCCGGCGGCGGCGTCTTGCGCTGCATCGGCACGGTCTTGGGTTCTCCAGCAGGCTCCAAGGTGAAATCGAGCGAGTCGTCGCCGCCCATCTTCGCGGCCGTGGTGAAAGGCTGCGTGGTCTCGGTGATGGGAATCTGCTGCCCGCCGAACGCCGGCGGGTTGACAACCGTGCCACTCGGGAAATCGAGCTCGAGGTCGAGGTCCATCGCGCTGCTGGGGCCGGCGTCGTCCAGACGCGAATCCATGCGGGAATCCAGGCGCGAATCCAGCGTCGCGTCGACCGCAGGCTGGAAGGCAGGCGGCTTCACCGGCGCCGTGTAGGGCTGGGTGGACGCGCCCAGCGCGTCGGGCATCATCACGCCGCCGGCCGCGCGCACTTCCTCGGGCTGACCGCCCGGCGCGTAAAGGATGTTCTCGGGGTCGATGCTCAGACCCAGTTCCTGCGCCTTCTGCCAGTCTTCGCCCTCGCCGCGCGTGAGGTTGAACATCTGCGTGGCCAGCAGTTCGAAGGCCTTGATGTCGCGCCGCTTGGCATAGACCTCCAGCAGCTTGCTGCGAATGGCCATGCGCTCGGGCGTGGCGCGCATCGCCTCTTTCAGGATCTCTTCGGCCTGCAGGTCGCGGCCGTAAGCCAGGTAGACATCGGCCTCGGCCACAGGGTCGACATCACCGATCGCATCGAGCTGGCTCAGCGAGTAGCTCATCGACGAATTGCCGGTGGCCGGTGCGTCGCGGGTGTCGATGCGCTGGCCGCCGCTGGCACCGAAGAAGGAATCGGGCTGCAGGCGGCTTTCCAGGAAAGAGGTCTCGCCCGCTGGCTTGCGGCGCGAACGCAGACGGTACAAGCCCAGGCCGGCCAGCAGCGCCACCAGCACGCCGGCACCCGGCAGCAGCAGTGAGTTGTCGAGCAGGCTGTCCAGGAAGCCGGGCTCTTCGCCCGCGGCAGGCCTGGGAGCCGTGGCGGGCGCTGTGGCTGCAGCAGGCGCAGAAGCGCCAGCAGGTGCGGGGGGCGTTGCAGCCGCCGGCGCCGCATCCGAGGGCAATGGGGTCTGTGTTGGTGACGGCACGGGCGCAGGCGCGGGCGCAGGCGCAGGCGCAGCGGCCACCACCGTCGGCGCTGGCAGCACTGGTGCTGCGGCCGTTGGTGCCGCCGCAGGGGGCACGGCCGGCGAGCCCGCGGTGCCCGGACCGGGTGCGGCAGTGGCCGTGGCGCCCTGCAGCTTCTTGAGCTCGTCGACATTGCGGGCCAGCTCGGCCAAGCGCGCGGCTTCGTCTCGCTTCTGGGTGTCGGTGGACGTGCGGGCCTCGGGCGCCGAGCCTTGCACGCCGCCCTGTGACAGCTTCAGCCGATCGGGGGTGGGCGCGGCGGCCTGTTTGCGGTCATCCACCTGCGTCTGCACCTGGCCGCGAGCCTGGCGGCCCGCAGCGGCGTCGGCCTCGGTGGTGGTGCCCGAAGCCAGACGCTGGCGGTAGGCGGCGAAATCTGCGCTTTGCGCGGTGATGAGTTCGCGCGCCTCGGCCGTGCCGACCGCCCCGGCCTCTGCGCCAGAGGGCACCGACAACACGGCTCCGGACTTCAGCCGGTTCATGTTCTCGCCGCTGAAGGCTTGCGGGTTGCCGCGGAACAGCGACACCAGCATCTGGTCCAGCGAGATTCCCGGGCGCTGCGTGCGCGCTGCGATACGGCTGAGCGTATCTCCAGAGCGCACGAGCACGTCGTCTGTGCCCAGGCCCGGCGCGGCTGTCGCCACCGGCGGGCGCGGAGGCTCCATCGGCGGGGTGGCAGGCCGCGGCGTCGGCCGCGCGGGCGCCGGCGCGCCGGCCAGCGGCGACGGGGCGGGGCTGCCGACGGCGGGTGGCGCCTCGGGTGAGGTCGGCGCACCTGCAGGGGCCGGTGAGATCGACGGCGACGTGCCCGGCGCGGCCGGGGCCTGCTGGGCCAGCCGCGAGCCCGGCGGGTCGAAAAGCATCGTGTATTCGCGCACCAGCCGGCCGCTGGCCCACGTGGCCTCGATGATCACGTCGACAAAGGGCTCGAGCACCGCGCGCTCGCTGCTGATGCGCACCACCTGGCGGCCATCAGCGCGGCGCACCACCTGCAAGGTGGCAGAAGGCAGCGCGGCGTTGTAGTCGACCCCCGCAGCGCGGAAGGCCTCGGCCGGCGCGATGCGCAGTTGCAGCGAAGACGCTTCTTCAGGCGTGATGCTGGTGATCTCGATTTCGGCCCTGAGCGTTTCGCCCAAAGCCGAGTTGACCGTCAGCCTGCCCAGGCCCAGCGCCCAGGCTTGCGTGGCCCACAGGCAGGCAGCGGCCAGCGCCACCCCATTGAGCGCAAACCGCGCCGCTCTCGTCGGTCGATATTTCAAGGCTGTTCCCCAACGCAGGTCGGTTGCGACTTCGCAGGAAGCCGACCGCTGTCCCTTCAAGCCACCCCGCAACCAACCCGAACACCGGCCGACTGCGTGGCGGAAAACGCAACAGTATTAAGCATATACGCGCGCAAGCTCACGTAGAGACTGACGATCCCGGGCGAAATGCTTTGTTTCGGCGGCCGTTGCATCTTGTTGCCCGACGGCAACGCCACGCCACACAGCGCGCGCGTGGTGGCTTCGTCAAGCCTGCAGCAGGATGCGCAGCATGCGGCGCAGTGGCTCGGCAGCGCCCCAGAGCAACTGGTCGCCGATGGTGAAGGCGCCGACATATTCCGGCCCCATGGCCAGCTTGCGGATACGCCCGACGGGGATGGTCATGGTGCCCGTCACCGCCACGGGCGTGAGGAACTGAAGCGTAGCTTCGCGCGTGTTGGGCACCACCTGCACCCAGGCGTTGTCGGCGGCGATCATGGCTTCGATGTCAGCCACCGGCACATCTTTCTTGAGCTTCAACATCAACGCCTGGCTGTGGCAGCGCATCGCGCCCACGCGAACGCAAAAACCGTCCACCGGCACCGAAGGCAGGCTGAAGCCTTCACCGCGGCCGAGGATCTTGTTGGTTTCGGCCATGCCCTTCCACTCTTCCTTGCTCACGCCCCAGCCGGGCTCGCCCCGGCCTTTGCCGATGCCCATGTCTTTATCAATCCACGGGATCAGCGAGCCGCCCAGGGGCACGCCGAAGTTGGCGGTTTCTTCAGCAGACAGCGAGCGCTGCTTGGCGACGACCTGGCGATCGATCTCGAGGATGGCGCTCTTGGGGTCGTCCAGCAGCGGTTTCACCGCGGCATTCAGCGTGCCGTACTGCGTCAACAGCTCGCGCATGTGCTGCGCACCGCCGCCGCTGGCGGCCTGGTAGGTCTGGGTGCTCATCCACTCCACCAGGCCCGCCTTGTAGAGCGCGCCCACGCCCATCAGCATGCAGCTGACGGTGCAGTTGCCGCCTATCCAGTTGCGGCCGCCTTTGGCCAATGCATCCTGGATGACCGGCAGGTTCACGGGGTCGAGCACGATCACTGCGTCGCTGTTCATGCGCAGCGTGCTGGCCGCGTCTATCCAGTGGCCGTTCCAGCCCGCGGCGCGCAGCTTCGGGTAGACCTCGCTCGTGTAGTCACCGCCCTGGCAGGTGAGCACGACGTCGCAGCGCTTCAGCGCCTCGATGTCATGCGCGTCCTGCAGCGTGGTTTCGTTCTTCGCAAAACCTGCCACCGCAGCGGGCAAGACACCGCCTGCGTTGCTGGTGCTGAAGAACAGCGGCTCGATGAGCGCGAAGTCGCCTTCGGCCTGCATGCGGTCCATCAGCACGCTGCCCACCATGCCGCGCCAGCCGACCAATCCCACGAGTGCCATGATTTTTTCTCTTTCAATGCTTCTTGAGTGCCGCCACCACGGCGTCGCCCATGTCGCGGGTGCCCACGCGGCGCATGCCGGGGCTGAAGATGTCGCCGGTGCGCAGGCCGTCGCTCAGCACCACGTTCACCGCGGCTTCGATGCGCGCCGCCGCCGCCGGCTGCTGCAGTGTGAAGCGCAACATCATCGCCAGGCTCAGGATCGTTGCCAGCGGATTGGCCACACCGTGCCCTGCGATGTCGGGCGCGCTGCCGTGGCTGGGCTCGTACAGGCCTTTGTTGTTCACGTCCAGGCTGGCGCTCGGCAGCATGCCGATGCTGCCCGTGAGCATCGCGGCTTCGTCGCTCAGGATGTCGCCGAACATGTTGCCGGTGAAGACCACGTCGAAGGCTTTCGGCGCCTTCACGAGCTGCATCGCCGCGTTGTCGACATACATGTGCTGCAGCTCGACATCGGGGTAATGCTGCGCGTGCACTTCGGTGACCACGTCTTTCCAGAACTGGAA
>Ga0105048_10011419_pt1 | contig 14015 bp, 12 predicted proteins | sample MAT05_FD_78382 | JGI IMG/M metagenome (GOLD analysis project Ga0105048, IMG submission 78382) | Freshwater microbial communities from Lake Fryxell liftoff mats and glacier meltwater in Antarctica - MAT-05 | ecosystem: Environmental > Aquatic > Freshwater > Ice > Liftoff microbial mat | place...
CGAGGAACACGTGGAACGTCGTGATCTGGTAGCCCGCGATTGCGGGCAGGTGAATGCCGAGGTCCAGCGATTCGAAAATCTCGATCCCCGGACCATCGATGACGTGATGAAACGGATCGATATCCAACGGCTTGCCAGCAACGGCAGGTGCGGACATACTTCGCGTCACCCTTTCCCGACCGACGACGCCACACCGACCCAACCGGGCTTCGCCAAAACGAAGACCTCGGCAGCCAGTGTGGAGAGGTAGGCCGCTAAAACCCAGATCCAGAAAAACACGCCATCTGCGTAAATCGTATCGAAACCGAGATACACCGCGCAACCGCCGGCAATCGCCACGGTCGATCGCATGAGCATCCCGACCGCCATTCCGATCGCGGCCCGCTTTGGGTGATCCTTCGCCATCCGGCGAATCAGCCACAGCGACAACGCCGCCACCGGCAGGCACAATAATACAGCAATACCCGCGTTTCGCAGCGGTTTGGCGTCGTCGGTTGCCACCGAGACACTCCCGGCGACCGCGAGCAAAAGCAAACCCGGAGTCGCCAGCCACGCCCATTCTTCGCGGGTCGTATTGGCTCTCACGGCTTCTTCGCCACAAATTTCATCAGGTGCCAAAACGCCGCAATCACGCCGAGCGGAGCCAGTATCAGTGTCGCCCACGGGATCGAGTGGATTGTGCCGAGGGCAAAGTCAATCGCAACGCCGACCATCGCAAAACCGGAAATCTCCGACCCGAAAACGAGCAAGCCCATCTGTGGAGAGAGAGGTCGTGATGGCGGTGTTTCACTCATATTTCATTCGATGTGTCTATTGTGGGATCGCGTGAAAGAACGTCAACCGTAGGTTGTGAAAATTTTCACAAGCTACCCTCGGGCGTTGTCTTACGTTCAACCGCGACGCGCAGGCTTTGCGTGGCGAAGCGCGGGGCATGAACTCTCACGATCCTCGTGCGATGCCTGGAGGTCGGGGACTGACAGCCCTCCCGAAGGCCAAAACCCAAAACTCTTTGGGCCGAACATCAAATCCAGCGTGACCAGTACGAACTTGATGCCAAAAATTCCATACCCGTAGAGTTATCGTATCGCAAATGAACGCAATAGGTACGGGGCGTAGACGAGTAATGCCACGCCCCGTAAGCGTAAACTATCCTTCCTCACACCCGATGCTCCCTATGCGAATCCTCACACTGATATTTGTGGCACTCACGGCATTGCCACTTCTCGCGCAATCGCCGACGCCGCTGACCACGGGCGAGTACGTGAAGAAGGCGACGCGGGCCGATACGGTCCGCGCGACGTTGGCGTCGTTCGGAGTGCCGAACCTCGAAGGCGACTGGCAGTACGCGGGGCCGTTCGACCACACCGACGGCGCAGGCTTCGATGCGGTCTATGCGCCAGAGAAGGACAAAATGGTCGACCCGAGAGCGACATACATCGGCAAGAACGGGCAAAAATTCGGCTGGAAGCCGCTGCCGAACTTCACGCTCGGGAAGGTCTACGACCTCGCGAAGCTCTTCCCGAAGGACAAGACCGATGCCTGCGTGTACCTGTTCCTCGAATTCCAGTCGAAAGTCAACGCACGCCTGCCGATCTCGCTCGGCAGCGACGACACGATCAGCGTGTTCTCGCAGGGCCAGCGAATCTTGCATGAAAACTACACCCGCCCAGCGGCACCCGATCAAGATTCGACCTTAATAAAAGTATTCGAAGGTAAGAATCAACTTCTCATTAAAGTCTGTCAGTCGAGCGGCGGTTGGGAAGTATATGTGAACCCCGAACTGCCCGAGTATATGCCCGAGAAAATCCGCAAGCAACTCGACAAGGATTTCGCCCGGCCCGCAACGAATTCGCCGATGTCAGGCGCATCGAATGAGGCGAAGTTTTACAAGGTGACGACGCTCGACACGCCGCCCGATTGCGTGCTCGAAGTGGGTGGCCTCGCGTTGCGTCCGGACGGCAAACTGCTGGCGTGTACCCGGCGCGGCGAAGTCTGGCTCGTGCATAATCCCGCTTCGGACGTCCCGAGCCAGGTCCGCTTCACCCGCTTCGCAACGGGACTCCATGAGGCCCTCGGTATGTGGGTCGAAAACGACAACAATGTCTATGTGGTGCAGCGGCCCGAACTCTCCAAACTGACCGACAGTAACGGCGATGGCGTGGCCGATGAGTACGTCACCGTTTCCGACAGATGGGGCGTGTCGGGCGACTACCACGAATTCTCGTTCGGCCCGGCGCGGCACAAAAGCGGCGACTTCTTCATCACGCTGAACGTCGGCTTCGGCGGTGGGCACCAATCGAAATCGCCGTGGCGCGGCTGGTGCGTCAAGATCGACCCGAAAACCGGCGAACTCGAACCGTGGGCGTACGGGTTACGCTCGCCGAACGGCATCAATTTCAGCCCTGAAGGCGAATTGTTCTACTGCGACAACCAGGGCGAGTGGGTCGCCACGAATAAGATGCACCACCTGAAAAAAGGCAAGTTCTACGGCCATCAAGCCGGGCTGAAGTGGGTCAAGGACTCGCCGTTCGCGGGCAAAGTGAACGACAAAGTCCCGTTCGGCATGATGTACGACGGCCAGCCCGCACCGGGGAAAACCTCGCCGAAAGGAATGCCCGAAGTCGACCCGCCGTGCATCTGGTTCCCGTATGGTCGCATGGGTCAATCGGTAACGGAACCGGTCTGGGACACCACGAAAGGCAAGTTCGGTCCGTTCGCGGGGCAGTGCTTCGTCGGCGATCAAACCCGCTCGATGGTGATGCGCGTCGCGCTGGAGAAAGTCGGCGATATCCATCAGGGGGCGTGCTTCCCGTTTCGCGCGGGGTTGCAGTGCGGCGTGAACCGCATCGCCTTCGCGCCCGATGGCAGTATGTACGTCGGCCAGACGAGCCGCGGCTGGGGTTCCGTCGGCGGCAAACCGTACGGATTGCAGCGCATCAACTTCGCGAATAATCTGCCGTTCGAGATCCATACCATGACCGTCACCAAGGATGGTTTCGACTTGAACTTTACGAAACCCGTCGACTTGAAAACTGTACGAAATGCAACCGCATACTCCATGAAGTCGTTCACGTATGTCTACACGAGCCAGTACGGCTACCCGGAGACCGACACCCAGGGCGAGAAGCTCGAAGTCACCGGCGTATCGACGGACGGCAAGACGGTATCGCTCGCGGTGCCCGGCCGCCGTGTGGGGCGCGTATACGATCTCAAACTGAACGACGTTCGTTCCGCCGACGGCGACGATTTGCTGCACACCGAAGCGTATTACACGCTCAACGCGATCCGGAAATAATCGTACTACCGAAGGACATCCTCCCATGACGCCGCTGCCTCTGCTCTGTTCGTTCCTCCTGCTCGCGCAGCTTCCCGCCGAGCGATCTCGCGAACTTATCCCGCTGTGGAGCGGGAAGGTGCCGCACGCGGTCGTCGATAGTGCGTCGGACAAGCCGAGCCTGAAGGTGTACCCGGCCGCGAAGCCTAACGGCGCGGCAATCGTCGTTTGTCCCGGTGGCGGATATGGCTTTCTCGCGGACGATCACGAAGGCAAACAAGTAGCGGAGTTCTTCAACGCGCTCGGCGTGCATGCCTTCGTTTTGAAATACCGCATCGTGCAGAAAGATCGCCCCGGCCCGTTACATCCCGCACCGCTAGAAGACGCTCAGCGCGCGATACGCACCGTGCGGGCCAAGGCGAAAGACCTCGGTATCGACGTCCATCGCGTCGGCATCATCGGCTTCTCGGCGGGCGGCCACCTCGCCAGTTCCGTCGGCACGCACTTCGACGAGGGCAATAAAGAGGCCGTGGATGCGATCGATAAACATAGCTGCCGGCCCGATTTTCTCGTGCTCGGCTACCCCGTCATTTCCTTCGCGGACGATGCCACGCACAAAGGTTCGCGAACGAATCTGATCGGTGCGAAACCCGATGCAAAACTGATCGAATATTATTCGAGTGACAAGCAGGTAACCGCGAAGACGCCGCCGACTTTTATCTTCCACACGAGCGCCGACACGGCGGTTCCACCAGAGAACGCAGTCCGATTTTATTTGGCACTGAAGGCGGCGAAAGTGCCCGTGGAACTGCACATGTACGAAAAAGGACGGCACGGCGTCGGGCTGGGCCGCGACCCCAAATGGACCGGCGGCGAAACCTCAGTCGCTACATGGCCAGACCGCCTGAGCGAATGGCTGACACACCGCGATTTGCTGAAGGCAAAGTAGGGGCAATACTATGAATCCGTTGCGATACACGCTCCTCGCGTGCCTTTTGCTCATTACTGACAGCACCCTGTCATTCGCCGCAGACCCGACGTACTGGGCGGATATTCGGCCGATCTTGCGGAAGAACTGTACCGTTTGCCACAACGAACGCAAGCTCGACGAGCCGGAGGTTTCGGCGGGGCTTTCGCTCGTAACGCTCGATGCGATTCGTAAGGGCGGGAAGGTGCCGGTGCTGAAAGCGGGTCAGCCCGACAACTCGTTGCTCGTTTCACTTTTGACGGAGAAAAACAAGAAACGACAGATGCCGCTCGATGCCGATCCACTGACGGTGGAGCAGATCGCGACGTTGCGAAAATGGGTCGAACTCGGCGCGCCGGAAGGCACGAAACTGGCAGAAGTCGCAGCCGTCGTTCGCCCGGTGAATCGTCGTAAACTCGATGTCGCATTTTCGATGAAACCCACTGTGGGCAAGCTCGGTGTCGTCGAGTTGTCGCTGCCGATCGGACCATTGCCGCCGGTTGCAGCGGTGGCCTTCCGCCCTGATGGCAAATGGCTGGCGAGTGGCGTCTATGGCCGCGTGACGATCTGGGACGCCGAGACGGCGAAGCCGGTTCGCACCATCACGAATGTGCTTGCAGCGATCAACGATCTGAAGTTCAGCCCCGACGGTCGCACGCTTGCCGTGGCGGGTGGGCAGCCCTCGGCACGCGGCGACCTGCGACTCTTTTCCGTGGCCGACGGGCAATTACTGCACAACCTTGGCGGCCATACGGATGTCGTATCGGGCATCGCGTTCAGCCCCGACGGGACGAAGATTGCATCTGCTAGTTTCGACAAAACCGTACGGCTCTGGGACGCGAAAACGGGCACGCTCAGTCACACGTTTGCGGGGCATTCGGACTTCGTCTACGCGGTCGCGTTCTCGCCGAAAGGCGACTGGTACGCCACCGCAAGCAAGGATCGCACGGGGCGAATCGTCGACGCGAAAACCGGCAAGGGGCGGTTCACGCTCAGCGGCATGGAGCAAGAAGTGATGGCCGTGGCGGTGCGCCCGGATGGGTTGCAAATCGTCACATCGGGGTTCGAGCCACAACTGCACTGGTGGGACGCGACGACGGGCGAACGCCTGAAAAAACAGGGCGGACACGACATCGCGGTTCACGAATTGGCATTCGATACCAGTGGTAAAATCGCGATCTCCGCAGGGGCGGACAAAACCGTTCGCGTCTGGAACGCGCAGACATCGACGCCGAGCCGCACGATTCTCACCGGTTCCATCGCCTACGCCGTTGCAACCGACCCGGCAGGCAAACGGGTCGCCGCCGGTTGTGCCGATGGCCTCGTAAAAATCTACGACAGCACCACCGGGCGGCACGGCATCACCCTCTGGGCCGGCGATGCCGACACGTGGCTATCCGTCTCGCCCGACGGCGCATACTTCGGCGCAGAAGCCACGATCGCCACCGCAAAATGGACCACCGGCGGTAAGCCCTCCACCGACACGAAATTACTCGTGAACTTGAAGTCCGCCGACGCGATCGCCAAAGCCATTCGCGGCGAACGCTAATCGCACGCCTAGACCTTAAGCGGACTCTGCACACGATTGTTGCAGCTCACCAATCGTCCGTGAGTGCCGATCGAGATTCGATAATTCGCAAAGCTAATAAATACATAGACTTACAGCATTCCGCATAAGTTTTACAGAGATTGGCACGATGAGTGCATTAGTTTAATTCGCGAAAGCAAGAACGGGCCGTTCGACCGTGGGAGAGGCGGTCGAACGGTTTGTTTTTTTCGATACACATCTTATCGGTTTTCGTTCGCAATGCTCGTTCAACATCAATGCCGTAATGTTTACGAAATATCTGACTCATACCTTTCAATAACTTCCGCGGTTTGCGGTCAAAAAGTAGCATCCTGAGACTCAAACCACCTACTCGATTTTTTGAGCTTACGCAATTCAAACTTCCGTCGATTATGAGAGACAAGATTTCGGCTAAACTAAATCTATGAGCGATTTCACTGGCGTTCGTACTGAGTCCCTCGTTCGCTACCTCGCGCGGCACACTTCGGGCGAGGTGCGGTTCGATGAGACTTCGCGACGGCTGTATGCCACCGACGCGAGCCATTATCAGATCGTGCCGCTTGGCGTCGTGCTGCCTAAGACTGAAAGCGACCTGATTGCCACGGTGCAAATTGCGGCCGAACTCAACGTGCCGATCACCGCACGCGGTGGCGGCACGAGCCTATCGGGGCAGTCGATCGGCCCTGGGATCGTCATCGATTGTTCGAAGTACCTCAACCGCATCGGCGATATCGACACAGTGAATCGCACCGTGCGCGTACAACCGGGTGTCGTACTCGATCAACTCAATCGCGAACTCGCGAAGCACGGTTTGCTATTTGGGCCGGATGTTGCCACCGCGAACCGTGCGACGCTCGGCGGGATGATCGGCAACAACTCGGCGGGTTCTCATTCGATCGTTTACGGTAAGACGGTCGATCACGTGCGGTCGTTGAATGTCGTACTGTCCGACGGTACGCCCACCACGTTCGGACCACTTTCGGATATCGAATATCAACGTAAACTCGAACGCCGGTCGTGCGAAGGCGAAGCGTATCGCACGGCGGCGCGCATCGCGCAACACCATGCCAGCGAGATCGACCGGCGCTTCCCCAAGATCGTGCGACGCGTCAGCGGTTATAACTTGCCGTCGCTGTTGGCGAACCCGACGCACACGCTCGCCCCACTGATCGTCGGCAGCGAGGGAACGCTCGCGGTGTTGGCGGGCGCGGAACTTGCCGTGGTGCCGTTGCCGAAGCATCGCGGGTTGTTGGTGCCGCACTTCGAGACGCTGCGTGCCGCACTCGATTGCCTCGCGTTGTGCATGGAGTTTCAGCCGTCGGCGGTGGAGCTGCTCGACAAATTGTTCATCGATCTCGCCCGGAAACAGCGTTCGCTAACGGAGGCGATGGCCTCGATTCACGGCCACCCTGCGGCGTTGTTCATGGTCGAATTCTCCGGCGACGATGCGGCCGAGGTAGACGACCGCGTCATAAAATTGGCCCAGAAACTGAAGGGTGCAAGAGGGCTGACTGCGGTCGTGATTGCGACGGATCGCAACCAGCGCGACTCGCTCTGGAACCTACGAAGCGCCGCAGTGCCGCTGCTTTACAGTATGCCCGGCGACGGCAAACCGGTGACGTTTTGCGAAGACACGGCGGTGTCGCCAGAGAAGTTGCCGGAATTCGCCGACCGCTTCCGCGCGATCTTCCACAAGCACGGTACCGATGGCACGTTCTACGGCCACGCGAGTGTTGGCTGTCTGCACATTCGCCCCGTGCTGAACCTGCACGACCCGAATGATATCGTCCGGATGCGGGCAATTATGACCGACGTGACCGACCTCGTTCTCGAATTCGGTGGCAGCCTCAGCGGCGAACACGGCGACGGTCTGGTACGCAGCGAATGGAACCGCAAGATGTTCGGCAACGCGATTTATACGGCGTTCGGAGACATCAAACGCGCCTTCGACCCGAACGGGATTCTGAACCCTGGCAAGGTCGTGAACGCGCCGCGGATGGAGGAGAACCTGCGACTGCCGCCGGGCATCGAAGCGCCCGATCCGCCGACGGTCCTCGATTTCGGCGGCACCGGCGGCTTCTTTCGCAGTATCGAATTGTGCAACGGCGCGGGCGTCTGCCGAAAGACGCAGGGCGGTGCGATGTGCCCGAGTTTTCGGGCCACCCGCGACGAACGCGATAGTACCCGCGGCCGTGCGAATGCACTGCGGCTCGTGCTGCAACCGCCCGACAACGCACCCGCTGTGCGTGCGCCACTCGGCGAACGCTGGCTGTACGACGTGATGGATTTGTGCCTGTCCTGCAAGGCGTGCAAGACCGAATGCCCGAGTAACGTCGATTTGGCGAAGCTGAAAGCCGAGTTCCTGCAAGCCTATTTTGCGAAGCGCCGCCGTCCGCTCGGCCACCTTGCCGTCAAGAACATCGACTGGCTTTCCCCGCTCGCGTCGCGGTTCGCCGGGATGTCGAACTGGTTCGGTCGGCGCGGCTTCATGCGTCGCCTCATGCAAGCGACAATCGGCATCGACAAACGTCGCCCGCTGCCCGAATGGCACTCGGCACACATTCGCAATCAGTTCGGTGAACGCGCGAAAACGGTATCGCAAAACGAGCGGCGAGTGATCTTGCTCGACGATTGTTTCACGACATTTCAGGAACCGCAAATCGGGCGTGCGGCAATCGAAGTTCTCGAACGTGCCGGCTACGCCGTCGAACTCGCGGGCATCTGTTGCGGGCGAGCGATGATCTCGAAGGGGTTTCTGAAAGCCGCAAAACAGCTCGCGTTACAGGGAATTGCGAAGCTGGCTGCCGCCGCAAGCGAAGGTGTACCGATACTCGGACTCGAACCGAGTTGTCTGCTGACGCTGTCCGATGAATGGCCCGAACTCGTTACCGGCGATGCCGCAATACGGGTGGCAGGGGCAGCCGAACTGATTGAAGTATGGCTGTCGCGGCAGATTCGCGACAATGGGCTGTCATTCGATATTCCGGTGCAGCAAGGGCCGATGCTGTTCCACGGGCACTGCCACCAGAAAGCCCTCGTCGGCGTGAAAGGAACCGCCGACGCACTGCGACTGTTACCGGGGGCCGAAGTAACCGTCCTCGACGCGGGCTGTTGCGGAATGGCCGGCGCATTCGGCTACGAACGCGAGCATTACGACCTCAGCGTACAAATCGCGAACCTCTCGCTTTTGCCTTCGCTGAAAGCCTCTCCGACCGCTACCGTCGTCGCTACCGGCACCTCGTGCCGCCATCAGATCCGCGACCTCAGTGGGCGAGTGGCCGTTCACCCGATCGAGCTATTTTGCAATGACACGAATCGCTGACATAACTCTGTCAGCACTTCGCCATCGCTCGGGTAATCGGTGGGTAAGAGTACGCGGAGCGGGATCGGGACTTCGTCCATCCGGTAACCGGTACCGGGTCGATGGATACCGTAGACGGCGGTGATGAACGTCACGCTTGCGGGCACGGGGCAGATGTTCCCCGGCGAATCGAGAACGATTGTCGGGATCGTTCGCAGGTGATCGCGAGCGGCCTGAGGCAGGTCGTTCGCAGTCTCGCTACCCACTAGCAGACAGGCATCGGCTTCCTTGCGGGCGAGCAGGTCCGGCCCCGTAAACTCGCCGGGGTTGTAGCGAGGGTAGCCCGCACTGAAGTTCACGCCGAACGGGTAACCGGTTTGCCACGTCAACACCGAATCGGCCCCAGCGACATCGCCGTAACGCCGCATTCGCCTCGCGTAAAATCGCGTGTGGTCGTTCAGATCGGTCACCAGTTGTAAGAGCGCTTCGACCGTGCGGTGCGCAAGTGGCCCTTGCGTGATGCCCATTCCGAAGAAGACGATCCCGAACCGGCAACTCTTCATTCGTTCGACCAACCCCTGCAAATCGGCTCGTTTTGCAGTCGATTTCCCTGCCAGCATCAGCCGTAACTCCCAGAACGCCTCCCAATCGCGATCCGGTTCGATGCGGATAAACAGGTCGGCTACCTTCGCCGATTCGGTTTCCTCGTGGTCGACGACCACGATGAACCGGTCCGCTTTCGGCGGACAGTAGCGTTCGCGGTGACGGGGGTGTGTCACCAGTGGATCGCTCCCCCAGAAGATGACGAGGTCCGCACGCTGTTTGACTTCACCGAGTGTGCATGTCGATTCGCCGACTTGCTGAAGTGCCATGATTGACGGCGCGTGGCCCGTGCTTGCGGTCGTGTCGATGGTCGCGCCAATCGTGTCGGCGAGTGCCGTGGCGGCGCGTTGTCCGTCAGTGGTGCTTCGCGACAAACCGTAGATGAGCGGGTACTTCGCAGATGCAAGAATCTTCGTCGCTTCAGCGTAGGCTGCTTCGAGTGACACCTCATTGTCACCGATACGGCAGGCAGGCGGTCGGGCGGCAGTCTGTGCCGGGAACCACGGGTCGGCGAGGCGACAGCCGTTGACGACGGACGTGATGCGGTCGCCATCGACCACGACGCTTAGGTCGTCGCAGACGCAACCGCAAACGGTACAAGTGACGTTCGGAATCGTATGTGACATGGGGACAGTTTAGTTCGACAGAACATTTATGCGACTTTTACGATTCGCAACCCGATCGCGGCACCGATCAGTGCAGCGAGTACGGAACCGATCGCGTAGGCACAGGCTGCGAAGTATCGCTCTTTTTCCAGCAGAGTCACGGTTTCGACGCTGAATGTGGAGAAGGTCGTGAAGCCTCCACAAACGCCGGTACCGAGGAGCATGAGCGCGGCGGGGCGATCCTTGCAGGCGACGGTGAGGAAGCCGAGAACCAGCGAGCCGACGACATTGATTGCGAACGTGTGCCAGGGGAAGTCCGCCGTCCACCCGCGCGAATGGAACGCGATGCCGAGCCAGTACCGGAGATTCGCCCCGACTCCGCCGCCGATCAGAAGCAAGACGCACGGGTGGGAGAAGTTCATTCGTGTATCGATGGTTTCGAGTCGATTCCCGGAGCATGTGCAATTCGCCGGCTATTATCAATGTCAGCAAAAATCGCTTGCAGAAGTTGCAAGGCGGCCAATTCAGTTCGGTTTCGTGGATAAGTAAACGCGAATCAACAACGCGAGCATGGCAACTAAAAACGAAATCACGACGCCGAACATCCAGCGTAGCAGGATCATCTCTCCAGACAGCTTGAGATGAATCGAGTCGATCTTGGCCGAAAGCTCGGTTTTGACCTGATCGATTTTGGCGTCGAGCTTCTTTTCGACCATGTCGATTTTGGCCGAAAGCTCGGTTTTGACCTGATCGATTTTGGCGTCGAGCTTCTTTTCAACCATGTCGATTTTGGCCGAAAGCTCGGTTTTGACTTGATCGATTTTGGCCGAAAGATCGGTCTTATTCTGGTCGATTTTGGCATCGAGCTTTTTATCGACCAAGTCGATTCTGGCTAAAAGCTCGGTTTTGAACTGCTCGATCTTCGAGTTCAGTTCCAGCCGAAACTGATCGATTTTCGCTGTGTTCTGGTCGATTTTCACGAACAGCCGTTGTTCGACTTCGCGGATTTTGACTTCGATATCCGAAACGGCTCGCTTGAGGTCTTCCTTCGTGGCGACTTCGCGAAAGTTGATCGAGAAGACCTCGGACAGAACTTGTGCCTCGGCTTCGGCTTGTTTGTCGGGCACGCCGACGGCCTTTAGCGCGTTTGCGAATTTCAGGGTGTCGAACGTCGCCGTCGCCATGACTGCTCCCGGTGTGACACTCTTAGTATACACGTTACGCGGCTTGGCGGGCCGGGTAGCCGACGACGGCGTGGAGTTCGTCCCACGTGAGCGTGGCAGTGCCCGCTTTGCCGACGACGACGGCCGCTGCGGCGCTGGCGAACCGGCAGGACGTCTCGAGGTTTACACCGCTTGCCAGCATCAGCGCCATCGTCCCTGCGACGGTGTCGCCGGCTCCCGTCACGTCGAATACTTCGCGTGCCTGTGCGGGAATATGCACCATCGGCCGCCCGCGCTCGAACAGCGACATCCCCGCCGCGCCTTGCGTAATCAGGATCGCAGTGCCGAGATCGTCCATGAGATCGCGGCCTGCCGCTCGCACCGCCTCGACGTCTTTTAGCTCGCGGTTGAGCACTTTCCCGGCTTCTAGCAAGTTCGGCTTCACCACGGTAGCCCCGCGATACTTACGATAATCGGTCCCCTTCGGATCGACGACGACGGGAACGTTCACCGACTGACAACGGGTTATCAGTGCTGCTGCGAATCGTTCGGTGACGACGCCCTTGCCGTAGTCCGAAAGCACGCACGCCCGCACGCCGCCGAGTACCGCATCGATCTGCTTCAGGAGTGCGTGTTCGATCGCTTCGGAGATCGGCCCGAGTTTTTCGTGATCGAATCGCACCACCTGCTGGCCGTGTGCAAGCACCCGCGATTTCGTCGTCGTGGGGCGGTCCCCATTGCGCACGACACCCGCACAATCGACGGCCCGTTCTTTCAATAATTCCAGCACCGTTTCGCTCGACGCATCCTCGCCGATCAACCCCGCGAGAATTGGCCGCCCGCCGAGTGACGCGATGTTCGCCGCTGCATTCGCGGCCCCGCCGACGACGAACGTCCGCTTCTGGACTTCGACCACGGGTACCGGCGCTTCGGGCGAAATGCGGTTGACGTGTCCCCAGATAAATTCGTCGAGCATCAGGTCGCCGACGACGAGCACGGGGCAGTGCGAAAATCGCGGCAAAGTCTCGTGCGGCGTCATGCGGTTCCGTCCTTGGTGACAAGCCATTGTCGCAGAATCGCATCGGCGGCGGGCCAGTTGGCGGCGATCGCATCGGGTTGCGGTTCTTCCGTGTACATGTTGCCGTGCGAGAGCCAGATCGTGCGTGCGCCGAACGCTTTCCCGGCGAGAACGTCTGCCGGTTTATCGCCGATCATGACGGTGGGGCTGCCCGCGAAACCGAGTGCGTAGGCCGCCATCTTCAGCAATTTGGGCTTCGGTTTCCGGCATTTGCAACCGGCGTTTGGGCTGTGCGGGCAGTAGAAACACGGCAATTTCACGCCCGATGCCGCCTCGAATAAATCGACGAAGCGAGCGTGAACCGCCATCGCCTGATCGCGTGTGATCCGGCCGCGTGCGATGCCCGATTGGTTGCTCACCACCGCAGGCACCGCACCGAGTTGTACCATCGCACGCACGGTTTCAGCAGCGCCGGGCAACAGACGCACCGCGTCGGGGTCGTTCGGGTAGCCAACGTCCACCATCAGCGTGCCGTCGCGATCCATCAGGAGCAGAAATGGATCATGCCGCACGGTTGGCTCGCTCGATGCGTTGCATCAGTTCCGTCGTGGAAATTCCTGGCACCAGTGGCAAGTACGCGATCCGCCCGCCATAGCCTTCGACGATCGCGCGTTCGGGTACGGGGCGACCGTGCGGCGGCGCGTACTCGATACCCTTGCAGTGAATATCGGGGCGGAGATAATCCAGAATGTTCGCGGGTGATAGCTCGTCGAAAATTGTCACCGCATCGACGCATGTCAGCGCGGCGAGCATCGTCGCGCGGTCGGTCTGGCTCAGGATCGGTCGCAGTGGGCCTTTGTTCGCCTGCACCGAGGCATCGGAGTTTAATCCCACGATCAACGCGTCGCCGAGGTTGCGGGCGTCTTGCAAACTTTGCACGTGGCCGGGGTGGAGCAAATCGAAGCAGCCGTTCGTCCAGACGACGCATTTCCCCTCGGAACGCAGGCGTTCTCGCCAACGGAGGAGCGAATCGCGGTCGGGAAATTTCGGGAGTGTCGCAGCATTCATCCGCGAAAACTACCACGCCGACACCGGTTCCGACAAGCCGAAGTCCGTCACGACGGGATCTCGCTCAGCGGGCGTTTTGGCTCGAAGTACTCGCGTGCCGCCGATACGCAGACGAGCTCGCCTTCGGGGTAGCGTAACGCAGTGAGTTCGCCGCCGAAGACGCAGCCGGTGTCGATGCAGATCGTGCGGTTCTGCCAGCGGGCCGTCCGCGTGACGACATGGCCGTAAACGACCATCGCCGCACCGCGATAATTCTCGGCCCAGTTCGCACGGATCGGCAGGCCGAATTCGTCCGATTCGCCGCTGGTGTCGCCGTACAGTGCGAACGCTTTGGCCCGCGCCGACTGCTTCCCATGCAGATCCTCCGGCAACCCCGCGTGTGCCACGATCAACCGCCCGCGATCGAAGCTCAATTGAATCGGTAGCGTACCGAGGAACGCGGTCGCCGC
>Ga0105048_10011423_pt1 | contig 14014 bp, 14 predicted proteins | sample MAT05_FD_78382 | JGI IMG/M metagenome (GOLD analysis project Ga0105048, IMG submission 78382) | Freshwater microbial communities from Lake Fryxell liftoff mats and glacier meltwater in Antarctica - MAT-05 | ecosystem: Environmental > Aquatic > Freshwater > Ice > Liftoff microbial mat | place...
CGCGCCGCCCAGCGGACCTTCAACCATGATTTGCAAGGGGCTGGCGATGTGCTCGGGCTTGCCAAAGTCATCCACTCCCGGTGTTGGCCACAGCTTGGACACGGTAAAGCCGCTCAGCCCCGCCTTGGGCTTGGAGCCCCGGCCCGTGGCACCCTCGTCACGGATCTCGCCTCCCGCGCCGGTGGATGCGCCAGGGAACGGTGAAATGGCCGTGGGGTGATTGTGCGTTTCCACCTTCATCAGAATGTGGTTGGTCTCGCTATGCTTTTCGTAGCTAGATAATGTTATTCCACGGGGGCTAGAGGCCGATTTAGCCACAAACCGTTCCACCACAACGCCCTCCATGACCGATGCGTTGTCCGAATACGCCACCAGCATGTGCTGCGGGTTGGTCTGGTGCGTGTGGCGGATCATGCCGAACATGCTCTGCTCTTGCGCCACGCCGTCAATCGTGAACTGGGCATTGAAAATCTTGTGGCGGCAGTGCTCGCTATTGGCCTGGGCAAACATCATCAACTCTACGTCGGTGGGGTTGCGGCCCAATGCCGTGAAGGCGTTGACCAAGTAATCGATCTCGTCTGCGGCCAGGGCCAGGCCAAACGTGGTGTTGGCTGCGACCAGCGCGGCCTTGCCACCGGCCAAAACATCCACATGGTCCATGGGCGCGGCTTGCAGTGCGCCAAACAGGCCTAGAGCCTGGTCGCGCTCCAGCATGGCGCTTTCGGTCATGCGGTCGTGCAATACAGCGGCGACCTGTTGCAGTTGCTCAGGCGTCAATGCGGTCTTGCTCAGCAGGCCATTTTTCAGCGTCAGGCGATATTCAACCAAGCGCTCAATGCGTTTGACGGGCAGACCGCAGTTGTGCGCAATGTCGGTGGCCTTGGATGCCCAAGGCGACACCGTGCCCAGGCGCGGCGACACCACAATCAGCGGGCCATCGGTGGGACCAGCGTAAGGGTCACCATAAGTCAGCAGCGCGGCCAATTGGGCGGTCAGCGCCGCATCGGGGGCTGCGTCGCTGGCCACCAGATGCACAAAGCGGGCCGAAATGCCGGTGATTTTCTCGTGGATGCCGTGCAATACAGGCAAAAGTTGTTGGGTACGGAAGCTGCTCAGGGCGTTGCCGCCCTCGAATTGGGTGATATGCAGTGTCACTGGGGCGGCCTAAAGGGTGGGCTGAATGGGCATGGGGCTAAGCCCGCTGATTTTACCCGGCTCGGGAGCGCTGCCTTAGCCGGTACGCCCCAATGCGCTACCGCCCTGGTTGCCAGTGAACACCGACAGAGCGGCTCCGCCAGCGCGTAATGTTGCGCCCTACCAATCGCGCTTGGGAGGGCTATTGTTTGTGCTTCGCAAGCCACCGATCAAATTCCGCGATTTCCTTTTTCTGGGCAATGACTATTTTTTTGGCCATAGCACGCATGACCAGATCTTTGCCTTGGTCTAGGGCTTCGCTGAATAAGGGGCGTCAAAACGCAATTGCGGCGGCATAACTTCGCGACTCCTAAAAGTAGAGTTCAAAGTGACCCACTTTGCAGCCCCTTTGGGCTGGCATGTTTTGCGCTCTTCTGCAGGCCCCGATAGCGCACCTTGCCAAATCTCCAGAGCCGCTTGACCACACCAAAGACGTGCTCTACCCGCGCCCGGATATTCGATTTGTTGTGGTTCTTGCCCCGTGCCACCTCATCGATAATGCCGCCGGCGCGCCGGGTGCGCTGATGGGTGAAGTCTCTTACATTGGGCGCTTTGCTACTGATGAGATCCTTTTGGCTGGCATAGGCCGAGTCACCATAGACGCACTGCTCATTGCCATGCAACAAGTCTGGCAGCGGATGTTTGTCATGCACGTTGGCAGCGGTAACGACTGCGCTGTGCACCAAGCCGCTTTGGCTGTGCACGCCGATGTGCAGCTTGATTCCAAAGTACCACTGCTGGCCCTTTCTGGTCTGGTGCATCTCGGGGTCACGTGCGGTATCTGCGTTCTTGGTGGAGCTGGATGCGCCAATGATGGTGGCATCCACAATAGTACCGGTGTTGACCTTGAAGCCTCGGGCTCGGAGTTCCTGGCCCACTTTCGCAAACAGCGCCCCACCGAGCTTGTTGTCATTGAGCAGTTTGCGAAACTTTGTGATGGTCGTCGAGTCAGGGACTGATTCACGTCCCAGATCGATACCAACTGAGCTGCATAGGCTGGCGCTGTCATACAGTGCCTCTTCGCATGACAGGTCTGCCAGATTGAACCAATGCTGGACCAAGTGGATGCGCAACATGCGCTCCAAGCCTATGGGCGGGCGTCCGTTGCAAGCCTTGCGGTAGTTCTCGAACGTTTAGTCTGCGGCCATCGCCAAGCTTTGTTGCTTCATCTACCTACAACGTTTCAGTCCCTCTGGGCGTGAACCTTAATCGTCAAAGCCCAAATTCCGTTGCAGCCAACCCCAGTGATTCCAATCTTTTGAAGTTCACGCCAAATACTCTGCATTCACTATTACTTACGCCGCAGACGGCCCGAGAGCTTTAGTCCATCACGAAAGTTCAATGCCATCAGGCTGAAGTTGGCGGCTATGAATTGCATGCGCTTCTTCTTGCTACCCAACAATTTGCCTTTCCGCTCACCCGAGAGCGCAAAGCCGCTACCTCCGGTTGCCGCCATTGCCGGAATCATGACCCACATGGCTTGCAAAATAGTGTGCTTGACAAGCACGATTGCGTCTAGCGACAAGAACAACTCGGAAACCAGTGTGGACAACCAAAAAGCTGCCAATGCACAGCATCGCGATGGTTCCTGCAATCGGGTGAATGAGTTTTTTCATAGGGGCTCCTTTGGTTGTTGGGGAATATGGCTGGGTTAATCGGACGCCGCAGGCTGCGCACTGGACTCGATCTGCGCCAGCATTGTTGTCAGTACCTGACTTGCGCCTTCCAAGGCCGATGGCGAAATGCCATTGACTAATATGGCCCCGCGCTTTCGCCAAGCGGCGCTGATCGCGTCATAAGCGAGCTGACCATCCGCGCTCAGGCTGTAAACAGGTGCCCGCGTGTCGTTCGGGTTGGCCTGTTGGATAAGCAGGCCCATTGCAAGAAGTTGGTCGGTTTGCTTCAACGCCGCTTGTCGGGTCAGACCCATGGAACGGCCGATAGACGCCGCCGATAACGGCGCGGAGGCCAGATCCACTGCGCCCAAAACCTTCCACTTCGCGCTTGTCAGGCCCCAAGCAGCGGTGAGTTGGTCGCCCTCCAGGTTCAAGGCGCGCTGCGCTTGAAACACGAGGAGACTTAGGCGGGACATGGGGTCGAGATCGGCGACGTTGGAGGGCATATTTTGACAATCAGTTGTCGAATTATGCTTTATTGACTACTGGTTGTCAATATGGTCGATCGATAAATACCTTTGTTTAAAGCCTCTCTGAAACTGCTTCAGAGACCAGGTAACTCGAAGCCACTCACCTCAGTGTGTCTCGCTAGGCCGCCTTGGAAGCCCGCCTGCGTAGCGCACTTTCGCGTCTGCCGTGAACGATGCGATCAACAGTCATTTCATCGCATAGCGGTCAAAATGTACATAATCACATACCAACCTCTCGGATACATGAGCCTACACCATGCATTACCGCAATCAACATGGCGCCTACACCTACCGATGGAGCGGTGATATCTTGTTGGTCACCATTGACGGAGTTTGGAACGAAGTGTGCAGTACCAATCTGCATGGAGACGTGCTGAAACTCGTGCAACAGGGAAGGCCTGAGCGCTGGGCTTTGTTCAATGACTGTAAGCAGTGGGAAGGCGCCGTACCAGAGGCCACTACCCTCTGGTTTGATCTATTTTTTAAAATGTGCGTCGAACAAGGCATGGTGTGTTGTGCGTCGATCATGCCATCCCACTTTATCGCGAGGGTGGTCAAAGATTTCACGGTCCAATGCTCGGAATTGGTACCCACACACAACTTTCTGACAACGGTCGATGCCCTGAGTTGGCTAAAGGAGCGGGGCTTCCGGGTTTCAGAGCCTCATTGACCCCATGCAGTTGAGGCAACTCGTTGCCACTCATCGTTGGTGGTGTCCATCACGTTGAGCAAGGATCAGTGTCAGCCACAAGCTTGCTGGGGACAAGTTCCACCATCAGCCCTTCATCCAGCCAAACGTCCATCAGCCCAGGCCATCGCCGTTGCCACGCGCCCTTGAACGCCGACAAATCGGGGGCGTAAACCGAGACATGACCAATGCGAGGCCAATTTGGCGACTATCATGGATTTACGCATGCGCTTGAATTCAAGAAGATCTACCACTGACCATAAAAAACGCCTGCATTTTTGTAGGTGTTCGTCCCGCTCTCGACAGACGCGTCAGTCACTGTGCTGCGGTGACTGCGCCGCGCCATGAAGCCGAGCAGGCGGTCACGAAGTTCGGATCGCACAGCTTCGGTGCTAGCGTCGCGACCCAAGTCATGAAACTCGTTCGGGTCCGCACTGAGGTCGTAGAGTTGCTCTGGCTCATCCAGCCAATAGACATATCGCCAGCGATGCGTGCGTAAGCTGAAAGCGCGACACTGGTGCACATTTTTCCCAAGTATCAAACGTGCATTTCGGTAGCTGTAATCGAGCTCGCTGTAAGTGAAGTCGCGCCATTCTGGCGCAGCACCGCCATGCAGCAGTGGGAGCAAGCTTCTGCCTTCCAGCAGATGGCTCGGGCCCGCTACGCCCAGCGTATCCAGCACCGTGGGAACCACATCTACTGACTCCACAAAACGTGGGTCCACCGTTCCACGTGTGGCATCTGCGGCCGCACTGGGGTCAACCAGGATGAAGGGTACTTTTTGCACGGTATCGTAAAATAGTTCTTTTTCGCCCAGCCAATGGTCGCCGAGGAAGTCACCGTGGTCGGCAGTGAAAACAATCAACGTGTTGCCGAGTACATCGTTGTCCGCCATATGGGTGAACAGCCGGCCCAGATGATCGTCTAGTTGAGAAATCAACCCCTGATACGCCGGCCTGACTGTGCGAATGCAGTCGTCTCGCTGAAAGCTGACACTTTCCTCTTGCTGTCGGTAGGCCGCCAGCACAGGGTGTGCGTTGCGCAACTCCTCCTGACTTCGAACCACGGGTAAGCATTGGTCGACTGAGTACATTGCGTGATACGGTGCCGGTGCCATGTAGGGCCAGTGCGGTTTGACGTAACTCAGGTGCAATACCCAAGGTTGGCTGCCCATGCGCTGCATGTAGGCGATTGCCTGGTCGGTCATGAAAGCAGTTTCGGAATGCTCATTGCGCACCCGAGCCGGCAAATGCACGTTGCGCATATGCCAACCACTGACGATCTGCCCAGCAGCGTCAACGCCCGAGATGACATAGTCCGACCAGGGGTCTGCACCGCCATATCCGTGATCGCGCAAGAACGCCGTGTAACCCGACTCGCCACCTGGAGGGGCGTGACCATCGTACCGGTCGATCTCTTCGAACCCACCGCGTTCAAGCAGAGTGGCCAGTTCGCTGCTGCCTTCGAGTTGCAACCGCTGCAAACCGGCGCGATCGGGCATGACGTGTGTCTTGCCCGCCAACGCCAATGACAAGCCAGCGCCGCGGAGCATCTCGCCCATCGTCATCTCTCCCACCGAAAGCGGCACGCGGTTCCAAGTCGCTCCATGGGTGATGGGGTAGCGGCCGGTGTAATAGCTCATCCGGCTGGGGCCGCACACGCCGCTGTTGACAAAAGCGTTCGAGAACCTCACGCCGCGCTTCGCCAGTGCGTCGATGTTGGGTGTCTTAAGATAAGGATGGCCCGCACAGCCGAGATGGTCCCAGCGCAGTTGATCGGCCATGATAAACAGCACATTGCGTGTCAAGTCGTCGCTCCTTGGGGATTCAAAGAAAGTCCGTTAAACGGCGTGCGGTTCCTGGATCACCCGAGAGAGGAAGGCTTTGGTGCGTTCATGCTGCGGTCGGACCAGCACTTCGTTGGGTGGTCCCGCCTCGACCACAACCCCGCCGTCCATGAAGACCACACGGTGACCAACATCGCGCGCAAAGCTGATCTCGTGCGTCACCACAATCATCGTCATGCCATCCTCGGCCAAGGCACGCATAGCACCGAGGACCTCTTCAACCAGCTCCGGGTCGAGCGCCGAGGTCGGCTCATCGAACAGCATCAACTTGGGGCGCATGGCCAAGGCGCGTGCAATCGCCACCCGCTGCTGCTGGCCACCGGACAATTGGCTTGGATACGCATCAGCCTTGTTCGCCAGTCCCACGCGGCTCAGCAATGCTTGGGCATGGTCCACCGCCTCTGAGCGCGTTACGCCCTTGACGCGCATGGGTGCCTCGACAATGTTCTGCAACACCGTCATGTGTGGAAAGAGATTGAAGCGCTGGAACACCATCCCAATCTCTGCTCGCTGACGGCACAGCTCACGCTCATGCATCTCGTGCAACAGGTTGCCGCGTCGCTTGTAGCCGATCAACTCACCGTCGACCATGATGCGGCCTTCATTGATCCGCTCCAGATGGTTGATACAGCGCAAAAACGTGCTCTTGCCCGAGCCCGACGGGCCGATTAAGCAGAGGACTTCGCGGCGGGCAACCTCGAGGCTGATGCCCTTGAGCACTTCTACATGTCCATAGCTTTTGTGCACGTTCAGCGCTTCGACCATGGGGCGCACGCTGCTCACCTGCTCCAATTTCATGTCATCGCCCACCGTGACCTCCCGCATTCGAGCGTGCAAGCTTGCGCTCAATAAAAAACTGCCCAAGACTGGTCACGCTGGTGATCATGAGGTACCAGAATGTGGCCACCAGCATCAACTCAAGGGTACGGAGGTTTGCCGATGAGATGTTCTGGGCCGCCGTCAACAGGTCGCCGCCGGCAATCACGGATACCAGCGACGTTGCCTTGAGCAGCGAAATGAACTGGTTGCCCGCCGGAGGAATGATGACCTTCAGCGCCTGCGGAAGGATGATTCGACGCAGAGCCAGCAGCCGCGACATGCCCAATGCTGTAGAGGCCTCTTGCTGGCCACGATCGACCGCAAGAATGCCTGCCCGCACAATTTCGGACATGTACGCAGCTTCGTTGAGTCCGAGTGCCAACATGGATGCCACAAACGGGGTAATTAGCGCGTTCGTACTGAATGGGCCGATCATCGGAAACAGTAGCGCCAAATTGCCCCACACGAGAATCTGGACCAGCAAGGGCGTTCCACGCACGAGCCAGGTGTAAACGCCACTGCAGGTTCGTAAAACGGCGCTATCCGACAGCCGCATCACTGCCAGCACGACGCCCAATGCCCACCCAATGATGGCAGCCAGCAGTGCCAGCGTGACCGTGGTTTGCAGACCCTTGAGAATAGCGGGTGCAAACTGGTATTCCCAGACCACTCGGTAGCTGATGTTGGGATTGCTACCGATAGAGACTGCAAGCAAGATCAGCGCCACCGCGATCACCGCACTCAAAACCCAAAGACCCGGGCGACGGACGGGAACGATGCGCAAGCTAGCCGTGTCCCCTTTCAAGGCTTTTTGAATATCCATGCCTGCTCCTTAGGTTGCGAAAAGCGGGGTTTCTCAGCCCAATCAGCGACCACCGTTAATCGTCGCCGATGCCAACGCCCCGCCCTCGACGCCATGGGCTTCGAGGATTTTTCTATAGCTGCCATCGGCAATCAGGGCGTTTAGCGACTTCTGCAGTGCGTCGCGCAAGGCAACGTTGTCTTTGGACACGGCAATTCCCAATGGTTCGGGTTGGTATTCCTTATCTCTCACCACGTCAAAAATTTTGCCATCTCCCGCCGTGCGAGCCAGATAGACCATGACCGGCGAGTTGCCGAAAAATGCCACTACACGGCCGCTTTGTACTTGCATACGTGCATCAGATGGTTGGCCGTATTGCATATTCTCGATGGCGGCTTTGCCTGCTGCAGTGCACTTACCGCTCGCTTCGGTCACCAGGGCGATCTGGGTGGACCCTTGCACTGTCGAGACAGTCTTGCCACACAGTGTTTCCAAACCCTCAATGCGTTCGGGGTTTCCCTTCTTCACCAATATCTTCGTACCCAGATTGAAGAAGTCCACGAAGTCCACGACTTTCTGGCGTTCGGCGGTGTCGTTCATCAAGGTGAAAGCAACGTCGATGTTCTTGGCTTGCATCGCCGGCAACAACGCAGGGAAAGGCAGCGACTTGAAGACAATCGGGCGCCCCATTTGTTTGCCCATCGCTGCGGCCAGATCGACAATCGCGCCCTGAAGCGATGTGCCGTCCGCCGCATACGAAATCATCGGCGGGGCGTTGGTGATGGAACCCGCAACGATGTCAGTGGCCAACGCTGGGGCGCAGACTGCACATAGCAGCAGCGCCTTCAGAGTAGTAGGTACTTTTTGTTTCCAGTTCAGTCGCATGGGGGTTCCTTGTTTCAAGTTTCATGGCAAATTAGTGTCATGGCTGAAAGCCGTAACAGTCGTGGGCCCTGCATCCCGTGGCAAGATGAGTGCACCAATCCAATGTATGAGACCAATCAAGAATTGTTCTAAACAACCCATATAGCTGATGACCCTAAGTTTGCGTACACCCAAGAACATCGACGAGCTGCTGAACTACCGGTTGCTTCGTCTGTATGCGATCAGCGGTGCGCCAGTAATCCGGCTGCTTGAGGGACGGTATGGAATCCCCCGCAGGGAATGGCGTTTGCTTGCACTTTTGGCTGATCATGGCGAACTATCCCCATCGGCTTTGGCCGAACATGCACACCTGGACCGGCCACGGGCTTCGAGGGGCGTGTCTGAGCTGGTCAAAAAAGGTCTGGCAACGAGCCGTGCGGAGCGCGGCGACGCACGACGCGCACGGGTTGGACTGACTCTTGCAGGTAAGCAACTGTACGAAGAGTTGTTTCCTCAAATCGCCGCGATTAACGCTCAAGTGATGGGCGCGCTTGACGACAAAGCCGTTGCGGCGTTTGATGCAGCCTTGAGCAGCCTGATGGCACAGGCCGAGCGTCTGAACGTAGAGGTCTTGCCTGACCTCCGTACAAATCGCAGCGCTGGTGGCTCGCACCGCATCTGGAAGCGAAACGCCAGCACTGAAGCGCCACAGCTTTCGTGGCGACCGGATTATTTAGACAAGTCAACGCTTGCCGAATCGGAAGATCCATGACTGCGTAAAATCGAAAACCCGAAGCACAGTTGGCCGTGGCGGCGACACGAATTTGCAGTTGGCCCCATTGCTTCGGCGACTTTGGTGCATAGCGCTTAATGCGCTGGAGCACCGGTACCTACAAAGCCACCGGCCGCAACTCCAGCTGCAGCCATTCGATCTCAAAGCGAGCACCCTCTCCCGGCACACTCTTTGCCGACAAGCGGCCTTTGAGCCCCTTGCTGACTTGGGCCTGCGCCTTGAACAAGCCCAGACCGCTGCGACCCTGGCCAAACTGGGTGGAAACGTAGGGGTCGAACACGCGTGGCAGCAAGTCAGCCGCAATGCCGCGCCCCTGGTCTTGCACATGCAGCCACAGCTGGTGCCCAACACGCCCGGCGCTGACCCGCACCACACCTGGCTGGCCGGGCGCATAGGCATGCCGCGCTACGTTCTGGAACAGCTGCAAAAGCACGTCGCTCAAGGCGTCGCCAGTCACGCCCAAATGCTCAGGCAGGTCCAACTCCAGGCTGAGTGAGGAGTTGGGCGCCAGGGCCTGATGCCAGGCCTCGCGAACCACCGCATGCAGCGGCTGCTCGGCAACGGGCGCCACCGGTTCTTGGGGCATCAGCTCTTTGTAGGTGGTGACCATTGCAATGGCGCGCTCGACATTGCGTTGCGTCAAACACGCCCCTTCTCTCAGATTCGCCACATCAGCCACCAGCCCGGAGCGGGACAAGGCACCGGCTTGTATTCGCTGTTCGAGCGAGAGGCTGCATTCGACCATGGCGCTCAACGTGGTCAGCGAAATACCTAGGGGAGTGTTCAGCTCGTGTGAAACGCCCGCCAGCAGGTTGCCCAGTGAGGCCAAGCGGGTGCTCGCGATGAGTTCCTCCTGCAGCTCGCGTTGCAATTGCAGCGACTCGGCCAAGGCATTGTTTTGTTGTTGCAATTCTTTGGCGTGCGCTTGGGCAGCCTCTTGCTCGGCCCGCGCGTGCTGCAGTTCCGCTTTTTCAAGCGCCTGCGTGAGGGATTTTTGACTGGCATTTCGAAGGTCTTCCAGCTCCAGAGCATGGGCTTGCTCAAGCGCCGACAAGGCCTCCTGCCCCTCGCCTGTTTGTACCAACCAAGGCGCCAGGTCCCTTAGGCGACGGGCATGCTGCGTCTTCGCTCGAAGGGGATCCATGGCAACAAAGCTCTGCCGCATCAACGACACCGCCTCCCTCAAGTCCTGCTGCGCCACACAGCAATTGGCCTGCGCTGCCAGAACCTCGGGCTCACAAAACAGCCGACTTGCAGCGCTAAGACGTTGCAAATAGGCGCTTGCGTGTGATAGAGCCTGCTGCGCCATAGCGACGTCACCGAGTTCTAGGCTGGCCTCGGCCACCCCCGTCAAGTTATTGACCGCGTGTCCCCAACGGCCTTGCTGAACACTCAAGTCCGCCGCCATCTGCGAGGCCAGCAGCCTGCGCGCGATATCATCAAGACGCAGGTAGGCGATGGCGATCCTCGTATAGACAATTACCCAAGGACCCCGGTATCCCGCGCCCTGGTAGAGCCTCGCTGCTTCTTGCAAGCACTCGATTTCACGCAGGGGCTCTTGCTTCAGATTGAAGCACATGGCCATGGCATGCTGGTAATACCCTCGATCGATCATGGCAGAAGCTGTTCCGGCATTCATTTCGGTCAACCGGGCCAACAGGCTGGCCGCCCGCTCTCCATCACCAAGGAAAACATAGCGACGACAGCTCCTTGCAAGCAAATAGATACGATAAGGCGAGCCCAAGCCCAGTTCGGCCCAAGCAAGACCGATCGTTAGCGCCGGCCCCGCTGTGTGACCTTGGAAATCATCATCCAGCAAGCAGACCAAATGCACCGCCAGCGCCACCCCAAAGTCGCTAGGTTCTTCTTGCTGCAAGAGCTCGAACAGGGCTTGGGTTGCCGCTATTTGATCGCCCGCCTGATTGGGCTCGTTCCAATAGCGCGCCTGCTCAGCCTCCAGCCAGGCCCAGCGATCAGCCAGCAAGGAAGGATCGATTGGAAGGTGCTGCATGAATAGCTCCCGGTGGATGCAGAAATACTGCGGACAGATGCAATGGATGCATCTCTCCTAAAAGGGCTGACGGATTGTGACATTCCAGAAGAACAGGCGTCAATCAGCAGGGAGCCAAGCCATATTGGTTGAATCCCCTGATGGATACAGCGTCGAAGTGCCCGAGCTTCGATAGGCCACGGTCCTCACCTGACCGCTAGGATCCGCTGTGGATCGTAATACTGGAGGTACGGCTGGACATCGGGCGACGTCAGCAACGGATGGTACACACGCACCCTCACCGCGAAATCGTGATCCGAATTGTCAGCCGCGTCCATGGCACCCGCCTTCGGGCGGTGTGGATGATGTCAGGCGGTTGGAAAAATCATCAATGCACGCTCTTAGCCATCTTGCTGCAGGTTTGCGCACATTGCTCGCAGGCTGCGACGCATTCGTCCATTCCGCCGATTTTTTTGCAACTCTCAGCACATGCCAGACAAACCTGGGCGCACACGCCGCACACTTGCGCGCTAAACGGCGAGCTTCCAAGTTGAAAATTGGCCGACGTCTGGCAAATTTCCGCGCAGCTGACCATCAGTCGGTAGTGGTCCGGCTCGACGTGCTTGCCACCTGCTTCAAGGCAATGGTTCAAAGCGGTTTGCAGGCAGATGCGATGGCACTGCATGCAGGCTTCGAGGCAGGACGCCTTTTCCTGCTGGAATGCGGGAGGATTTTTCATGGTGATTCTCCAAAGGGTTGTTAACGGTGGTGCTTGTCGCAGTTGATCGCAACAACCACTCGTCAACCGTTCGGTAGAGCACGAAAAACCATCCATAAGCCACTACTAACAAGGCTACTCCAACGGCTACTAATACACTCGAAAAAACGCCCGCTTGAATGTTCGTTTGAGTACAGACCCGATGGGTTATTGGTGAAACACTGAATATCCACGGCGGTCATTCAGGCAATCCGTTGATCTTCATCAATCCTGAATGAGCCGCTATGCCACGGCATGAGGACAACGATGTTTTCAAAGTAACGACTGAAAGGAATTTCCCATGAGCACCATCGATCTCCAAGTTCAAAACATGAGCTGCGGCTCTTGCGTCGCACACGTGAAGAAGGCACTGACGCCGATTAAAGGTATCAGCGACGTCAAGGTTGACCTTGCCTCGGGCCATGTCCAAGTCAGTGGTGAGTCGTTTGGCGATACAGCCGAAATGATTGCTGCGCTGGCAGACGCAGGCTATCCCGCGCAGTTGTCGTCCAACCCTTCTTCAGATAAAGTTACACCAAAAGCTTCCCGCGGAGGCTGTTGCTGCTAATAGTGGCGCGCAAAAACCTATGTTGCAACTAAAACCATAACCTCTGGAACCAAAACCATGCAAAGATTTCTGATGGCCCTCGTTTTAACACTCACCATGGGCCTCTCTGGGTGCGGCTACAACAGCTTTCAATCAGGCGACGAACAGGTCAAGGCGAGTTGGTCCGAAGTGCTAAACCAGTACCAGCGCCGTGCCGACCTGGTGCCCAATCTGGTCAACACGGTCAAGGGTTACGCCCAATATGAGCAAGACACACTGCTGGCCGTGACCAATGCGCGCGCCAAAGCCACTGGCATCACCGCCACGCCCGAGCTGGTGAACGACCCAGCGGCCTTTGCCAAATTTGAGGCCGCGCAGAGGGAATTGTCTGGAGCCCTATCCAGATTGCTGGTGGTGGTAGAGAAGTACCCAGACCTGAAGGCCAATGCCGGTTTCCGTGACCTACAGGCCCAGTTGGAGGGTACCGAGAACCGCATCACCGTGGCGCGCAACCGGTACATCGGCGCTGTGCAGGCCTACAACGTCTCCGTTCGGTCTTTTCCCAACAATCTGACAGCGATGGTGTTCGGCTACAAGGTCAAACCCAACTTAACGGTGGCAGACGAAAAAGCCATCGCGGTGCCACCGGTCGTGAACTTTGGTACCCCGCCCGCCACGCCCGCTAGCGCGCAATGAATACAGCCCGCCACGGCCTAACGTCAATCCGTCGCTCATGGATGGTGGTGTGCCTTTTGGTTTGGGCATTGTGCGTGCCCGCATTTGCAGCGGAAACGCCTATTCCTGTACCGCCACTGCAGGCACGCCTGACCGATTTAACTGGCACCTTTACGCCTGAACAACGAAGCACCTTGGAGCAAAACCTGCGGGCATTTGAAGCGAGAAAAGGCACCCAAATTGCAGTATTGATGGTGCCCACCACCAAGCCCGAAGAGATTGAGCAATACAGCTTGCGCGTGGTGGAAAAATGGAAGCTTGGCCGCAAAAAGGTAGATGACGGCGCACTGTTGCTAATTGCCAAAGATGACCGCGCCTTGCGCATCGAAGTGGGTTACGGGCTAGAAGGGGCGCTCAACGACGCCACGGCCAAGCGCATCGTCAGCGAAGTGATCACACCGCGCTTTAAGAAAGGCGATTACTTTGGTGGAGTCAGTGCTGGCATTGACCAAATGATTCGTGTCACTGACGGGGAGCCATTGCCTGCCCCAGCTACTAAACCTGGCGTGGGTGGCTATGGCCTAGACAATATCGGGCAACTAATTCCCGTACTGTTTGTTGCAGCCATGGTGGTTGGCGGCGTATTGCGATCCGTATTGGGCCGCGTTCCTGGCGCGCTGGCTACGGGAGGCATTTTGGGTTTGGCTAGTTGGTTTTTTGGCGGCGCAGTGATCATGGCTGCGATAGGTGGCATAGCTGCGTTTCTGATCACCTTGATCGGAGTCAATACGGGGCGGCGCGGCGGCTTCTATGGTGGCATGGGCGGCGGTGGGCGCTCCGGTGGCGGAGGGTTTAGTGGCGGGTTCGGCGGCGGCGGCGGTGGTTTTGGCGGA
>Ga0105048_10011424_pt1 | contig 14013 bp, 12 predicted proteins | sample MAT05_FD_78382 | JGI IMG/M metagenome (GOLD analysis project Ga0105048, IMG submission 78382) | Freshwater microbial communities from Lake Fryxell liftoff mats and glacier meltwater in Antarctica - MAT-05 | ecosystem: Environmental > Aquatic > Freshwater > Ice > Liftoff microbial mat | place...
ATAAACCACTACATTGGCTATTGCATCAAAATCTGTGACACCACTGTCAAAATCAGACAATTGCTCTACTTTATCAATTGTGGGTGTAGCTCTATAAAGTGGCGTACCACCATTGGAGGAAGCCGAAAAATAAACGTAGTCCACCTTGCCTATTTCTCCTTTTTTGCCTTTGGGAAAAGTCAGTGTTACCCATTTCAGGTCATTGGGAGAGCGGTCAAAGGGGTTGATGCTGTATTTGGCGTTGGGTGTAGTAAGGCTCAAAAACCCCAGATGCCCTTGGTCGAGGGTTGCGGGTTGAATCGCTGCTTTGGAAGTGATAAATGCCAACCATTGCCCATTTGACGAGGGCGTAGGCTGGCTAAATGAACGGCCTTTTTCTACCAACACTGTACGCATTCCACTGCCGTCGGCGTTCATCATACAGATACTACTTTCAGCAGTGCGGTCAGGATGTAAGAGGGTATCCGCGCGGGTTGAAAACCAAATTTGTTTGCCATCGCCCGACCAAGCTTCATTGCCATAAGAATTGAAGCCTTTGGTCAATGTCTTGGGTTTTGCGCCTTCTTTGACTTCAATAACCATCAAATGCCCAAAGCTCAACTCCTGCCCTGCCGAGGCTTCTCCCTGAAAATTAAGCCGATTGATGACCTTGGCTTTTTTGTCTTCTACATCTCTGTCTAAATATGCCCTGATTTCTTCTATCGTGCCATCGGGATTGGGTTTAGCGGTGTTTTTCTTTAAAAACTCATTTTTGGCAAAACCTGCTTTTTCCAAACTCCAATCAGGGCCTGTTTTCCTAGGGTTGAGGATAGAGTCGGTCATTAAGGCCGAAAAAATAATCCCTGTGCTAAATAACATGTGCTTGCCATCAGGCGAAAATTGGGGATTTGAAGCACTGTATTTGTAATCAGTAAGTTGCCAAGCTTCACCACCATCAAGTGGCATGACAAAAATCTGTGATTTTCCCTTTACCGACCTCGTGAAAGCAATGCTCTTTCCATCTGGACTCCAGAGCGGTTGGCTGGCACTTTCATTGCCGCGGGTGAGGGCACGTGGCGGGGTTTTGCCGTCTATATCAGTCAACCAAATATGGAGTTTGTAATCATACTCACCTGCTTCGGTAGCGGGTTCGATGGTATTCACATTGTAGGCTACTTGCTTGCCATTAGGCGATATGGCCACATTACCAAGCTGTTTGATACGTGTCAGGTCGGAGGCTACGATTTTTTCTTTGGTTTGTGAAAAGCTACCAATAGACGAAAATAAAAACAGCAAGAAGAGATAGAATACACATTTTTGGGTTGGGAATTGCATGGGTTGATGGGGTTGGTTAATTTTTGTGTCAAAGTAAACCATGATTAACTTGATTTACAAGAAAGGAATAGCGTGTAGCCTGATTATTAAATCTTTGCAAGTAAAGTCACTTCTTACCAGCTAAAATACCAGGAAGACTCAATACACTTTTATTTCGTGGGTAAAAGGTTGATTTTCAGAGGTGGTGCCGTTGATAGTTACAAGATATCTGATACCTCTTGGTAATGCAAAACGCACCACAGCCTCACCTTGGGGTGATAGAACAGTGGAAGGTTGCCAGAAAAAGAATTTATTAGCATTGCTTCCCGCACTTGAAGGAGCTAAGCTTTTATTGATGGCTCTTTTGGTCACAATATTGATAGCACCATTGTAGCCTCTCGAACCCAAAAGTGAATTGGCGCGTTTGATTACTTCAATTTGCCAAACCTCACTGATTGGAATAGCATTTAGGTTTTCTAATGTCCCAAAAGGAATCCCATCCACTAAAAATAGCGGCTCGTCTTCGACAGCGCTTTTTTTCTGAAAAGTATTATTTGCACCCCTTATTCGGATGCCTCGTTTGGTATAGCCACTGCCGTCTATGGTTTCATACACTTCTACACCCGGTACTTTACCCTGAATAGCAGTAATAATATTTCCTGAAATAATGTCTTTTAACTTTTCATTGTCCACCACATAATCTACCTTCCCAACCATTGATTGAGCGGTTTTTGTGGTTCGACTTGTTTTTACTTTTACCTCTTCCAGTGTAATTGATTTTTTATCAGTTTTGAAAGTAGTCGTATCTATATCTGCTACGGTTTTGCTTATAAGCGTAGTATCAGTGGTGCGAACAGGCTGCTGATTTTTAACTTGTATGTCTTCTACAATGGCCACACTAAACCGACCCTTCACAGGCTTCCCATTGGACTTTTTTACTTGGATCTGAAATACAGTACTATCTCCTTCAAAATGGTGTTTGACAACCACCAATGGAGCAGCAATGGGCTCAAAAACAACTTGGGGTGGTTGTGTATTTTTGGGTAGCAGTAGTTTAGAATTTTCATTTTCAGCCAAAGGTGCAGGGTCAAAATCTAATGGAAGCATATCGGCGATTCTGCGTTGGGCAATGTCGCCCGCCCATTCACAAACATTGGTATCGTACAACAAACCAGTGTTGGTTACTTCTACTTTACCTCCTCTGACGCTCAGCCAAGATACAGCAAAAGGCGCATCTTGATAAGAGCCTACCCGTCTGATGCTGTTGATGTTCAAGATTTCTAACTCATAAGGAATAATGATTTCTTTGGAGGTTGGAAACCGACCTGGTCTCACGGCTAAGGTATCATTGAACGAAAATAGCCTTTTCCCCAATTGTGGGTTGAGGTGCGAAAAGCTCGTTTTTTCGCGATAATTGGGATCTACTTTATAAACCACAAAACCCTCTTTTTTCAAATTGTTACGCGACAAAGCCCTGAAAAAATGCCTTTCAGAACCTTCATAAGTAGCTTGGCGTTGTTGGTTTATTTTTCGTTTTTGTTTTTGGTCTGTTGGTTTAATTTCTTCAAATCTTGCCAAACCCGCAAGGCTATTTCGCGTGGATGAAAGCGAAAATCGTTGTAATTCAAAATAGATTTTGTAGCCCAGGGCTTTATTTTCGACTTCCAAAATCTTTTGGGCTGTGGCTGTAAACTCGTAGGCTTCACCACTAAAATCAACAACCCAAGGGTTCAATATTTTGGCATTTCGGGCATTGTTGTTTGCTCCCAAAAACACATCTTCAAATTGACTATACTGCCGCTCCCACTGCTTGTCGCGCTTGCCCTTTACTGACACTTCGGCGATGGTGTTCTGCGGGGCATTCTGCAATGAAAAGTTGAAAATGAGAGTATCTTGTTGACTATCAACAACTTTCTGTCGTATAGTTGTATATCCCACCGACGAAACTACTATTTCGACACTGCCGCCTTGGGCATGGTTGAAAGCGTTTTTTAGGATATACTTCCCTGTTTCGTTGGTTTCGGTAGCGATAGAGGTGTTATTGATATATACTACTGCAAATGCCACGGGTTCATTGGTTTTGGCATCTGTTACGCTGCCAGTCAAAACCCGCTGCTGCCCCCAACTATTAGAAAAAGCGATGCTTAAATGTACAATGAGCCAGCTTTTTAAGAGGTATTTTTTAGTTTTCATTTTCAATGAAGTACATAGTGGAATAAACTTTCCAAATCTAATGAACGCCGACACAGATTGGGGAAGTTTGAGGTTAGCACCTTGCGAAGTTAGCAAATAAATTCTTGATATGCCGACAACTATGCCACAGGAGCAGATTGCGCATCCACAGGTTTTACGGTTTTGGCGATAAAGATACTTGCAAAAATAAAAACCATGGCTGCATAGCCCACCCAATCGTAGTGTAGCAACTTGCCGTCGGGGGTTTTCTGTATGACTATTCCCGCCAAATATACTGCAACGGACTGCATCAGTAGTTGGAGCGAAGTATTGATGGCCATAAAACTACCACGATTTTTGGGTAAAACGACCGAGGCCGTCATGGCTTGGGTAGGAATGAGGCGACCGTTGGAGAAAATAAAGAAGGTACCTGCCGTCCCCAAAACAATTGGCAGAGAATTGGTATTCATGTTGGTAATGAGCCACATCGGAATCATGGAAAGCAAGGCAAAAACAACAAAAACGGGGTATTTACCTTTGCGGTCGGCCAACTTGCCCACTTGCGGAGCAGAAAAAAGCGTCAATGCGCCTCCCACGGCATAAATCAAATACAGGTTATTTTCACTGAAGTTTGCATTGGCGGTAAGATAGGGCGCAATAAAAGGAATAATACTAAAATGCCCCAACATGATAGTGGTAGTGAGCCACAAAGCCCGCAATTGATTTGGATCGTGTAAGATATTGGTAATCACTTCAAACCGTTGGCGACTCACAGGCTCTTGATTGGACAAATGTCCATCCAAACGTGGGACAAATTGCCAAATCAGTACAATGACAGCGATACCTATAATCCCGACAAACCAAAAAGGAGCGTGCCAACTCCATACCGAAGCCAAGTATAAACCCAGAGGAACGCCCACCACCGAGGCTACTGAGAAGGCCGTCATCACAACGCCCATCGCGCTCGCGCGACGCTCATACTCAAATACATCGCTCACTGCCGACATTACCTGTGCGCCCAATACGCCGCCAAATACACCTGCTAACGTCCGTGCAGCCATTAACAGTGCGAAGGTAGGTGCAACAGCACAAGCCAAAGTACCTACTACAAAGCCTGTATAAGCTACTAAGATGATGTGTTTGCGAGGAAAGCGGTCAGCGACAAAAGCCACAAAAAAGCCTGAAAGAGCCGCGCTGAAGCTATAAGATGATACCAGTAGGCCAAATTGTTGTGGTGAAATATCGAAGTAGCGCATGAGTTGAGGCCCAAGGGGCATCAGTATCATAAAATCCATGATGTGCGTGAAATTCAAACACGCTAACACGAAGAGCAAGAGTTTTTCTTTTTGGGACATTGCTTATAAAGCTGCTTCTACGACCCGAATAGAGAGTCTATCATTTGAGAAAATCTGATTGAGGTCTTGGCAATATTTTTTCAATAAATGTTTTTCCTAGCGCACCAATCAGCTTTCCTGAGATTCGTCTGCACCTAATAACTTTTCAATCATAAAATTGCATCCTGCAATCAACTCTAAAACGTGTAGAATTGCTTCCTTTGAAAAATGATTTTCTTCCATTCTTAGCTGATTTTAAATTCTACCTGATGCTATACGCGCAATCATAATTCCTGCTATTGGCTTTGGCCTTGACTGACGCCGTAATAGATACTTTACAGCAGTCGAACACTTAACTTACCCATGCCCAATTTTACAATTCTTTGGAAACTTCGATTCCTTCCTCTTCTAAAAACTGAGCGATATTGAACGACACACCTTCCAATACTTCGATGTCATTGTTCCAACCCAGTATGACGGGTTCTTGATTGGGTTCAAAGACGAATACTTTTTGAATTTTTGAGAATATCCAGATAATTTTTTCGGTGTCAAAGGCAATCAAGCGATTTGATTTGCGAAATACATAATCAAACTCGGTTTCTTTTTTCAATTCCACCTCAATATCCACCTCTATTACTACTTTGGGCGGAACATCGGGGTATTTAGTCGTAACGAGTTCGGGCTTTAGCACTGTTTTGTCAAAAATCGCAATATCGCCCGCCATGTTTTCGCGTTTGGCTAGGTGCAGCCCTGCTTCATTGGTGAGGATAAAGTATTTTTTTCTCAAATGAGTGAAAATACTGGCAAAAACATAGCCTACCAATACCGATTGTAATCCGCTACTTCCCATGATTTCTTCGGGGGTTTTTAATCCTTTTAGTACTTCTTGATAGCCTTTTCGGTAATAGATTTTACCGCCCCATTGTTCATAAATGAGGGATTTGGGAATCTTGCGCGAAGGCCGAGGTGTTTTTTGTTGGGAAGCAGTCATGGCTTTGGAAGTTATTCTGCCAGCAATTTACTGATTAATTGGTTAAACTCCTCTATAAACTGATCGTAGTATTTACCTGTGCCAGGACCCGAAAAGCCTGTGTGAATCTCGCGGACTTTCCCTTTTTTGTCTATAAAAATCGTTGTAGGATAGCCTGATACTTTGTTGAGCATTGGCAGCGCGTTGGCTTCGTCGGCACCATATCCACCCGCTAAAACGACAGGGTAAGACGCACCAAAACGCTTTTTCATAAACTCAATTTTTGGACCAGCCACTTTCATATCGGACGAACGCTCAAAGAAAAGACCAACTACTTCTACGCCGCGAGGCGCATTTTTCTGATACCAAGGCACTAAGAAACGTGTTTCGTCCATACAATTGGGACACCAAGTGCCTGAAATCTGCAATATCACGACTTTATTTTTATAGCGTTCGTCTTGTAAAGACACCATTTTCCCATCGGGTTGCGGGAAACTAAATGCCACCGTTTCATAACCTGGCTTCAAAAAAGTCAAAGCCGTTGGAGGCGGGAGTTGTGCTTTGTCGTCGAGGGTTGCTGTAAAAGACTCAAAACCCATTATCCCAGACCACATTCCGCCGCGAAGCTGTCCGTTGGGCAATATTGCTGCTCGAAAAAGGAAGGCATGAGAGCCATCGAAACAAGACATAAAAAGGCTATCGCCAATTACATCACCAGCCAAATAGCGATAGTCACCTGTGGTAGTCAGGAATGTACCAGCGAGTTTGGTGCCTTTTTGCTCTAAAATACCCACAGCAAACGAAGAATCTTTGCTGTCGGGGCTTTGAAAATAAGTAGCATATTTTCCCGAAACTTTTTTAGTCGTTTTTTGCGGTGTTTTCGCAAAATGATACACTTCGCCTTTATCGGCTTTGAAAGGCAAGACAGAAAACCAAACACCATTTCGCGCTTTTTTCCAGTACCCCGACATTTTGTTTCCATTGACTTTGACGACCAAGTCTGAATCGAAGATAGCCATGGGAATATGTAAAGAGTCGCCCCTAAAATAGGCATCATCTAATGCCAGCCGTTCGGCGCCATTGAGGGCAAAAACCTCGTATTTTCCGTCTGACTTTGGATTGATTTCCAAACCAAAGGGTAGTTCGTGGCCATCGCGTAGCAAAACCGCCCGCCAAGTGCTTTTAGTAAGCGTAGATTGAGAAAAGACGGCAAAAAAACTGTTGAGAAGAAAGAGGGTGAAGAGTACTTTTTTCATGCTTAAATGTCAAAAATGGGTGTTATGAAGACTCAACAAGCATTTTCAACGAAAAGTTGATTTAGTGGCTACAAATTCTCTTTTTATGCTATTTGTGCGTAATTTTGTCGCAAAAAAGCCTGTTCTATCAACAAAACTATCCATGCCGTTACCAAAAACTATTCTCTTTTTTCTGTGTCTTCTGTTTTCTTTTGGCTCATTGTTTTCACAAGAAAAGTTTATCACGACTGGCGGGGCAGCTTATCAAGAAAAATACCAACATCGTATCACCAAGACTGTCAGTGAGATAAAAATAGATGGCGATTTGTCGGAGTCTGCTTGGCAAGGATTGGATATTGCCAAAAATTTCGCTCCCCATTGGCCCCAAGACAACGTACCGCTCAAGCGCGATACCGAAGTACGGATGACGTTTGACGACAAGTTTCTATACGTTGCCGCTGTATGCCACGATACCAACACGCATATTATCCAAAGTCTCAAGCGTGATGGCGACTTTTGGAGTTCAGATGCGTTTGCGCTTATTCTCGACCCTATCAATGAGCGTACCAACGGATTTTTCTTTGGCGTAAGCGTAGCCAATGCCCAATTTGATGATTTGCTGACTTTCCAAACTGACGATTTAACGGGTAGTTGGGACAATCGATGGTATTCTAAAACCAAGGTCTATACCAATTATTGGACGGTAGAAATGGCCATTCCGTTCAAGACCCTGCGCTATAACCCCGAAAAGACCACTTGGGGTATGAACTTTCATCGTAATGACGTAAAAAACAACCAATTTTCCACTTGGACTTTTATTCCTGTCAATTTCAATGGCTACGATTTGGGCTATACGGCGGCATTGCATTGGGACACCCCGCCGCCGCCCGTTAAGGGCAATGCGGCCATTATTCCATACCTCACAGGAGACACATCGCACGATCACCTCAATGGCAAGCCTACTTCATCGCACTTAAATGGTGGCTTAGATGCTAAAATCGCTATTACGCCTTCGCTCAATTTGGACTTGACCGTCAATCCTGATTTTTCGCAGGTGGAAGTAGATCAGCAAGTGACGAATCTGACGCGTTTCGGTGTGTTTTTCCCTGAGCGACGCTCTTTTTTTTTAGAAAATTCCGATCTTTTCGGGAGCTATGGCATGGAGTCTTTTCGTCCATTTTTTTCGCGGGCGATTGGCCTCGACCAAAACGCCCAACCGCTTCCCATCATCGGTGGTGCGCGGCTTAGTGGCAACTTAGATAAAAACTGGCGCGTAGGACTGATGTCTATGCAAACCGCCGCTAAAGGCGATGATCCTGCACAGAACTTTAAAACATTTTCGTTTACTAAAACGTTCATTGATAAAAGGTTATGTACTCAATAGGCAGGTTTTTTTGAGCGAACAAGAACTGCTTCAGAATCCTTTAAGCCAATATGGACGTAACCAAGGGTTGGAATTTAATTACTTCAATGTTGCAGGTAATTTCAACGTTTGGGGGGATATCACCTATCTCAGAAACCTACGGTCAGCAAAAACAACCACGCCAGGCAGTTAGGCTTTGGTTATTTTGGACGTACCCTTAGTTTTTTTGCCAGTTGCTTTGACATAGGCACCAATTTCTATGCCGATATGGGTTTTACCAATCGGATTGAAAACGCCACTTTTCGCTTAGACCGATTTGGGAAAATCCAACCAGATAGTACTGTACGTCTTGGTTTTAGGCAAATTTATAGTGAATCGGAGTACAACATTCGCCCCAAAGACAGCAAAATCAACACTATGTCATTTAGAACCGAAAACTTTTTGGTATGGAATCCCAATGGTAAGCTCAACGAATATTCCTTGGGTTTGACCTCTCCATTGCAGTTTCAAAATTCGAGTTCTCTAAGTTTTCGTCTCGACCACAACGATGTACGGGCTTTGTTTCCTTTTACCTTTACCGATAGTGAGTATGCATTGCCCGCGCTGAGGTATGTGTATCGACAGTTCAATAGTAGCTATGATTCTGATTACCGTAAGAAATTTTACTTTTCGGCTGCCGTTCGTTTTGGTGGATTTTATAGCGGTACTTTGCGGCAATATGCCTTGGGTATGACTTATCGCGTGCAACCTTGGGGAAATTTTTCTTTGAATTTTGAACAAAATGATATCGAACTTCCTCAGCCTTACGGCAACGACCGGCTGCTGCTGATAAGCCCGCGTGTAGAAATCAATTTTTCGACGACAATGTTTTGGACAACTTTTTTGCAGTTTAACACCCAACGCAACAACTTCAACATCAACAGCCGTTTTCAATGGCGTTGTAAGCCCATGTCCGATTTTTTCTTGGTTTATAGCGACAATTATTTCACCGACCCATTGTTCAAAAATAAAAACCGAGCTTTGGTTTTCAAACTCAATTATTGGCTGACGTTGTGAGCCTATCGCCTAATTTTCATAGATAAATCTTCCTCCATTTTTACCCCTTGCTCAAAATCATAACGATAAATGGAGTCAATCCCATCGCTGGAAGTCATTTCTGCTATGGAGTTAATCAACCCTGTTTTAAGGTCGAATACCCAACCATGAAGATGTGGATACTCTCCATTTTTCCAAGCTTTTTGGATGATGGTGGTTTTGGCCAAGTTTTTTACTTGCTCTAACACATTGCACTCTACCAGCCTATCGAAACGTTTGCCTTCGTCAGTAATGGCTGTTAGTTCGGTATAATGTTTCTCATAAACTTCTTTAATATTTCGTAGCCATTTATTGATGAGGCCATAGTCTTTGTTGGTCATGGCAGCTTTTACACCTCCGCAGCCATAATGCCCCACCACAAGAATATGCTTCACTTTGAGTACCTCTACTGCATACTGCAAAACACTGAGCATGTTCATATCGGTATGGATGACCAAATTAGCTACATTGCGATGCACGAAAAGTTCGCCAGGTGCTGTACCCGTCACTTCATTGGCAGGTACACGACTATCGGCACAGCCAATCCACAGAAATTCAGGGTGTTGGTCGGTAGCGAGTGCTTCAAAATAATGTTCGTCCACCATGAGCATTTCAGCCGCCCATGATTTATTTGCTAATAAGAGTTTTTTGTACGATTGCATCTGTTTTTCGGTATAAAACTTTACGACGGATAATTCCTTTAAATTCTACGGTGATATCTCTGAAATGCGCGTTTAGCTTAAAATCTTCTAAAGTAGAGTAAATATCGTGGTCAATAAATTGCGCTCTGACACCGTCAATAAATACGTAATCCCCTTTTTTTAAGGAATTTAATGCGGTGATAAGGCGGGATTTATTTAGAAAAGAAACATCTTTTTTAAATAGAATAAGAACCGTATCTTTATCTCTAATCACACTAATGGCCGATCGGTTATTGGTATAAATCACGTACCCAATTCCTACCACCAGTCCAATACCAATGCCAATCAGCAGGTCGGTAAAAATAATGGCAATAATTGTAATAATAAATGGAACAAACTGATTTTGCCCTTCTTTAAACATCTTTCTAAAAATCTCAATTCGTGCTAGCTTATAGCCTACAGAGAGCAGCAAAGCTGCTAAACAAGCCAACGGAATATGGTTAAGAACACCCGGAATAGCTGCCACAGCCAGCAACAATAATACCCCATGAATAAAAGAAGAAAGACGTGTTTGGCTTCCACTATTAATATTGGCTGAAGTACGCACCACTACAGATGTAACAGGCAAGCCCCCCACTAAACCAGAAAGCATATTGCCAATGCCCTGGGCTTTTAATTCTTGATCAGAAGAGGATACGCGCCGTTTGGGGTCTAGTTTGTCGGCAGCCTCTAAACTTAACAATGATTCAATACTAGCTACTATGGCCAATGTCAAAGCGGCTGTATATACTTTCGGATTGGCTAATGCTTCAACTGTGGGGAAATTGAAGGCTATTTTAACATCCTCGAAGCTCCGAATTGTTGGAACACGTACCATGTGGTTGTTGGATTCGCCCAAGTACCAGTTTGGAAACCATATACGAAAGACTTGATTGAACAAAATTCCGACGGCTACAATAACCAAACCTGCTGGAACATAGTCAAAAAACTTTACTCCTTTTTTGGATTGCTTTTCCCAAAAAATAATCAGCGCAAGACAACAAAAACTAATAATAATAGCCCCTACGCTTAAATGTGAAAACGCCTGTAAAATTTCGCTGAAAGTATTTTGGTTGTCGGTTTGGGTAAATTCAAACTCCCCTTCATAGTCGGCATCCCAACCAAAAGCGTGGGGAATTTGTTTCAAAATAATCACTATTCCAATCGCCACCAGCATCCCATTGATAACACTCGAGGGTACAAAACTGCTCAGTCTGCCTGCTTTTAGCCAGCCTAGCAAAAACTGAATGGCTCCCGCTAGAACAACGGCCACAAGAAAACTAGGATACCCTCCCAATGCTTGAATGCTATCAAAAACAATCACGGTAAGACCAGCTGCAGGGCCGCTCACGCTCACTTCAGAGCCCGAAAAAATAGTAACAACGATGCCCCCCACAATTCCAGCCAGCAAGCCTGCAAATAGAGGTGCTCCCGAAGCCAAGGCAATACCCAAACACAAGGGCAATGCCACTAAGAAAACGGATATACCCGCACTAAAATCTTTACTAAAATACTTGGTGGTCATTTTTTAACTCTCTTTTAATTCGGTTTTAATCTCATTTTAATTTGAGATAATGTCAAGTTTCCACAAAGAAACTCAATTTTTCTTTAGATTACCACTTCTTTACTGAGAATCATCGTGATTTACTATCTTTAGTTACCCACACTGATTTAGTAGCTATTCTCCTTCCAAAGTTGGCGTTTTTCCCACGCCTCTTTTAGCATTGAATGAGCGTAGTTCTTTTGAGTATTTCTAACTTAAAAAAAGCCGCCTGTAGACAAAAATAGGTGCTTGTTTTATGTGGTTACTGTATGATTGGGAGAATTGGCATAACCTAAATTGGACTTGACGCATCGCTGGTCAACCCGTCTGATTGACTGACACTGGCCCCATAATCAGACCGGCGAAACCGATGAGACTCTTTACTGAGAGCTACCTTTCTCTTATTTTTTTAATGGCATTATAAAATGTTTGCCAAGAGAGTGAATGAAAGTCAAGTTTACTGTATTTTCGAACCATTTATCTCTCAATATATACTTGAATATTAGACGGTTAGATATAGAATTCTGTATTAAGTTTGAAATAAAGCTCATTTTGTAATAATTTACTGCCTAACAACATAATATTCGATATGTCTCTAGCCTATCCTTATGAATAAGTCTTTTTGTTTCACGATTAAACTTCTTTTTTTCCAATCATAGGTTGTATTGGAAGGGTAGGTAGTGTTTGGGGGCAATCTCCAAAAATACCATCAAATTACGATAGCACATTGATCAGCCTCCAAAATACTTTAAGAGGGTCAAACCAAACACAGCAACTGACACTTTACGGCCAAATTGCCGAGACATTTGCGGTAATGGAAGAATTTGACTCAGCGGCAGTTTACTTAGAAAAGGCATTGATAGGCTATAAACAACCGGGTGATAAAAAGCAGATAGCTAATAAACTGCATCGCCTTTCGCTCAAATGTTTCAAACTAAGGCAATTTGACGAATCACTTGAACACGACTTCAAGGGGGTGCGATTTTAGCATGATGTACCAAAAGTGTATTTTTGTCATCTAACACAAAAATACAAATGCAAATTACAGAGATACAAGGAGGTTCATCAGGTAAAATGGTAATCAGTATGGAAGTAAGTTCACAAGAAGGTGATAGCTTTTTATCATCGGAAGAAAAGTTGGCTGATTTGCTGAATGAAGTAGGCCGACAAGCCACTGCACATTTATTGAAAGAGCAAGATGAATCGGCAAAGATTATATACAATGATGGAGTAGTATACTACTCGAAGGGGATAAAAAAAAAGACTATGAAAGCCCCTACAGTCGGCTCAATATAGAACGCCAAGTGTATCAGTCAAGTAAAGGTGGTCGTCAATATGTACCCTTAGAGGAGTCTTGTGGCTTAATAGGAGTAAATACGCCACGCTGGGCCAAAATGGTTTCTTGGAAGTACAGCCATTTGCCGAGTGCTGGGGTAGCGGAGGACTTTAGGCAGAACCACCGTCGTAGTTGTGTTAGTTCTCATATCCAATCTCTTAGCTATGAAGTGGGGTCCTTATTATTGGCTCAACAATCACAGCTACGCTATTTTCATGGTGTAGATATGGGCTTGGTAAAGTCAGTTAGTTTGGGTCGAGATGGTGCTATATTGCGCTTGAATGATGATAGCTATTGAGAAGCGATGGCAGGTACTATTAGCCTTATAGGAGCAGATAGAGAGGTGCTACACACCATTTATTTGGGCGATGGACCTGAGTATGGAAAATCAACTTTCAATGCCATGATGGCAACAGAAATCCAATTGATACAATCGCAGTTTGGCCATCTACCTTGGAGTGGTGTGGCCGATGGTGCGGCTCATGACTGGACATTTTTGGCTGATTATGTAGAGACTCAAATCATTGACCGCAGCGGCGGGCCGCTTTTATCATGCTTGGGGATATATTTATGGGGCATTAGCAGCAATATACCCACAAGCAAAAACGCTCAAAAAGAAGGCTGAAAAGTGGCGCAAGAAACTCATGGAAGATCAGCAAAGTATTAACAAACTCTTGAACAAATTCAAAAAAGAGTATAAAAAACTAATTCGAGAACAAAAAAGTAATGCTGATTTATCAGTGGCCATTATCTACTTGCAAAATCACTACCAACAGATGAATTATGCACTTTATCTCAAGGAAGGGTTTTTGATTGGTTCTGGCGTTACAGAAAGTGCTTGTAAAACCCTTATTAAAAGCCGTTTCTGTGGCCCTGGTATGGCCTGGGAAGAGAGTAATACACATTTATTGCTACCCATGAGAGGACCTGTTCTAACTCCCAACAGATGGAGTCAAGCTTGGAATTATATCACAAAAAACGCCGCTTAGGTACATCATAAAGAAATCGCACCC
>Ga0105048_10011425_pt1 | contig 14012 bp, 8 predicted proteins | sample MAT05_FD_78382 | JGI IMG/M metagenome (GOLD analysis project Ga0105048, IMG submission 78382) | Freshwater microbial communities from Lake Fryxell liftoff mats and glacier meltwater in Antarctica - MAT-05 | ecosystem: Environmental > Aquatic > Freshwater > Ice > Liftoff microbial mat | place...
ATCGCGCTGCCAAATCGAAAGAGGAAACAGCCGTCAATGGATGTGACGAGATAACGGTGGCAGACTTAATCATAGTAGTGTTGAAGGGCTTGTAATGAGTCTGGAGCGAAGGATTAAGCTTGTCTAGTTTCAAAACAATTCACAACCAGCAATGGGATGATTGATTACTATGAAACAAAATCGCAGCCAATTACCACCCCTGGCAATTGGCCCATCCTTACTTGCGATTTACAAACAAGAAGAGCCGTGTGAAGTCGGACCGCCGATGCGGGAGACTTTCACGCACGGTTCCGTGGGAACGTGGGGGTGAAATTCCCCTACGTGACTCGATTGTGCGAGATTGAGACACCAAATACCCCAAAAAAAACCGCCCTCTGCCAATACTGACCGGGGGCGGTTTCATTCCTATAAACCTTACATCTTAAGCCGTTACTCGCTTCTTCGACCGAGTGAACTGCTCGCGTGATTCTGTAATAGTCTCGTATTCTTCTTTCGAGCCAACAATTACGTTCAGGTAGCGACGAATACCCGTACCGGCTGGAATCAGGTGACCAACGATCACGTTCTCCTTCAGGCCTTCGAGTGTGTCGTTCTTACCCCGAATCGAAGCTTCGCTTAACACCTTAGTGGTCTCCTGGAACGAGGCCGCCGAGATAAAGCTTTCCGTACCCAACGACGATTGAGTGATACCCATCAAGGTTGGTTGCGAAACGGCTGGCATGGCATCCCGAACAGTCACAATGGCTAAGTCACGGCGTTTCAGGTTCGAGTTCTCGTCACGCAAACGGCGTGTCGAGATAATCTGACCTGGCTTCAGTGTGTCGGAGCCACCGGCATCCATCACTACTTTAGCGTCCATTACTTTGCCGTTTTCCTCACGGAACGACCATTTGTCTACTACTTGTCCTTCGAGGAAGTTTGTATCACCTGAGTCGATGATTTCAACTTTCTGCATCATTTGACGCACGATGGCTTCAATGTGCTTATCGTTGATTTTCACACCCTGCAAGCGGTATACCTCCTGAATCTCGTTGACCAGATACTCCTGAACGGCAGTTGGGCCTTTGATAGCCAAAATGTCGCTTGGTGTAATGGCACCATCTGATAGCGGAGCACCAGCCCGTACAAAGTCATTATCCTGAACAAGGATAAACTTCGACAGTGGTACAAGGTATTTTTTACGGGTACCGTCTTTCGACTCGATGAAGATTTCGCGGTTACCCCGCTTAATCGTACCGTATGATACCACACCATCGATTTCTGACACGACAGCCGGGTTCGATGGGTTACGCGCTTCGAACAATTCCGTTACCCGTGGCAGACCACCCGTAATATCGCGGGTTTTACCAACGTTCCGCGGAATTTTTGCCAGCGGCTGACCAGCCCTAATTTTCTGTCCGGTTTTTACAACCAAACGGGCACCAACGGGCAGGTTATAGCCTTTTTCAGTTGCGTCTTCAAGCAATGTGCTACTGCCTGTTACAATAATCGATGGGTTCTTCGCTTTATCGCGGCTTTCGATGATAACCATCTCCTGGAAGCCCGTCTGTTCGTCGAACTCTTCACGATACGTAATACCATCTTCAATGGCATCGAACGACACGGCACCCGTCAATTCTGAGAGGATAACAGCATTGTATGGATCCCAGGCACTAAGCTCATCACCCTTCTTCACCGTATCGCCATCTTTCACCCGCAGGAACGCGCCGTAAGGAACGTTGTTGCTGATGTAAACTTGATTCGTATCTTCGGGGTTTACAATCCTGATCTCGCCCGAACGGCCCATAACGATTACCTGCGAGTTGCCTTCGTTGTCTTCCGAAACCACGGTACGCATTTCTTCAAGCTCAATCAGGCCATCAAATTTAGCCCGGATCGACGCATCGACTGCGATGTTAGACGCCGTACCACCTACGTGGAATGTACGCAACGTAAGCTGAGTACCTGGCTCACCGATTGACTGAGAAGCAATTGCGCCCACAGCCTCACCTATGTCGACCATGCGGCCCGAAGCCAGGTTACGTCCGTAGCATTTGCCACAAACACCTTTCCGCGATTCACAAGTCAGTACTGACCGGATTTCAACTGTCTCGATGCTCGTCTCGTCGATAGCAGCGGCTATTTCCTCCGTAATTAATTCACCCGAAGCAACCAGCAATACCGGATTGCCGTTGGCGTCTTTTTTGAGTGGATCATACACGTCGTGTACCGTTGTACGGCCTAAGATTCGCTCCGACAGCGGCTCCACAATATCTTCGTTGTCTTTCAACGCCGAAACTTGCAGACCACGCAATGTGCCACAGTCGTTTTCGCTGATGATTACATCCTGGGCAACGTCGTGCAAACGACGAGTCAGGTAACCAGCATCGGCCGTTTTCAGAGCCGTATCGGCCAAACCTTTACGTGCACCGTGCGTTGAGATAAAGTATTCCAATACATCGAGACCTTCTTTGAAGTTCGACAAGATTGGGTTTTCAATAATCTCACCTACGGAACCCTGCAGGTTTTTCTGAGGCTTAGCCATCAGACCCCGCATACCGCCCAACTGACGAATCTGCTCACGCGAACCACGGGCACCAGAGTGCATCATCATGTAGATGGAGTTGAATCCACCCTGATCTGCTTCCAGTTGCTTCATCAGCGTTTCTGTAACACGAGAGTTAACCCGCGTCCAGATGTCGATAACCTGGTTATAACGCTCGTTTTCCGTAATCAAACCCATCAGGTAGTTATCCCAAACGGTCTGAACACCCTGCTTAGCCTCGTCGATAAGGCCCTGCTTGGCATCAGGAATCATTACATCGCTCAAACCGATTGACAGACCTCCCCGGAAGGCCATCTGGAAACCAAGTTCTTTGATATCATCCAGGAAGGCCGCCGTTTTGGCAACTCCTGAAATCTTGAAGATCAACGCGATAATTTGCTGAAGTTTTTTCTTTGTCAGCAGCTCGTTAATGAAACCGACTTCTTTCGGCACAAACTGATTGAACAACAACCGGCCTGCTACCGTATCGATGATTTTCGTTTCTAACTTGCCCTGCTCGTTCCGAAGGTTAACCCGGCACTTGATGTTAGCGTGTTTCGATACTTTGCCTTCATTGATAGCAATGATAACCTCTTCGGCACCGTAGAACATCATGCCTTCACCGATGATCGGGTACTCAGGCACATTTTTACGGCCTTTAGTCACATAATACAACCCTAACACCATGTCCTGTGATGGAACCGTGATCGGTGCACCGTTGGCTGGGTTAAGAATATTATGCGAAGCCAGCATCAGCATCGACGCTTCCAGAATAGCTTCCTGACCCAGCGGCACGTGAACGGCCATCTGGTCACCGTCAAAGTCAGCGTTGAAGGCCGTCGTCACCAATGGGTGAAGCTGAATAGCTTTGCCCTCGATCAACTTCGGCTGGAACGCCTGAATACCCAAGCGGTGAAGCGTTGGAGCACGGTTCAGAAGAACGGGATGGCCTTTTAATACGTTTTCCAGAATGTCCCAGATAACCGGGTCTTTACGATCAACGATTTTCTTGGCTGATTTCACCGTTTTAACGATGCCCCGCTCTATTAACTTACGGATAATAAACGGCTTGAATAACTCAGCCGCCATATCTTTGGGTAAGCCACACTCGTGCATTTTCAGTTCAGGACCAACAACAATTACCGAACGACCTGAATAGTCGACACGCTTACCGAGTAAGTTCTGCCGGAAACGACCTTGCTTACCTTTCAGCATATCCGACAATGATTTCAGCGCACGGTTGCCCTCCGAACGAACGGCGTTTACCTTACGTGAATTGTCGAACAGCGAGTCAACGGCTTCCTGCAACATCCGCTTTTCGTTACGGAGAATTACTTCGGGAGCTTTGATTTCGATCAGACGCTTCAACCGGTTGTTCCGAATGATAACCCGACGATACAGGTCATTCAAATCGGAAGTCGCAAAACGACCACCATCCAAGGGGACAAGCGGACGCAGTTCGGGTGGAATCACCGGTACCATTTTGATAACCATCCATTCGGGACGGTTCTCAATGCGTCCATTTGCTTCCCGGAATGCTTCAACCACTTTCAGACGTTTCAACGCTTCTGCTTTACGCTGCTGCGATGTATCCGTTGCAGCTGCATGACGCAGGGAGTACGACAGTTCATCCAACATCACCCGCGACAACAGCATCTCCAACGATTCAGCCCCCATCTTAGCGATGAATTTGTTTGGGTCTTTATCGTCTAAATGCTGGTTATTGCCAGGTAGTTTGTCGATAATGTCAAGATACTCGTCTTCGGTAAGGAAATCCAGTTGGTTAATACCATCTTCGGCTTTCACGCCAGCCTGAACGACGATGTACCGTTCGTAATAAATAATCTGATCGAGCTTCTTGGTCGAGAGGCCAAGCAGGTAACCAATTTTGTTTGGCAGGCTACGGAAGTACCAGATGTGCGCAACGGGCACCACCAGTTCAATGTGGCCCATCCGCTCCCGGCGAACTTTCTTTTCCGTTACCTCTACGCCACAGCGATCACAGATAATGCCTTTGTAGCGAATCCGCTTGTACTTGCCGCAGTGGCACTCCCAATCTTTCACCGGGCCAAAGATGCGCTCGCAAAACAGACCACCCATCTCCGGCTTGTAGGTCCGGTAGTTGATCGTTTCGGGTTGCGTCACCTCGCCGTATGAACTCTCCAGAATCGACTCAGGCGACGCCAGACTGATCGTCACGCTGGAAAAATCGCTGTTGAGTTTCTTGTTCTTTTTGAACGACATGAAGTTGGAGATTTGTGGTTTATTCTAAAGTAATTTCAAGAGCCAGACCGCGCAATTCGTGAACGAGTACATTGAACGATTCCGGAATGTTTGGTTTCGGCATGTTTTCGCCTTTCACTATGGCTTCGTATGCCTTGGCACGGCCAACCACATCGTCCGATTTCACAGTTAGGATTTCCTGCAGGATGTTCGATGCCCCAAAGGCCTCCAACGCCCACACTTCCATCTCTCCAAATCGCTGACCACCAAACTGCGCTTTACCACCCAACGGTTGTTGAGTAATAAGTGAGTAAGGTCCAATCGAACGGGCGTGCATCTTATCGTCCACCAAGTGACCGAGTTTGAGCATATAAATGATGCCTACCGTTACCTTCTGGTCAAAACGCTCGCCCGACAGACCGTTGTAGAGATACGTCCGACCAAAATCAGGCAGACCTGCTTCTTTCAACTCATCAAATACCTGTTGCTCCGTCGCCCCGTCAAAAATTGGCGTTGCATATTTACGGTTCAGTTTCTGACCAGCCCAAGCTAATACGGTTTCGTAAATCTGCCCAAGGTTCATCCGTGAAGGTACACCAAGTGGGTTCAATACAATATCCACTGGAGTACCATCTTCGAGGAACGGCATATCTTCATCGCGAACAATTCGGGCAACAACACCCTTATTACCGTGACGACCAGCCATTTTATCACCTACTTTCAGCTTTCGCTTTTTGGCGATATATACCTTCGCGAGCTTCACAATACCTGCTGGCAGTTCGTCTCCCACTTCGAGCGTGAAACGCTCCCGCTTGAAACGACCTGTAACTTCATTACGGCGCGTGTTGTAATTTTTGATAACCTGTACAGCCAACTGATTCGCATGAGCGTCTTCGGTCCAGTTCTCCAACACCACATCAGCCAACATATTGACTTCTTCGGGTACTGAATAGCTGCTTTCATCGCGATACGGGTTCTTGTCCGGGAACAGATTATCTGTAATGTTCTTCCGGTTGAACTTAACGCCCTTGCTGACGATCTCGTCGCCAAACTTGTGCTTCACGCTCTGACTAGTTTTACCATCGAGCAATTCAACCAATTTCTCGATCATCCGGGCACGGATGGCAGTAAGGTCGCGGGCAAACTTCTTGGCTAGAATTTTGATCTCTTCCTTATGCTTACCCCGATCTTCTTTGGATGGACGTGAGAATAACTTTGTATCTATTACAACTCCTTTCAGTGACGGTGGTGCTTTCTTCGAAGCATCTTTCACGTCGCCAGCTTTATCACCGAAAATAGCACGGAGCAGTTTTTCTTCCGGCGTCGGATCGCTTTCTCCTTTTGGTGTAATCTTACCAATCAGAATATCACCTTCCTTTACCTCAGTACCTACACGAACAATACCGTTTTCGTCGAGGTTACGAACCGTTTCTTCGCTTACGTTAGGTATCTCCGAGGTTAACTCCTCCTCGCCACGCTTCGTGTCGCGTACTTCCAGTTCAAACTCTTCAATGTGGATCGAGGTGAAGATGTCTTCACGCACAACCCGCTCCGAGATTACGATAGCATCCTCGAAGTTATATCCCTGCCAGGGCATGAACGCCACTTTCATGTTCCGACCCAAGGCCAGTTCACCTTTCTGTGTCGCGTAACCTTCGCACAGTACATCACCTTTTTTCAGCTTTTGGCCTTTCAAAACCGTTGGCTTCAGGTTAATGCAAGTATCCTGGTTTGTCCGGCGGAATTTGATCAGACTGTACGTCTTCACGTCTTCCTCAAATGTCACCAAACGATCATCAGCCGCCAGGTTGTAGCGTACCATGATCTTGCTGGCATCAACAAACTCGACAACGCCGTCGGCCTCTGCCAGATACAACGCCCGCGAGTCAACGGCAACCCGAGCTTCCAGACCCGTACCCACAATTGGAGCTTCAGGACGGAGCAGCGGAACAGCCTGCCGTTGCATGTTCGACCCCATCAGGGCACGGTTAGCATCATCGTGTTCCAGGAACGGAATCATCGACGCGGCCACCGACACAATCTGATTCGGAGCAATGTCCATGAACGTTACGCTCTTCGGCTCGGCAATCGGGAAGTCACCTTCAAAACGAGCTTTCAGTTTATCGACTTGGAAATTCCCTTTCTTATCGATGCTTGAGTTAGCCTGAGCGATGTAGTGCGTATCTTCTTCTTCTGCGGTCAAATACATCACCGGTTTTTCCATCGATACTTTCCCGTTTTCAATGATGCGGTACGGTGTTTCGATAAAGCCCATGCTGTTGATTTTTGCATACACACAAAGCGACGAAATCAGACCGATGTTCGGACCTTCCGGTGTTTCAATAGTACACAACCGACCGTAGTGAGTGTAGTGAACGTCACGTACCTCAAAACCTGCCCGCTCACGCGATAGACCTCCAGGTCCTAGTGCCGACATACGACGCTTGTGCGTCACCTCGGCCAATGGGTTGGTTTGGTCCATAAACTGCGAAAGCTGGTTAGTACCAAAGAACGAGTTGATAACCGAAGACAGCGTCCGGGCGTTGATCAAATCAACCGGCTTAAAGTCTTCATTATCCCGCACGTTCATCCGCTCCTTAATTGTCCGGGCCATCCGGGCCAAACCAACGCCAAACTGCGAATACAACTGCTCCCCAACAGTCCGCACGCGACGGTTACTAAGGTGGTCAATATCATCGACAACAGCTTTCGAGTTAATCAAACCGATCAGGTATTTTACGATCAGAACAATGTCCTCGGTCGTCAATACTTTCGTATCCGATGATACTTCAAGGCCTAGTTTTTTATTGATCCGGTAACGACCTACGTCTCCAAGGTCATAGCGCTTATCCGAGAAAAACAGGCTTTGAATAATTTCACGCGCTGTTTGTTCATCTGGTGCATCTGCATTACGTAACTGCCGATAGATCTGCTCAACGGCCTCTTTTTCAGAATTTGAGCTATCCTTCTGTAGCGTATTGTAAATAATATTATAATCGGCCATGTTCATGTCCTCCTTGTGCAGGATAACCGATTTCTGGCCCGAATCCATAATCACATCAATATCGTCAACTGAAATAGCTGAGTCGCGCTCTAAAAGCACCTCATTTCGGCTGATCGAAACCACTTCACCTGTGTCTTCGTCCACAAAGTCTTCCGTCCAGGTCCGAAGAACCCGTGCGGCCAACCGACGACCGACTGCCTTTTTAAGGTTGGCAGGTGTAGCAGGCATTTCCTCCGACAAACCGAATAAATCCAGTATATCCTTATCTGATCCAAAACCAATAGCCCGCAACAACGTCGTTACCGGGAATTTTTTCTTCCGGTCGATGTACGCATACATCACGTTGTTAACGTCTGTTGAAAACTCAATCCATGACCCTTTAAACGGAATGATCCTCGCTGAGTACAACTTCGTACCGTTTGTGTGCTTGCTCATAGAGAAAAACACACCCGGTGAACGATGGAGTTGTGACACGATAACCCGCTCGGCTCCGTTTACAACAAACGAACCCTTCTCGGTCATGTAAGGAATGTTGCCAAGAAATACCTCCTGCTCAATTGTCTCAAAGTCCTCGTTATCCTGATCATTGTTGATCAACCGTAGCTTGGCTTTCAGTGGAACAGAATAGGTCAGACCCCGATCAATACATTCATCAACGGAATATTTCGGTGGATCGACCGAATAGTCCATAAACTCCAGTACGAAGTTTTCGCGTGAGTCTGAAATCGGGAAATTCTCCTGAAACACCTTAAACAGACCTTCTTGCGAACGATGGTCAGAAGGGGTGTCGAGTTGGAAAAAATCTTTAAATGATTTAATTTGGATATCAAGGAAGTCAGGATACCCGATTACTGGCTGAATCGTCGCAAAATTTTTGCGCATGCTGTTGGTGTTTGCGTTTGTAGCCAATGTTTGAGCGATTACATTTGTGAGGTCAATTGCGCTCCCGGCCCCTATCTACAAGGCAACTTAAACTGACCAAATATACCCTAAGCGTCACCCGCCCAAGGGGGCAATAGAGAGGTAACGTGTAGACCAACGAATTAGTTTGGCCTATTACCCTTTTGTATAGACAAAAGTCTCCAAACAGGAAAAGACCTGATGGTTTGTCAGGCCCTCCCCTATTTGGAGTAGTATTGTAAAAGCAGTTGCTTATTTTACTTCTACTTCAGCACCAGCTTCTTCCAATTGCTTGCGGAGAGCTTCGGCCTCATCTTTAGCTACGCCTTCTTTAACTGGCCGAGGTGAGTTGTCAACGAGTTCTTTAGCTTCTTTCAAGCCCAGACCCGTTAGGTCTTTCACCAATTTAACAACCGCTAACTTAGCAGCTCCAGGAGCTTTCAGAATAACGTCGAAAGACGTTTTCTCTGGTTCAGCAACAGCAGCTTCGCCACCACCACCAGCTACCATTACAGGAGCAGCAGCCGCTGGCTCAATACCATACTCGTCCTTCAGGATAGCAGCCAGTTCGTTAACTTCTTTTACCGTCAGGTTTACGAGCTGCTCAGCGAACGCTTTCAAATCTGCCATTTTAGTATTCTAATTTGATTGTGATACAATTGATTGGGAAGTAGCAGGCACCCGCCCGCAACCTGGGAATGTAGTAATTTGGTAACTGGTAATTGGCACTATTTAATTGTCAGGTGCTTTCCCGAATCAACTAATTACCAGATTACCGAGTGACCAGTTACTATAAAACTATGCCTCTTCGCGTTCTGAAAGCGTTTTGAGGATACCGGCCAATTTGCCACCTGCACTCTGAAGGCCAGAAAGCACATTTTTGGCGGGTGATTGCAATAAACCGATGATATCGCCGATCAACTCCTGCTTGTTCTTCAGCGTGATCAACGTATCGAGTTGATCGGCACCAATAAACAAGCTATAGTCAATTGAAGCTCCTTTCAACTTCAGTTTGTCGTTCGTCTTACGGAACTCCTTAATGAGTTGAGCCGGTGCCTTCTGGTTGTCGGGGTGAAACATCACTGCCGACGCACCAGCGAGTACCGTATCGTTAAACGGTGTATAATCCGTGTCGAGCGTTTCAAGTGCTTTTTTGATGAAGGTATTCTTCACCACTTTGTACTCGATTCCACGCTCATAGCATTTCCGACGAAGGTCATTGACTTCAGCAACGCTCATGCCACTGGCCTCCGTGATGTAGAAGAAAGAAGTGCTCTGAAACTTCTGAGCCAACTCTTCTATAATCGCTCCTTTTTCGTCCCGTGTCATGTTAGATACCTGCTACTGTGCCTTTGTCAATATTAACGCCCGGACTCATCGTGCTCGACAGGTTGATTGTTTTCACATATGTGCCTTTAGCCGATGATGGCTTCAGGCGCATTAGCGTGGCAATAATCTCCTGCGCGTTCTCTACAAGCTTTTCGGGTGCGAATGACACCTTTCCAATACTAGTGTGAATGGCTCCCTGTTTATCAACTTTAAAGTCGATTTTACCGGCCTTCACTTCTTGAACAGCTTTGCCCACTTCCAGCGTCACAGTACCCGACTTTGGGTTTGGCATAAGGCCACGAGGACCTAAAACACGGCCCAAACGGCCTACTTTAGCCATAACTGTCGGCATCGTGATAATCACGTCAATATCCGTCCAGCCCTGCTCGATCTTCTGAATGTAGTCATCGAGGCCAACAAAGTCAGCACCCGCATCTTTAGCTTCCTGTTCTTTGTCGGGGGTGCATAGCACCAGTACGCGAACCGTTTTACCCGTACCATGAGGCAGCGTAGCAACGCCACGCACCATTTGGTCGGCTTTTCGCGGATCTACGCCCAACCGAACGTCAATATCCACGGAAGCGTCGAATTTCGTGTACGAAATCTCCTTGAGCATACCCGCTGCCTGTTCGAGCGAGTATGCTTTAGAAGCATCGTACTTCGACATCACTTCCTTTTGTTTCTTAGTTAACTTTGCCATGTCTCGTAAATTGCTTTTGGCAACAATTGCTTACTGGTTATCCCAGGGCGCTTTACCCTGCACCGTAATACCCATGCTACGTGCTGTCCCGGCGATCATCTTCATGGCCGACTCAATTTTGAAGGCATTCAAATCCGGCATTTTCGTTTCCGCAATTGTCCGTACTTGATCCCATGTTACTGAGCCAACTTTGTTCCGATTCGGTTGAGCTGAACCGCCTTTTACTTTAGCAGCTTCCATCAGCATGATCGGTGCAGGTGGGGTTTTAATTACAAAGTCAAACGACTTGTCTTTGTAATATGTAATCACCACCGGCAATATCATCCCCATTTTGTCCTGCGTCCGTCCGTTGAACTGCTTGCAGAATTCCATGATATTTAAACCCTTGGAACCCAACGCCGGACCAATTGGTGGAGACGGATTGGCCTGACCGCCCTTAACCTGCAACTTTACGTAGCCACCTACTTCTTTTGCCATTGTCTTGGTAAATTTTACGGCCGCGTGGCGGCCCATCGTGATTGTTAATTACTCGTCAGCACGTCACAATGCATTAGTAGCAATCGTCAATCGGTACTTCAGTTTGGCAACGAACCCCCATGGGAAGCATGAGTTCTGATGCCGAGTACTAACCGAAATTAGTTCTCTTTATCTACTTGCGCGTAACTCAATTCAACAGGAGTATTTCGACCAAAAATCTTCACAACAACGTTTAATTTTTTACGATCTTCAAATACTTCTTCAACTGTACCAACAAACCCACCAAATGGGCCATCGATCACTTTCACAGATTCACCTTTGAGGTAGCCAACTGTTGGGGCTACAGCCTCTTGGGCTTCTTCATTGACTCGTCCTAAAATTCGGTTGACCTCTGCTTGACGCAATGGAACCGGAACTTTGGAGTTCGTACCCGTTTGTGAGTTCCCCAAAAAGCCCATCACACCGGGCATGTTCAATATCATGTCGAGTGCCCGGTTGTTGGTCAGGTCAGCTGAGATCAGGATGTAACCGGGGAAAAATGATTTCTCCCGAATGCGCTTCTTACCGTTGCGCATTTCATACACCTTTTCCGACGGAATAAGCACTTGAGGAATTACTTCATCAAGCTTTTGCCGGAGAATCTCGTTGTCTAAGTAGGACTTAATTTTCTTTTCCTGACCCGACACCGCCCGAATAACATACCATTGTATCTCAGCCATGTTCAGTTTGTTTGTTCGATAGTTCGCGTGTTCATTTGTTTACTGTGATTAATCAGACAAATACACAAACAAACAATTTTAGAATGATTGATAGAAGGCATTAAGCGCATTCTCGAAAACAAAATCAATCAGTCCAACCAATAGCGCAAAAATTAGCGAAGCCACGAGAACCAGGGTTGAGCTGGCCTGTAGGTCGCTGAATTTCGGCCAAGTGACGTTATGCTGAACCTCCTCCCAGGAAGCTTTCAGAAACGAAGTAAACTTGTCCATCTGTATAAGGGATTGGCACGGGTGGAGAGATTCGAACTCCCATCAACGGTTTTGGAGACCGCTATTCTACCCTTGAACTACACCCGTGTATTAAAAGTAAAAACTAATTGCTATTCGACTTGGTAGGTTAATTCGAAAATCTACCTTCTGATACCAAAAATATAACATCCCCATTTGGGACTGCAAAAGTACGAAAACTTATCAAAAAAACAAGTGCATTCCTGTTAAGAAATGCACTTGTTTATCAGTTCCGTATTAGTCGAGGATTTCCGTTACCTGACCAGCACCTACAGTGCGACCGCCTTCGCGAATAGCGAAACGAAGACCTTTCTCCATAGCGATCTTATTGATCAATTCTACTTCGATAGTAATATTATCGCCTGGCATTACCATTTCTACACCAGCGGGTAGCATGATTTCACCTGTAACGTCGGTGGTACGGAAATAGAACTGAGGCCGGTATCTGTTAAAGAACGGTGTGTGACGGCCACCTTCTTCTTTTGACAGTACATAAACCTCAGCTTTAAACTTCTGGTGCGGCTTCACTGAGTTTGGTTTGCAAATAACCATACCACGACGGATATCGGTTTTTTCAATACCGCGGAGTAGCAAACCTACGTTATCACCGGCTTCGCCACGGTCCAGAATTTTCCGGAACATTTCAACCCCTGTAACAACTGACTTCAGGTTTTCAGCGCCCATACCCAAAATTTCAACCTGCTCACCAGAGTTGATGATACCACGCTCAATACGACCCGTGGCAACTGTTCCACGACCTGTGATTGAGAACACGTCTTCTACTGGCATCAGGAACGGAAGTTCCGTCATACGTGGAGGAAGCGGAATGAATGAGTCGACAGAATCCATCAATTGCTCAATGGTTTCAACCCACTTAGCTTCGCCATTCAGTCCACCCAAAGCAGAACCCTGGATAACTGGAATATTGTCGCCGTCGAAGTTATAGAAACTCAGCAGTTCGCGAATTTCCATCTCAACGAGTTCGAGCAATTCTGGATCATCTACCATGTCCACTTTGTTCATGAAGACAACCAACTGAGGTACTCCTACCTGACGAGCAAGCAAGATGTGCTCGCGAGTTTGTGGCATCGGGCCGTCCGTGGCAGCAACTACCAGGATAGCACCGTCCATCTGAGCAGCACCCGTTACCATGTTCTTCACGTAGTCAGCGTGGCCTGGGCAATCAACGTGCGCATAGTGGCGCTTGACTGTCGAGTATTCCACGTGCGACGTGTTGATGGTGATCCCACGCTCTTTTTCTTCGGGCGCGTTATCAATAGACGAAAAGTCCCGCATAGTAGCCAGACCTTTTCCGGCTAATACTTTCGTAATGGCTGCCGTCAGCGTCGTCTTACCGTGGTCAACGTGACCAATCGTACCGATGTTAACGTGCGGTTTCGAACGGTCAAAATTCTCTTTTGCCATGTTTAAAAAACGCTTTAATGAACTATTATTGGTTTCCTTGGATGATTTGCTATTTACGAAGAAAGTGCCCTTTTGGGGACACTTGCTATCACGGCCTTGTCAAATCTGAACATCCAATATCAGTATGACGGGCTTGAGCCTTCTATCGGATTTGAACCGACGACCTCTTCCTTACCAAGGAAGTGCTCTACCACTGAGCTAAGAAGGCTGATTATTAAATGAATAATGATGAATGAAATTAGCCGAAACATTATTCATTTTACATTACTCATTATACAGACTCAAAAAATTGCACTGCAACTAGTATTCTACTAATTCAACAGGATCTTACGTTCCTTGAGCGGGAGACGAGGTTCGAACTCGCGACCTATAGCTTGGAAGGCTATCGCTCTACCAACTGAGCTACTCCCGCTTTTCAGTGAG
>Ga0105048_10011429_pt1 | contig 14007 bp, 17 predicted proteins | sample MAT05_FD_78382 | JGI IMG/M metagenome (GOLD analysis project Ga0105048, IMG submission 78382) | Freshwater microbial communities from Lake Fryxell liftoff mats and glacier meltwater in Antarctica - MAT-05 | ecosystem: Environmental > Aquatic > Freshwater > Ice > Liftoff microbial mat | place...
CCAATCGGCTTGCCGTGCAGCGTGTTCATCGCAGGAAAGTGTTTGCGGAAGGCGTCGAGGGCGGCGTCGATTCCGCGATCTTTGAGGTTAGGCCAGAGTTTGGCGTGGCCGGCACCCAAAACGCCAGTCAACCTATTTTTGGAGTCGACCAATAAGCCAAACCCACCGCCGCTCGGAAGCGGGATTCCGTCAAACGCTCTCTCAAATGAAGCGCGTCGACTTTCGCCTTCCGCATCAGGCATTCCGCTCGCAGTGACGCGCGGTTTGAGCTTACGCCTGCGCCTGTTGCAATCTCTATCCTTTGTGGTGAACGGCGTGTTTGGCGCAACGAATGTGCCTAACCACGCATCACTCGCTTTCGGTCGTTTTAATCAATGGTGCAAAGTTGAGCAGTTATTCCGAAGCTTTTTGCGCCGCCAATGCCTCATTGACCAACGGCGCGAGGCGCGCGGTGAATTCATCCGCGGCGGGCCCCGAGAGATGCGACCACTCCGGCTGATCGAAGCCTTGCAGGGCGGGGTAGTCCGCGAAATGGATGCCCGGAACGCCGCTGCGCTTGAGCAGCTCATCCCACGTTTTACTGCGCGGCAAGCCGGCTTCTTCAGCCGCGTGTAACTCGTCAATGCTGGGGGCGCGCAGAAATACCATCGCTACGCCACGCGCGCGCAGGCGAGCTACGGCCAGCACCGCGCGCTGAATTTGTGCCTTGATCACCAGTGCTGCTTTTTCGGGCGTATCCATGGTCGGTGGCGCGCGCATTAAACGCTGGCGCCAACCGTTGCGAATGATTTCGCGATAAGCCGGATCATTAACCACTTTGTCCCACATGCGCGTGTTGCGCGCCGCGCCCTGCACGCTCAACTTGCGCACCTCGCCGCGCACTTGCACCCCTTGCCGTGCGGGCCACGGCCAGCGCTTGACCACCGCAGCCAACGCGAAATCGGGGTCATAAAAAGCCAGCCACGGCTCCAGCAGGTTTTTTGACAGCCAGTGTCCGCTGCGCTGCGACGGTCCTTGCTTGTGGTGGTGAGCGATGGCGTCTTGGCGCGCTGCAAAGCCGGTGAAAAAAAGCCCCGGCGTTACGCCAATCAGCAGACGCCCGCGAAAATCTGGATCAGCGGCTAAATCCTCAAGGATCGGAACCGCCGAGGTGCCCTCGAGTGCGAGTTGGATGGGTTGCTCACCCTGAGTGCTTGACCAAACCGGCAGCTGCACATCAAACAGCACGCGCGATGAGCCAATCAGCACCAGCGCGTTGCCTTCGCCTGAATTGATCCGCCTGCGCTGCTCGGCCCACGCGCCATCGCTGTTGCGATAGCCAGGTTGCACGCCAAACGCGCGCCAATGCCATTCCCACAGCCCCAGCAAACACAGCGCCAGCGCCAGCGCGCCAAAGGCAATCCCGCTCCACGGCCGCTCGGGCACATCGCGTTCGGGCACGGGCTGGGCCACGCCCGGCCGATCCGACGCGGTTAGGCGCAAACCGGTCGGCACATGCACAGCGTTAGAACTGGAAATAGATGAAGGCACTGCCGCTCCCCTGGGCAATCACGATTGCAAAAGCCATCACGCCCCAAATAAGGCCTAACAGCCAGCTGTGCGTTTGCGCGAAGACCAATTCCAGCGTGCGTGCGCGCATCAGCACGTGGGTCAGCACAATCGCACCCACGATCACGATGACTGCCACGCAACTCTGGATGTCCAGAATCGGCGCGGATTGCGGGTGCGCGCCAAGCATGCTCAGCAAGATCTCTGAGGCTTTCGCAAAGTCCTTGGCGCGAAAAAACACCCACGCGATGTTGATCAACACATAGGTTAGCAGGCCGATTAAAAAGAGTTCAAAGCGTCCCGGCCGATAGCCCGCAAAACGCGCGCGCAATACGCGCTCAACGGCCAGATACAGGCCGTGCAAGCCGCCCCACACGACAAAAGTCCAGCTCGCCCCGTGCCATAAACCGCCGAGCAGCATGGTGCCCATCAGCGCGAAATAAGTGCGCGTCACGCCATAACGATTGCCGCCGAGCGGGATGTACACATAGTCACGCAACCAAGCCGACAGGGTGATGTGCCAACGTCGCCAAAAATCCGAGAATCCAACCGCCGCGTACGGGAAGCGAAAGTTGTCGGGCATCGCAAAACCCAGGCACATTGCAGCGCCAATCGCGGTGCTCGGTCGGGCGCATGATCGGCCCGGCGACCAAATGCGGGAAAAACGTCACAAATAGCGCGTAGTCGAGAAAGCTGCGCGCAGGTTTAGCGCGCTTGAGATAGATATCCAGCGTGTAGGACAGCGTGGCAAAGGTATAAAACGAAATGCCAACCGGCAGCACAATTGACCACGGCGGGGGCGTATAGCTAATGCCCAGCGTCAGCATCAGTGCGGCAAAGTTCTCAAGCAGAAACTCGCCATATTTGAAATAAGCCAGCATGCCCAGATTGACGACCACCGAGAGCAGCATCCACGCTTTACGCGCGAGCGGTTTTTCGGCCTGAACCAAGCCTTTTGCCGCCCACCAGTCAACAACCGTGGCGACCCATAACAGGATCACAAACGGCGGATTCCATGCCGCATAAAACACGTAGCTGGCCAACAGCAGGTTGGTTTTTTTCACCTTCCAGGCAAGTGGCAGCGTATGCAGCGCCAGCACCATCGCAAAAAACGCGATAAAGGTCAGCGAATTGAAAACCAATGGATGATCACTTCGTCAAATCGGGCTGAGGATATTGTGATGACGGAAGCTATCACCACTCAGCAATCGCCGCCAACAAACGCCAAAGTGCTTACAGAAACGTGGCGTACTCAGAGACCGCCAGGCGGTTGATCGCGGGCACACGGCAACCGGGCGCTGGATGTCCGACAACCAGCAACAGAAACGGCATTTCGTGCTTAGGCCGACCGAGCAGCTCGTTTAGAAAACCCATCGGGCTCGGCGTATGGGTGAGCGTGGCAAGGCCCGCGCGATGCAGCGCGGCGAGCAGCATTCCGCACGCGATACCGACCGATTCGTGCGGGTAGTAGCGCTTGACCCTGGCGCCGTTGGCATCCACCGCGAAGCGCTCATAGAACACCGCAATCAGCCACGGCGCGATCTCCAAAAACGGCTTGCTAGCGTCAGTGCCTAGTGGCGCGAGCGCTTTGAGCCACTCGTCTGGCGCGCGCCGGTTGTAGAACTCGCGCTCCTCGGCTTCAGCGGCTTCGCGTAATTTAGATTTCAGCGCGGGGTCCGCGACCGCCACAAAACGCCACGGCTGCTGATTGGCACCGCTAGGCGCTGATCCGGCGGCACGCAAGCATTCAACGATCACCTCGCGCGCCACGGGTTCGTCTGAAAACGCACGCACCGTGCGACGCAAGCTTAGTTCGTCGGCAAATTCGCGCGCGCGCTCAAGCCTCAGCGCCTCGCTTAGAGCGGGACGCGGCACTAGCGGAATGGTCAGGAGATCATCTACAGACACTGGGCATCACTGGCATCGCAAACAAAGTCGTGAAAGCTTACTTCACTGCTGGCGCGTGTGGCTGGCACGGTGGCGTTGCACTTGCGGGCTGCGCAATTGCGCGTGTTTGGTGGCGCGCGAGGCGGTGCGCTGGCGCCACATCTTGAACGACGAGCGGCGCAATTCGCGGCGCATTAGCGTGACGACAGCTGATTCATTCAAGCCGAATTGCGCTTCGATGGCCTCAAAGGGCGTGCGATCTTCCCAAGCCATTTCGATCACGCGTGAGACATCGAGTGTCTCGATTGGCCGCTGAGGTGGGCTCATGTAGGTGTTTGGACCCCGCTTGGGAACCCGATAGTACGTCTTATCGAGGGTAGTGCAAGCAATCCTTGATGTTGCAGTGCAATGACGTTGTTTCAACAGTAGACCAAGGGGTTTGTATGCGCGTTGCGATTTTTTCAAGAGGGGCGGCCACGTGGGTCGCGGGATGTTTGTTATTAGGGTTAGGTGTACCCATTGCTGCATTGGCGCAAACGGCGCCGGTTTTAAATTCAGGCGATACCGCCTGGATGCTGACAGCCACCGCGCTGGTGCTGCTGATGTGCATCCCTGGGCTGGCGCTTTTCTATGCAGGCCTGGTGCGCTCCAAAAACGTGCTGTCGGTGATGATGCAGTGCTTTGCAATCACCGCACTGATCACGGTGCTGTGGACTGCCTACGGCTACAGCCTGGCGTTTGATACCACGGGCATGGTGGCCGGAGAGACCAACGTCAACTCGTTTATTGGCACCCTCAACAAATCTTTTTTTGCAGGCTTAACCCGTGATTCGCTGGTCCTGGGTATTCCAGAATCAGTGTTCGCCACGTTCCAGCTGACCTTTGCAATCATCACGCCAGCGTTGATCGTCGGCGCGTTTGCCGAGCGCATGCGATTCGCGGCGCTGCTGGCGTTTATCGCAGGCTGGTTCACGCTGTCGTATTTGCCGATCGCACACATGGTGTGGTCCGGCCCAGGCGGCTTTTTGTGGGATTTAGGCGTGATCGATTTTGCCGGTGGCACGGTGGTGCATATCAACGCCGGCATTGCCGGGTTGGTCGCCTGTTTAGTGCTGGGCAAACGCCGCGGCTATCCGACCAGTGCCATGCCGCCGCACAATCTAACTTACGCGTTGATCGGTGCATCGTTGCTGTGGGTGGGCTGGTTCGGCTTTAACGCAGGCTCAGCGGTGGCTGCCAACGGCTCGGCTGGCATGGCAATGCTGGTCACGCAAATCGCCACCGCGGCGGCGGCACTCGCTTGGATGTTTGCGGAGTGGGTAGTGCATCGCAAGCCATCGGTGTTGGGCGTGGCCTCGGGCGCGGTCGCTGGCTTGGTGGCAATCACCCCCGCGTCGGGCTCGTGCGGCCCAGCGGGAGCGCTGGCAATTGGCGCGGCGGCAGGCATCGTGTGCTTCTTGGCTTCGACCAAACTCAAGCGCGCCTTAGGCTATGACGATTCGCTCGACGTATTCGGCGTGCACGCAGTCGGCGGCATTGTCGGTGCCATTTTGACCGGTGTTTTCGCCGCCGCATCCTTAGGCGGCGCGGGTCTGCCCGAAGGCGTCACTATCTCCGCGCAGCTCGGTAAGCAGCTGATCGGCGTGCTCGTGACCGTTGCCTACAGCGCGCTGGTTACCTATGTGGTGTTGAAAGTGGTCGGCTTGATCACGCCGCTGCGCGCGAGCGATGACGAAGAATCCGAAGGGCTCGATCTGGCGCTGCACAACGAGCGTGGTTACAGCCTGTGAGCAACTTAACGTCAGGCGCCACGGCCAAATTATTCGCAGTTCTACGAGGGGTTCGACTATGAAAATGATTACCGCGGTTATCAAGCCGCACAAGCTCGACGACGTCCGCGCGGCGCTCGCCGAGGAAGGGGTTTCCGGCGTGACGGTGACCGAGGTGAAAGGCTACGGGCGTCAAAAAGGGCACACTGAGCTGTATCGCGGTGCGGAATACAACGTCGAGTTTTTGCCAAAGCTCAAGCTCGAGATTGCCGTCACCGATGAGCAAGTGGAGCGCGTAATGGACAGCATTGCGCGCACCGCGTCGTCTGGGAAAATCGGTGACGGCAAGATTTTTGTCACCGATTTGGACGCGGTGATGCGCATCCGCACGCGCGAAATGGACGCTGACGCACTTTAGACTCACCCTCAAGCGTAACTTCAGGCGCAACGCGGCTCCGGCCGCTTGCGCTCTACGCGAATTCGCCCCGAGTTGGCCACGATCAGGCGTGTGGCCTGTCCCTCTTGCTCACACACGGCCAAAGTGAGGTTTGAACCATAGGCCGAGCCATCTATGCGAAATCGGGCGCTCGTTCGCCCAACGCTTGAGAACACGCGCGCTTGACCCAGCTCGATTGTTTGATCGATTGCTTCACTCAACTGACGCAATCCGTCGGCGTTGTGGTCGGCAAATACCAGCGCCGCGGTGTGCCAGGTGCTAGACCCAATGCACGTCGCTCGATCGGCGCTCGCACACACTGCCGACGGCACACCGCGAGTAACTGCAATGGCGCGCGCATCGTTGAGCATTAGCTGCAAGAGGCTGGCCGCGCTGTCCGCTTTCTGTCGCTGCACCTTGCTGCCATAGTTAGGCAGCGCCAGCGCAATCGAAATGGCCAGCACCGCTACACACACCAACAGCTCAATCAGGGTAAATCCTTCGCGACTCGACATGGGCTTGGGCCTTTTTGACGTAGATTATTCAAGGGCAAGCGTGGTCGCGACGGTGCGGGATGGCTAGGGATGATTGGCGCGTATTCCTGTAGGAAACTTGCCATCCGCGCGGCCAGATGCAAATCAATGATTGATTTTTTTCAATTCGCCTCAAAGCCGTTACCGAAAAGCGTTGTCATCAAATTCAGATCGCGCAGCACGGCGCGGTCGAGTGACGAGATTTTGTAGCGCGTTCCGCGGATAAACACCACGCCGTTCATCAGCTCACCCAGCAAACTAGTGTCAGCTAAGGCTCGGGCCAGCGGCGAATTCGCATCGATAGAGTGCAAATCGCAGTCAACGGGGTGTGGCTGCGGTACGCCTTCTACCAACGAAAACCGTGGCGTGCTAACGCTTGGTCTTGCTGCCATGGCAGTGGCATTTGCCCAATGGAAAATATTCCCGGTGGTTTGCTCGGGTCGCATGCCAGCAGCCACTACTGCTTGCACTCCATCGAAATAAATTGGCGGTCCGGGCGTGGTGAAACGATCCCAAGTGGACCAAAACGTGGGCGGTGATTGGCCGGTATTTAGATTGGCGAAACCGTTGTAAACAAAGGCATGCCCGAGCTCATGCAGCGCTACGCTCATCGCGTCGGTCCGATTGCTGGGCACCGCTGCGCTGCGCGCAAACGGATCGGGGTCGAACCACAGTTCGTTGCGCAAGTAGTTGATATTGAACGTAATGCGAATATCAGCGGTCGCGCCATTGGGGTCAACACCACCGCGAAGCTCGGCCGCCGCCGCTTGCTCAAAAGTCTCGCGCCCGCCGATCACCCCAACAAATACCGAGGTCACGCTGCTGCCGCCAGCGGTCGGGCGAGTGTTGTCGATGCCTACCGTCACCTCGATGCTGCGCGGCGCGCTCAGATCAAGCTGCCGCACCCAAGCTGCGCCTGCCGCTTGAAAATGGCTGGTGATCGCCGCGCGCTCAGGGACTGTGAGCACGGCCGCACTCGCCTCAAACGCGACCGGAAATTGAACTTGCGCGCGCGACTCAGGCGCAATCGAGAAAAGGCAAAGCGCCAAAAAACAAGCGCTACGAATACTGACCATCACCACACCTCAAATGCAGATTGCCTGGAATTTATGCGCCCTAATCATTGGCCAACTGGCGGCTGCCAAAGCTCAACTTTGTTGCCTTCTGGATCGATGACCCAGCCAAACGTCCCGTATTCGGATTCATCGATCTTATCGAGAACGTGGCAGCCTTCTTCACGCAGAACTTTAATCAGCGCGTGAAGATCCTCCACCCGGTAATTGATCATGAAGCTAGCCGTGCTCGGTGCAAACTGATCCCCTTGCGCTGGCCCAATCGACCAAATGGTGGTGCCGCCGACTGGCTTTCCGTCGGCGTCGGCCCAGGTAAAAGCCGCGCCGCCCCACGCTTGGACGTCGATTTCGAGATAGTGCTTGTACCAAGCTTGCAGCGCCTGCGCGTCTTTGGCTTTGAAAAAGATGCCGCCAATGCCGCTGACTCGTTTCATATAAACCTCCAAATGGATGGTGAAGGTAGTTTCCGCGAATTTGATTACATCCCAGTATCACCCGATTGTCGAGGCGGAAACGACGGATCTAGAAATCCATCCTGCGCGTGCGACGGACGCAGACTCAAGCTGAGCAAGCCCAGCAGTAGCAAGAAAAAGCGCATTGATTAAGGCCTTTATGAAGTCTCCTGAACATACGCCCGAAACCTCTCGATCCTGACAATGCAAGCCGATGGGCTTACTTATCCCTGCGCTGAAGTACCCTCAATTTCGTCGAGAAAATCCACCGCGCGGCGCAGATGCGGAATGACGATCGAGCCGCCGACCACCAAGCCGACGCTCATTACTTCAAATATTTCGTCATGACTCACGCCCGCAGCCTTGCACTGGGCAATGTGATAACTCACGCAGTCGTCGCAGCGCAGCACTAGTGAGGCCACTAGCCCCAACATTTCCTTGGTGCGCTCATCAAGGTGCGAGGCCTCGGCATACAGGTTTTTATCGAGCGCAAAAAAGCGTTTCACCACTTTGTTGTCGTGCGCCAAGATGCGCTCGTTCATACGCTGCCGAAACTGCGTGAACTGCTCGACGCGACTCATGGTGCCGCTAAAAGCGCATCGAGTTTGCCTTCGCGATCCAGCGCCACCAAGTCGTCATTTCCACCAACGTGGGTGTCGCCGATAAAAATCTGCGGCACGCTGCGGCGGTTACTGCGGGTCATCATTTCCTCGCGCTTGGCCTGATCAAGATCGACGCGGATCTCCTCGATCTCCACGCCCTTGCGCCTTAACAGTCCTTTGGCAGCAACGCAGTACGGACAAATTGCGGTGGTATACATCTGAACTTTGGACATGGGATTTAGGTCTCTGTGACTTGCGCTTAACCGCGCTTGGCGTAATGTGAGCTGTGATTACAACTTTAAAACAACCTTTGGTGCACGCGCGGCTTTTTCAAGCGCGCATGTTTGGATCCGTGCTTTTGCTGCTGGCGAGTGTGGGCTTAGCGTATGCGCAAGACGCCGTTGAGCTGCCGGAGATCGGCGATTCGGCGCATACCATCGTGACACCCGAGCAGGATCGCGAGCTGGGCGAGCGCATCATGCGCGAGATTCGGCGGCTAAACCTGAAGTTTGAAGACCCGCTCGTGGACGCCTACATCCAGCAGCTCGGCTTTCGTTTGGCGGCACAAAGCGATCAGCCAGAACGGCACTTTGAGTTCTTTGTGTTCAATGCGCCGGATTTGAACGCTTTCGCCACCTTCGGCGGGATCGTCGCGGTAAATGCGGGCCTTATTTTGCAGGCCCCGACCGAAAGCGAACTGGCCGCGGTGATGGCGCACGAATCCGCGCACATCACGCAGAACCACATCGCGCGCTCGATTGAATCGGCGAGCAAGCTCCAGCCGCTGATTGCGCTGGCAATGGTCGGTGCGATTTTGGCCGGCGGCGGTGAAGCGGCCGAAGCCGCCATCGTTGGCGGGCAAGCGCTGATGGCTCAGTCGCAGATTAACTTTACCCGCTCAAACGAATTTGAAGCCGATCGCGTAGGCATCCAGACGCTGGCCCGCGCCGGTTTTGATCCGGTCAACATGGCGCTGGTGTTCGCTCGATTCCAGCGCGTGTATCGCATTGTCGGGGAGTACGCGCCGCCGGAATTTCTGCGCACCCATCCGGTCAACGCCACGCGCATTGCCGAAGCTAAGAACCGCGCGCAAAAAATGCAGTTCACCAAGCGTCCGGCCGATCCGATGTACCCGCTGATCCGCGAGCGCGTGCGCAATTTGCTCGAAGAAGATCCGCGTCGACTCATTGCTTTTTACGAACGCGCCGACGGCAAGAGTGACGAGATTGAGCCGATTGCACGACGCTACGGCACCGCGCTGGCACTAGGCAAAGCCGGGCGCGCGGACGAATCGCTGAAGATGTTCCGCGCCCTTCAGCGCGACGACGCGATGCGCTTGATCTACCAGCTTGGTGAAGGCGAAGCGCTGATCGAGCTCAACCAGCGCGAGGCGGGACTTAAACTTTTTGCCGAGCTGCACAGTCTCAACCCGCGCTCGCGCCCAGTCTGCACAAGCTATGTACGCGCGCTGCTCGCGGGGCGCACCGTCAGCGAGGGCAAGCGCGCCCAAGACGTGATGAAAACGCTCCTGCTGATCGACAGTGAAGATGCTCAAGTGCATGAACTGTTCTCGCAAGCCGCTGATTTAGCCGGCGACAACGCCCGTGCGCTCGAAGCAAAAGCCGAGGTGTTTTATCTCAACGGCAACACGCTCGATGCCATCACGCAGCTGGAAACGCTAGCCAAGCGCTCTGACCTGCACTACTACCAGCGCGCCCGCATCGAAGCACGCATCGAACAACTCTCGCCCATCGCCATCGAAGAACGCCGCCGCTCGCTACCGCCAGGGGAGACTGGGCTGGTTGAGGGTTAGTTAACCGCTAGCCGCGATCCTTCAACGCCGCGATCTCCCCGCGCAACGCGCGAATTTCGCTCAAGACCAACGGGTCGGAGCGCACGGGGGCGTCGTCTTGCATGGCATTGACGATGACGGCGATGAACAGATTCAGCACTGTGAAGGTGCCGACCAGCAAGAACGCCAAGAAGAACGTCCAAGCGTAGGGCTGCTCGACCATCACCGCGCGGGCGATGTCGGCCCAGCCCTCCATAGTCATGATTTGAAACAAGGTGAACAGGGTTTTGCCGAGGGAGCCGAACCATTCGGGGTGATCGGCGCCAAACAGTTTGGTCGCCATCACGCCGAACACGTACAGCAAAATGGCCAACAGTGCGGCGATCGAGCCCATGCCGGGCAGCGATCGAATCAGCGCTTCGACCACGCGGCGCATGCTCGGTACCACGCTGATCAAGCGCAGCACGCGCAGCACACGCAAGGCGCGCAGTACCGCAAAGGGTCCGCTGGCGGGCACCAGCGCAATCCCGATCACGATGAAATCAAAGACGTTCCAGGGTTCGCGGAAAAACCGTCCAGGCCCCATGGCAAAAAGGCGCAGACCTAGTTCACAGACGAAAATCGCCAGCATGACGGCATCCAAGGTGCGCAGCAGCGTGCCGTACTGCGCCATGATGGCATCGGAGGTTTCAATGCCCAGTACCACGGCATTTAAGACGATCAGTGCAATCAGGCTGCGTTGAATCCAGTTGGAATCAAGCCAGCGCTCAAGGCGCGAGCGAAGGGTGGAGGTATCGGCGAGGACTGTGGCTGCTTGTGTGCTCATCGACGGATTCTCCCAATCAACGCTTGTGTACTCGGATCAAGGCCTGCAGTGCCATGCCCGTCGCTCAGGCTGGGCAAAATCTCGGTGGTCAGCACCTTGCCCAACTCAACGCCCCACTGATCAAAGCTGTTGATGTTGAGCAGCACGCCGGCGACGTAAACCTTGTGTTCGTAGTAGGCCAGCAGATTGCCGAGCGAGTGTGCGTCTAATCGATCTAGGAGCAAGGTGGTCGATGGCCGCTTGCCTGGAAAGGTGCGATGTGGCGCGAGCCGCGCGGCCTCTTGCGGATCCATCCCGGTGCGCAGCATGTCCTGCTCGGCCTCCTGGGCCGACTTGCCACGCAGCAACGCCGCACTTTGCGCGAGCATATTGGCGAGCAGCGCGCGGTGGTTTTCAGGGAAAGGATGATCGGGCGCAACGACGCCGATAAATTCAACCGGAATGGGGTCGGTTCCTTGATGCAACTGCTGAAAAAACGCATGCTGCGCGTTGGTGCCGACCGCGCCAAACACCAGCGCGTTGGTGGGCTGAAGCACCGCTGAGCCATCGTGCTGCACAGATTTTCCGTTGGATTCCATTTCAAGCTGTTGAAGGTACTCAGGCAGCAAGCTGAGCCGGGAATCGTAGGGAATGACCGCGCGCGCCGGGTAGCTTTTGCGCTGATGCAGCTCAATCAACGCACCCATTACCGGCAAGTTTTTAGCCAATGGCGCAGTCGCGAAATGTTCGTCGAGCTCGCGCGCGCCCTCGAGAAAGGCGCTGAACTGCGTTGAACCGATGGCTGCGGCAAGGCTCAAGCCAACCGTCGACCAGATGGAATAGCGCCCGCCGACCCAATCAAACATCGGGAAGATCTGCGCCTCCGGCACCTCCATCGCGAGCGCGAGTTCAGGCTTCGAGGTGACCACGCAGAGATGCTTGCCTAAATTGGCTTGCTCACCGAGGTGTGCGTGCAACCACCGGCGCAGCACGCTGAGGTTCGCCTGGGTTTCCTGGGTGGTGAAACTCTTGGAAACGTAAGCGATGAGCGTGCGCTCGGGATCAAGCGTCGGCAGGAGCGCGTGCGCAGCGTGCCCGTCGACGTTGTTGAGATTCTCAATTCGCGGACCCGTTGGATCGAGGTGCTTGAGCGCATGCACGGCCAGGCGCGGACCGAGATCTGAGCCGCCGATCCCGACGTTGACGATTGTGTTGATGGCCTTACCCGTGGCCCCAAGCAAGCTGCCCGCGCGCAGACGATTTACAAACGCATACATCGCCTCGCGCGAGCGCCTAGCAGCCGTCGTGTAACTGTCGGGGGCCAAACCCTGCGCATCGGCGCGCAGTGCGCTATGCAATGCCGGTCGATTTTCGGTCGTATTGACTGCTTCGCCGCGCAACAAGCGCTGCACCGCCGCTGGAATCTGTGCGGCATCGCTAAGCGCTTGATCCAGCTGTTCAAGCGACATCGCCTGTTTGGAAAAATCCGCGTGTATTGCGCCAACTTTGAGCGTCAACCGATCCAGCCGGTGCGGCTCTTGGGCAAACAAGTCATTCAAATCCATCGTGTTTAAGCCGCCTGCTGGGCATAAGAGGTCAGCTTGCAGGATAGCCCAAGCTTGCATGCTGTCGGGCGCCTACGCCGCTAAGGTGGCGCGCTTGGGATCGCGAGGATTGTCGGTGGCGTCAATTACCGCGCCGCCGAGGCATTCTTCATCGCAATACAGCACCACCGATTGGCCCGGTGTGACCGCGCGCTGCGGCTCGTCAAATACGACTTCTAGCGCGTCAGCTTCTATTCGTGCAACCCGGCACGGCTGGTCAATCTGGCGGTAGCGGGTTTTGGCAGTAAGGCGAGTGCCCACAGCCGGTGGCGCGCCATTGGTAAAGTTCAAATCGATCGCGCGCAAATGCGTGGAGGCGAGTAGCGGATGATCGTGGCCTTGACCGACCACTAGGCGGTTCAACGCCAAATCCTTAGCCAGCACAAACCAAGGCAAGCCGGATCCCGATTTTTGTCCGCCAATGCCAATTCCACCGCGCTGGCCCAGGGTGTAGTTCATCAGGCCGCCGTGCGCGCCTAACACTCGATCATCGGCATCCACAATCTCGCCCGCTTGCGCAGGCAGATAGCGCGCTAAGAACGCCGGAAAATTGCGCTCGCCAATAAAGCAAATGCCGGTCGAATCTTTCTTTTTGGCCGTGACAAAGCCTGCCTTTTCAGCGAGTTCGCGCACGTGCGGCTTGGTCAGCTCGCCGATCGGAAACAGCGTCGCGGCGAGCGCTCGCTGGTTAAGCGTGTACAGAAAATAGCTTTGATCTTTATTGGCATCGATTGCGCGCAACAGCCGGAAGCGACCGTCGATTTCATCAATGCGCGCATAGTGCCCGGTGGCAATTTTTTGCGCGCCGAGGTTGAGCGCGTGGTCAAGAAAGGTTTTGAACTTGATCTCGCGGTTGCACAGGATGTCTGGGTTTGGCGTGCGCCCGGCGCGGTATTCATCCAGAAAATGGGTGAAGACCTGGTCCCAATACTCGCGTGCAAAATTGCGCAGATACAGCTCGATACCGAGCTTCAACGCTACCTTGCGGGCATCCAGTGCATCAATGTCGGCGCTGCATTCGCGGGTGTCGTCTTCTTCCCAATTGCGCATAAACAAACCAGCCACCGCTACTCCGTGCTGCTTCAGCTCAAGGGCCGCGACCGACGAATCTACGCCGCCCGATAAGCCGACGATCACCTCCATTGGCGCCTAGCCAATCCAGCTAGTGACGAAGTCAAGCGGATAGCGCGTGCCGAGCAGATAATCGTCCAAACAGCGCGTAACTACCGGTGAGCGCAAGGGCTTTCGCTCAATTTCCTCGCGCGTGAGCCAATGCGCGGCAATGATGCCGACGTCCAGTTCTCGATCAGGATGATGAACACCGAGCGAACCCGCGAACGTGAAGCGCAAAAACTGCCGACCCTCGGGCGTCACCCACTGATAAACGCCGATCAACCAGTGCGGCTCAAATTCGTAGGCCGTTTCTTCCAGGCACTCGCGTTTGACGGCATCTAGCAGGGTTTCATTAGGGTCTAGATGACCGGCCGGCTGGTTGAACACCCGCTC
>Ga0105048_10011431_pt1 | contig 14007 bp, 10 predicted proteins | sample MAT05_FD_78382 | JGI IMG/M metagenome (GOLD analysis project Ga0105048, IMG submission 78382) | Freshwater microbial communities from Lake Fryxell liftoff mats and glacier meltwater in Antarctica - MAT-05 | ecosystem: Environmental > Aquatic > Freshwater > Ice > Liftoff microbial mat | place...
CCGCCGGGCCCGTCGATCGAGATCATCGTCTTGGTGGCGTTGGTGGTGGTCCAGCTGGCGCTGAACATCTGGTAGTTGCCGTTGTGGCAGTCGATGCTCTCGGGGGTCACGAAGCTGGTGATCACGGGGGCCGGCGCCGAAGGGGTCGACGGGGCAGATGGGGCGGACGGGGCGGACGGGGCGGACGGACCCGACGGTTGCGGGGCGCGGGGCGAGCCGGCGCCGTTCGGGTTGCCGACGGGGGTCGGCCCGCCGATCGGCACCTGGACCGGTCCGATCGAGGTCGGCACCTCGGCCACGGTGGTCGGAACCTCGATGCTGGTCGGGGCGTCGCCACCGCCCGTCGAGCTCGCGGCGCTGCGCCGCGCCGCGTCCGAGACGGCGGAGGCGTCGGTTGCTGCCACCGAACGGAAGGGCCCGAACAGCGCTAGGCCGCCGGCGACGAGGATCAGGGCGATCACCGCACTCAGGGCGACGAGGGCGCCGACGTGGCGACGCTTCGGCTCGGGCGCACCGGAGGGGACCGGGGCGTAGGCCGCGGCCGGGTTCTGGACGGGGGCTTGGGTGTAGCTCTGCTCATGCATCGGATCGCTCCATCGGGTCGGGCGGCCGGGTCGCCGCGGCGCCGGTTCGGTGGTCCCGATCCCTGCGCTCGTGAGGCCTGACCCACCGGCCCCCGGTTGCTTACGCCGCCCGTCGGAGACAGTCGTCACACCACCGGATCGGCAGGCGACGGTGGCGGGCGAGCTCTGCACCGGGAACGACCCTTGCCGGATCCCGGTTCCCGGATGACCATCGTCACGTTGAGGATCGCGTAACGGTTCGGCGGGCCGTCGGTCAGGCCTTTCGAGCGCCGGGTCCGGAACAGCCCGACCCGGCGCCATGCGGTGACCCGGCCGCCTGACCCGATGGAGCGAACCGATGAGCGATCCCATGAACCCCCAAGGCCCGTCCCTCAACCCCGGCGGCTACCCCCCGTCGACCGGTGCACCGGAACCCCAGCGCCGCAACACGGGCCTGCTCGTGGTCGGCGCCCTCGTGGCGCTGGTTGTCGTCGCCGGCGGCTTCTTCCTCCTCGGCTCGCGCTCGTCGTCGCCCGAGGACGAGGCGAACGAGATCCTGGCGGCGAGCCGCAGCGGCCAGAGCTCGACCACCACCGGCGCATCCACGAGCTCCGACCCGGCACCGGAGTCGACGGTGGCGGGCCAGGCGCCCTCCGGTGGCAACAGCGGCGGCGGTGGCAACAGCGGCGGCAACTCGGGGGGCGGTGCGCCCGCCCCCGCTCCGTCCGGTCCGGCTCCGGTGATCACCAGCTTCGTGACCCCCGAGAGCATCGACTGCCACAACGGCAACAATCAGATGTTCAGCGCCAGCTGGACCACCACCAACGCCACCAAGACGATGATCTCGATCGACGGGCCCGGCCTCTACAAGAACTACGCCCCCAACGACAGCGACAGCTTCCCCTTCGGCTGCTCGAGCGCCCACACCTTCCTGCTCACCGCCTACAGCCAGGACGGCACCACCATCACCCGCTCGATCACCCTCCAGCCCCGCAACGTCCAGATGCCCGACACCGGCGAGGACGATCCGGCCGGGCAGAGCAACTCCACCAGCACCGTCGAGGACGACGGGCTCTGAAGCGCGGGGATCTGTAGACCTGATCCGAGCGGCATCGCCTGCCCGACCCGCTCGGCGATCCGGCCGGGTGTGCCCCTCCCCGAGGTCGGCGCACCCGGCCGAAGCGCGTCCGTCGTGTCGCCCGCTGATCCAGGCTCGCATCGTCGGCTTCCTCCGGTGGACCTGACCAGTCACCGCGACGAAGGGGAGCGAGGAGGACCCGGGACCGGTCCGATGTAGTCGACCCTCGCCCGCATGAACGTGGGTTGGTCGTACTGCTCGAGCGCGTGGGCGATCCAGCCCGCGGTGCGGGCCAGGGCGAACACCGCTTCGCCCGATCCCGCCGCCATGTCGGCGCAGAACGAGATCGCCGCCAGCGCGACATCGACGTTGGGCGGCTCGGCGCCTCGTGCTGCCATCAGTGCCAGGACGGCATCGACGGTCGCCAGCCGGTCGCCCGGCGGATCGAGGCCGGCCAGTCGGTCGAGCAGGGCCCGCGCGCGGGGATCTCCGTCGGGGTACAGCGGGTGGCCGAACCCGTCGAGGGTGCGCCCGTCGCGGGCGCGCCCGTCGATGGCGCGCGCCGCCCCGAAGCGTGCTGCGTCGCGCAACGTCGCCTCGATGGCCAGCGACGCGCCCCCGTGGCGCGTCCCGCCGATGACGTTCAACCCGGCGCCGATCACCTCGTAGACGTCGGCTCGGACCATCGCAGCCATCCGCACGGCGAGGGTGGAGCTGGCCAGCTCGTGGTCGGCCAGGAGACCGAGCCCGGCGTCGAGCAGGTCGATGCGCGCCGGGGTGCGGGGCAGCCGGGTCAGGCGCGTCCAGAGCACCTCGGCCATGGTCCGGGTGGGCTCGGCCCGGCGGGCTTCTCGACCATCTGCCCGCGGGAGGCCGTGGGCGAGCAGGCGCAACAGCCGTCGGGCGGTGGGGACCACCACCTCCGGTCGGTTGTCGTGGCGGATCGCATCGCTCGCGCCGGCGACGGCGGTGATGATCCGGAACCGGTCCAGGGGCAGGCTGTGGTCGGGGATCGACGCTTGCGCCGCCAGCACGTGATCGAGGGCGACGCCGTCGAAGGGCCAGCTCGTCTGGTCCGGCCAGGTCCCGGTCCAGAGCCACTCGGCCACCTCCTCGAACCGGTGGTCGATCGCGGTGGCGACCGCGTCGGCGCCCCGGTAGGTCATGCTCCCGTCGGCGATGAGGGTGAGGCTCGACGGGAAGACGAGCGGCGGCAGGTTGCGGGTGCGGCGGCCGGCCCGGGCCAGCCGCTCGATGTCGCGTGGCGCGTAGGTGCTGACGCCGCCCGGATCGCGGTGCCGCTCGATCAGGCCCCGGCTCACGTAGGCGTACAAGGTTTCGGGCTTCACCCCGAGGCGGGCCGCCGCCTCGGCGGTGGTGATGCGGGTCGCGCTCATGACGCGAGCACGGCGCCGACATTGATCACGGCTCAAGATTGATCAATGTCAGATCCGGTGTCAAGGTCGGCCCATGAACACCGTCTCCACCTCCCGCCCACGGGTCTCGAGCCCGGTCCTCGTCGGTGAGCTCATGAGCTCCCCGGTCGTCACCGCGTCGCCCGCCCAGGCGGTCGCGTCGGCCGCCGATGCCATGGTCCTGGCTGGTGTCGGTTCGGTCGTGGTGGTCGGGGATCCCGGACTCCCGGTCGGCATCCTCACCGAGCGCGACCTCGTGCGCGCCGCCGCTGCCGGGGTCGACGCCCGTCGAGCCACCGTCGGCGAGTGGATGACCGCCGCGCCCGACACCGTGGCGCCGACCGTGTCGATCGACGAGGCGCTCGAGACGCTCGCTCGTCGCGGCTACCGCCACATCCCGGTGGTCGACGGTGACGCCCTCGTCGGCATCCTGTCCATGCGCGACCTGATGAGGGTTGCTTCGATCCGTCCCGCCGGCGAAGCCGCGGTCGACGCGCCCCGCGGCCTGAAGGGCGTGGTCGTGACCGACACCACGATCGGTGACGTGCGGGGGAGCGAAGGCTTCTTCCACTACCGGCAGTACTCGGCGGTGGACCTCGCCGAGCGCCGCAGCCTCGAGGACGTCTGGGCGCTCCTCGTCGATGGCGCGCTCCCTGATGAGCAGGCGACGGCGGCGTTCGACCGCGAGATCCGCCCGATGCGCTCCCTCCCGCCGCGGCTCGAGCCGCTGCTCCGCGAAGTGGCGGGCGAGGCCGTCGGCGTCGGACCCCTCGACGCACTGCGCACGGTCCTGTCGGCGGTCGCCGCGACCGAGTGCTTCCGCCCGTCCTACGACCTCGGCGCCGGGGAACTGCGGCGCGATGCCCTGCGGCTGGCCGCCGTCACGCCCACTGCGGTCGCGGCACTGCACCGGTTGGGCCGGGGGCTGGACCCCGTCGCCCCGCGGGCCGACCTCGGCCACGCCGCCAACTACCTCTGGATGATCCACGGCGTCGAGCCGACGCCGGAGGTGGCGAGGGCCATCGAGCAGTACCTCGTGCTCACCGTGGACCACGGGTTCAACGCGTCGACGTTCACGTCGCGGGTGATCGCATCGACCGGTGCCGACCTCGGCGCGGCGGTGGTGGGCGCGCTGGGCGCGCTCTCGGGACCGTTGCACGGCGGCGCACCCAGCCGGGCCTTGGCCCTGCTCGATGCCATCGGGACGCCCGAGCGGGCACCGGCCCTCATCCGGAGCGCAGTCGAGCAGGGTGACCGCATCATGGGCTTCGGCCATGCCGTCTACCAGACCGATGATCCTCGGTCGACCCTGCTGCGAGACGTCGCCGTCCGCCTCGGTGGCGACCGCGCGGCGCTTGCGGTGCAGGTCGAGCAACTGATCGTGGACACCCTGGCGGAGGTGAAACCGGGGCGCGAGCTCTACGCCAACGTCGAGTACTACGCCGGCGTCGTCATGGAGGCGGCCGGGCTGCCGCCCGAGCTGTTCACGCCGACGTTCGCCGTCAGCCGGGTGATCGGTTGGTGCGCCAACGTCCTCGAGCAGGCGACCGACAACCGGATCATCCGGCCGAGCGCTCGCTACGTCGGTCCCGTCCCGCCCCAGCCGGTCCCCGCGGCCTGATGCCGTGGGTCGATGCCGGGCGGGCGCCAGAACTGTCCCGGAAAGGGACTTTCGGCCCGATACGGCGCATCCCGTCGTTCGTACGGTGATGCCGAGCCCGCGATGGAACGGGCCGGGAGGGACCCATGGCTGCACGCATCGTGATCTTGGGGGCAGGGACAGGCGGGACGCTCACCGCCAACCGCCTCCGCAAGGAGCTCGACGACGCGATCATCACCGTGGTCGACGAGAACGACCGCCACATCTACCAACCCGGGCTGCTGTTCGTTCCCTTCGGCCTGGCCCACGCGTCCGACATCGTCCGCCCCCGCGGTGAGCAGCTCCATCGCGGCATCCGCTACCACGTGGCGGGCATCGAGCGCGTCGACATCGAAGGCCAAGAGGTGCACCTCCGTGACGGGACGACGATCGAGTACGACGTGCTCGTGGTGGCCACGGGTTCTCGCCTGGTCCCCGAGGAGACCGACGGCCTCACCGGACCCGGGTGGATGGAACGCGTGTTCACCTTCTACGACCTCGACGGAGCGGTTGCGCTGCGCGACGAGCTCGCGCTCTTCGATGGTGGCCGCTTCGTGGTGAACGTCGTCGACCTGCCGATCAAGTGCCCGGTGGCTCCGCTCGAGTTCTGCTTCCTGGCCGACTGGTACTTCCACGAGCGCGGCATCCGTGACCGGGTCGAGCTCACCTACGTCACGCCCCTCGACGCGGCGTTCACCAAGCCCACCGCGTCCGCGCAGCTCGGCGGCATGCTCGAAGAACGGGGCATCGAGCTGGTGACCGAGTTCAACACCGGTGAGGTCGACGGGGCAGGCGGCCGACTCATCGGCTTCGACGGGCGCGAGGTCCCGTTCGACCTCGCCGTCGTCATCCCCGTCCACTCCGGTGCTGCGTACGTGGCCGACTCGCCGGGGCTCGGCGACGCCCTCGACTTCGTGGCGACCGACCCCCACACGCTGCAGGCCACGGTCGCGCCGAACATCTTCGCCATCGGCGATGCCGCCAACCTGCCGGCATCCAAAGCAGGATCGGTCACCCACTTCGAGGGCGAGGTGCTCGTCGAGAACATCGTGCGGTTCCTCGCCGGCGAGGCGCTCGACGGCTCCTACGACGGCCACGCCAACTGCTTCATCGAGACCGGGTTCCACAAGGCCATGCTCATCGACTTCAACTACGACACCGAACCCGTCGGAGGCCACTTCCCGACCGCCATCGGTGCCCCCCTGCTCAAGGAATCCCGCCTGAACCACCTCGGCAAGTTGATGTTCCAGTGGTTCTACTGGCACGCCCTGCTGCCCGGGCGAGACATCCCCGGTGTGAGCTCGAACATGCCGACCGCCGGCAAGCACCTCACCGGTGCCGACCGTTCCTGACCACCCGACCCAACCCGGAGGACGATCATGCCCACTGCCACCCTCGGCGGCGTCGACGTCGCTGTCAACGACGAAGGCTTCTTCGAGGACCCGACCGAATGGACCGACGCGATGGCCGTGGAGCTCGCCCGAGCCGACGGCATCGACGCGCTCACCGACCGCCACTGGCAGGTCATCCGCTTCATGCGCTCGGAGTACTTCGACAAGGGCACCGGCCCGACCGTCCGGGTCCTCGGCAAGACGTCGGGCGTCAGCGTCAAGGAGCTCTACCAACTGTTCCCCAAGGGTCCCGCCAAGATGGCGGCCCGCATCGCCGGCATCCCGAAGCCCCGTGGCTGCATCTGATCTGACGCGCCGCGCCAGTATCGCTTCCCCTTGGGCCCCCGGGCCCCGTCGAAAGGAGCCCACCTCATGGGCGACACCATCGAGAAGGTCTCCATCATCATCTCCAAGGGCTCGCTGGAGGGCATCTACCCTGGATTGATCATGGCCAACGGAGCCCGGGCCGAGGGCATCGAGGCCAACCTGTTCTTCACCTTCTTCGGTCTCGATGCGATCCACGCGAAGCGCATCGAGCACATCAAGGTCGCGACGGTGGGCAACCCCGGGATGCACATGGCCACCCTCGTCGGAGGGCTTCCGGGGATGTCGGCCATCGCCACCCACATGATGGAGAAGAAGATGGATGCGCTGGACATCCCGCCCATCCACGAGTTCATCGAGATGATCAGCGACACCGGTGCGGGTCTCTACGCCTGCAAGGCCTCGGTCGACATGTTCGACTTCACCGAGGACGACTTCATCGAGCAGGTCGACGACATCATCACCGTCGGCGAGTTCTACGAGAACGCGGCCGGCGGTCAGATCATCTTCACCTGAGACTGAGGCGCGACCCGGCCGGCGCATCCCGGTCGCGTATCGTCGTCGCCATGACGCCGGAGCAGGTCGCCGATCTCGTGCACCTGCGTCGGGCGCGCGATGTCATCGACCGCGACTACGCGCAGCCCCTCGATGTCCCGGCCATGGCCCGGGCTGCGCTGATGTCGCCCGCCCACTTCTCGCGCAAGTTCCGCACGGCGTACGGCGAGACCCCGTACTCCTATCTCATGACGCGCCGCATCGAACGTGCGAAGGCTTTCCTTCGTCAGGGGATGTCGGTCGCCGAGACTTGCGTTGCCGTCGGGTGCACGTCGCTCGGCTCGTTCAGCTCGCGCTTCACCGAGATCGTCGGCGTGGCGCCGTCGCAGTACCGAGCACGTGACCATCGCGCCCTCGAGGTCGTGCCGGCGTGCGTAATCATGGTCGCAACTCGACCGCGACGCACCCTGCGGACGGCTTGAGCGAGAGGCCGTGGCGCCGGGGCCGGCGGTGGTCGGCGGTCGGGTGCACCGGACGCCCGACCCCACCGGCACCGAGCAGGATCGGAGAAGCACCCGATGGGCTTGTGTTCGTACAGTCATCCCCATGACCGTCACCGTCTCCACCATGTTCATCCCCGTCAACGACCCGGACCAGGCCCTCGGCTTCTACCGCGACGCGCTCGGGCTCGAGGTCCGCAACGACGTCGCGTCCGACGGCTTCCGCTGGGTCACGGTCGGGGCGCCCGGGCAGGACGTCGACATCGTCCTGACCCAGCCGCACGGCGGTCGTTCCCAGGCTGAGGGGGACGCCCTCCTGACGCTCGTGACGCAGGGTTCGCTGCAGGCAGCGATCTTCCGCTCCGACGACCTCGACGCCACGTTCGAGAAGGTGCGAGCGTCGGGGGCCGAGGTGCTCCAGGAGCCCGCTTCCCAGCCCTGGGGCGCTCGCGACTGCGCGTTCCGCGACCCGTCGGGCAACCTCGTCCGCATCGCCCAGGCCTGATCGTCGGTTGTGGTCGAGAACGGCCTTGGGCCACCCCGGCCGGCGCCGTCGATCAAGGTAGACAGGAACCGTTGCCCGGACCCGTACCCGTGACGAAGGACTGTGTCCTGCAGGGGCTGGTGGGGTCGAGCGACGCGATGACGGGGCTGCAGGTGCAGTCCCGTCCGACAGATGGAGACACGATGACCCCGGCCCCGGCGAAGCAGGCTTCGGCCAAGAAGGCCCCCGCGAAGAAGGCCCCCGCGAAGAAGGCCCCTGCGAAGAAGGACGCGTCGAGGGTCAGACCGTCGGTTGTGGGGCAGCCCGCGGCGGACAGCCACGACCTGATCCGCGTGCACGGCGCGCGCGTGAACAACCTCAGAGACATCAGCGTCGAGCTCCCGAAGCGCCGGCTGACGGTGTTCACGGGTGTCTCCGGCTCGGGGAAGAGCTCGCTCGTCTTCGGCACGATCGCCGCGGAGTCCCAGCGCCTGATCAACGAGACCTACAGCACCTTCGTGCAGGGCTTCATGCCCACGATGGCGCGGCCCGACGTCGACGTGCTCGACGGGCTGACGACGGCGATCCTCGTCGACCAGGAACGCATGGGCGCCAACCCCCGCTCCACGGTCGGCACGGCGACCGACGCCAACGCCATGCTGCGCATCCTGTTCAGCCGGCTCGGCCAGCCCCACATCGGCTCGCCCCAGGCCTACTCCTTCAACGTCCCGTCGGTCAGCGGCGCCGGGGCCGTCACGTTCGAGAAGGCCGGGCGGACGACGAGGGAGAAGCGCAGCTTCAACATCCTCGGCGGCATGTGCCCGCGCTGCGAGGGCATGGGCCGCGTCTCGGACTTCGATCTGACCGAGCTGTACGACGACACCAAGTCGCTCAACGAGGGCGCGCTCACGATCCCCGGCTACAGCATGGACGGGTGGTACGGCCGCATCTTCCGCGCGTGCGGCTTCTTCGATCCGGACAAGCCGATCAAGAAGTTCACCAAGAAGGAGCTCGACGACCTGCTCCACAAGGAGCCGACCAAGATCAAGGTCGACGGCATCAACCTCACCTTCACGGGTCTCATCCCCACGATCCAGAAGTCGATGCTGTCCAAGGACGTCGAGGCGCTCCAGCCGCACATCCGGGCGTTCGTCGAGCGGGTGATCACGTTCTCCGCCTGCCCCGAGTGTGGTGGCAGCCGGCTGGCCGAGCACGCTCGCGAGTCGAAGATCGGCGGCCTGAACATCGCCGACGCGTGCGCGATGCAGATCTCCGACCTGGCCGAGTGGGTGCGGGGATTGAACGAGCCTTCGGTGGCGCCGCTGCTCGCCGGATTGGGTGAGACGCTCGACTCGTTCGTCGCCATCGGCTTGGGCTACCTCAGCCTGGACCGACCGGCGGGCACGCTGTCGGGCGGCGAGTCGCAGCGCACCAAGATGATCCGCCACCTCGGTTCGTCGCTCACCGACGTCACCTACGTGTTCGACGAGCCGACGATCGGCCTGCACCCGCACGACATCGAGCGCATGAACGAGCTGCTGCTGCAGCTCCGGGACAAGGGCAACACCGTGCTCGTCGTCGAGCACAAGCCCGAGACCATCGCCATCGCCGATCACGTCGTCGACCTCGGCCCCGGTGCCGGCACCGGCGGCGGCACCATCTGCTTCGAGGGCAGCGTCGACGGCCTGCGGGCCAGCGACACCGTCACCGGCCGCCACCTCGACGATCGGGCCACGCTCAAGCACGAGGTGCGTTCGGCCACCGGCGCCCTCGAGATCCGCGGCGCCTCCACCAACAACCTCCGTGACGTCGATGTCGACATCCCGCTCGGTGTGCTCGTCGTGATCACCGGCGTCGCCGGATCGGGCAAGAGCTCGCTCATCCACCGCTCGCTGCCCACCGACGAGGACGTCGTCACGGTCGACCAGGCGGCCATCCGGGGCTCTCGGCGCAGCAACCCCGCCACCTACACCGGGCTGCTCGAGCCGATCCGCAAGGCGTTCGCCAAGGCCAACGGCGTGAAGCCGGCGCTGTTCAGCGCCAACTCCGAGGGGGCGTGCCCCAACTGCAACGGCGCAGGCGTGATCTACACCGACCTCGGGATCATGGACACCGTCGCCACCACCTGCGAGGTGTGCGAGGGCAAGCGCTTCGATGCCTCCGTGCTCGAGTACCGCTACGGCGGGCTCGACATCAGCGAGGTCCTCGCCCTGTCGGTTGCGAAGGCCGAGGAGTTCTTCGGCGAGGGGGACGCCGCCACCCCCGCCGCGCACAAGATCCTCGAGCGGCTCGTCGATGTCGGACTCGGGTACCTCACCCTCGGCCAGCCGCTCACCACCCTGTCGGGTGGCGAGCGCCAACGCATCAAGCTGGCCACCCGCATGGGCGGCAAGGGCGGGGTCTACGTGCTCGACGAGCCCACCACCGGCTTGCACCTCGCCGATGTCGAACAGCTCCTCGGCCTGCTCGACCGCCTCGTCGACTCGGGCAAGTCAGTGATCGTCATCGAGCACCATCAGGCCGTCATGGCCCACGCCGACTGGATCATCGACATCGGTCCCGGCGCCGGCCACGACGGCGGCCGCATCGTGTTCGAGGGCACCCCGGCCGAGCTCGTCGCCGGCCGGTCGACACTCACCGGTGAGCACCTCGCCGCCTACGTCGCCACCTGATCGACCAGGTCGCCACCCCGACCGTGGGCGGGTTCAGCGCCGGGTCACGACCGTCCCCACGTAGGAGCCCTCGTCCCGCCAGTTCCGCAGGTGCGCCATGTAGCCCATGAGGTTGCCGGGGTACACCACGTTCCGCGCCGCGACCATGGTGCGGGCGCCTTCGGAGTTCCCGTAGCTGGGGGTGCACGTCGCCGAGTACCGACCGAAGCCCTTGCCCGCCTCCCAGAGCGTGGCCAGCCACTGCTCCTCGGCCTCCGGCGTCGCCTCGATCGTGGCGACCTCGTCGTCGAGCAGCGCCGCCACCACCGACGTCACGTGGTTCGCGAGCTCGCTGAGGTAGTGGGCGAAGTTCAGCCCGAACCCCGCCTGGACGAAGTGGCAGATGAAGAGGTTGGGGAAGCCGGCGGTGAGGATCCCGTGGAGGGTGTGGGCGCCATCGGCCCACCGCTCGCTCAGCCGGACCCCGTCCCGTCCGACGGGGTCGAACCCCAGCCGGCTCACCGCACCGGTGGTCACCTCGAAGCCAGACGCGTAGACCAGCATGTCGAGGGGGTACGTCACGCCGTCCACCACCGGTCCCTCGGGCACCACGGCATCCACGCCGCGCCCGTCGGTGTCGACCAGGTGCACGTTCGGCTCGTTGAACGCCTGCAGGTACTCGTCGTGGAAGCAGATCCGCTTGCAGTGCTTGCCGTACCAGGGCTTCAACTTCGCCGCGGTCTTCGGGTCCTCGATCACGTCGTCGATGCGGGCGCGCAGCGACTCCATGGTCTCGAAGTCGACCTGCTCGAGCGCGGCCACCTGCTCGGGGGTCTTCCCCTCGGTCTGGGTGTCGACCCAGAGGACATCGGTCCAGCCGTCGCCGACCATGTCGACCTCGGGCTGCTCGCCCGTGACCGCAGCGGTGAAGTTCAGCATCCGCTCGCGCTGCCAGCCCGGCCCGAGGGAAGCGAACCACTCCTGGTCGGTGGGCTGGTTGGCCCGGACCCCCACCGCCGACGGTGTCCGCTGGAACACGTACACCTCGGCCGCCGCGCGGGCGAGCTTCGGGACGAGCTGAATGGAGGTGGCGCCGGTACCGATGATGCCGACGCGCTTGTCCGCCAACCGGTCCATGGGCTCGGCGGGGCTGCCGCCGGTGTAGTCGTAGTCCCACCGGGCCGTGTGGAACGCGTGGCCCGCGAAGTCGGCGATGCCCTCGATCGCCGGGAGCTTCGCCTTGTGCATGATGCCGCTGGCGGTGATGAAGAACCGCGCCCGCAGGTGGTCGCCGCGTGTGGTCACGATGTGCCAGCGCGACGCGGTCTCGTCCCACTCGGCGCTCACGATCTCGGTCTGGAGCAGTGCGTGCTCGTAGATCTCGAAGTGGCGGGCGATCCGCTGGCAGTGCTCGAAGATCTCGGTGGCCGGCGCGTACCGCTGGGTGGGGACGTAGCCCGTCTCCTCGAGGAACGGCATGTAGATGTACGCCTCGACATCGCACATGCATCCCGGGTAGCGGTTCCAGTACCAGGTACCGCCGACATCGGCGGCCTTCTCGATGATCCGGAGGTTCGTCACGCCGCGTTGGAGCAGCCCGATGGCGTTGAACAGCCCGCCGTACCCGGCGCCCAGGATCACGACGTCGACGTCCTCGGTCACCGGATCGCGAGTGAACCCGGGCTCGGCCCACGGGTCGCGGTCGAACTCCTCGTAGTCGCCGTGGAGCTCGCGGTACTGGGCCAGCCCGTCGGCGCGCAGCCGCTTCTCCCGCTCGATCCGGTACCGCTCGCGCGCCGCTTCCAGCGCCTCTTCGTCGACCATGCACCAGACAATACGGGCAAAACCTGACGGTCTGTCAGATCGATGGGAGCCGGCCTCAGCCGCCGGTGTAGCGGGTGCCCGGCGGATCGGCCGCCCAGGGAGCGGACTCGCCCCACCGGTCCTCGAACACGAGCTGAGGCAGCGGTAGCCGCCGCACCGCCCCGTGCCCGCCGACCGGTCGGCCGAGCGGGATGGTGGCGGCGATCGTCACGTGGTCGGGGAGGCCGAGGAGCGGGGACAACTCGTCTTCGACCACCTGGTGCCAGTTGGTCATCACACCGCCGTAGCCGAGCGCTCGTGCTGCGAGCAGCAGGTTCTGGCAGGCCGGGAACACGGACGCGCCGGCCGAGAGGTCGGCGTGGCGCACCTGCTGGTCGAGGCAGGCGAACACGATGACCGGTGCCTCGCCGATGTGGTCGACGAAGTGGCTCATGGTGCGGGCCATGCGTGCCTTGCGGCTCGTGTCGTCGGTCGCCGGCTCGTCGCGGCTCGACGCCCACGCCGCCTGGTAGCCGCGGGTGAGCACCGCCCGCACCTCGGCTGTCGCCGCGCTGCGGCGGACGACGAGGAACCGGAAGGGTTGGCGGTTGTGGCCCGATGGCGCTCGCGTGGCCGCGAACAGCAAGTCGTTCAGGTCGGTCTCGGGGATGTCGTCGGGCAGGTAACGGCGGATCGCTCGCGTGGTGAGCAACCCCTCGTAGAGGTCGGGGCGATCGGTCGGGGCCACCTCGTCGGTCATGCCTCGACCCTACCGATCCGGGCGCCCGGCGCCCCGTGCCTCGCGGCCGCCGCCGTTGCGCGGCGGCGGGCGCGGATCGGTGGCCCTCGGAGGTCGTCGGCGGCACGACCGCGGGCGATGCCGACCGAGAAGGGTTGCGCTCGACCCGACGTTCACCATCGACGCGCGTCGTGCCGACAAGGGCCAGATGCCGCGCCGCTCGAGTTCCGCCGGCGGGTATCGTTCGCGTCTTGGTGAGGGGGTGGCACCTCTGATCCGCCAGTGGCTTCCGGACCGGCGGCTGACGAACCAGGGGATTGCGCCCATGACCGAGGTCGACGAGAGCCATCTGCGCAAAACGGGTTCGGACGATCTTGCTGGGGCGTTCGCCCGTCGAGTCGCCGCCATGCCGGCGCCCGACCTCCGCGCAATCGTCCGGATGGCCGGCGATGCCGTCGGGGCTGCGTCCGCCCGGTTCCTCGTGCCGGACTACGCCGTTCTGTCGTTGCACGAGCCCGGCGCCCCCGCCCGGACCCGGATCCCCATCGAGGGCACGCTCGCTGGCCGCTCCTTCATCAAGGACGAGGTGGTGTCGTCCGGCGAGGCTCCGACGACGGTGTGGGTGCCGGTCGGGATGGACAGCGAGCGGATGGGCGTTCTCGAGCTCGAGCTGCCGCAGTGGTCGGGCGAGCTCCGGCCCGACGTGGATGCGCTGGTCCACATGCTGGGCCTGGTCCTGATGAGCAAGCGGCGTTACACGGACGTGGTGGTGCGCAGCCGCCGCAGCCAGCCCCTGTCGGTCGCCGCGGAGATCCAGTGGGAGCTGCTGCCTCCGCTCTCGTGCGTCACGGATCAGGTCTCGATGGCGGGGATGCTCGAGCCGGCGTACTCGATCGGTGGCGACTCATTCGATTTCGCGCTCAAC
>Ga0105048_10011432_pt1 | contig 14004 bp, 13 predicted proteins | sample MAT05_FD_78382 | JGI IMG/M metagenome (GOLD analysis project Ga0105048, IMG submission 78382) | Freshwater microbial communities from Lake Fryxell liftoff mats and glacier meltwater in Antarctica - MAT-05 | ecosystem: Environmental > Aquatic > Freshwater > Ice > Liftoff microbial mat | place...
CGCGGGGCGCCACATCACGCGAAAATCGACCAGGCCGACACCGTCTCCACGACCGCGAGGTGCCTCTGGGGCGCACGCGCGCCGGGTGCCCGGGGAAATGGCGCTTCGTTGTCCTATCCGCCTTTGCGTCAATGTGCTTCCTAGGCCATTTTTTAAAATTTTCCCCCTATTTTTTTATGATTCCAAATACTAAAAAGCATTTCTGCAAAACCATCGTATCTCTATTTTTGTTGGTTTTTTCAACACTCTCTGCACAAGCAGGAGCTCAAGATTCTAAATTACCAATAGACACTTTTTTTGAAAATCCAGAGATGTCGATGGTAGAGCTATCACCTGACGGTCAATTTCTCGCGATGCTGGTGGCGATGAAGAATGGTCGTGTGCAGTTAGTTTCTATGGATATGAACACTAAATTGCCTAAGGTTGTGGCGGGTTTCAATAATGCGGACATTAGCGAATTTCATTGGGTGAATTCAAAACGCTTAGTGTTTACGACTTCGGATAATGCGGTAGCAGCGGGTGAAGTTCTCCACGACCGCGAGGTGCCTCTGGGGCGCACGCGCGCCGGGTGCCCGGGGAAATGGCGCTTCGTTGTCCTATCCGCTCATTCCTCGCGGATTTGATCCCATTTTGTGCCGACAGTGAATCTGTCGGTATCGTCTGGCGCGACAGCCAAGAAGCCATTTCGGACGAACGATGCCAGTTTTTCGCCCGCGACTTGCTTCGGTACGCCCATGACTCCGAAGAAGTCATCGCGCGAGATCGACCCTTGCGGCTTCTTGCTTAGCTCCATCTTCATGAGCTTGCGCAGACCGACGACGCCGTCGGAGAGATTGCTAACTTTCAGGTCGGGCGCGCCGCGGGACTCGTGTTGGCTCTGGACTATTATATCTGGGTTCAGCCACTCCAGCTTCTTCCCAAGCTTGTCCACGAGGGTCGGCCCCGAATGACCTTGTTTTCGACTCATACGGGAGTCGTTGTCCGCCTCGAGCCAGAGGATGACCTTGGGCTTGGTCTTGAAAATCGAGGCGGCTCGCATATGCCATGACTCAGAATCGGGTTTGTGAAGCGCCCCGACCAGCCCAGCGAGGCTGTCTCGCACCTTGAGTGCGACTTCGATGGCGAGATCGTTCTGGACGCGCTTCTTGTTCTCGATTCGATGTCCGCGAAAGTCTTTGATCTCAATGAAGTAAGCCTTCCCTTCAGGGCTTCCGAGTATATCTACAGCCTTGCTGCCATGTCCAGGCTCTTTGCCACACTTCGTGCAGATGAACTCCCCACAGCAATTCTCATCTTTGCATGCGAATCGACCTTGCAGGCACCCAATGCCTTTCTGGTGGATCGCGTGATCGTCGTACTTCTCTACCTGCTGCCACGATGGGCCGAACTCGAATCGAAGGCGCTCTTCGATGATGACTCTCATGACGGCTCCTCTGGCGAGTCTCCCGCGAACATATCTTGCTCGCGGTCGTAGTGGGCGGAATACTCCTCGACGATCGGGTTGTGATCGAGGTGGCTCCAGAGCCGGTTCGACTCCACTTCCACCGGTGCCTCGGCGGAAGGGCGATGGAGCGCGAAGAAGATCGTGTCCACGGACGGGGGGATCCGGTACTGTACCGCCAACGATAACTCCCGCGCCAACAGGTAGTCGTGCGTGGCCATGAAGATCTGAACACCTGCGTCAGCGAGCTTGCGGAGCATCGTCGCCACCACGGTGACCACCTTGGCATTGAGGTTGGCCTCGGGCTCGTCCCAGAAAAGGACGCTCTTCGCTGTCAGCGCGCCGTTCTTGATCAGATAGGCCAGGCAAGCGAGCTTGCGGTGTCCTTCAGAGACCATATGTGCCCGAATCGGCCCCCACCTGGCATCTACGACGAAGACGTCCCCGTCAAAGCGCACAGGACCGCCGATGATGCCCTCCAGTTCTTCCAGCAGGGCAACAAACTCCGGTTGTTGCTCACGGAGCCCAATTTGACCCAGCTCCTTGCACAGATCGTAGTACGTCTCGTCAAATGAGAGCTTCCACCTCTCATAGGCGGGGACGAAGCCAGGGTACATCGCGAGCGATTCCCGTGACGGGAGAAACAGCGCCCTCGTCGCGACGGAGGCGGGCAACGACCACTCGGCTGGAGCCCCGGCGGTCTCGACGCGCTCGTAGTGCGAGCTTCCGCCTTCGGGGTTCAGGCATTCGAGGCTCACCCGCGAAGGCTCATTCTCACCCGCGAAGAAGCTATGGACGCGGCCTGGGAACATTCTCGCGAACTTATCACCTCCGCTCAACAGCGGCGCTTGCGTCTCCGCTTCCTCCGCGGCTCGAAGCAGCGCGTACATGGACTTGAGCAGGTGCGTCTTACCGGTGCCGTTCTCGCCAATGAACACGTTGATCCCTTGGGAACAACTCAGTTCGAGGTGCGAAAACACGGTTACTGCGGCGAGACCCACCCGGCTCACCGGGCCACTCCACGGCCGGTTGGGTCGCTCCGTCACCTCGGCAACCCAGCCGCGGCGTTGCGCGAGCACCACGAGACCGGCGCTCATGGACTTGGTTCCCTCCGTGTAATTGGCGACAACCGTCAGGTCGTTGCCCGTGAAGCGCTCATCCAGATCCGCCTCGATCCGGGCGCACGCGCCGACAACATCGCGCAGCTCATCGGGCGAATGAACGCGCTCCACGGAGAAGGAGTCCGCGGCCAACTGCGCTCGGGGAACGATTGTTGTCGCGACCGTCTCGTCCGAGCCAGATTTACCGGTCGAGCAGAGGAAGTAAACGAAGTCCGGCTTCGACTGGAGGATCGCGTTCACGATCAGCTCCGACGACCCGCCTACGCTCACGATGAGCACCTTTGTCATCGCGACGTCTCTCCAGATTGCCCTTGGAGCATTCCGCTCTCGATCATGAATTCTTTCTCCTCCGGCGTCCGCCGGTCCTCGACAGCCCACTTGTGCCAGAACTTCCGGTCCTTCTCGAACAGCGCGCGCCCAATCGCATATACCTCCGCCGCCGGTGCCCCCTCGGAAATGGCCTCGCGCAGCTTCTGAATGTGCTGCCGTGCCGTCCCCGCGCCCTTGTGCTGAGCGGGAAACCCGGCGAGCGTCGCGAGCCTCGCTTTGTACTTCTCCCGCTGTGCCGCCTCCTCGATCTCTTGCGTCGTGAGCACGGGTGAGAGCGACATTCGCCCATACCCGGCTTGCGTCTTGGCGCCTAGCCCGAGCTGGTCGAGACCGGCTTTCAGCCACTCACTCGCGCTCAGCACCCAGCGCTCGGGGCCCGACAGGGCCACGTGGTACGTGCCGCGCGTCGTCAAGAAGCCGACCGGATTCGGCTCGTCCCAATCCGCGGGCGGCGTCTCGCCGTCGCGGTAGTAGTCCGCATGATGGACTGTCATCACGTCGAGATCGAGAGGCAGGTTCCCAACTTCGGGGACCCACCATGCGTCGTGGAACGTGACCCAGCCTGCCTGCGTGGTGTCACCGAAGAGCGCGCGATGGTCTGCGCCTTCGGGCGTGTCCTTGCCGGCCTTGTTCCAGGAGGGGGCGCCGCCGAGGCGGTGCGCCGCCGCGCTCGCAAGGCCCTTGAGAGCGCTCCCCGGCAGGTAGGGCACGCCCCAGGTGTGGAGCAGTGTAACGTTGGTCTCGCGGATCGATTGCACGCCCAGGCCGATGACGATGCGGCCCAAGGCTTTGGCATTCCACACGCGCGTCGCGCCGCTCGCCACACCACCGGTCAGGGTTGGCAAGAGGTCTTTCCGCCGTTCGAAGGCGGCGAAATAGCCCTCGGGGACCGACGTGGAGCAAGCCGCGAGGAGCAGATCGCGGATCGCTCGCTTCTCTTCGTCGGTCTCGGGACTCAGCACGCTGAGGTACTTGTCGAGCCACAGGCCCGCGTGTGTGCTCGCCTCACGTGTTATCGTCGCGAGGGCGTCGCGCCGACCATTAATCGCGGGCATCGTCGTTCCCTGCCTCGATCCGCAGCTCGCCTTGCACGAACCGACGGTACCAGGTGATGCACGCGAGGGCCTCGTGGGTCAGCTGGAGGTACGCAGGCAGCTCCGCACGACGGACCTTATCGAGCAGCACGTCGGCGTTGACGATGCCATCGTCGCTTCGCCGAAGCTGGGCTGCCAGGTGCGTCAGCAAGGCTCGCTGGTCCTCGCTCTTGCGCGACTTGACGAAGTGAAGGGATTGACTGAGCCCCGCCGAACGGAGCAGCGCGGGCATTGCGTGCACGATGCTCGCATATTTCTTACGCCTCGCTTCGTCCCAGGTCTTCACCGTGGTGATGTGCTCGAAGGCAAGCTTCGCGCGATCTTGGTCCAGGGTCGGCATCGCTCAGCCCTCCATCCGGATCCGGCATACGCCGCGACCCACGGAGGCCTTACCGCCGAGTTGCAACGCGCTGCCCGTCGCGAGGCCCTGGACGTAGGCAAGAAGCGTCGCGGGATCCGAGGCCTCTTTGCCCTTCTGCTTGATCGGCGTCGCCACGGCGAGTCCGGCGAGCACGCTCTCGATCGGCAGCGCCTCCTCGGTCCAGAGGGCGCCGGTCATTACCGTCTTGGTGTCGGCGTCGAGTCGGATCCTCGCGGTGATCTCCATGTTCGTCTGGAGAAGAAGGCTCATCACGTCGTCGTGTACGACACACACGCGCGCGGCGAAATGCGCACGTTCGAGAGCCGTCTTCTCCTCCGCGCCGAAGAGCCACTTGGCGAAATGCTCGGTGAATGTGAGCAGGGCGGCGTCAACCTTCGCGGTAAGATCGATGTCCTCGAACACGACCTTGGTTCCCGCCTGGAGCGTGGTGCCAGCGATGATTGCGGTCTGCACGTCCGGTTCGACGGTGGGAACCTTGGCGTCGAGCCCAGCCTCGCGCGCGTCGCGCGCCAAGCGCCGGAGGATATACGGAGACGTCGTCCAGGCGAACGTGCCGCGCACGCTGCGCGTGGGGAGGAAGACGAGGTTGGCGTCCGAGAACTGGAGGCTTCCAGCGTGCTCGCTCGCTTGCTCCGTGGGAGGACCGAAGGCGACGCGGTGAAGGGGATCTTCCGTCTTGCCCATGGCGCGCAGGACGCCCTTGATGCTGGATCCGGGGATGAGCGGAATGCCGGTGGGCTTCTCGCGGGCGATGGGCAGGTCGATGCCGCCTACCGCCTGACCGGTGCCACAGTGGACCGGCGAGAGCGCATGGATGATCAAGAGGCGGGTATTCATCGGATCTCCTCCAGGAAGCGATCGATCGGATCGGGAACGACGACGCCGCTCATCGTCACGAGCGGGGATGGGCGGCCTCCAAGGCCGAGATTCAGAGCTTCGCTCCTGGTGAGCGCCCGAGATGCTATCGGATAATCGCGCCCGGTCTGCGTGTTGCGGAGCACGAGCCCAGTGGGCGCCGGGTGGGCAAGCGCGAGCGCCAGCGCCTCAATCAACCCATCCGGGGCGCGGTGCGGACGCACGATGAGCGACGAAGCGAGCCGGCCCTTCGTGTCTCCGTTCACCTGCGGAACGAGCATGGTTTGCTGAGGATCGCGCCTGTCCTTGAAGTGGAAGATGATCGGCATACCGAACGCTGCACGCGGAAAAGCGTCGACCTGCGTGACGGGCTTGCTGTGATCCGGCGAGCGCGCTCCGGTGAGCTTGCGAATCGTGTCGGGTTCGGGCCAGTACGAGCGGCCAGGGTGCCTTCCCGGGACGTCGTCGGCCTCGCGCCGTCGACCGATGTCGCCCTGGCGCAACCTGCGCATCGTGGCCAGGAGGAACTCCTGCGCCTCGGCGCCATTCCATTTGCCCGCCTTCGAACGCAATCGCCGCCCGTTGAACGGGGGGAGGTGGGGCCACGAGACGACGACCTCCTTCACATAGCGGCGCCAGCCGACATCGATTGTCGCAAGCTCTCCAGAGCTGCGGCCGACCTCGGCAATCGCCCCGAAACCACGACGTGTGCGCCCGCCCAGCCCACCGAAGTGCGACCAGGCCCAGAATGCCGCCTCTACGTCGTCCGCGATCGCCTCGGGGTAGCTCAACGCGATCGTCCAGTCACCGCGGTGATCGTGGAGGACTCCGTGATCGGTCCCGCTGACCGTGTCGCGGAGCGAGAAGGCGCCGTAAGCGCGCCCATGGAGATCGTTCACGACGCCGAACTGGTCCTTGAGCACCGGCACGTCGATCGCTTTCTCTGGATCCTTCACGATGGACAGGCTGAGAGGACTTGGCTTCGTTGTGGAGCCAAAAACGGCCTCTTCGCTCTGCCAGAGCTTCTTCGAGTCGGTGCATTTTTGAGGGTTACACGCCCGCCACCAGAAACGAAGCTGTCCGCGGATCGAGGGCACGCGTATCGGCGTCACGTCGTCGTTCCGCTTGTGCTGCCCGTCCACGCGCACGCCGCCGCCGAAGACCGGGGTGAGGAAGCGGTACGTCCGCTCCTCGCGCACGAGATCTCTACCGCGCACGACCGCCGCGTTGGAGGGATCGTCTGGAGCCGTTCTCATGATCCCACCCCTACCACCGCAAGCCCGAAGCCATCGCTCTGGTCTTGCTCTTTGTCGCTGACGTTGTGCATCATCACCTCTTCGGCCCAACGGATGCGGCTGTCGGGCGTGCCCCCGAGGTCGAGCCAGTAGACGCTGCCAGCGGGCACCAGACGGCGCGTCATCTTCGGCCGCCGCTTCGCGAAGTCCCAGCCCGATATCGTGTCAGGGCGAGGAACGCACGCTGCCACGAGCGTTGGCGTGATCCCCGCGCGCGGGCCGAGGAGCTGCCCTGGCGCGTCTCCAGGCTTCCACCCGCCCGTGAAGATCGCGGGCGTCAACAGCACGACGCGCACGGTCACGTTCGACACCTTCGCTTCGAGAGCTGTGCGAACGGCTTTGGGGAGCACGGGCAGGGACTGCAATCGCGCTGGTGCCCAGTGCGCGAGCCGACGCTCGCCTCCGCTCGGCCCGATCCCAGCGCGCAGCTTGCGGTCCCCGATCGTCGCGGCGTCGAGGTCGACCAGGAGAGCGAGAGGCTCCCGTTTGTCGGACAAGAAGCGGAGCCCGCGAGTCTGGAAGAGCATCCCATCCTCCGCCGTCCAGGTTTCGGTGAGCTTGACGTGCGAGCGCGCCTCGACGGGGAGCTTGAGCACTCCATCGCTCAGGAGTGACACCGCATCACCGCCGTCAAGCGCACCAGGTTCCCCGAGCCAGTGCTCGAACAGATCCCACGGCCACCACGCGGGTGCCTCCACCGGCTTGCCGAAGGCTCCCGCATGGTCGCCGACCAGCCCGACCGGCCTGCCGATGAAGGCGTGCTTGTCGAACATGGCCCCCGACGGTGCATCCATCGGGACGAGACGCCGGAGCGCGCGCTCGACGACGACAGCGTCGCGTGGCGCGGGCACGTAGATCTTCTCGCCGCTTGCCGTCGCGAGAAGTGGACCACGAATTGCGGTGCGCAAGAGCGACGGAAGGTCCTGATCGGGATTGAAGACACCGTGCTCATCGGAGCCAAGGCGCGTTCGGACGACACCCGCGATCGTGCTCGGGTAAGGGAATGCCAGGCTCGCGCTCTCGCTGCGGCCGTTGTTGGGGCGGCCGTCGCGCACCACGAGCGGATCGCGCGGCTCGATGGTCCAGAGGCTCATGCTCCCTCCTTGGCGCTCGGGGCAGCCTGCTTCTTCGCCTTCATCAGGAGCGCGGCGATCACAATCTCACGGCCAAGCTCCGCGGGATCTTCTCCCAGGTGAGTCGTGAGTCGGTCGAGCGTTTCGGCGGCGATCTTCTCTTTCCCCTGTCGCGCTCGCTTGCGGCGCAGGATGCGGAGCGCTTCGGATCTCTGCACGTCGCGCAGATCCTCCCCGAGGCGCGAGAGCTCGGCGAGCTCGTAGCCGGCCTTGTCCGGGATCGCCTCCGCCTCGTGAAGTATGCAAAGCTCCAGCAGACGGGGCGCGAGCGTCTCCCAGTGATTACACACGGTCGTCGTCTCGCCCGATCGCTTGTCGACGGCGACCGCGAGCGCGTTCTTCCCGGGGTACTTCTTCGCGATCTTCTCCGCGTCCCGCGCGAGCTCCAGCGCGGCTCCCATCGAAGCGGTGCAATGGACGATGGCGAGGCCCGCGGAGAGGGTCGCGCCAGTCACGTCGGTGAAGCGCTGGGCGAGAGCGCGCGCACACTCGATCGCCTGGTGCAACGGGAGCAAGGCGAGCACGTCGTCTCCGCCGGAGTAAATGAGACAGCCATCGTGCTGGTCGACGATGCCGCGCGCGCTCTGCGCGAACGCGTCCAGTTGCGTCGAAAGCGCGCGATGCGCCTCCGCCGTCTTCTTCTGACGGATGATCTCGCCCATTCCGTCGCCGTCTGCGACGAGGATGCCGTAGTAGGGAAGCGGTTCGCCTCGTCCCACGAGATCGCGAAACCCTTTGAGCGCGAGGAGCGCTTCCTTGGTGATCTCACTCTCTGCGAGATGTCCGCACTCTTCCAGCGTCTCGACGAGACGCGCAGGAAACAGAAGGGCGCCGTCGACTCTGCCGAGAAGGCCAGTGCCCCGGCCTGGCACGATATCGAGGTCGTCCTTCGCTGGACCCGCGGCTTTCCCCAGCGCGAGCCACGCCTCGACGATCTCGGGACGGCGCTCGGCATCGGCGGCGATGCCGAGCAAGAGCGGGAGGGCCGCGAGGTGCGGCGTGCTGAAGAAGCGATCGTGCTTGTTCTTGCCGGCTTCGCGCTGCACACCCCAGCGCTTCAGGAGGCCGACGCCGCAGAGACGCTCCGCGCCGTGGACGCCGTACAACTTGCGTCGTTGCTCGGCGCCGAGCGCAGGAGCGCGCCGACCCCCTGTGACCGGCTCATCGTAGATGTCTTCATGAAGCACGGACTCGCGCACCCCGTCGAGCGATGATTTCGGTACACCCGCGTCCTTGCGTCCCCATGGGGGCTGCGCCCAGGTGCGGAGGTTCTTGCGGGCAGCGAGGAGCTTCTCCGCCTCTTCGCGCGCCTTCCCGTAGCTGGACTCGGTCGCGTCGGCTTCGGCGGCCGCGACCCACACGTACTCGAACAGCTCGTCGACCTGCTGCCTGGCGGGCACGATGCGGAAGTGGTGGTCACGCTTCAGATCGCCGTCCCCGACGCGCGCGAACGCCGCGTCGCGAAGCTCTCGCAACCGATCGTTCATCTTCGTGCGGCCTTGCTCGGCAATCTTCCTGACCCGCGCGTCGTCGCCGGAGACGCGCACAACGAGCTTGTTGGCGACGGCCATCGCCGAGCCAGCGTCGAGCGCGCAGCGATTCTCGGCGGCCGGAAACACAAGCGCTTCGAGCGCGGCACTATCTCCCCCAAGCTCGACGACGATGCCGGCCGCCGCGGCTTTGGCCAGCTCGCTCAGGACCCACGATCCAAACCAGAGATCACGGCACCGTCGCGCCGAAACGATGAAGTCTTGGACCGGCCCCAGGCTCACCAATAGAACGTGCTGCGTCATGGTCCTTGCCCCCGCTGGCTCGCGTCTGGTGCGCGGCGTTGGGCAGCGTCGTATCACGAAGCGTGCAGCTCCCCGTGCACTTTCTTGCTCGGACGGCGCGAAATTTGATCGAAATAACCGAGTGCCGAAGGGCGGTCGGGCGAAATCGCGGGCACATCCTAACCGCGTCGCCGCCCACGTACGACAAATAGCGTATTGACATCGACAGCGTCGAGCTTCGCCCAATCGCTCGACAGCGCGGACGCGCGAATCGTCCCCGACCCGCTGAGCGCAGGCGCGCGAGGTGCCCGAGCGCAATTCGCTGAATTGGAGGTTTCAATGATTAACGATCCCCGCTACGGTTCGCTCAGGCGCCTTCGGGCGTCGGGGAACACGGGAGGAGATCACATGGCCACGGTTCGTGAAGCATTTCAAACGTTTATCAGCAGTCTCGAGCTCACGTCGGCAGAGCAGAACGAGGCGACGCGGCAGCACAACGTCGTCCGCGAGAACCTGCGCGTCCATCTCGGCGGGATCGAGCGGGACATCCTCTCCGGCTCCTACAGCCGACGAACGGCGATCCGGCCGCTGAACGACATCGACATCTTCATCATCCTCGAAGAAGCCAAGCATGGCGCGATCCGGGGCCAGCACCCGACGGCGTGCCTGGAAGCGGTGAGGGCGGCGCTCGCCGGGGCGTATCCGGGGAAAGCCGCGGCGACGCTCCAGGGGCGATCCGTGAACATCGCCTTCGCCGGGACGGGCATCGCCTACGACATCGTTCCCGCGTTCAACGTCTCGGAGGGGGTCTACATCATCCCGGACCGCGACCGGAAGAGCTGGATCAAGACCAACCCGGAGAAGCACAAGGAAGCGCTGCGGCTCGCGAACGAGAGGGCGGGGAGCAAGCTGAACCCGCTGATCAAGGCGGCCAAGCACTGGAACGCGCACAACAAGAAGCCGCTGCGCTCGTTCCACCTGGAGGTCATGTCCTACGGCGCGTTCAAGGCGCCTCCCGCGTCCTACCCCGAGGGGCTGCGCGATCTGTTTGCGTTCCTCTCCTCGAGTATTGCCGTCAGGTGCCCCGAGCCGGCGGGCGTTGGACCGAATATCGACGACGGAATGGCTCAGGACGAGCGCACGCGCATTCAGGTCGCATTGAAGCAAGCTGCCGAGACGGCTTCGCGGGCAATCGTCTTCGAAGGCGCGAACCGCATGGAAGAGGCCCACGGGATCTGGCGGGGCCTTCTCGGCCCGGTCTACCCCGAGCGCGGCCGATAGCCGACCGCCCGCCAACGCCGACGAGGAGGCCGTGACTCGTGACTGTGTTTCGAGCCTCCTCGTCCACGACATCGCCCGCGTACCCAGAGGATATATGATTCGTCGAACTGTCGCGCTCACGGCTCTTCTCGTTTTTCAGGTGATCCTCGGTGCGCCGGCCGCGCTCGCTCAATCCCCGGTTGCGTCGGCAGCTCCGGTGCCGAGCACCGCCCCGGCGCACCCCGTTGCGAACGGGCCGGACGATGCAGCCATCCGCGAGCGGCTCGCGCGGCTCGAAGAGGGGATGAAAGCCCGGCAGGACGAGGGCAAGCGCGCCGACGATGCGCAGACGAAGCTCAAAGACCGGCTCGACGGCGCGTGGCCAGCCTCATGGACCGCCGTTTCGACCGCCCTCACCACCATGCTCGCGTGGGTGGCGTTCATATTCGCGTACGCGTTCCCCAGGTTGAGGAAGGATATCGAGAGCCGCGGAAGGCAGGCGATCGTCGAGGCTGCGGTCGAGACACTGCTCAAGGAAGACTCGGTGAGAATGACGGCGATGTTCGAGGCGTACCGCAAGACGATCATCAAGATCGTCATGGCCAAGGACCGTGCCGTGCTCCTGCTTGGCGAGGACGACGAGAAGCCGCGCATCAAAGCCATGCTGGAGGCGATTGGGCACTCGAAGTTCGTCGAGTCCGCAGCGGACGCCGGCCTCATCATGCTCGTGGGAGATGTGGCCTGTGTGGACCAGATCGCCGAGGTGGAGAAGAGCGTCCGCGAGCAAGGCGACATGAGCAAGGTCGTGGTGCTCTTCACTCGAGAACGCTTCGATATGAAGCTCGCGGCGGGGCTCAACAGCATCGCGACGGTCGCTCTTGCGAACTTCCCGGCTACCGCGGTGAACCAGCTCGCTACGCTGGGAATGACGACCCAGCGACTCCAGAAGTGACACGCATGTCGTTTCGTGCGACCGACTTCCACGCGAGCTACTCCGTCGCAAAGCCCTTCACGCTCCCGCACCACACCAGGAGCATGCTCCGCGGCGTCCTGGGCCGCGCGCTGCGGCAGACCGGTTGCGCCGTCGTGGTGACAGCGTGTGTCGGCGCCTGCGCGAGGCCGGAGGCGTGTACGTACGCGCGGCTCTTCGATCCGCTCATGCCCTCGCCCGCGCCGCATCGCTTTCTCCAGGGCGGGACGCGGGCGCCGCCGCGGCTGATCCCCCTCTTGCCCGCGATGGGGAAGGCCCATCTCCCACCGGACGACACGAGCGCTCCCCGCCACGAGGACCATCCGGCGCAGGTCTTCCTCGCGAAGAACGACAGGATGACCTTCGGCGTCCGGGTGCTCGGTGAGCTCGACGACGCGACGGACAAATGCCTGATGAGCGCGCTCGAAGGGATGGAGACGTTTCCACTGGGCGCCGAGAAGGGCCAGGTGAAGCTCGAGTCCACGACGCGGCATCGTACGCGCACCTGGCCCGATGGGGCCGAGGGCGCGCCGACGGCCGGCAGCCGGGTGAGGGTGACATTCACGACGCCCGCGTGGATTGAGCACGACGGCAGGCTCGTGAAAGACCTGACGTTCTCCAGGCTGTTCCGCGCGATTTCCCGGCGCGTGACGACGGTGGGCGCGCTCTACGGGGAGCTGGGCGCCGACCAGCCCGACCAGGAGGAGACGTTCGTCCGCCTGGACGCGCTCGCCGGCGAGGTGAAGACGGTGGAGACCCGTCTCGTGCGGCTCCAGTGGGTCCGACACTCCGAGGAGAGCGGCGCGCGGCATCCCATGCACGGGTTCACGGGATATGCGGTGTTCGAAGGGGAGGTGGGGGAGCTGTGGCCGAGCCTGAACATGGCTGAGGTCGCTCATGTGGGGAAGTCGACGAGCTTCGGGCTGGGGAGAGTGCGTGTGGACGTCGAGGGCGGGTGAATGGATCGCGGGATCGCGCTGGCTGATGAGCGCGCGGAGGTTGACACGGGGCAGGTTCGCCGCCGACACTGGCTGCCCGCAGGGTGGAGCCGGCGCGGCCTGGCGTTTGACAATTCGAGGCGCGGGGACGGGGAGCGCTGATCCCGAAGCGGGGTATGGCGGAGGGGGGATCAGCGATTTCTGTAAGCTGTCGGAAAAGTTCGGGATTTTGGGGTAGACCGGGCGCTTCGGCGTGGCGAGTTGGGCGGTGCGGCGGGGCGCGAGGAGGGGGTCAGCGAAACCGGGGGTGTAAGTGCTCGGAATTTGGTGGGAATTGGGATAGGCTCCGTGAAGCGGCAGGCCCGCATAGAGGGCATTGAGACGGGCGAGTTCTATGGGACTGGCTACATGCCGGTCGAACTCCGTGAATCGGCAGGCCCGCATAGAGGGCATTCCCCCGGGCGACCGCGACTCCACCAGCCGGACTTTCGCTTTCCGCAGCGCCGCCGCCGCCTACCCCCCGCTCAGCTCACCGCCGAGCCACGATCATATCGTCCACCAGCTGCTGCGCGAGCGCATGCAGCCACATCCACCCGCGCGTCCGCTGCCCATCCGGCAACGCTTCCAGCGCCAGGAAAAACGCATCTGCCGCGCGCGACGCCCGAGCGCGCAGCGAACGCTCCTCGCGATCACCCGCCAGCAGAGCAAGCGTTGTGCTCGTCACCAGATCGATGAACTCCGGCGCAGCGGACGGCGGAAAATCTCCACCCCCTGCGCGAGCGCGTCGGCCGCGAGCTGCTTGCCCGACCAGCACGCGAACGCGTGGATCCAGAACCCGCGCAGCCGCCCCACGCTGTCGTGATCCAGAATCGCCGGCCCGACTCCCAGCGCAGCTCGATCCGCATCGAAGAGCCGATCCTCGCCGCCGTGCCCGAAGAACGCGAGCCCCGCCAGTTCGCCACCCTCTGCCAGGCGCTGCTCGAACGCGGCCCGCACCGCGCCGCTGCCCGTCAGCATCGCAGGAGCGATTGGAGCCCGCGCCGCCGTCTCGCGCGCGATCCACGCCGTGGCCGCCAGCGCCTCGTCGTTGGCACGCTCCGGCGCCACCACCAGCCACGTCGTCATGCCGCATCCCCACGAGGCCGCTGATCCAGCCGAACGATCCGAAGCGCTCGCCCGGTGGCAGAAGACCTCCGCGGGCCTCACCGACGCCGAGACGGGGAGCGTGACCTTCGTGCAGCGCTTCCACGCGGCGCTCGGTCCCTTCGTCCACTTCCACGTCGTGCAGATGGATGGCGTCTTCACGCGCGACGAGGACGACGCGGTGCGCTTCCACACGGGGCGGGCGCCCACGCAGAAGGAGATCGCGGAGGTCGCAGCCCGCGTCGCCGTGCGCGTGACCAAGTGGCTGAG